>Ga0114129_10014916_pt1 | contig 11070 bp, 10 predicted proteins | sample RhiMetdeltSRZDD1_FD_80071 | JGI IMG/M metagenome (GOLD analysis project Ga0114129, IMG submission 80071) | Populus rhizosphere microbial communities from Tennessee, USA - Rhizosphere MetaG P. deltoides SRZDD1 (version 2) (version 2) | ecosystem: Host-associated > Plants > Roots > Rhizosphere >... | reverse complement strand
TCGCAGGTGAATTGCAGCAGCAAGGTTTGCGGCTGGTCTCGGGCGGCACGGATAATCATCTGATGCTGGTCGACGTCTGGATGGATGGGCGCGGCATTACAGGAAAAGACGCTGAAAAGGCCCTTGAAGCTGCCAACATAACCGTAAACAAAAACACTATTCCGTTCGATCAAAACAAGCCGTTCGTTGCTTCAGGGCTGCGCATCGGTACGCCGGCAGTGACGACGCGTGGCATGAAGGAATCCGAAATGCGAGAGATTGGCCGTTTGATTGCGGAGGTCATTCACGCACCCGAGTCTGAGGAGGTAAGGAAAAAAGTTCAGCAAGGAGTCGCCGAGTTAACCTCACGCTTTCCGCTATATCCAAGGCGATTGAAACAACCGGCTGGCACGAGTGCCATCAGCGCAGATTAGGATCACAGTTACTTTCAGGCGGATAATTCCACGAACATGCAAGAAGTTTTCGGTCCCGACGGCCTCATCGCTCAAACACACCCTGAGTACGAGTTCCGGCCCGGTCAAATCCAAATGGCCCAGGCGGTGATGCGTGCGTTTGAACGGAGTAGCCACTTGATAGTTGAGGCTGGTACCGGAACAGGCAAGACGCTCGCTTATTTAGTCCCCGCAGTTGCTTCTGCAACGTCCGGAAAAGGGCGCGTAATCATTTCGACGGGAACGAAGAACCTGCAAGAACAGTTGATGGAAAAAGACATTCCTTTCCTGCAAAGCGTGCTTCCAAAGAAATTCACTGCTACCTGCATGAAAGGTCGAAACAATTACGTCTGCCTACATCGACTCGGTCGCGCTGAAAGCTCGCCGGTACTCGAAGGTTTAGACGAAGTCGACTACTTTGAAGAAGTCTCCCGCTGGGCCGGCACTACCGAGGTCGGTGACCGGGCTGAATTGGCTACACTACCTGAACACCTCTCGTTCTGGCGTCACATCGATGCGCGCTCGGAAACTTGCCTCGGGCAGAAGTGCGAGGACTACGACGCCTGCTTCATTACTCGCATGCGTGATCGTGCGCAACAAGCTGACCTTGTCGTTGTTAATCATCATCTGTTTTTCGCGGATCTTGCTCTGCGCGGCAGCATGTACGGCAGAGTGCTTCCGGATTACACAGCTGTGATTCTGGACGAGGCACATCTGATTGAAGACGTAGCCTCAGAATATTTCGGTGCGCAAGTTTCGAATTACCAGATCGACGACTTACTACGTGATGTGGGCAATCTCGAGATTCAGGAAAGAGAAATCGATCGCGAAGTTAGTAAGACCTCGGCGCGGCTGGCACAGTTTTCCGAGAATTTCTGGTTTGGTTTTCGCACTGGACGAGGCGATGAAGGCAGGTATCCGTTGGTGCCCGGGACTTTTGCCACGAAGACTGTGTCTGGCGAGGTTGCACCGACCGCTCTCGGAGATCGCTATCTTGCGTTGGATGGTTCTCTCGCTCGTCTCGAGACCACACTCGATGCAATGAAAGAGAAACCTCCGGACGTTGACAACCTGGTCAAGCGAATACGACAAATCAGGTTTGATCTGCAATTCATCGTTACCGGCACTGATCGCAAGTTTGTGTATTGGCTTGAGCGCCGGGGGCGTGGCACATTCCTGCGTGCGTCGCCGATCGATGTTGCAGGTTTACTTCAGGATAAGCTGTTCGACAATGTTCCGGTCGTGGTTTTGACTTCGGCGACACTCTCAAGCGGCGGGAACTTCAATTTCATACGTGATCGACTCGGGCTGGAGAAGGCTGAAGACCTCATCGCTGAATCGACATTCGATTACGAAAGCCAGGCCCTACTTTATTTGCCCGCAAAAATGCCTGATCCACGCTCCAATGCCTGGGCAGAAGCAGCTGCTGCTGAAACGCTGCGAATTGTAAATGCCACTCGGGGCCGCGCGTTTGTCCTGTCAACCAGCCTCGCTGGAATGCAGTCACTGTATGAAATGGTATCGCCCGAGCTTGAATATCCGTGCCTGATCCAGGGAAGCGCCTCAAAAGGACAGCTGTTAAGGACCTTTCGTGAGACGCCCAACGCCGTGCTGTTTGCCACGTCCAGCTTTTGGCAAGGAGTCGATGTGCGTGGCGAGCAGTTGTCTTGCGTAATCATCGATAAGTTGCCGTTCGCAGTGCCTACAGATCCGATCGTTGCAGCACGTCAACGTTACATTGAAGATGCCGGCGGCTCGAGTTTTCACGAGTACAGCATTCCGCAGGCAATCATTGCGCTAAAGCAGGGATTGGGAAGACTTATCCGGAGCACTACGGATCGAGGGATTCTGGCTGTACTTGATCCTCGCTTGCGAACGAAACCCTACGGTCGAATATTCTTAAAGAGCCTGCCTCCGTGCCACGTTACCTCAGAAATCAAAGACGTTTTGCAAATGTTCGAGGCTCAGGAAGACCTTCGCAAGACTGCGTCGGTTCAGTATCGGGGTTTTTCACGATAGGGAAGCCAGTGGTTTCTGACGTTATTATTTCGCTTTTGCCAGCCGAGTCTTTGCAGAGTAATGGTTGGACACGTAGTTTCGACTATGACAGACTAAAAATATGCCTGGACGGTTTGAAGTTATGATCGAGCGCAACTTTTCCAGTGCCCATCAATTGCGCGGGTACCGGGGCAAGTGTGAGAACTTGCACGGCCACAATTATCGAATTGAGATCTACGCTCGGGGAAGGGAACTGGACAACATTGGACTGTTAATCGATTTTGTAGAGTTGAAAGCAGCGGCAGACGAAGTAGTTCAATATCTCGATCATCAAAACATCAACGAGCTGCCGCCCTTTGATGAATTACAACCCTCTGCCGAGAACCTAGCAAAGTATATTCTCGAGCGCGTGAACTCGCGTGTTGGTAATGATCGTGTGCAGATTTTCAAGGTTCGGTGTTTCGAGACTCCGACCAGCGTTGCGACCTACCAGCTTGATTAATCCACAGATTACACACATTACATGATTAAAAGCAGAAAGCAGAATACCTAACCTTACTATTCTGCGTTCTGCTTACTGCCTAACTGCTGCTGCTTTCTAATCGGTGTAATCTGCGTAATCTGTGGATAGATCACGCTTCGGCTTGCTCAATCGCTACCCCGAAAACCTCTTCGCGTTCGATGGGCTTTTGTGTACGCGACGCCTTTCTCATGTATGGCCGCTCGCAGAAACGGAAGAATAACCAGGCTGCCGCGAGGGCTGCCGGCACAACCAACAAGATGGTGTTTGCCATCGGAAATCGATGCCATGAACCAAACCGCCATGACTGCATAACAACCAACTCATGTGTTAGATAAAGTGAGTACGAAAAGATTCCCACCCAGCCGAAGATCTGCACCAGACGAGGCATTGTGAGTCGTCGTAACCAACCATCCTCAGCGAATACGGCTGCATTTACAATGACAAAGAATCCCAATCCCCACACAGGGTGAAGTAGCAGCCACACGCTGTCGTGAAGCAGAAGGTTATGGAGTGATGGGAGGTATACAGCCATGGTTCCTCCGAGAATCACCAGGCCCGCACCAAGCCACAGTTTCCTACACCACGTCGGAAGGCGTAATTGCCCGAAGAACGCTTCGACGGCAATAGCTCCCAACGCCCACGTGAACCAGTGTACGGCCGCGCCTTCGGCGACCGGAATGGCGAAACCGGTAAAACCCAAAAGCACCTTGGCAAAGGCATACCAAAGCACGCGTGAGAGAAGACAGACAACTAAAGTCACTCCCCAACCCCACCGCGTCCGCAGAAACAGCAGCAAAAAGTAAGCCAGGTAAAGCTGCTCTTCGACAGCCAGAGTCCAGAAGACGCCGTTAATGCTGTAGCAAGTTTGTGGATCCAGGTTGTGAAGCATCAGCACGTGCATGCCTACGTCGTAAAAGAACGAACGCGAGACAGTAATGCCGGTGGTGATTGAGGCAATCAGGAGGTACAGGGCGAAGGCAATGAGGTAAGGTGGATAAAGTCGTCGAATTCTCCGTTTCCAAAACGCAGCGAATTGGACGTCGGGCGTGCCTCGGCCCGCGCGCGATCTCACCCATTGCAGGTGAATGCAGAAGCCTGAAATGACGAAGAAGAGAAAGACTCCGATGTAACCGTACGAACTAAGAAACTGGATCAGCAGCGCCGGCCATTTCAGGGTGCCTTGCGGAATCGGTTCCTTCGTTTGCTGAATGGCGTGGTAGAAGACGACTCCTAATGCAGCGAGGCCGCGGAGAGCATCGATGCTCAGCAGGCGCCCACCGCGGAATGCCTTCGTCGTTCGATGGTGCATCAGGTGCTCACAAAGAAAGTGGCCTTATCGGCCACTTTCAGTCGTTTCCGTGTTGATGCTGCAACCCCCCAAGAGTCACACTCCAAGGCGGCAAAGTCGGGAAGATCATTTTCGACGGTGGTCAGTTGCAACCAGGTTCCGTCATCACCCTTCTACGCAGTTACCAGCGAAGAAACGTCAATATTGTACTTCTTTATTTTGCTGTACAGGCGCGGCCGGTAAATTCCCAGAATATTTGCTGCCGCTTGTTTGTTTCCGCCCGTTCGCTGCAACGTCTTCTCAATAACGAGCCTTTCGATTTCTTCCAATTTCATATTCGGCGGTATATCCCAGGCGCCGGCAAGGGACGAGCCCTCGGGAATCCCTCCGTTGTCGAACGGCAAATCCACGGGCTCGATTTTGTTGTCCTTTGCCAATAAAACCGCGCGCTCGATTACATTTTGTAATTCGCGCACATTGCCAGGCCAGGTATGACCAAACAAGCGTTGATAAGCAGCCTGTGACACTCCGGCAATAGGCCTTTCGTACTTCTGCGCATACATGTGCAGGAAGTGGTCGGTTAGCAGTTGGATATCTTCAGTCCGTTCTCGCAACGGCGGAACATGAATGGTGATGGTTGAAATGCGATAAAAGAGATCGTCGCGCAGGAAACCCTCACGGATAGCATCCGCTGGAGGTCGATTCGTCGACGATATCAGTCGGAAATCAACTGCGTAGGTTTTTTCCGACCCGATCTTTCGATAACTTCTTTCCTGTAAGACTCGAAGAAGCTTCGGCTGAAGCTCCACTGGCATCTCGGCGATCTCGTCTAACATGAGGGAGCCTCCCGCTGCATGTTGGACCAATCCTTCTTTATCGGCGTGCGCACCGGTGAAGGCACCTTTTGTGTGGCCGAAAAGCTCAGACTCTATCAGCTCCTTCGGCAACGCTGCGCAATTGACTTTGATGAATGGTTTTTTCGAACGAAGCGAATTGTAATGAATTGCATTGGCTATAAGCTCTTTACCGGTTCCCGATTCACCAACTATCAGTACATTGGCATCCGACTTTGCAACCGATTCTATGGTTTCATAGATCGTCTGCATCTGCTTTGAGGCGCCAATGATGTTGTAATACTCAGAACGAGTGGAAAGCTGCCGCCGCATGTTCGCAGTTTCAGTGACGAGTTCTCGTCTTTCCAGCGCCTTTTCAACCAGAGGTTGCAGCTCTTCAAAATCGAACGGTTTCTCAACGAAGTAGAACGCGCCAGCCTTCGTTGCTTCGACGGCCTTCTGCACTGTTCCATAGCCAGTGACAACGATAACTTCCGTATTCGGCCGCGTATCTTTCATATGCCGCATGATTTCCAGGCCGTCCATATCCGGCAATTGCAAATCGCAAATTGCGAGATGGTGCCCGCCCTGATCGAAAAGTTCTATCGCCGCGGCCCCCGTGGGAGCTGTGTCTACGGCATAGCCCTCCTCGAGCAGATTTTGTTTAAGTGAATCGGCCATCATTGGCTCGTCATCCACAATGAGAATGCGAACGTCTTTCTTTTCCACCTTTTTCTCCTCCCTGGATGCCGCTGGTGCTTGAGGGCTCATTTTTCGTGCTCCTGTGCTAACGTTTCAAGATCCTTTCAAGCTGCAAGGGGAAGTGTGACGCGCAGTACATTGTCATCGTAAATTGCTGTCCCACCATGCGCCTCTAGTATTTTGGCCGCGAGAGACATTCTGATTTCATCGCTGCCGATAAACGAACGAAAAGGGTCGTGATCCAGACGCGCCAAGCCCGCCCATTCGATTACAATCGTCTCTTCTGCAGGCTTGCTAAAACGAATTACGATCCCTTGATCGGTTGGGTTATTCCGATTGAGTTTCAGAGCACCCACCGATATTGCACGGAACGCGTCCGCCAGTAGTGTCGAATCGAATTTGCCGACTAAACTCTCCGCCTCGCCGTCGATTGATACCGGGCCCAGGAGACTGCCCGTACTATTCTTAGTTCCGGACAGACTGGCACACACGTTGCGCATGATCTTTTGAATGTCGACTCCTGCCTGTTTCTTGATTTCGAGAGGACGGCTGTATCGCACTATCATCGACAAGTCTTCGGCGGCTCTTTCCAAACCCGCGATTAATTTGTTAATCGTTTCCTGCTCATCCGAGGGGCGGTCGTTTTTTTCGAGTCGCTTACGTAAGAACGTGGCATATAGTTTGAGACCGTTCAGTTGGTTTTTCAGGTCGTGGACAATCTGAATGGATGCCCGCCCGATGTCTTGAAGCTCGTCGCTATCCTGCATTCCCGACAGTAATGGCTTCATAGGCTCGAGTCTAAGTCGCCTCTTTCCGAACTGAAGGGGGAGGAAAACCGGATCAGCAGTGTATTAATAATACCCGGAATACCGAATTCTTTGTGTCGTATTTCGGTGCGAGATCTTAACAGAAGTCGGCGGCGTATTCTAGTGATACAGTAAATTCAACAATTTACGGGTGCTATAGGGGTAACTGGCCTGTGAAAGGAAGGCGGACTGGGAACAATGCCATTGGTCTTGCTGGTGGAAGATACTGAAGATAACCGCTTCATGATGAGGCGACTTCTCGAATTGAGCGGCTATACAGTGGTCGAGGCCCGGAACGGCGAAGAAGCGGTCCGAGTAGCCCACGAAATGCGCCCTCAGTTGATTTTGATGGACCTAAGCCTGCCGATTATTGACGGGTTGGCTGCCACGCGCCGCATCAGGGAACTGCCGAGAATGAAAGATGTTCCAATAGTCGCGGTTTCGGCCCATGACACCGCCGATTTTCACGCTGAGGCCCTGGCTGCGGGCTGTAACAGTTACATTACAAAGCCGATCGATTTTGGCGAACTGGAACTCCTTATTGAACGGCTATTGAGCACGAACAAGAAAAAGTCACGACGGTGAGGGAAGAATTTAGAATTTCGTTAGGTCTTCGGTCTTTGACTTGCTACTTCTAAAGAGTTTGGAAGGCGAGTGGAAGACGACACAGGACCAAAAGTCTAAGGCCAAACCCCAAAGGACAAGCGAAATTCTAAATTCTAATTTCTAAATAGCGATCTGAATTGCAAAAGCGTAAACGCGCTTTTAGAATGGGCCAAAAGTCATGTCAACATCTGAAAGGCGATCTGATGAAACAACTCAGTCTCGCCGGTCCATCGTTATCGTCGTGGCGGTCATTTCAGCCGTCGCAATAGCAGTACTTTTCTATCTTCTCATGCGGGCCACCGGTGGAGCTGGCGGAGGCGAACCTCGGCTCGAAGGGGCGATAAGACCCGGATCACCAGAATTCGAACAATACCGGTCTAAGATTGTTTTGGATGAACCGGAAGCTGAGGAAGCGAAGCGTGCACTCGGCGACATAGTAATGACGCCACATACCACGGTTCGCAACTTTACCGGACGCACGCTGAACGGATTGGAAATAACCGGTTCCGTCGTGGACCATCAGGGCAATCCGATCAAATCACGGTCGGTAGTAGTAATTCCCGGGAGGCAACCTGAACTGCCACCGAACAAAACCATGTTCGTCCAAATCATGTTAGAAGGGCTGCGAGATACTGACGACCGGGCAAACATAAAGATGGAGCTTACGGCGTTCCGCTTCGCGAATTAGCCGCGCTTCTCCGGCCCTGCCAAAAACAACTCTTCAAGCGACTGCCGCAATGGCTGAACTGCAACTAGTTTTCCCCCCGCTTCTCGCAACGCAATTAGAACCTTATCAACGTCAACCTCGGAAGGGACTTCGATTCTCAACCCGCTGGGTGTTGTCGTTATTTGTAGTTGAGTATTTTTCGCACAACGCGACAGGGTGGCAGAATCGGTGCCCGTTGCCACTATCTCCATCCGAGCGTCTTCACTTGTACCACGCTGGAGTTGATCGAGAGGACCAAGATGAGCAAGTTGTCCTTTGCGAAGGATTGCCACGCGGTCACAGAGGATTTCAATGTCCGAAAGTATGTGCGAGCACATGAACACGGTTTTTCCCTCGTCACGAAGTTCTGCAATTAGATCACGCACTTCGCGGCGACCGATCGGATCCAGTCCGCTCATTGGTTCATCGAGAAAGAGTATCTTTGGATCATTCACCAAGGCCTGTGCCATTCCCACGCGTTGCAGCATACCCTTTGAAAATTTCCGCAGTTGCGTTTTCCATTTGCTCTCTTCGAGTTTTACACGATTCAGCAACTCGCGACTGCGATGAAGACGGTCGGGGGCGGCCAATCCAAAAATCTGGCCGCAGTAGTCGAGGAACTCGAGTGGCGTTAGATAATCGTAGAAATACGGGTTCTCAGGAAGATAGCCCACGTTCTGATGCATAGACACGTCCGAGATGGCCTGCCCAAGGATCCTTGCCTTGCCGCCGGTAGGGAAGATTAAGCGCATCAGAATTTTAAGTGTCGTTGTTTTTCCGGCACCATTTGCGCCCAGAAATCCGAAAATTTCGCCGTGGTTTACTGCAAGCGAAAGACCATCAAGCGCTCGCACCTTACGCTTGCGCCAGAAGCCAACGTCGTAATCCTTTGAGAGGTTATCGATCTCGAGTATCGCGGCCATCGATTATTTGTAAGGAACCTCCGAGTCCGGATCTAGATCAACATCACAAGTTGAGGTCAGCAGAACGTATGGTGTGCCTGCCGGATCAACTGGCGCTCCTGATTCATTAACTGTAAAGCCAGTGTTTCGCAGCACACCCGCAATGTCTTTCCAAGCCACAGGACAGCGACCAAAATGCTGGTGGAACGCGGAAAGGACCTTTCGGATCGCCTCCCGTTGCTCGAACGAATCGAGTTGTAATAATCGACGGCGAGCCATCTCCTTTACTTGTCCGTCCGCAGCCTGTTCGTACATGCGGAGGTAAATTTCACGCGCGGTCTCTCGACTGCCACCTTCTGCAGCCATTCGAGCCTTCATTGCCTGCATCCACGGCGGTGCACCCGGAATCGTTGCTCCTCGATCATAAGCGTTGGCTGCGTCCTGAAACCTACCTTGTTGCCAGTAGATGTATCCGAGTTGCTGATAAAGTCGCCACGCCGCCGGATTTGCCTCGATGCCCTTGCGAGTTATGCGAATTGCTTCATCAACGTTAACGGCTGGGAGTACGACCGCGGCGTATTCGTACGGTTCAAGAAATTGCGGATCGACGGTCGTTGCTGTATCAAGAAGTGGTGCTAACAACTTTAGATTCAGTTGGCCCAGGTCATCGATCTGGACACCTGCGGGTACACTTAAAATCTTGTTGCCTACATACTGAAGCGAACGCATCCAATACCAGTCAGCGATCAATCCAGAAAATCCCAGGCTCATCCGCCGTGCGGAATTTCCCGTCACATATAGCCGCTCTTCTTCGGCCGAGTTGTCCAAGGGCGGACGACGCGCGTCGATCGATTTACTTAAAAGGACTGAGAATGAAGTTCCGAGCACGATCACAGCTATTAAGCCGTATCTCCAAGGTCTCACAGTGTTCGAGTCTTGTTGAGCGCTGATCATTTGAAGTTGCGTTGACTGAAGATCATCGTCGCGGATGCGAGAACTACGCCTATGTACGCGGTTGCGTAGACCGAGGTCATAACAACATGTGAAAACGCTGGTGTATTGCCGTGTGCGGCCGGAGTTATGTAACTAAAATTCGCAAGGTTGGGCAGCAGGTAGTACAGAGCCGCAAATAGCCAGCGTGCAGAAGCGTTCGGGAGAGTTGTGGACAGTGATTTCAAGTCAGCACTGAAATGCCCGATGATAAAAACGAAGAATGTCAGCAGGGCAGACAGTGCGGGTGAAGAGAACGATGAGAAGAGAAGAGCAATAGCAGTAATCATCATCAGTTCGAGGTATGTGAGAAGAATAGCCGGCCATATATTGAGAACTAGTGAATCCCAACCGTGTGAAACATAAATTAGGGCGAGCGAAACTCCAGCTCCCATAATCAACACGTTCACCAGCAAGGTCAGACACAACCCGAGATACTTTCCCAAAAGAAATTCACCGCGGCCCACAGGCTTGGAAAAAATTGCGTAAACGGTCCGTCGCTCTATCTCCTTATAAACCAATCCGACCCCGACAAAGATGGAAATGAACACGCCAAATAAAAGCATCGCGCTCAGTCCCAGGTCCACGATGATTTTTCGCTCCTGACCGCCGGAGAGTTCTCCTATAAAAATTGCGGCGCCCGTAAGCATCAGTACAAACAGCACCAGGTTGTAGAGCACACGATCACGCACTGCTTCGCGGAACGCGTTGCGGGCAATTGCCGAGATTCGGATTGCAGGACTGCCGCGTTTGGAATGTTTTTGATCGCTTGTGAGTGATGATTCGACGATGACGTCCACGGATGCCCTCGAACTCATGCCATGAAAGAAGACCAGGCGGGAAATAACTCTAGCTCAAAAGTCGGTTGTTTTGAAGATCCTTTTTCTATAAGAGCCTCCGCAGTTGGTGGATCGTTTCATACATTGCCTAATCAAGCCCAAACATGAGTCTCCGGCGCGCTTTCCGTGAATAAATCAAAAAGTTAATTGTCGTGCTGTGATCCGATATCTGGTGGATAAGCAAACGGCGGTCGCGCTGCGTGTTCGGCGATTGCCGGATACGCCCACGATTGCGGCATCAGCTGCATAGGCGGCGAAATATCTTTGTCCGTTTGCGCTGCGGCATAGGCTGAATCCGCGCCAAAGCACATCAAATGCCACCAACCGCGTGCGGCTGCTCTGTTTATACTCAAAGCAGCTTCGTACTCTTGAGTGGCGTCCGCAGCTCTTTGGGCCTCCGCAAGGGAAATGGAATGGCGGACACGTAAAAACACAGACTGCGGGTA
>Ga0114129_10014915_pt1 | contig 11070 bp, 8 predicted proteins | sample RhiMetdeltSRZDD1_FD_80071 | JGI IMG/M metagenome (GOLD analysis project Ga0114129, IMG submission 80071) | Populus rhizosphere microbial communities from Tennessee, USA - Rhizosphere MetaG P. deltoides SRZDD1 (version 2) (version 2) | ecosystem: Host-associated > Plants > Roots > Rhizosphere >... | reverse complement strand
GGACGCAGGAAGAGAACGAGCATCCGGAACCAGATGATCTCCAGGGCCAGCGACATCAAACCGGAGAGGAAGAACACCCAAAGCACCACCGGGCTTGGTGCGTACGGTGCGTACGGTGCCTCACGTGCGTACGGTGCTTCGGTGCCTAGTGCCAGTGCCGGTGCCGGGAGCAGGTATGACGCGGTTACCGCGATCACGCCAATCACGACGTTGGTTGATGCTGCGATCTGAAATGAACGAGCGACACCCATTTCAGAAATCAAATAGAAGCCGGCGACGAGGGCGCCGGCAATCGCGCCGGTGGTGTTGATGGCGTAGAGCAGGCCGATCTTGCCGCCGATGCGGTCGTCGCGCGCGACGGCGGACTTCACGATTAGCGGCAGCGTGGCGCCCATCAGCGACGTCGGCACGATCAACACCAGAAACGAGACGACGAAACGCATCACGGTGATCGCGGCCAGCGAATTGGGCAGAGAGTCGTGCATCGAGACCCAGAACCGGGTGAGGAGATCGAGCACGAAGGGTGTGAGGAACGCCGTGACGCCGACGAGGATTTCAGCGAGGCCGAACGCGGCCAGCGGCCGCGAGATGCGAGCGGCGATGCGTCCGGCGGCAAAACTGCCAAGGCCCAGACCGGCCATGAAGCCGGCCAGCACCGTGCTCGCGGCATAGACCGTGACGCCGAACACCAGTGAGAGCAGCCGCAGCCACATCACCTGGTAGATCAGCGCACAGGTGCCCGAGCCGAAGAAGAGAACGATCAGAAGCGGAAGCAGCCAGCGCGGCGCTCGCTGGGACACCGGCTGTTCGGCCAATCGGCCGTCAGTGTATCAAACGGGACTTACTTAATAGCGCCGTTTCGGCTTTGGCGGCGGCGCCGTCGAAGGCAGCTTGCTGCGGACGAACTGCATCAGTTTGACTCGCACCTGCGGCGGCAGCGGAACAAACGCCGGTGTCTTGCCGACATAGTGGATGTATCCCTGCTTGGTGATCAGCGAGGCTTCGAGCAGCGGCACGCCCGACACGTAGAGCAGCAAGTACGTCAGGATGGCCGGGCCAAGTAATCCGGGGAAGCCGCCGGCAGCCAGGCCAATCAATCCGAAGCCCCACCACACCGCCGCTTCGCCGAAATAGTTCGGATGTCGCGTGTAGCTCCAGAGGCCGGTGTCGAGCACCTTGCCCTTGTTGGCGCGATTGGCGCGGAATTGTCGTAACTGTTCATCGCCGACGCTCTCGAAGACCAGCCCCACCAGGAACACGATCACGCCAAGGTAGTCGAACAGGTTCAGCGACGCCGGCACCAGCGAGACGATGGAGAAGTAGATCGGGAGCGACACGACCCACGCGATCACGGCCTGGAGGAGGAACACCTTGACGTAGCTGAACCACCACCATTTGTCCTCGTACTCTTCACGCCACTTGGCGTAGCGGTAATCTTCGCCCTCCAGCCGGTTGCGGAGGCCGAGATGCACGGCGAGACGAATCCCCCAGATCGCGAGCAGGATCAGCGTCAGCTGTGCGCGCAGCGGGTAGCCGCCGTTGCTCACGTAATAGGTGAGGCCGACGACCAGGATGCCGGGGCCCCAGCCCACGTCGGCAATGCTCGAGTTCTGCAGACGGACCGAAAGCCCCCACAGAATCGTGAAGAAAATGACGATGGCGGCGAGGCCGAGTAGGATCAAATGTTTTTATCGTGGACCGTAACGCGCTGCCAGGTACTCAACGAGCGGTTGTTTCTCGGCGTCGCTGACCGCGGCGCCCCACCGCATCATCTTTTCGACCGACCGCGTCCAGCCCGTGGGGGTGAGCTTCTGCTGTTGAATGATATCGGCTTCATGGCAGGCCAGGCATACCCGCTGGTAGGTCGCCTCGCCACTTTCCGTGGTGCCATGCGACGCCACGGGCCGTGGCGCGAAATGCTGCGCAAGATAGGGCTGCAGCACCTCGCGCTCGTCGGGCGTTATCGACGCTCCCCACCGCACCATCTTGTCTACTGACCGCGTCCAACCGGTGAGCGAGAGTTTCTGCGAGCGAATGATGTCTGCCTCATGGCAACTGAGGCAGCGGCGGTTCAACACGTCGAACCCCGGGCCGGCCGGCAGCGGCGGCTGCTGCGCGGACACGCTCGACGCCGCGACGAAGACGAGGATTGCCAGCGCTCTCATTTGATTTCGATCCGGATCGAATCGAACTGGTTCCACAGATATCCAGACGGATTCCATTGCGACACCGCCGGCTGCATGCGGCCGCGGGAATCAGTGGCGCGCGAGAGGATCAGATACGACTCCGGGCGCGCGGCGTTGAGCTCGAACTCGAATCGCCGCCACGAATAGCGCGCCTGTTCGCCGCTGAGCCGCGCCGGCTGCCACGTGGCGCCGTTGTCGAGCGACACGTCCACGGCCTTGATGTCGTCTTCGCCGGCCCACGCGAAGCCGCCGACCGGCACCTTGCCGACCGCGTGCGTCGAGCCATCTGCCGGCGTCGTGATCAGCGACTTCACGACCAGGCCCGTCAGCGGCGCCATCTCCTTCGCATCTACCGCGGCGCCCGGCGCGACCCGTCGCGTGGGATAGCGGTAACCGGTCGCGACCCAGAAGCTGTCGGAGTCTTTCGCGATCACGTTGAGGGTGTTGAGCCACTTGACGCAGTACGCGCCTTCCCATCCCGGGACAATCGCGCGCAGCGGCGCGCCGTGTACTTGTGGAATCGGCTCGCCGTTCATCGCGTAGGCGACGAGCGTGTCGGGATGGATCGCTTTCGCCATCGGCACCTGGCGGACGAATGCCGGCATGGTCCCGGGTGGCCGATCGGCGGCGTGCATCTCCACATTGATGCCGCCGGTCTTGACGCCGGCCTTCTTCAGCACGTCGGCCATGCGCGCGCCGGTGAAGCGCGCGGTGCTGACCGCGCCTTTCTCCCATTGAATGCCGGCCACCGCAGGTTGAAAAAAGCTGCGGCCGTTGCCGGCGCATTCCAGCGTCACGGTGACCGTGTGCGCGGGCAGCTTCCGGATTTCATCCAGTGAGAGTGCGAGCGGCGAGTTGACTTCGCCGCCCACTTTCAACGCAAAGCCGGCCGCGTCGACTTGCGGAATCGGCATGTGCGAACGGACGTAGAACACGTCGTTCGGCGTGATGAAGGTGTTGAGCAACGACACCGGCGTTTCAAAATCCGGAGGGCGCAGCGATCGAATGATCAGCTTGTCCTTGCCGTACAATTGGCGCGGCGGTGCCTGCGCGAACACCTCATACGGTGCGAATCGCGCGGCCACACCGGCCGCCGCGAGGTAACTGAGCACGTCTCGACGTGAGATCATCGATGCGAATTATAGTCCCGCTGCTGGCTGGAATCCTCGGTCTTGGCGACTTGGCGATAGCGCAAACGCCGCGGACCTATCCGGATCAGCGGCTCGTGGCCCCCATTAACGACCTTCCTGGCGGGCCTTACACGCGCGTCCACCCCTGGAGCGAATTGCCGTACGACGCCAAGGTCTACGACAACCGCGCCTCGATCATCGGCATTGCCGAAGGCAAGGACCGCAATATCTACGTGCTGACGCGCTGCAATCGCAATTCGTGCGCAGGCCGTGCGGAAGCACCGATCATGAAGTTCGATCCCGAGGGCCGGTTGCTCGGCTCGTTCGGCACGGGCCTCTTCGTGTTTCCCCACAGTCTCACCGTCGATCGCGACGGCAGTATCTGGACCACTGACGAAGGCAACCATGCTGTGCGCAAGTTCACAGCCGAAGGAAAGTTGCTGATGACCATCGGTGAACCGGGCAAAGCCGGCGGGCCGCCGGCACAACTGACCTCACCGACCGGGGTACTGGTGGCGCCGAACGGCGCCGTCTTCGTGACCGAGGGACATGACAACAGCCCGAAAGCGGCAGTGGCGCGCGTGTCGAAGTGGACCGCGGATGGCACGTTCATCAAGACCTGGGGCCGGACGGGCAGCGCGCCGGGCGAATTCAGCACGCCGCATGTCATCGCGATGGATTCGCGCGGACGATTGTTCGTCGGCGATCGCAACAACAATCGCATTCAGATCTTCGATCAGGAGGGCAACTTCCTCGATCTGTGGTACCAGTTCGGCCGGCCGAGCGGCATCGTCATCACGCCGGACGATCGCATCTATGTGGCCGACTCCGAGTCATTCGATTTCCATAACCCGGGATGGGAAAAGGGAATTCGCATCGGCAGCGCGCGCGACGGCAGCGTCGGATACTTCATTCGCGACATCGAGCCGACGACGATCTCGCACAGCGGCGCCGAAGGCATCGGCGTGGATTCGCGCGGCAACATCTACGGCGGCGTGGTGCGGCGACGGATGCTCGAGAAGTTTGTGCGAACCGATTCCAACGTAGCGAAGCCCGCGCCGGCGTCCGCCTTCGCCAAAGAAACGGCTTCGGCGAGACAGGCTGGTGAGGCATTGGCGCACATCGGCCACATCACCACCGCGCCCGGGTTGGCAGTCACGGCCGCCGTCGAGGTGAATGCCGCGATGTATCACGCGAACCTCGCGGCCGGCCAGCCAGGTCTCGACCTGTTGAAATTGCACACGGTGCACGTGCTCAACGTGCTGCCGTCCGTGGTGACGGCTGCCGAGGCGGTTGCGACGCACATCGAGCTGGCGATCGTGGCGGCGGATGCGTCACCGGCGATTCGCAAGCACGGTCCAAACGTCGCGGCGTCGGCCCGCGCGGTGGTGTCGCGCGCGCAGGCGATGAGAAAGCTTGCGAGTCAGGCACTCGCCGCTTCGTCGCATGCCGTGGCGGCGCCGCTCGCTGAGCAGTTGCGCACGATGGCGCTGACGCTCGATACCGAGGGTCTGAATCCGCTCGAGGCGGCGGTGTACTCGATCCTCGAGGCGGAACGGCTACCGCGCCTTCTGCGGTAGGCGCAGGGCAACGAGCGAACCGGGATGCGTCGGGCTGCCGACCTGCACGACCACGTACTGGCGGCCGCGATGCAGGTAGCCCATCATCCCGTATTGCCCCGGCGCCGGCAGCTTCACGGTGGCGAGCCGGCGGCCCGTCTTCTTGTCGAGCGCGTAGAGGACCGGATCAACGCCGGGCGCGGTGAGTAAGAGCGTCTTCGTCGGCATCATCACCGCGTGCACCGTCTGACCGGTGGGCGGAATCTTCAAGCCGCGCAGCGCCGGGTGATTGCGAACGTACTCGGGCGTGTCGCCGTTCGGCGTCTCCCACAGGAAGTCCCCGGTCGACATATCGATCGCGATGATGCGGCTATAGGGCGGCTTCCAGATCGGCAGTCCTTGCGGACCGCGCAGATCGCCGCGGTTGGCCACGACCCATCGAGCGACGGTGCGTCCGGTCGTCTTTGGATCCTCGGGCTCGTCCATCTTCTCGCCCGGCACCATGTTCTCCGAGCGGCACAACCGTTGTGTCGTGACGAACAGCACGCCGGTTTCGGGATCCGCAACCGTGGGTCCATTGATGTTGCTGGCGCCGGCAGGACAGCTCACGAACGAGCGCAGTCCGGACGGATGGCCCACTTGAATCGGCGGGTTGAAGAGCGGCCCGGTCTTGTAGCGCTTCATGATCTCGATCGCTTCCTGCCGCAACTCGGGCGTGAAGTCGATCAGGACGTCTTCGGTCAGCTCCTGGATCTCGAGCGGCCTGGGTCGTGTTGGAAACGGCTGCGTCGGCGACAGGATCTCGCCGGGCAGGTCGGATTTGGCCACCGGACGCTCCTCGATGGGCCAGATCGGCTGACCGGTCTCGCGATTGAAGACGTACGCGAATCCCTGCTTCGTCGTCTCGACCACGATCGGCGTGCGCCTGCCGTTGATCGGCACGTCGAGCAGCACCGGCGCCTGCGGGTTGTCGAAGTTCCAGATGTCGTGATGGACCATCTGAAAATGCCAGGCGCGCTTGCCGGTCTTGACGTCGAGCGCGAGCAGGCTGGTGCCGAAGAGATTGTCGCCGGGACGGAAGCCGCCGAAGAAATCGATCGTCGGCGGATTGGTCGGGATGTAGACGAGGCCGCGCGCCGGATCCGCCGACATCGGCGCCCACGACGACACGTCGCCCGTCCGTTTCCACGCGTCGTTCTTCCAGGTGTCGTGGCCGAACTCGCCGGGCCGCGGGATGACGTGGAACTTCCACATCGGTTTCCCGGTGCGCGCGTCGTAGGCCAGGATGTCGCCGGGAATGTTCTCTTCACGCGTCTGGTAGTAGCCCTGCTCGTGCACGTTGCCGACGACGACGACGCCGTTGACGACGATGGGCGGCGAGGAGGTGGAGAGATTGCCGAGATCGCGCGGGATGCCGTGGTCGGGGTCGTACTTGTATCCCGAGGTCAGCCACGGCTCCCAGTCCTTCACCAGATCGGGCAGCATGTCGATCACGCCCGATCGCGGAAACCCGGGCAGCGGCACGCGCGTGCCCCAGTTCTCGAGATGCTCGCCCGACTTCGCGTCAATGGCGTGAAGAAAGAACGCGGGCGACGTGTAGAAAATCACGGCGCGCCCGGCGACCTCGGCGAAGGCGACGCCCTTGCCGTAGTTGTTGCGCATGCCGCGCAGCCATCGCGTGGTGTGAGGCTCGCGATAGGTCCAGATTGTTTCGCCGGTCTCCGGATCGATGGCCGCGACCGAGCGGCGCTCGCCGGCGACGGTATAGAGCAGGCCATCCACATACAACGGCGTCGATCGGAGAATCGGATCAGCGGTGGGGCCGAAGTTGTCGCCCCGCCACGTCCACGCCACCTCGAGCGTCGCGACGTTGTCGGCGGTGATCTGATCGAGCGGAGAGAAGCGCGTGTGCTGCGCGTCGCCGCCGATGTAGCGCCATTCGCCGACCGGCGGCGCGGACTGCGCGCCAGCGCCCCAAGATCCCGCGGCGACGGCGGTCGCGAGTGCGAGAAGGGGTCGGGTCCATTTAATCGCCATGGGATTCGCATTTTGAGCCGAAATGGGCCGGAAAGAACGAATTGAGGCTGCGGGAACCGTTCTTAGCTCGAACAACAGAAGTAACAGTCTTTAAAGGAGTTAGCCGAAATAAATGGACCCGACCCCTTACTGTCCGAGGCGATCGAGCAGCTCACGCCAGCGCCGGCGCGCGACGATCATCGTCTGGCCATTCGCCAGCACGATCTCGCCGGTGCCGTCGGTGAACGGCTTGGCTTCCTTCACCGCATCGAGCCGAATGATCGCGGTTCGCGACACCTGGAAGAACTGGTTCGGATCGAGGCGCCGGGCGAGCGCGGCCAGCGTGGGCTGCATCGAGAGTTGCTCACCCGCGGTCAGGACGTGCGTCACACTGTCGACAAACGTGAAGGCGATCACGTCCGTGGCCGGGATGACACGGAAGCGCGCACCGCGCCGCGCGAGGAATCGTGTGGGCGCCATGCCGGCGGCCTGCGTCAGCTGCTCGATCGCCGGATCGCTCTCCGGATCCGTGGCGGCGGGGGACGTCCTCGTGGCGCGGACGCGATCGAGCGCGGCGGCCAGGCGGGCGCGGTTCACCGGCTTCAGCAGGTAATCGAGCGCCGACAATTCGAACGCATCGACGGCGTATTGGTCGAACGCGGTGCAGAAGATCACCGCCGGCCGCGGCTGGCCCAGCGATGCCGCCACGTCGAGGCCGCTGGCTCCCGGCATCTGGATGTCGAGGAACACCAGATCCGGGACGAGCTCGCTGATTTGTTCGGCGGCCTGCACGCCGTCTTCGGCCTCGCCGACGATCTCGACGTCGGCGTGCGCGGCGAGCAGCTGCTTCAGCCGCTCGCGGGCCGGCTGCTCGTCGTCGATGAGAAGTGTTCGAATCAAGCCGTCAAGCCCCCAGGACCTTCAACACCATCACCGTCACGTCGTCTTGATCCTGGCGCGAGCCGCGGTGTGCGCGGACTGCGTCCAGAATCGCTTTGCAGATGTGCGCCGCCGGCTGATGACGCGTTTCCTGCAGCAAGACACCTAACGACCCATCACCATATTCCTCGCCTTGCTCGTCTTGTGCTTCATTGACGCCGTCGGTGTATGCGAGCAGGACGGAGCCGGGACACAACTCAATCGTGCGCGATGCAAACGTCCCCGCTTCGACCAGCCCGAGTGCCGGTCCGGTGGATGGCAGGTGATTGATTGAATCACTGCCGCCGGTCACCAGCATCGACGGATGTCCGGCATTCACGTATGTGAATGTGCGTTGCTCGGCATCCAACGTCCCGTAAACGGCGGTCGCGTAGCGCGCGCCATCGGTGGTCGCGTACACGTCGCGATCGACGGCGGCGATCAACGGCTGCGGCTCGAGCTTCGCCAGCCGCGCCGCGGTATTGACGCGCGCCTGCACCGCGGAGGCGACCAGTCCCGCCGCCACGCCTTTGCCTGACGCGTCGCCGAGCAAGATAGCCCACTGGCGACGGCTAAAGCCGTCGCCCTCCGAACGACTCGGAAGTTCAAACACGTCGTAAAAATCACCGCCGACGCCGCGCGCCGGCAGCGAGGCCGCGGCGCAATCGAATCCCGGGATGGCCGGCAGCGCGCCCGGCCACATCTGCGCCTGCACCGCGGTGGCCGCAACCACGTCGCGCTCCACATTCTGCTTCGCGAGGCGCGCCCGCACGCGATCGAGCGTGGCCGCGAGCTTGACGCGCGACACCGGCTTCAACAGGTAGTCCGTGGCGTCAACGGCGATGGCCTCGAGCCCGTAATGATCGAACGCCGTGGCGAACACGATGAACGGACGGGGCTCCGGCAATTCGGCAGCCAGCGCCGTGCCGCGCACTTCGGGCATTTCGACGTCGAGGAACAGGAGGTCGGGACGCGTCCTGCTGATCACCTCGCGCGCTTCGACGGCGCTCCCGGCTTCGCCGACCACAGACACATCGCCGGCGGCATCGAGCAGCTGCCGCATCCGGCTGCGCGCGGGTGGCTCATCGTCCACCAGCACGGCGCGAATCATGCCGCGGCCCTCACGTTGGGCATGTCGATCCGCGCCACGGTGACGCCGGCGCTTTCGTCGCGCATCAGCTTGAACGACGCGCGATCGCCGAAATGAGCTTTGAGACGCTGTTTGACGCTGTGCAGACCGAAGCCCTCACCGTCGCGGGCCGCTTGCCCTGAGCGAGCGACAGCGTTGTCGCTGTCGCGAGTCGATTGGGCCGGCCCGGTGTTGCGCACTTCCAGCGTCACGTGATCGGCCGTCGTGCTGACGATCACGTCAATGCGGCCGGGCTCGCGCGCCTGCGACACGCCGTGCTTCACCGCGTTCTCGAGCAGCGTCTGCAGCAGCATCGACGGAATCTGCGGCGCGGGCAGGTTGTGATCCGACTCGATCGAGTAGGCCAAACGCTGGCCGAAGCGCGCCTGCTCGACGTCGAGATAGGCCCTGGCGAACGCGAGCTCCTGATCGAGCGGCGCCCATTCGGAATCCGATCGTCGCAGCGTGTAGCGGAAGACTTCCGCGAGCTGTTCGACCACTTCATCCGCCCGTGCCGGATCGGTATGAATCAGCGAGGCGATGGCATTCAGCGCGTTGAACAGGAAGTGGGGATTGATCTGCGCGCGCAGCGCCTTCAATTCCGACTTGCTCGATTGCAGCCGCAGCTCCTGGGCCAGCTGCTCCTGCTCGACGCGCTTGCGCTGCAGCCGGATGTTCTCGAGCATGAACCCGAACACGCCCCCCAGCGATCGCAGCAGCGTCAGATCTTCCGAGAGCAGGCGGCGGGTGCGCGCTTCCCTGTGCACCACGAGGCGGACGACGGCGCCGGACACCGGGCTGGTCAGCTTGATGTCGATCGGCGCCGGCGGCTCGAGAATGGCGCGGGACCCCACCAGGACGGTGATCTTCGCGCCGAAGATCTCACTCAACCGCCCTTCGGTGGCGGCGATGAGCGAGGCTTCGTCGGTGGCCGGCTGCATCGCCGCGAGGACGTGCTTGACGGCGTCGACCGGCGTGAATTCGCGTCCCAGCCACATCTGATCGAGCCAGTGCTCGACGCTCGACATCAGCCACGGCAGGATCATCGCCATCGGCACGAGCCCGAACGCAAACAGCCACGGCCGGGCCGCGCCACCTGGCAGCAACTCGACCGATGGCAAGACCACGGCGAAGTAGATGCCGAGCACGAACACGCTCAACAGGATCAGCGTCGCGCGCTTCACCACCAGGTCGTAGAACTCGAACCGGTTCTCGAAGTAGGCCGACGCCACGAGGAAATAGAGCGGCGAGGTCCTGGCGACGCGATTGAGGGTCTCCATCACCAGCCGCTGTTCGCTCATGAAGATCATGCCGATGAACACTCCGGCGAGCGCCATGAACAGGAAGATCATCACGTTGCGCAGCCGCATCTGATCGGGGGTCCGCGAGCGCTGCTTGCGCCGCAGCATCAGCACTGTTGAATACATGCTCGCCAGCGTGAACGAGCCGCCGATGGTGATCCCGAACCAGGCGTTGAGGTCAACCGGCCGCGGCATGACGCGAAAGATCATCGCCACCGACGTGATCAGGAGAATTGGAGCGGCGACATACATGACGCCCAGCAGGTAACGGAAGATCGGCGGCGGCGCCGACTCGCCGTCACACGCCGACTCGCGATAGACGACGTGCATGATGACCGGCGGAAACATGAAGACGATGAACGTGGCGAGGTCGAGGAAATCGTCCTGCAGGGTGTCGCCGGCGAGATAGCGGAACTCGATCAGGGTCATCAGCACGAACCAGATCGTGCTGATCGCCATCAGCGCCATGCTCGGCCGATCCATCTTCCAGTTGCTGTCTGATGCGAACCCCTCCGGCTGCCGCGCCCACACTTTGCTGACGCGGCGGATGCTGTAGAGCGTGGCCGCGCCGTACGCATAAGCGCCGAAGAGGTAGACGAACAGGAAGACGAGGCTGACGAGAACCATGTGCCTGCTTTCTTATACGCGAATCACGTGCCTGAATCCGCGTTCGTCTGGTCGAGTGGTGGTTTCGGGCGATCGAGCGGTCCTCACGCCCGCCTGCGCGGAAGACCGCTCCGGCGAGGCAAGCTATCCTGTCTGCACGTGATTACACGCTTCGCCCCGGCGCCGACGGGGCATTTGCATCTCGGTCACGTCGTCAATGCCCTG
>Ga0114129_10014914_pt1 | contig 11071 bp, 15 predicted proteins | sample RhiMetdeltSRZDD1_FD_80071 | JGI IMG/M metagenome (GOLD analysis project Ga0114129, IMG submission 80071) | Populus rhizosphere microbial communities from Tennessee, USA - Rhizosphere MetaG P. deltoides SRZDD1 (version 2) (version 2) | ecosystem: Host-associated > Plants > Roots > Rhizosphere >... | reverse complement strand
CGGGAGTCGTGGCCAGCCGGATCAATGTGACCGTCCTGGACCGGCAGGCCGTGTTGCTCGGAGTGGTATCAGGCGCCGAAGAGCGGCGTAAGGTAGTCGAAGCTGTTTCCGGCGTCGAAGGCGTGAAGGGGGTGACGAACTGGCTCTTGTTGCCGGAACCCGACTATATGGCCGTGCGGCCGAAACTCAGGTGAACGCGCGTGCTCGAGAGGGTTGTCCGCCCTCCGCTCCGCCGGTTATTCTCCGTGAGCGATGACGCACTCCCTTCCAAACCCATGAAACTTGGTCACCGAGTACTCGATACTTCGCACTTTTGTAATCCCGCCAACGCGCATCGCCTCATTCCCGGTCAAGTCAAGCGTGCGACCAAGTCCGAGCGGGTCAGGAGGGAGACACTGTTGACCTTCTTTCGCGCCACTAAGAGACGGATTCGCGTACAGCAACTCCTTAGAGGACTCGCAACCCAGGAGGAGCGGCAGCAGCATCGCGATTAGCATCATTGATCTCTTCATGGCCACCTTCCTTTCGTCAGATCAAACGCCATGCGCTACTCGTGGATTGCAGAAAGACTACCGCACGTAGCCCATCGGGTCCACGGGGACACCCTGGTAGGTTTTATCATATCTCCTTGACTGTTCGGAACCGTTCCCCGTCGGAACGTCGGTGACGTTGAGTACGAGCCTGCGGGGATAAACTGTGGGATTATATGTTCTGCCAGCTTCCCGTTTTAGCTATGAGGAAGAAGCTTTTAGCACCCCAGGATGAACTGAAACGAAGAAACGGTGTTAGGATCCATTTCGCGGCGCGTGGCGGGCCAGTCAGTGTTGTTCATGTGATCCGACAACTTAGCATGAATACTTTAATCGATAGGTCATGTCATGTGCGCCCGCCTGCCTCCGAGTGAGCCAGGTGCCCACGACCAGCCAACCTTCCGGAGAAGTACCGCGTGAGACAAACACACCCCGGCACCTTGACGGATGGTAGTTGCCACTTCCGGACAGTAGTGGCAGGTCCATCCCGTAATCTCTTCGTCTCGGTCCGTGAATATCTCGTCGATGTTCTTTAGCCTGCTGTTCTTTAGCTTGCTTGCCATATCCGCAGATCTCCTCCATTTAGATAGCACTTCATGGTACTGCCCACAGGTAGACCTAAAGATACTGGCAAATTAGGAGCCCTGGTTTCCCCGAGACACGGCACGAGACAAAATGGCGTGAGATCTGTCACAATCGCGACCCTGACATTGGCTTTAACAACAAAAATGGACCCCACACCTCATGCTGCAGACAGCCGTTCAGGTAGACACCGGGCGCTATTCACAGTGCATTGAAGCCTCAAAACGAATCCGCTGGGACATCGACAAGGATGTCATTCGCGGAGGGCAGTTTGATTTCTCAAAAAACTTTCTCCCGGATGGCCTTTCGAACGTTCATCAACTGGACTTTCTGAGTGAAGATGAACAACGGCTCATCAGCCAGATACAGGGGCGGACCTATGCCAACATGTTTGGCCTGGTGGAGAGATTCATCAATGCCAAGATTCTGGAAGTAAGCCGTGAGCACTGGCTGAGCGACCAAACCGCCCTGGAAGCGCTGGTGCGTTTCAGTGATGAAGAGCTCAAACATCAAGAGCTCTTCCGGCGCATCGATCGATTGATCGCTGATGGAATGCCGCCCGGTTATAGTTTCTTAGCCCAGCCGAACGACGTGGGGTCTTTCGTCCTGAGTAAATCGACCTGGGCGGTGCTTGCTCTGACCTGTCACATCGAGCTGGTTACTCTGGCACACTATAAACACAGTATTGAGCCGAATGATCACGTATCCGCTCTCTACAAGGATGTATTCCTCTACCACTGGCAAGAGGAATCTCAGCATGCGATTCTGGATGAGCTTGAATGGAGCCATGAAAACGGGAAGTTGACCGCCGAACAGCGGGATCACGCAGTGGATGATCTGATCGAGCTTGTCGGCGCCGTTGACCGAGTCCTGCAAGCTCAGGCCGAAGCGGACACGCAGTACTTTCTGACCATCTGTGGCCGTTCGTTCAGCCCGGAAGCCGCCGACAAGATCAAGACCGTGGTCTTCCAAGCCTATCGCTGGCAATTCATCATCTCGGGGGTCGAGCAGCCGCGCTTTGTTGAGCTGCTGGGCGGCATGATCACGGAGGCTCAGGGTCATCGCATCAATGAAGCGCTGGCTCCGTTTCTCCGATGAATATTGGAGAATTAAACGGCGGCAGGAACCATTTCGCAGCGCGGCGGACCGGCCTTATCGCTATTTCAACAACTCTTCTGAAGGCTCATTCGCACAGGCATTAGCACAGATGCATTCTCGATTATTGGTTGTCTTGGTCGCGATGACGTTAGGCGGCTGTCCTGGCATGAGCCAAAAAGATCAAGACAAATTTCGATCGCACATCAATCAGACCATTGCCAATGAGATGTCTCTCGTGAAAGCCGTTGAACTGCTCGCCAAAGATGACTTTTCGTGTGACGATACGGGAATGCCTACGACGATCGACTGCACGCGAATGAAGCATAGTTTGCTACCCCACTCTTGTGTCCAGCGAGTTACTTTGTCGACAGATCCGGAGCGCAAGAAGATCGCTAATGTGGAAACAGGAATTGCATGTGGCGGGCTCTAATCGTTCACTGGTTTGAAGACTTCAGATTTGTTTTGTAGCTTCTGAACCAAGTCTTCGTACGACGAGGTCCGAATAATTTTATTGAACTGCGCACGATAGTTGCTGACCATACTGATGCCATCTACCACGATGTCATAGACCTGCCATTCCCCTGTCTTACTGAGGAGTCGATAATTGATCGGGATTTCGCCTTTGCGAGAGATGAGTTTAGTCCGGACCTCCGCATAATCACCCTCATTCTGCTCACTGAGGTACTGAAACCGTTCTCCTGAATAGCCTTCAATCGTTCCCGTGTAGGTGCGAGCGAGAAGCTGACGAAAGAGATCGACGAACTGCTGTCTCTGCGTCTCGTTCAAGCTATTCCAATGCGCGCCCAGTGACCGCTTGGACATTTCCTCATAGCTGAATCGATCGTTGAAGATCTTTTGCAGTCGCTGGCGGCGCTCCATGGCCTGGTCTGCTTTCTTCAACTCCTTGTCCTCGAGCAACCCTACCACTTGCTCGACTGAGCTCTTCACCGCCTCTGTGGCTGTGACGGCAGTGGCTATCGACGGCGAGAGAGTTCCCCCAAGACAAAATGCGATGCAAGTGACAATCACACCACCTGCCTGACTCATTCCAGACTTTTTGGTTCGAAGGCACTGAGATTCGTACGACATCGCATCCTCCAGCCACTGTTTTCCGAGAGGTCGCAATTGTTCCATGGTTGCTACTCACGTCTTTCTCAAGAAGCTCCACCACCGACGAGCTGAAACCTTAGCGCACCCTATTGGGAAAAAGAAATAGGGACATTCTAAATTTCGCGGCGGAGCACTCCCAACACCCCGGGGATGAAATTGTGAGGGAGAACGCATCACTCCTTCCGCTGCTTACGACACCTACCGACTTCACGTCTTGACGCTGTTTGTCGGGTGCGATTCATCAATGAGCCACTTCGCTCTGGCCAGGGCAGCTGACTCGGCTTCTTCACGTGAAGAATAGGTATGGCCTGGCAAGCCATCGATTTCTGTCTTGCCAGTCTTTCTGATCACATACTGACAGGCCCACATCAAACCTTCCGGGCTTGGTATCAGCGTAATCTGGTGTCCTTTATAGTCATGCAGGCTCATCGTGCACGTCCTCCCTTATCATGAATACCATAAGGCAGAGGCGCGAGACGGTGAACTAGGGAAGCCTACAGCGATTTCCCTTAATACCCTGAGAACAGCTCCACACGCTCTATTTCTCCCACCAGCACCAAACGTTGTGGCGATATTCGATCCAGCTGCATCTTCATGAAAAGGATTAGGTCTCGCGACCCAGTCTCGGCATGTGGGGCTCGTCATTCCAAGGGGTAAGCGCCTGACCTGCCCGCATTTTTCTCAGTTTTCGTGGTGGAGCGCCAGGAGTTGATCAAGCTGCGCTTGAACTGCAATCAGTTCGTGTTCGCCCTTTGGATTAACCCGGATAGCTTCAACACCTTCCATCGGCACCGCTTCGTCGTCAATCCAAAACACTTCTTGTTCAGCTAGAAGTTTCAAAGCTTCCGCGATCCAAATGGTCTTATTGGCGCAGTTGGTCCATTCGGCATAGCGAAATTGGCTTACCAGGTTGGCGTTATACGTTACCGTCAGGAATGCTTTAACCTTCTCTTGATCCCATGAAGTCAACCAAATCACTTCAAACTGCTCAAAGGCCCATTCCAGCCAAGTATTCACTCCAGGGCGCAACTGGAATGCGCCGTTGTAATCGCCGAACAAAACACCGTCGATATCGTGAAATAGGATAGGCTTGAGGCTCATGCCAACAAGCTTAGCAGAGGATCATTAAAAACTGGCGCTCCCGAATGATCTGGGAAAAAAGAATAGGGATATCCGGAATTTCTTTCGTACTGCGGAAAGGTGGCCGGAAACATTTCGCGGCGCGTGGTACTCAGATATACTTGGGCCTGTTCCAGGATTGTGCGAATTCCAAACCTCGGCTAGAAGTGGCTAGGATGAGTTGGAGTAAGGTGTCCACTTCATTCATGAAAACTATCACGGTGTTTTTTGCGTTGTTCACGCTGGTGTCGTGCATCGCGGCCCCCCGGACAGAATTCATGGGACCCAACGGCAAAATGGTCTATGCCATCTCCTGTCAGACAATGGACGATTGCATGACAGAGGCGCGCGAATTATGCCCAAGTGGACACGACATTGTTCCCGCCGCCTCTGGAGCTGGTGACACTACGGCAAGAGGAGGAATTGGCGACACGCCTGCAAAAAGGTTGCTGATCGAGTGTAAAGTACCCTGACCTGAAGCCAGGAAGGCCGTCCTGGCGCGTATCAGAACGGAAAGCCAAATTGCGCCCTCACCCCTGAAAGGCCGTCCCCGAAGCGGTAGCTGACGCCGATCCGCGGGTTGTCGAAGATCCACAGCTTGGTTGGCTTGGCGGAGCCAATGTTGATCCCGAACTCGAACTGATTGGAGACCTCGAGTGGACTCTCACCGGGCAGCGAGAACTTGGCCGACGGGAAGAAGTAATAGTAAATAAAGGAGACGCCGACGTCGGGCTCAAAGCCCTTCACCTCCAAACCGAGCGGGTGCCGGACTTCCAGGCCGTTCTGGAGCGTCCCATAGTTCGTGCTCTTGGACTGCTGTTCGGCATCCCCCGCCGCCGCCAGCTTGGAGCCGACACTCAGCAAGAAGTCCTGCAGCCGGAATTCGAACAGGTTACTGATCCCAGCCGCGTATAGGAAGACCCAACCTTCTTCTACGTGAACTTCCCCTGCCGAGCCCTCGATGGCCGCAGACCCGTTGAAAGTCCTGCCGAGACCCGCTGCTACATAGGGTTTGACCGTCCACCAACGCCGTATGGGAATCTGGAGCTCTGCCTGGGGTAGCACAAACACAAAGTCCTCTGACGCAGTGATCTTGGGTCCTAACGCACTACTCTCGAAGGAGAAGTGACCGTAGCCTAGGTAACCGGTGAGTGCCAATCGCCACGCATCCTCCTCCGGCCCGAGCGCAAAGGTATGCTGCAGCGGGACACGGAAGACATTGACCGAAAGCCCGCCGACATCGTAGGAGCCGAACCCGAACTGCACGGCGTAGGGGAGATTGACTTGGACATCGAGCTGCTGAGCCGCCGCGTCCTGGGCAGGTCCAGCGACCGCGCCCAGCAGGACGAGGCCAAGGCCAAGCCATCCAACGCGCCCTAGCCACCCTCCCCGCGCGGGAAGCGAAAGTATCATGAACCATTTCTCGTCGCGTGGCCGGTCGGTTTCCGGAACTCTCACGTGCATTCTTTGGTCATCCACCGTCATGGCACAAGGTAATCAACAGAACAAATCAAGTCAGGTCTTGCAATCTTACATTTCGCGAGGAAGCTTTTCTCTCCACCCGGACCACGCTTCATACGCCAATAGACCTGGCCGACGATAAAAATTACAATGGCCCTCCCAGGAGAGACAAAAGTGATCGGAAGTCTATGTAGATAGGTTAAGATTCCAACCCTCGCAATTCAACACTCGTGAGCCGAAAACTCGAATTCATTCGTGGGGAAAACAATTCCATTATGTTAGACAACGCAATACCACTTCCTTGGAGTCTTAACTGGAGGAGCTCATGGATGTCATTAGCACGCTTTTCCAATTGTTCCTGTACGCCGAATGATTTGAAAAATCGAGATGGTGTTAAACAATGATTTTGAATGCAAGAGCATTGAAATGTATTTCGACCCATTTCGCGGCGCGTGGCGGGCCGGCTCACTCCTCACCTCCCCGCCCTCACGGCTCATCGCCCCTCACACGGCGATAGACCCCGCGGACGAGACAAAGTAAAATGGCCTCGGTCCTTCTCGTATCTAGTCGTGTCGCGTCGTCATCAATCTGGGATTTGTACGTCGATTGGTGAGGAGGGCCAGCGCCCCGGGGAGCTTGTATGCAGAAGACCCGAATCATCTGCACGATTGGCCCGGCCACGGAATCGTACGAGATGTTGCAGAAGATGTACGAGGCCGGGATGACTATCGCGCGACTGAACATGTCCCATGGCGACCACGACTTCCACGCCAAGGTTATTCAGCACATCAAGACACTCAACAAGAAGGTCAAGTTTCCCGTCCCCATCCTACTGGATACACAAGGCCCATCGATCCGCACCGGGAACTTATCCAACGAGCTCGATCTGCGGCAGGGCACGATCGTATCCGTCACCACGCGCGGGCCGATGGACGTTGAAGAGAGCTCCATCCACATCGACTACGAGGACTTGCTTGAGCACGTCAACGTGGGGGACAAGATCACCGTGGATAACGGGCTGATCAATTTGGAGGTGTTGGAGAAACAAGAACGCGTTATGCGGTGCCGTGTCTTGGACGGCGGACTCTTGAAGAGCAAGCGCCACGTCAATCTCCCGGGCATCCGTGTCAATCTGCCGGCGATCACGCAAAAGGACACCAAGGATATCATGTTCGGCTTGGAACGGGATGTGGACTTCATCGCGCTGTCTTTCGTACGTGAAGCCGCGGATATTCAGCAACTCAAGGCACTCATGGGTGAAAAGGTCGGGAGAGTGAAGATTATCGCAAAGATCGAGGACCAGGAAGGTGTTCGAAACCTAGAAGAGATCATCAAGGAATCGGATGGGATTATGGTCGCGCGTGGAGATCTGGGGGTGGAGATCAACATCGAGGATCTACCCAATGTCCAGCGCAGGATCGTACAACTCTGTGCCGAGCACGGAAAGCGGGTGATCGTCGCCACCCATCTGCTCGAATCCATGATCCACAATCCGCACCCCACTCGCGCCGAAGTCACTGACGTCGCCAACGCGATCTATGAAGAAGCCGACGCCGTCATGCTGTCCGGGGAAACCACGGTGGGGAAGTATCCGACGAAGTGTGTCGAATACCTGCGCAAGATCGCGCTGAAATCCGAGACGATTCCCGGATTACGGTTTGCGAAACACTTGCGCGACACAGGAAATAAACAACAATTGGCGGCGGCGGCCGTTCAGCTCGCCGAGGGGGTTAATGCCAAGGGAATCGTTGTGATTACCAGGCGGGGGCTCATGGCCGATCTCGTGGCAAACTGCCGTCCCTTCACTACCAACATCTACGCCTTTACCAACATGAGCCAGCCGCGACGAACCATGATGCTCAACCGTGGTGTCTTTCCTTTCAAGATCGATTTCAGTTCGGACCCTGAAAAGACACTGCAGACGGCGTTCCGGATCTTGAAGGACCGAGAACAGTTTCAGGTTGGGGACAAGGTCGTGATCATCTCGGATGTCCTGGCCCAGCAACGTGTCGACTCGATTCAAATTCGTGACATCCCCTCCGACGACATCCCGCCCGAAACATCTTCCGCAGCAGGCACAGCCTCCTCATCGATCGAGTAAGCCTTCTGAGCTAAGATCTCGCAGGTTCTCCTCATCGTTTCGAAATGGTACGCCTAGGTGGTTCTAGGACTCTCTCCAGTACAAGAGATAGAACCAAAAATGTAAGGTGCATAAAGGGCATTCAGAAATATCGCGTTTGGTACAGCTGAGATGCCCCTTCTTCTGTTCGTGCCCACAGTCGCCGATCAGAAGTCTTTCTTCAAGATCAGAAAATCTCGCAAACAAGTGTAGGCAGCCACTAGGCGCCTGGAAGGCGGTTACTGGAAATGACAGACGCGGAACTCCACATTCGCGTGCTGATTGTTGATGATCATCAGATCGTACGAGCGGGCATACGAAGCGTGCTGGGTGATCACCATAACATTGAGGTAGTGGGCGAAGCAGCTGATGGGAAGGCCGCAGTCCAACTCGTGCGTGAATTGCGACCCGATGTGGTCCTGATGGATATTACCCTGCCACAAATGAGCGGCATTCAAGCAACACAAGAGATCAAGGCAGAGTTTCCTCAGGTGGCCATAGTAGGGCTGTCCATTCATGAATCGCAAGAGACGGTTCAAGCCATGACTGAGGCGGGAGGCTCCGTGTATCTGACAAAAGAAACCGCCAGCGACACTCTGCTCCCGGCGATCGAGGCGGCTTTTGCTGCATGCCATCACTGAGTCAAATAGACTGACGACAAGCATTTAGGACTTTGGCTCGCGCTATGTCCATCGGCTCTCCGGCCCTCCACCCAGGCGTGCGATGTCGACATATTTCACGACAAGATCAGCCAGCCGTATTCCAGAGCGTTCCCCGTCAGCCAAAAAATCGCGCTTGGCCGCCGTCCATGCCTGTGTCCACTGATCCTCAGATGCCTCGATATGGTGATACAGCTCAAGCGTGGAGACAGCCTGGTCTGCCTCCTCCTCACTGAGTCCCAACTCCTTCATCAGGTCGTTTCTCTGCTTTCTCCTTAGATTAATGTAGCGTTGCACCAGGGCTTTCATGTCATCGTCCATAGGTGAGCTCCTCTCACGCTGATCGGGTAGCATACCCAAGCTGATGCTGAGAGGACAAGAAAAGGGAACGCGCTACTTTTCTACAGCAGGCGTGGGGGAACCATGTCGAGGCGCGTGGCGGGGTGAAGATAATGTCTGAACAGGCATCCTGAATTAGGCTACCCGAATGCGGATCATGCCGCCGCCAATAGCCGTCTTTAAAAGCTGGGCCGTGTTTGACACTCTCATTTTTTTCATCATGTTGGCCCGGTGAGCTTCGACTGTCTTGACGCTGATCTTCAACCTTTGCCCTATCTCTTTGTTCTTGAAACCGGCCCAGATCAGTTCCAGAATTTCCTGCTCTCGCGACGTGAGTGATTCTGGTCGTCTAGCCCTTGGTGGTGGTTGCAGGTCAGCCAGAGACATACGACGCGTGGGCTTCCGCTGTGGACGTCCCATTCTTTTCTTCTCCTTCCTAAAGAGTCTCGCGTACTAACAAGATGTTAGGAGTCTAGTAGCCCTCCCAGTCTTTATGAACTAGGTATCTCCCTAAGCATCTTTTTTTACAGCTAAGAGCACTTGTGCGCCCGACGGCGTGAGGCACTTTTCGGTCTCGAATGGAGGCCGGTCTGCATATCAGATGAGAGTTGGCTGTTTACGATGCACCTCCATGTAATAAATCAGATTTTCATAGGCGCTGTCGTTCGGCAGTGATTAGATTGGCAAGTACCGAAGGAGGCTGCTATGAAACGCATTATTCTGAGTTTCGTCTGGTTCCTTTTACTCTATTTTGGAATGTTAGGTATTGGAGGGGCCATCCTAGGGTCTGTTGCCGGAAGCCGGGAGAAGAATGTCCACCAAGGTTATCAAGCTGGGCATGCAGCAGGTCAAGAATTCGGACAACAATACGGAGAGCTGATACTCTTTATTGCCATTGGTGGGGCAGCGCTTGGTACGCTCTCCGGTGCATTGCCAGGTACAAAACCAAAGGCGAAGTGAGGATCTGATAGAAGGCATTTCGCTTCGACCTCAGCCTTGATCGTTCACGTCACACGTGATACAACCTTTGGCCGCCGGTCCGAACTAGCCTCCGCTATAGATCCAACACAACAGGAAAAGGATGTTATTTGCTGTGGGTCAACTCAGGACATGCGCGCGTTTATGCGCTGTGATCATTGTCGTCGGGGTGGCCCTCATCGGACTTCTGAATCCATCCGCGGGGGCTGAAGGCCTGAGGCTCGAATATGTGTCGGTGAGAGGAGGCGTTACCGGCTATGTGATTGGACAATATCAGCCAGAGTATTTTAACCAATTCGACGTGGCGTTGGCCACGCGGCTTCCATTTGAAAAAGAGATCGGGGACAACTGGGTTCTCGGAACGCGCGTCCTGGTGACTGGAGGCGCGCTCGTCGGGACTCATGACAACACAGCCGCGATTTTTACGCTGGAACCGTTCTATGTGCTGTTTGGTCGAAAGGACGGGCTGATTTCCATTGATATTGGTATCGGTGGTGCCCTGGTCACCCCGTATCATTTCCAGGCTCAGAACTTCGGCGGAACGTTTCAGTGGGTGTGGACGTTCGGCGCGACCAGTCGTTTCGCTGGACCGTTCGGAGCTGGCTACCATTTTCAACATTTCTCCGACGCCGGAATGTACGGGGGTGACGCCCGCGGCGTCGATATGCATCTCTTTGAACTGATCTATTGGTTTGACACAAAGTGAACTGAGCGAATGTTTGACTCCGTTCGTGCCAGGAACCGTTTCACGGCTCCGTGGCAGCAAAGTCGCGCCCATCTTATTTCAGACCGACTGCAGGTGGGGTAAGGCTTGAACGAACCGGTAGTAGGGGGTATGCTGTTTACCATCGGCAAAGTGAAGCGGTCCATAACCTACTGAAAGGGGAAGGAATCTTGCCAAAACGATGGTTGCTCAGAGTAGTGATACTCCTGGGATTGTTGCCGGCTCCCGGCTTCGCGGAGGATCACGATCTGACGCCCCGCGAAATCTACGAGCTCGACTCGCCAGCTGTTGTAATGGTCATCGGATATTCCAACAGCGGCCAACGGGGTAGCGGCGGCACCGGTTCCATTAT
>Ga0114129_10014913_pt1 | contig 11071 bp, 16 predicted proteins | sample RhiMetdeltSRZDD1_FD_80071 | JGI IMG/M metagenome (GOLD analysis project Ga0114129, IMG submission 80071) | Populus rhizosphere microbial communities from Tennessee, USA - Rhizosphere MetaG P. deltoides SRZDD1 (version 2) (version 2) | ecosystem: Host-associated > Plants > Roots > Rhizosphere >... | reverse complement strand
GGCTCCATGTCCGCGAGCTCGTCGGCGATGCAACCTGGGAGATTGTCCGGCCGCGTCTGGACCAGGCTTATGCCGGTAGTACCATCGAGTTCGAAGCGGAGGCTCCGTATCGCCGCGGCGGCACCCGATGGATGCATGCCGTCTACACGCCTCACCGAGACAGTGACGGGACCGTGCTTGGCCTGGTGGTGCTTGTCACGGACATCACGCGCAGCAAGCAGATCGAGCAGGCATTGCGCGAAAGCGAAGCACGGCTCAGAGCTTTTGCCGGCCGGTTAGAGCACCTCGTGGGAGAACGAACGGAGGAATTGGTGCAATCGCAAACGCGGTTGCGCGCGCTGGCGACCGAACTGAACCTTGCGGAACAACGCGAGCGTCGGCGACTGGCGACCGAACTGCATGACCACCTGCAGCAGACATTGGTACTAGGCAAGTTGAAGCTCGGGCAAGGCAAGCGTCTAGCGCAACCTATTCCGGCCTGTGCGGATGTGATCAAACAAGTAGACGACGTCTTTTCCGATGCGCTCCAGTACACCCGTTCGTTGGTGGCCGATTTGAGCCCGCCCGTATTGCGGGACCATGGCTTGTCCGCTGCACTCAAATGGCTCGCCGACTACATGCAGAAGCACGACCTGGCGGTCACCGTCATGTCGCGGGAGCAGGAGGATTTTGCACTGCCCGAGGATCAGGCGGTGCTGCTATTCCAATCGGTCCGTGAGTTGCTCATCAATTCCTCAAAATATGCAGGTACCGGCCAAGCCACGGTCGCGCTCGAACAGCGAGATGGTCATTTGCACATCGTCGTGCGGGATGAAGGCGCAGGCTTCGAACCTGATGCGACCGTTGTTCCGGTTGAAACTCCCCATGGGGGACTTTCCTCCAAATTCGGCCTCTTCAGCATTCGTGAGCGGATGAAAGCGCTTGGCGGCACGTTTGAGATTGAATCGGGCTTGGGTTTTGGAACTACTGCGACGCTGGTGCTGCCGCTGGCGGCCGATGGCAAGACGAGCGTAGTCAGTCGGGAGCGGCATGAGGATCAATCGGCGCCGGCTGTGCAGTCCGATTACCCGATACCATTCTCTACAAAAAAGACTCGCGTGCTGTTGGTAGACGATCATGCCATGATGCGGCAGGGCCTCCGCAGCGTCTTGGAATGTTATGAGGATGTGGAAGTGGTGGGCGAAGCCTGGAACGGGGAAGAAGCGGTGAGGGCTGTCGAACGCTTAAGGCCGGCCATTGTCATCATGGACATCAACATGCCGAAAAAGAACGGTATCGAAGCAACGGCTGAAATTAAGGCCCGCTATCCCGACATCACCGTCATCGGCCTCTCAGTCAACGCCGGTGGGGAAAATCAGGAGGCGATGCTCAGCGCCGGAGCGGCGTCGCTGCTCACCAAAGATGTGGCCGTCGAGCAACTGTATGGGGCTATTCAAGAGCGGATGAAACAGGGTAGGGAGGGGGGGTAATGGCCCGACGGAGAGGGCCGCTTGCCTCGCCTCATCTCGCGGAGGTATGATTCTCATCTTCCCCGCCCTCTAATGTCATATCGATTGGAGGTGTCATGGCCGTGACAAGCACCGCTTCCAAGAAAGCCAAGAGAACCCGGATCTCCCTGGACCGCAGTATCGAGCGCATGCGCAAACACTTGGCCGATCTGGCTCCCTATGTGAAAAAGGGTAAAGCCAGCCGGAGCCTGGAAGAGTTTGACGCAGAATCGGAGCGCTTGATCGCAGAATCGCTCGGAGAAACCTCTGCTCTGCTGGATGCCTATCAATATGCCCAACTGGGTGAAGCAGCGGGCTTGGTGAACATGACCGAAGAAGCCCCGGAGAGTGTTGGGCTCGATGGCGAGCGGCAAAGCCTGATGCAACGAAGTCGAGTCCTGGAGAGCTGCGTGTCTGAGCTGGAAGCCCGCCGAGCTGCAGAGCCGAAAAAAATGCCCTCGGGAAGGCAGGTCCTAACGGGGCCCCAGGTCGCCGAGCATATGTCGCCGGAGCTGCGCAGCGTACCTCACACCGCGAGCCTGCGCGAAGCTGGCCAATTGATGCAGAAATGGAAAACCGGCTCGCTGCTCGTGACCGACAAGCAAACCTACGTGGGGTTTATCACAGATTCCGCTTTGGCGCGCGATGTGGTCGCCAATGGGCTCGACCCCAATACGACGTCGGTTAAGAACTGTGTCAGGACCCCGTTGGTCGCGATTCATGGCGATCGCCCGCTGATCGAAGCCGTACGCTTGATGAAAGAGAAGGCGACCCGCCACCTGGCCGTAGCGCAAGACGGTGAGATCATCGGCGTGATCTCTGTTTCCAACATTCTTCGATATTACTCGGGCGTGGTGTAAGACCAGTCGTTCGTCGTTCGAAGGGGGAAGCCGCTGTCTTGTTCGCGCCATAGTTAGCAACTTTCTGTTGATGTTAGAGTGGAGGAGGGACCATGGGACCGACGAAAGCGATCGTCAAGGAGCAAGCCCTCTATGAAGCGGCGACCGGCAAATTCATCAAAGACGGATTTGCGGATCAACAGGCCATCGACGACTATGTGAAGCACCATTATCTCGCCTTGCCAGTGGTGGACAATGCTGGCAATCCCTGGCTCCTGGAAGGGAGACCGCTCTATTGTTTCCGCGGCAGTCAATATGAAACGATCGACGATCAGCGGGTGCATCTCGCCCGCTGCCCCGACTGCGGGGGGATGGGTATCAGGTCCGACGAATTCACCGTCGAATCCGATTGTATTCGATGCGTGTCTTGTGAGCACGAATTCGATGCCAGGTTGGAAATGATGGAGACGTGAGCGGGGAAACGGGACTGGTGCGGCGGGTCCTGTCGCCGGTCAGCCCGTCCGTCCTCGCACCCCGCCCGGTGTAGGGACCCCGCTCCGGGCGGACGGGCTCCCAGACCGTCGCCACCCGCCAAGTGAATTACCGCCACGTCTAAAGAAGGAGAAAAACGAGCAAGCTCGGAAGGACCATCTTTAAAGGACCGCGTCTGCTCGGTCTGCGACGGTTCCCTCGCCTTCATGAAGGTCGCAGAGCAGGGTTTATCACCCCCCCCTTGAGTGGAGGTGGAGCAATAGATCAAGACCACCATGGAAGCTTGGAAGGATCTCCTTAGCCGAGCAGCAGCGTCGCTAGCTGAGGTAACCAGGGAAGCAGCGCAACACCAACGCAAATCGAGATGGCGACAATGGAGGCGACCAGGTCTTCATTGAGCCCTGTTTCACTCGCGAAGATCACCGCTGTGACCGCGGAAGGCATGCCAGCCACTAGAATCACGACGACACGTTCCGTTCCTGTCAGGTTAAGCAGATAAGCTCCCGCAAATCCCAGCAGCAGCCCGCCGCCCATTCGTAGGATCATCCCGAGTAGTGCGAGCGACAACATTTGCCTTGCAGCTGAAAAACTGATCGACAGTCCCAACACCAGGCTCGCCATAGGCGTCGTGGTGAGGTGAAGCGGAAGCAGCAATTCGCGGAGCCAGACGGGCAGGCGCAACTGCAGAAATTTCAACGTCAGAATACAGGCCAGCGCCCATAGGGGTGGAGAAGAGAAATAACGACTCAAGGCTGAATGCGGTTGTGGAGTGCTTGCGCCGTGCCAGACCGCCAGTGCATACAATACTGTCAGTGTCAGAGTCGTTTGTCCCAAATCGAACAGAATTGCCTGGGCCAGACCAGCATCGCCGAGCGTCGCAAGAATCACGGGATAGGCGAAGTAGACAGAATTGATGCAGCCCGTCGCAATCAGAAATCCGCCTTGGGAGGGGCCGGAAAGGCCCAGTGATCGTGCAAGGTGAAAAGCAATAAAGATCATCGGGATGGTCACTAGCGCTGCGGCTGTCGGAAGCTTCCAGGCGGTTGGAGCGAACAGCACGCCATCCAAAGAGACGAGGATGGTGGCGGGGAGGCTGACAGAGAAAACGATGGAGGCGAGCTGTTCTGCGTGAGATTTATTGAGGATGTTCAACGAACGCAGAAGGGCACCGGTGAAAAAGATAAGGATAAAGGCAACGAGCGATGGCGGCATAAAGCGGAGAGTAACAAAGAGGGATAGTAGATGAAAGACCGCGTGTGCTCAGTGGCTCACTCGACTCCACGCTATGACTCGCGATATTTGGCGAAACAGATGAGATCCAGGTGGTGGTAGTGGTTCGGGAGTACGGTTTCTGCCTTGTAGCCGAGGCTTGAGAAAAATTGAATATTCCTTGCCGTGCGGAGCATGGTGCAGGCGTAGAACTTATGCGCATCGGGTGTGACCCGTTCGATTTCCCGGATCAGCGCCTTCCCTATCCCCTGCTTCTGACCGGCGGGACTCACGGATAATAATCGGATCACGCAGACGCCAGCGACCGTCCAAAAGCGAACCGATCCAACAATGGCGCCGTCCACCTCGGCCACGATGATGCGTTTCTCCCTCGCATCTGCCTTTAGGCTATCGAGCGTTTCGGTGGTCCACGCGCTGACTTCGTAGACTGTGGCGTATTCCCCGAAGGCAGCCTGTTGGACTTGGAGGATTGGTGTGAAATCAGTTTCTGTTGCTGGTCGGATACGAATCATGAAGAGAAACGGGCGAGGGTGGAGGGATTATTTCTTAATCAGAGGGTGTGCAGGGAATGAGTGCACAGGGATCTACCCCGCTGTTCCATCGTTGGCAGATAGTATGGTCGCATCCGTCCAATCAGTGCCTGGTGTGATGATGGGTGGAAGTCTTTTTGTGCTCCGGCAACTGGATCATGTATTGACCGCCGGACTCAAATGTCACCACGACCTCACCATTGCGGCTCAGGCGATCGATTTCGAAAAACACCTGATTCCAGGTGAGCTCGGGCAAACTGGTCGCCAGAGCGTCTAACTCACACCGATGCGCGCGTTTGACCGCTCGCAGAATGCGATCGGTCACAGGATGTGCCGCAGCCATGATCAACTCCTCCTCTTGAAGATCGGATGCCTACTGCGAAGTGATGGAAATCGATCTTGCTAGGTTACGAACCTGGCGTAGAAGTGAAGGGGCTGCGGTGAGAAGCGCAGGGTGACGGGCTGGGACAGAAAAAAATGGCAGCCACCGTCACTGGAACGTCAGACCCCTAGACTACGCCTCGAAGATGGCTTGGTCAACTGGTTTGTGTGCGGCCATGGAGGCGGGAAATCTTGTTGTCACGAACATAACGCTTGTTTCCTGCGGCCAGCCGAGCGAACTGACGTTTCATGTCATCGATTTTCGTCAGATAGATTCGTACATCATGATCGCCACAGCGTTGATGAGGAGAGAGCCTAAATCCACGTCTGGCAAATTCCTGACCCGCCCCGGAGCCGCAGAGATGGATGACCGCCGCGAGTTCCTGTTTTCGTTGCAGCAATGCCGTCGTGCGTAACTTCGAGCCGATCACATTCATCACCTGTCGGTCGAGCAGGGCCGCCGTGAGCTCAATCGCGTGACTTGGCAGCACGCGGGTGTAGAGACTGTTGAACCAACAAGAATGCAAATCGTGCCATGGCCCGTCCTCAACCACCGCATGGTCGTGGATACAGTAGCGCTTCGCGATCTGAAATGTGCCGTCCGTAATTTGATACATGCCGACTGCGCTCGAGGCTGGCTGATACCATTCCAAAGGATTCCATGAGGGACGCCAGCGCCAGTAGGTTCGCGCAATGGGATTACCGCTGCCTTCCGTCTGCGCCAGGGCGGCCAGCAACTCGGGCGTAATTACGGAGGTGGCATGCTCCTGGAAGAGCGCACCATATTCACGCCACGTCTCGGCGAGGTTCTTGTCGAGTACATTATCCAGAGGAAAGAAGACTTCGGTTGGCTTGTTGATGACGTGATAGGTCCAGTTAATGGTGAGCCAGATGACAAGCAGGAGCACCGCGGTGATAGGAATACTGACGGCTGGATGGGAGGCCCACAAGGCGCGGGTGAAGGCCCGACCCTCCCGCCAGCGTCGTCGCGTGAAACGCCAGAGCTTCTTTAAAGTGAAGCGACGGCGCCGACGGCGATTTGTACGAGGAGACATGGGGACAATATAATTGAATAAACGAAAAATAAAATGGAAATATGGGATTGCGGGAAGAATGAATATAAGAGACGCGGAAGGCCTCGCCTGCTTCCAATGCGAGCAAGAAGAAGTTTGGCAATTACTTCAGTACATTAACGCTCTCTTAAGAGAGCTGCTTCCATCAAAGTCGATTTCGTCGGGTGAACGCATAGGAGATGGGAAAATAGGGACCCCCTATTTTCTGTTCGTCTTGTCCGCTCGCGACATTGTTGTAGTTCTTGAATAACGCCATGGCCTACCTTCGATTTTCGAAAGACTGTGATTGGTATGTTTTAGATGAGGCTCAGAAAGGCGAGTCTGAGAGTCGTCTTGCCGTGTGGCACAAAGATCATCAGGAGCAAGGCGCCTCGTATACTGCGGATATGATTCGAAAGATGCTGGAGTCGGGAGATTACTCAATCATCCCGGGGTATCAACCGCACCATAAGCGCATGCTCGACGAGGCGTTCGAAGCGTGGCTGAATGAGCAATCAAGTGCAGAAATATAGTGCCGGTTCTGAGAGGAAAAGCGGACGGGAGGCTTAATAGAGAGCCTCGGCCGCGCGCGGCGGTTTGTTCAGCATTGTGAGTCGGCTTGATGCCCGAATGGCTGTGGTGTGGGAGTCGTCTTGCTGTGCGGCACAAGGATCATTAAGAGCAGGCGCGCTAAAATCTGTAGCCGGCCTCGACGATGTACATATCGACGCCGAGACTGTTCGATCCATATATCCCTGCATCGGAGAAATGCTGGACACGAAGTCCTGCGTAGGCGTGAGGGATCGGATTGACGAGTATCCCGGCCGTACCGACGATTTGAACCGGACCGCCGAAGTTTTGAGCGCCATATTGGTCCCGGCTGAAAAATCCGGCGCCCACCCCGACATCAATGGACACGAATCTGTCCTAGCCGCTCAAGGCAAGGCACGGAACAACGGTCGCCATCAGTCCATATTCGCTTGTCGCTGCCAGTACCCCCGCGCTGGTGATCAGTCTTGTCTCCAAATTCCAAGGGGTCTCGCCGAGCGGCCATGACCAGGGCAGCTTGAAGACCGCGGCCACGTCGGCCAGATAAAAATTGTATTTTTGTTGTTTTCCCAGAAAGGGAGTTTTTCCACTGAAGCCAAAACGGGGGCCGATGCTGAAGAGAGTCGTGTCGTCAGCAAGGCAGGGCGTACAGATCAGGATGGAGAGCCCGAGAATGGCAATCAGGTTGAACAGGCCTGAACGGTGAATGAGGTGCTAGGCAGTCTTTTGACCCCATCGTGCCATGGTTCGTCGATCCCTCCAATCATTCACGCGTTTTCGGAGGCCCCCAACTAGCGACTATTCGATTCAGCCTCGTCCGCGCGCGGCTACACGTTCCTCCCTTCCGCTTTCGGCGAAATGACCACCATCCAAGGCGCAGATTCTATCTCTTTCAATTCTGATAATTGAACTAGGACTTGCCCAGGGCCTCCCCTAGAATCGGAGAATTCATGGGGCATAATATAATTGACGTCTGCACCGTTCGACCGGCACTGTCTGCCAAGGAGGACGCTATGCGAATTCTTCTGGCCGTCGACGAGTCTGAAAACTCCCATCGCGCGGTCAAATATGTTGGATCTCTTCTGCGCCGAACACCGGATGTTGCCATCACGCTCTTTCATGTCCTCAAGCCCATGCCTCGGGAGCTGTTGGAGCACGGGGGATCGGAGAATCCCGATGCCGAAGCACTATTGGATCAGCAATTGCACAACGAGCAAGAGGCCTGGATTCGAAAGGAAGGAGAATCCGAGTCTCAAGTCCTGAACAAGGCGTGCGAGACGTTGACACAATCCGGGTTCGACAGGAGCCAGGTGGCGTTAAAGCTCGGCCGTGAGGAGGATATCGCCAGAAATATTCTTGAAGAGGCGCAAAGCGGAAACCACGAAACCATCGTCGTGGGGCGGCATGGATCGTCCCGGATCAAACGGCTCTTCGGTGGCGGCGTGACCGATCAATTATTGCGCGACGCGAAGGGCTTTGCGATCTGGGTCGTGGAATGAAATGGTCAACCACACGCTCATTGAACATGAACTCGCTGCGGCAGAGATTGCGTGGAAGGACGGCAATGAGGGCAAGGCGCGCGTGTGTGCCCGACGAGCCGTGGCCCTCGCCACCGAGGCGTGGCTGGCTGGTCTGCCTAATCCACGCTGGCGCGGAGATGCGATGGAACATCTTCGTCAGATTCAGCGGCATGCGTCGCTCCCGCTTCCTGTCCGCCAGGCGGCTAAGCGATTGAGCACCACAATACCCCGGCGGGACGCCGCTCCCTTCACGATCGATCCGCTTGCTGATGCGAGAGTCATCATCGATTACCTCGCCGCCAACACCAAAGAGTAGACGGAAAGCGGAAGGAACGGCGGCAAAACCCAGGTTCGCCTCGTCGGCGCGTTGCGGCCTGGTAGGCGTCCGCACGACTGCCTGAAGATAGCTATTCTCCCTAAAGATTTTCACTTCGGCTGATTGACAAGACCCGTAATGCTTTGTAGGCTGAAATCAGGAGGAGGATTGCCTATGCCACTTCTCTTGGCTCTCTTGTTCCTGTTTGCTGTCGTCGTTCCGGCGGCGTCTGCTGAACCTTCACAGTCCACACCCGGCACTGAAATAAAGGGTGACGTGCTGTATTGGGAAGGGGAGGAACTCATCGTGAAGGAGATTTCGGGTCGGCAAGCGCGGCTGCTTGTGACCGGCGACACGAAAATTCAAGGAGTGTCGGGGCGGTTGAAAACCGGCGATAAGATTGCGGCACAGGTCACACCGGAAGGGCAGGCACTCTCCATCACGTTACAGATTCCGGACAGTGGCCCTGTCCCTCCCGCCGTACGCTAAGCCCGGTGCTCTAGTTCAGATCAAACCAGGCGGCACGAATCAGTGCTTGGCCGTCTTGGAAGCCCAACACATATCTTTCGAGCATGCCTGGTGCCGCATGCCGATACTCGCTCGTGTGATCCCTGTTGAGGAGGGCGTCCCTCAGTCCTTCTTCTTCGGCCCGCCATCCTTCATGCTCTGGCCCTACATGTGCTTTCGTCCTCTGGCGTCGGCACCATTCGATGCGGAATAGGACTGGGTTGGAAGTCGATGTCATGGGTTACTCCTTTTTGGTGAAGAGTTCCTATTCACCAATATCCTCAGCAAAGGAAGTGCCAGAGGCTTCATCCGCCCCCCGTGTTTGACTGACATGGGGAGAATCTTTCTTTTATGTTCCAATACTTTAAATTTCTTCAATGGCGGAGGATGTGTGCACTTGCATGGTGAGATGCTGAGAAGAAACATGTAGGTAAAATAGTGCAGGTCAGACAAACTTGGAAAGGAAGGTCCAACTGCCTCCGTTCACGGTGCTCGGTCTGGCGAAGCTTTATGAAATTGCTCTAACCTGTCACTCACCTGACCTTGAGCAACGGCTTTGTCCATCTGTCCGCGTTGTAGTCGCTCTTCAAGTGGTGGTGTCTGTTCTCGCGGCACATGCCGCAGCCCGGATTTGCCAGGGGACTGCGCAGGAGGGGGAATGCCCGGCTTCCCCTGCTTGGATGTTGGCTGATGATTCCCAGCTGGCGGCGGACCTGCGCCGCCAGCTGTCGTGGCCTGTCCCGGTGTCTCAACAAGTGTGGATAGGCTGAAGAGACTGATGACCGCTATCCACTGCGATGGTGAAAATATCCGCGACATATCCGGCCTTCATGTTCAGCCCGGATCATGGTTCTTCATTCTGCCTTAGCTTGCGACGGATCTTCCACTCGTATGATTTTCAGCGTGACATGCAGGGGCTTTCCTGCCAACGGGTGATTGTAGTCCATCACTGCCGAGTTATCTGACAGATGGGTCACGGTTGCCTGCTGACCGGCGCGATCTTGGAGCACATCGCCTTCCTTGGTATCCTTTGGCAGATCGCTCTTAGAAACGGTTTTCTTTTTTCTCGCGTCATAGGGGCCAAAACCTTCCTCTGGTGACAGGTCGATATTTTTCTCTTCTCCACTTGTCATCCCCGTCACTTGCCGCTCCAAAACCGGCAGCAGTTGATGTTGTCCCTGAACGAACTGTCCGACATCTCGGACTTCGAATTTTTCGCCGGGAACGGTGATGTGATAGAGGAGCGTGACGTTCGAGCCTTCGGTGATGCGGGGCGAGTCTGCGGCAAGACTCGGCACTGAGAGTCCGAGCACGGTCAATATGGTGACGAGGGCGACGGCTACTTTATTGCGATGAGGTCCTCTCATCATTGTCCTCCATCATATTTCCTCAATCAGTGAGGGTTAAAATGTTGTGCGGTCATTCAGGTGCATCACCGTTCATCCTGTTGCTGTTGGGCAGGAGGTGTCGGGGCAACCTCTGACAGTTTGACGACCTTGGTGATCCGGTCGTTCAGATCGAGCTCTATGGTAACGTCATCGCCGTTGGCGATCTGCTGGCGATTGAGGACGTTGGGATCGGCCAGGGGCAAGGTCCAGGTCTGTCCTTCCTTAGTCTTGAATGTAATGGTCCGCTGGGCCTGATCGACCCCCATGATCTTGCTCCCGCCGAAAACAGTTGCGGCGTCACTGGTCGCGACCATCGCGCTCATGGAAATGAAGAAACAGAGCGTAAGAATGATCATGATCCGTCTAGTCATTGTGGCACCTCCCGTGAGACTGAAGGCGTAACTCGCCCCCATGAGTGTGTAGGCTCGCAAGGGGTCTGCCACAAAAAAACCGTAAAGATTGCAAGGTGTTTTGGATACGAGAAGCAGTGGCTTTGGAGCATATCGTCCCGACTCAATTAAGAATCCAATGTTTTCAGAAGGTTTCGATCCTGACATTCTGTCTCGTATGGAAAACCCTTCCTTTGGCTCTCTGGAGTCTGTCTTCAAAATGTCTTGCAAAGGTGAGCGATTTTTAAGCAGGGGCTAAGAATCGGCTAATCCAGGGTGATTACCATGTAAGCATCGAAGGAGGATTGTCATGCATCCCCTGGGAATACGAATTTACTTCACGGCTTTTTCCATGTTCATGTCCTCTCTTATTGCTCGATCCCGTATGTCT
>Ga0114129_10014912_pt1 | contig 11071 bp, 8 predicted proteins | sample RhiMetdeltSRZDD1_FD_80071 | JGI IMG/M metagenome (GOLD analysis project Ga0114129, IMG submission 80071) | Populus rhizosphere microbial communities from Tennessee, USA - Rhizosphere MetaG P. deltoides SRZDD1 (version 2) (version 2) | ecosystem: Host-associated > Plants > Roots > Rhizosphere >... | reverse complement strand
TTCTCTTGAATGGACAAGGAGGAGATGAACTCTTTTCGGGGTATTGGCCGGCATACTACCTGTTCCTCCGGCGGCAATTGGCCCAAGCACCCTATCGTGTGGCTGAACACGTGTTGGGGGCGCTGTTACCGCATGGCAATCCTGCGCTGGTCTTGCAGGCACTCGCTCATTTCCGCCAATATCGGCATCGGCGCCAGCGAGACAATCGTACGCTTCTGCAGCCACGGTGGGCGTCCGCCGGATTCAATCACACAACTAATTGGGCCGTTGTGGCTCAGCACCTGGAACCAGTACAATACCGCCTGGCGGAAATCCGCCACATTCACCTGCCTCGTCTGCTCAAGTGGGACGACCGGAATTCGATGGCGTTCAGCGTTGAGGGACGATACCCGTTTCTCGATCATCGGTTTGTAGAATGGGCCATGACTTTACCTCCGGAGATGAACCTGAAACGAGGGTGGAATAAGCTTTTACTTCGTGAGGCATTGAGCAACATCCTGCCGCCAGCGATCCAATGGCGTCGATCCAAAGTGGGATTTGAAACACCTCAGTCCGAATGGATTCGGACGACCTTGCGTTCGGTGCTCGCACAGTGGGCAGCGCATCCTTCTGAGCGACTCCAGGAAATTATCGATCCGTCACGCCTCAAACGGTTTGCCGAGCGATTGCTGGGGTCGAACACACTTCATAAGATGGATGAGCGACAACTGGGGCTTGTTCGTCTCTATTTCCTTGATCGATGGTTAACCCTATTTAAAGTTGATTTATAGATTTAGGCTTGCAACCCTTCTGCAGCAGCGGCAACATCCTCTACTCTTCCAACCATCTGTCCATCTTACTAGAAGACAAAATGTCCGTCTGGAAGCACAAGAATCAAGACTTTGACTCCTCGCCCCAGGAGAGCACGCTGTGGTGGTTCGCGTAGGAGCATAACGTCGACAATCACCGCTACTATTTCTTAGTATTTACAATCTACAGGTACACGATTCAGTGACTTCACATGCCTATTCTCCAGGGCTACCAACACTTGGTAGGAGGTTGCAATGTCGCTCTTGAGGGTGAAGCCGCTGCCTCGCCTAACTGTTGCAGTGTTATCCCTGACCGCTATCACGGTCTGTAAACTCGTGGTTTTCCTTCTGCTTCTCAAAGTCGGATACGTCCAACCATATGTTGGTAACAGCGCTGATAGATATTATTTACCTATTGCCAATAACATACTTACCACCGGAACATTTAACAATCCTGATATGAGCTCTTACAGTCTGGTAGCTCCTGGTTACCCGGTTTTTCTAGCCCTTGCCCGGTGGGCTAGCGCCCACTGGTATCTTTCCCTTGTCGTCTGCCTGCAAATGCTGTTTAGCTACTGTGTTGCCCTCCTTTTATTATTCCTCGGCAATCGAGCGACCTCGATCGAGGCAGGATGGTTAGCGGGTATTCTCTGGCTTGTATTTCCTCCTGCTGTTGTCCTCTCCACCTGGATCGCATCGGAAACGCTTTTCACCGCGTTGCTGGTGATCAGCATGGTAATGTTGATTCGGAGCATAGCGCAACAGGAAGGGGCGGGACTATCTTTCGCTGCCGGCCTCACCCTCGGAGTGACGACCCTGGTGCGTGGCACCACTCAGTTCTTACCAGTCTTCCTCTTCGCAATCTCATGCTTCCAAGGTATTCCCAAACGTCTGTTAAAGTGCACACTTTGCCTTATGGGTATGTGCCTGTTGGTTCTTCCCTGGACCTTGCGTAATCTCTACGTGCTCGGTGAACCAATCATCGTGCAGACGGGATTCGGCCTAGTGTTTCTTATGGGGTCTCGGAGCGAATATTTCACCATGGAGGGATGGTCAACAAATTATCCCGTTCTACGCCGCCAAGCCGCCGAGGAGGGGCTCGTACCACCAACAGATAGAAAAGCCACATCAGAAGATCGCTGGGTTTTTAATCTTGGGTTACGCGAGTATCGCACCCGCCTAGAGCAAGCCCCCTTGTCATTCTTTCCCCTTGTCATTCACAAATTTGTTCGCCTCTGGTATGGTATGGAAGAAGGGATATTATACAAACAGCTTATTCTTGGCATGTGTTCATTACCAATTGTCCCTATAGCGATACTCCAGATTTGGCTTTGGAGGAAAGATCATCTTTATCTAAGTGTAATTTTAGGACTTTTGATTCTATATTTCATAATCCTAGGCATGACAAGTTTACCACTATTCCGATATATGATACCGCTCTATCCCTTTCTTATTTTTTCAGCATCACATCAATACATCAAGTTGTTCAAGGTATGGAGAATACACACACTCGAAGGATTTTCGCTCAATTTATCGCGGTTTGTAGCAAGAGGACAAGCGTGATAAGAACTGAGAGTCTCCTCCACCGTTTCAGAATCGCTCTCATGACCGCGGGAGATGCTTAGCTATGCCGGCGCTCTCCCATCTCCACCAACTCTTCCATACTGACACCTGTGACGCCTCTCTCTCTACGCTGCGATGGAAAAATCGTCCGCTCTAATGTCCCCGCTATGAGCTTTGATCAAAAGTTGTGGATGAGGGCCAGGGCAGTGTCCCCTAGGTCATAGCTCAGATCACCTTCCCTACTGAAAACATGGGACAGAAAAGTCAGGCTGTGGATCTGTGGGTCGTCATACCTGCCTTCAATGAGGGACCAGTCATCGGCAAGGTCGTGATGGCCGTCCGCGCTCTGTGTCACAACGTCGTTATAGTCGACGATTGTTCGGGCGACGATACAGGTGCGCAAGCACTTGAAGCGGGAGCAACGGTGCTTCGCCATCCCATTAATCTTGGGCAGGGTGCGGCGTTGCAGACGGGCATCCGCTATGCACTGAGCCGCGGTGCGGGCTACATCGTAACATTCGATGCGGACGGTCAGCACCGCCCCGAAGACATCGGGGTACTGCTTGATACGCAGGTCAAAACCGGAGCCGACGTCGTCCTTGGAAGTCGCTTCCTAGGGCACGCGGAAAACATCCCACGCCTGCGCCGGATGATCCTGCAGCTCGCCGTCGTTTATATGCATATTACGAGCGGAGTGAAGCTAACCGATGCGCACAACGGCCTACGCCTCTTGACCCGCCGAGCCGCCGAGCGTATCCGCATTACACAGGCTCGTATGGCGCACGCTTCGGAGATCATTGACCAAATCGATGCATTAGGTCTAACGGTCGTCGAGGCTCCAGTGACTATCGTCTATACCGAATACTCACTGCGCAAAGGGCAGAAACTTGGCAATGCCTTCAACATTCTGATAGAGCTCTTCGTGGCGAGGTTGAATAAGTGATCATTCAAGTGCTCTTGATAGGCGGCTTGCTGCTGTGTCTCCTATACGCATTTATGCAAAATCAGAAATCGCGCCTCCTGAGCAAGGCTATATCGATCATCGCACTTACCGGTATATATCTCGTTCTCTTTCCCGAACATACAAACGGATTGGCGCGTTTCGTAGGCGTTGGGCGAGGCGCCGACCTTGTTCTCTATTGCTGGCTGGTAATCAGCCTCATCGTTTCCATGCACCTGCAGCTCCAGATTTTACAGCTGCAGGGGCTCATCACCGAATTGGCGCGGGAAATGGCGCTGCAGGGCGCCCGGCGAAGCCTCGATGAGGGGGGCACAGGCACGCACTTAGGCACCTAAACAATAATAAATCAGACCAGCGAGCCTTTCCTTGCCACTTTAGAGTGTGGCAAAAATGTGACGCCTCTCGATGGATGCCAAGGCGACCGTCAAAGTTGGGCCATTTGCCCAGGGTGGCAAGAGCCATTACAAGATTCTCGAGATTGGTTGTGGCACAGGCTATTAGCTGTTTCCCGACTGCCGCATTAAGCTCCAACGCATTACTCTTGCGCCTCCGCTTGTCTGTCTCATCACTCCGTACTCAGGGCTTGCTACTTACTTGGGAAAGTCCCCTGGCTGTGTACACATGGTCTTAGTGTGATTCGGAAAGAGCAAACGGAGGGTATTTCCCGGGTGTTGATTCCATGTGAGATGATATGCAAGCTCGCAGCAATAGATACCAAGACCGGTCAACTCTCCTGCGCTGGCGAAGCTGCGCTGTCTGCAGAGCTACGAGGGCTCTTTGTCGGCGACATCATGAAAGTGAAGGGCGTCTTTGATCTCCTGTTGGCCTAGACGAACGTGAAGCGTGCCTGTCTATATGCCTCTTTGTCGACGTCAACGTTTGAGGACCAATATGTAGCGCTGGTCCTCTCAGTGTTCGGCTCATTGGATAACGCGGCAGTATATCCCTCAACGTCACTTTAGGGCGTTGACCAAATTTGCCCACGTAGAATTGATGTGCCCATAAATCCTTTAATACGGTGATACGAGGAGACAGGTATGGATGTGTCAAGAGCTGGAAAAAGTGCTATCCCCAAAAGAGTTGGAGTAGCTCTGCAAGGTGGGATAGAGGTAAGGGAGTTTCTCATTATTATCGTCCAGCTCAGCTTGCTCATGCTAGTGCTACGTCAGTTTCAGATTGAGAACAGTGCCTTTATACGGCTTGCCCTGTTAACCTTTGCAGGATTTGTGGTGCATGCCGTCCTCCCCATGCCCTATCGCCTGCCATTTTTTCTCGTTCTCTCCCTGGCGGGTATTGGCCTTGTCCTTGGCGTCACCAATGGTCTCTGGCTCGTCGGGATTGGCCTTATTCTCATTGGGATATGTCATTTGCCGCTGGCTTCTGCAGTACGTACGGTCCTACTCCTACTGCTTGGAGGCTTGCTCGTTGTCCTCCGCGTTGATTGGTTGCATGCTCCCTGGTCCCAGGCTGTCTGGCCTATTCTCGGCTCGATGTTCATGTTTCGGCTCATTGCTTATTATTATGATCTGCGGCATGACAATGCTCCTGTATCGGTCTGGCGGACCTTGTCATATTTCTTTTTATTACCGAACGTCTGCTTTCCGCTCTTTCCTGTGGTTGATTACAAAACGTTCCGTCGCAATTACTACAATACCAATGCCTATGGAATCTATCAGGTAGGAGTAGAGTGGATGGTGCGGGGTGTGATACACCTCCTCTTGTATCGCTTCGTCTACTACTATCTTACACTGAGCCCATCTGAGGTGACGAATCCGGGTGACCTGGTGCGCTATCTCGTCTCTACTTTCCTGTTGTATCTGCGCGTTTCCGGGCAATTTCATCTCATCGTTGGGATGTTGCACCTGTTTGGTTTCCATTTACCGGAGACGCACCATCGCTACTACCTCGCAACCAGCTTCACCGATTTCTGGCGCCGCATAAACATTTACTGGAAAGACTTCATGCTCAAAGTGTTTTATTATCCGGCGTATTTTCAACTGCGCCGGTGGGGTCCCACACCAGCCCTAATTGTCTCCACGTTCTTTGTCTTCGCGGTCACCTGGTTTTTGCATGCTTACCAATGGTTCTGGCTACGCGGCACTTTCCTCCTCTCCTGGCCGGATGTATTATTCTGGACCATCCTGGCTTGCCTCGTTGTCCTCAACGCCCTGCATGAGGCCAAGCACGGCCGAGAGCGGACGCTGAGCAAAGCCTCTTGGACGTGGCGCAGTGCTACCACGCTCACCATGAAAACGCTGGGCACTTTCAGTGTCATTTGTCTTCTGTGGTCTTTCTGGGCGTGTGAGTCGCTCTCCACATGGTGGGCTTTATGGAGGTCTGCGGGTGAGTGGTTGACGGCAGATGCGCGCCTGGGGCTCCCACTGCTGATAGCGGCCGTCGTCATTGGGGGGACGACGCGCGACGCAACCGGTGGAGGGGGAGGGAGCCCCCAGAAGCGTGGACAGCGGACTGTCTCTTGGGTGCGGTCTCCTGCTGCCACCATGGTATTGCTTGTGCTTTTGGTCCTGCTTGGGATTGAGCGAGTGCATATGCGACTCGGGACGACGGTGGGAACTGTGATCCAGTCTTTACGGTCAGGCAAGCTGAATCGACTTGACAGGGCGATGCTCGATCGTGGTTATTACGAAAACCTTCTGCGGGTAGACCGCTTCAATTCTCAGCTCTCGGAGTTGTACATGAAGAAACCCGCCAAGTGGTTGGATCAGTGCCTCGACACCGTGGGAGTCATGCGATTCACTACCGGCTTTGCCCAGACAGAATTCATTCCATCGGTCGCGGTACCGACGTATTACGGCATGTTCAGCATCAATCGCTGGGGCATGCGGGATCAAGACTATGAGCAGTATCCTGCTCCCAATACGTACCGCATAGCGTTGCTTGGGGCCTCGGCAGTGATGGGCTGGGGGGTGGCGGATGGCCAAACGTTCGAAGCCCTTCTCGAAAGTCGCTTGAACCGTGAATGGGCCGGCAAGTCCTATGAAAAATATGCAATTCTCAATTTCGCCCTTCCTAATTTTCAGCCGCCGCAGCAACTCGTCATGTTCGAGAAGGCCTTGACATTCAAGCCACAAGCTGTTTTCTATGTGGCAGCTGGCTATGAGATGTCGCGCGCGCAGCGCTACCTGATCGAGGTGGTGCAGAAAGGGATTACCATACCCTACGCCCCTCTACGCGTCATTATGCAGAAAGCCGGAATAGAGGCGCAGACCGAAGAGACCGAGGCGCACAGACGCCTCAGGCCGTTCCAAGGCGAGATACTCGCCTGGATCTATCAACACATTGTCGAAGAATGCCGCGCCCGCGGCATCCGACCGGTATGGGCGTTCGTGCCACAGGTTCGGAAGGGTGTGTGGGAGGAAGAAACGCCTGAGGTGCTACAGATCGCCAAGACCGCTGGTTTCATTACCGTGAATCTCGCCGATGTCTTTAAAAACCAGGATCTCACCCTGATTCGCCTTGCTGAGTGGGATGAACATCCGAATACCAGAGGTCACCAACTGATAGCTGACCAACTCTACGCTGCCCTGCAGGCCAAGCAGGATATCATCTTCTCGCCCCCTGTCACGGCAGAGAAGAAACCCATACATCGTTAATAACCCGTTATGTATGCTCATGCTTCGAGGAGCTGTTATGGCAGACGACATTCAAAAGACGGTCAAGGAATATATTCTGAAAGAATTTCTTCCGGGAGAAGATCCCGAGGAGCTAACTGAGACCACCCCTCTGATCACGGGAGGTATCCTCGATTCCATTGCGACGTTGAAGCTGGTGGCCTTTATTGAGGAGCGCTACGCGCTCACCCTGGCAGCCCATGAGGCGGATGTCGAGTACCTGGATACAATTGCGGATATTACCCACCTTATTCTCTCGAAGAAGCCGTAAAGTGTATGATGACGTCGCACGCCTTACACCAATTGTTGACCCATGCGGCCCAGCTTTATCCAGAGCATACCGCCGTGGAAGAGCCTGAGCAGGGGGCAATAACGTATCGCACCCTGGCTGTCCTCTCCGACCACCTCCGGGATCGGCTTTGTGCACTTGGAGTACAGGCAGGAGACCGGGTTGGGATCTACATGCGCAAGTCGATCGATACCATTGCCGCGATCTTTGGCATTCTCAAAACCGGGGCAGCCTATGTCCCCGTTGACCCCGGAGCGCCAGCGGCTCGGAATGCCTATATTATGAACGATTGCGCTGTCAAAGTGGTCGTCATTGAGGAACGTTTTGCGTCCAAATTCTGTGAAGAACTCGCCCAGCTTGGCACGCAGCCGCAGTTTCTCCGACTGGTCGGTACCGGCGGGGGTGAGCCATTACGCCAGGCCCTGGAGCAGGAGCAGGCACGACACCCCGCGCCAGTAGTGGCTACCGCCCTCTCAGTGCCGACTGATCTGGCGTATATTCTCTATACGTCGGGCTCTACGGGTCGACCGAAGGGTGTCATGCTATCGCATGACAATGCCGTGAGCTATGTTGATTGGTGCTCGGAGATGTTCCAGCCACAGGCGCACGACCGTTTTTCCTCCCACGCACCGTTCCATTTCGATCTGTCTATCCTGGATATCTATGTGCCCCTCAAGCACGGAGCCACCCTTGTCTTGATTGCGGAGGACATCGGCAAAACCCCACAACAGTTAGCGCCTCTCATTGCTGAGCGACGTATCTCAGTGTGGTATTCGGCACCCTCTATTCTGAGTCTCCTCACCCAATATGGCAACCTCGAGCAGCACGACTACTCGGCACTGCGCCTGGTGCTCTTTGCGGGTGAGGTCTTTCCGGTGAAGCATCTGAGGGCTTTACAAGCGCTTTGGCCGAGGCCCAGGTACTTTAACTTGTATGGCCCTACCGAAACGAATGTGTGCACGTTTTATGAAATTCCAGTGCACATTCCCGAAGAGCGGACAGCCCCCTTCCCGATCGGCACAACTTGCTCGCATGTCCAGACGAAAGTCATGGATGAACACGGGAACGAGGTCTCTCCTGGCGACGAGGGGGAGCTGGGTGTGAGCGGCCGTGGGGTCATGCAGGGCTACTGGAACCTCCCAGAGCAGAATAGCCGGGCATTCTTGGTTGATAGTGCCGGGGTTCAGTGGTACAAAACGGGAGATATAGTCGTGGCTGGGAATGACGGGAATTACATCTTCCTTGGCCGACGCGACCGTATGGTGAAACGGCATGGCTACCGGGTGGAACTCGGTGAGATCGAAGCCGGCCTCTATCATCATGCAACCATCAAGGAGGCAGCAGTCATTGCTGTGCCCGATGAGGCATCGGGAGTCAAGATTAAAGCGTTTTTAAGTTGTCGCGATGCCAAACGTCCTTCGCTCATCGAATTAAAACGCTTTTGTGCAGAACATCTGCCGCTGTACATGATCCCTGACCTGTTTTCCTGGCACGAGGCCCTTCCGAAAACGTCGACCGATAAAATTGACTACCAACAGCTGAAGGAGATGGCGTAATGGATTTCTCCTTCACTGAAGAACAGCAAATTCTCCGCGATAGTATTGTCCGTTTTGCCCAAGAGGTGTTAAACACAGGAGTAGTTGAAAGGGACCGTGAGCAGCATTTCCCCCGTGAGCTGTGGCAGAAATGTGGTGTGATGGGCTTGCAGGGTCTACCGGTGCCAGAGCAGTATGGAGGTAGTGGCTTGGACGCCCTGTCCTGTGCCATCGCGTTGGAGGCTCTTGGCTATGGCTGCCACGACGGCGGTCTCGTCTTCTCTATATGTGCCCATCTGCTCTCGTGCGTGGTACCCTTGTGGCAACATGGCAACGAAGAACAGAAGCGGCGTTATCTCCCCAGTCTGTGCAATGGCACCCTGATAGGCGTCCACGCCATGACGGAACCTGGCTCTGGCTCTGATGCCTTTGCTCTACGCACGCGGGCGGAGCCAGACGGCAGTGGCTATCGCCTGAATGGGACCAAGACCTTTATCTCGAATGGCCCGGTTGCCGATCTGGTCATTGTCTTTGCGGTCACTGATCCGAAAAAGGGATACTATGGTGGGGTCACAGGCTTTCTCGTCGAAAGTGGTACTCCTGGGTTCCAGGTGAGCCAGAAGTTCGAAAAGATGGGGCTGCGTACGTCGCCTATTGGGGAACTCGTGTTCGAGGATCTCTACGTGCCGGCAACGGCGATTCTGGGCGGGGTGGGTGCTGGTTCCACCCTCTTTACACACGCCATGGATTGGGAAAGAATTTGCCTATTCGCCAGCCATATTGGGATCATGGAGCGCCTCTTGGAGACCTCTGTAACGTATGCGCGCACGCGGACACAGTTTGGTCAGCCGATTGGGAAGTTTCAGGCAGTTGCCCATCGCCTCGTAGATATGAAAGTCCAGCTCGAGGCCGCGCGCTTGCTCACGTATAGAGCCGCGTGGCGCCTTGGGCGCGTGAAGTCGGTGGCGATGGACGCTGCCATGACGAAGCTCTTTGTCAGCGAGTCTCTCGTCAAGACAGCCCTTGACACCGTGCAGATTCATGGTGGCTATGGCTACATGACAGAATACGAGGTGGAACGTGCCCTGCGCGATGCCATAGGGAGTACGATCTATTCTGGCACCTCGGAGATGCAGAGAAATATCATTGCCCGCTGGCTAGGGCTCTAAAACCGGACCGCACAACCTGTGCACACTGGCAATGTGCGCCTGTACGCAGTACGAGTGTGTTGAGTTCATGATGTGGAGAAGGCTGAGCTATTCAGTGGTGATCTTGTTCACAAGTTGGAGGGGCATAGTCTGACTCCCACCTAGCTAGCCATGAAGGAAGCCCCCAACGGGCTCAATTCTGAGCTATTGTCAAGAGTTGTGCATGGAGGGCTCACGCGGTGTCTTGTTCGACCTGTAGACCATCCTTGAAGACAATGCCGTTCATGACCTCCGGCAGGTAATGCACGGCCTGTAATCGATGCCACCGCTTGGCGGCACTCTGCTACAGTTTGAACACCATCGGCAGCATCGTGTCTCGGAAGAGGCCGCCGCGGGTCTTGTCCGGTATGTGCGTGCACGGTGGCAAACGTCGATTCGATCGGATTAGCCGTCCGAATATGTCCCCAGTGCTCGGCCGGAAAATCGTAAAATGCCAACAACTCTGTCGCCTTGGGATACTTCGCTTCATAGGCAGCGATGAAGAGGGCAAACGCCATCTCGGCCCGCTGGCAGTCGAGTGCCATCTAGATGGCTTGGAGCCGCCGTTTGGCCTGCGGTTGGAGGTGTTGGGGCAGCTTGTCTAACACATTGGCTGTCTTATGCACCCAACACCGCTGCTAGTGGGTCTGCCCATACACCTGGCGGAGTGCCTACCAAAAACCCAAGGCTCCATTCCCAATGGCCAAGGCAGGGCCGTGAACGAGCCCGCGGCTTTTGAAGTCGAGGAGCAGGTCCTTCTAAGACGGTTCGCTCTCCCGATAGCCATCGCGGCGAGCAGGTTCCGGCGGGTCTCGAAGTACACCCCATCGACTCAGAAATAAACGTAGCGTTGCCCGACCAGGCTGCGGCTTTGCCACTGCGCCAGTTCCTTATGCTAGCCCTGTTTCAGAAGCTATTTTAAAAATCCCGGGCCCAGTGGTTTCAAGCACCTTTAGTGGAACTCTCGAACTGCCAAACGGCAGAAAAACCAAGAGGTTGACATAATCCGGTTATGGCCGTTTTCATGAGAAAATCTGCAGTTATAAGAATTTTAAAACAGCTTCTAACGCCGAAGTCGTGTGGATCCTGGGGAACCTGCGCAGCGCCGCCAACATG
>Ga0114129_10014910_pt1 | contig 11071 bp, 10 predicted proteins | sample RhiMetdeltSRZDD1_FD_80071 | JGI IMG/M metagenome (GOLD analysis project Ga0114129, IMG submission 80071) | Populus rhizosphere microbial communities from Tennessee, USA - Rhizosphere MetaG P. deltoides SRZDD1 (version 2) (version 2) | ecosystem: Host-associated > Plants > Roots > Rhizosphere >... | reverse complement strand
TGGCTTGTGTTCAGCCCGTTCACCCTCCTGCCCCAGCCGGCCGGCACGGCCGGCGCCGACGCTATGGCATCGCGAGGCTCCGTGTCTTCGCGACTCCGTGATGATGTTGTCCCGTGCTCTCCGTCGCCTCCCTGCTCCTGTCGGAACGGCTCACCGGCCGAGCCCCAGCACCTCGATGCGCGCCCGTGCGTCCGGCACGCGTCCCGCATGTTCGGCGCCGGCGTATTCGAGGAAGCTGCGGTAGTGCTCGACGGCGCGCGCCGATTCACCCGACTGCTCGTAGAGGGCGGCGAGATTGAAGTGGGCGGGCGCGCTGCGGGGATCGATGGTGAGGGCGCGCAGCAGCGATTCGCGGGCCTGCTCGGGCCGGCCCCCGGCCTTCTCGACGAGCGCGAGGTTGACGCGCGCGTCGGTGTCGCGGGGATCCTGCGCCAGCACGCGGCGGAACTCGGCCGCGGCCTCGTCGAGCCGGGCCGCGGTCATCAGCACGACGCCGAGGTTGTTGCGGGCGGTCGAATACAGCGGGTTGATGATCAGCGCACGCTGGAACTCCCGCATCGCTTCAGCGCCGAGGCCTTTGTCACGGTACAGCAGGCCCAGATTGTTGTGGACCTGCGCGTCGAGCTCGTTGCGCGACAGCAGCGCGCGATAGGTCGCTTCGGCCGCGACGAAGTCGCCCGCCCGATGGTGATAGAGCGACAGCTTGAAGAGATCCGCGGAGGACATGGCCGCGGGGGTCGCGGCGCCGCCAGCGTCTGAAGACCGCCCCGCGACGACTGTTGCGGGCACGCCAGCGTCCGAAGACCCTGGCGCCACAGCTCTCTGTTGTGGCGCAGAGGTCTTTGGACCTTGTGAGGCTGGGGTCTTGGGACCTGGTGACGCGGCGGTCTTCAGCCCTCCGTGACCAGCCACTGTCGTGTCCTGCGTGATCGCCGGCGGCACCGAGGGTGCTGGCGGTCTGGTGGCCGGCAGTGGCACGACGGCCCGGGGTGCGGACGACGGCGCGCGAGGCGCGGCGACTGGCGGTGGTGCGGCAGCCGACTGCGTGATGTGTCGCGGCGCCTCACGCGGCCACAGCACCCAGGCGACGCCGAAGGCGGCGATCAGCACGAACGCGAGAATGACCGCCGGCCTGGCCAGGCTGTGCGGCTGCTTCTTCCCGTATCCCAGCGTGGCGAGCACGGCATCCGCGCGCGCGGTGCGATCCGCGTGCTCGGGCGGCGCCGGGCGCTGCCGCGACCGCCGCAGGGAATCGAAGAGAAGGCTCATATCCGCCGGCTCCAGCCGGCCTTCAGAATAGCCGCGCCGCCTGCTCGCGCATCCACGCGAACATCGACGCGCGCGGCGCCGCCAGATCGAGGCTGCCGGCGCCCTTGTGGACCATTTCCGGTGTGACGCGCTGCGCCCGCTCGGAGTATGCGGCGAGCAGGGCCCGATCGCACACGAGATTGATCAGCCGCGGGATGCCCGACGTGTAGCGGTGCACCGCCTGGAGCGCCTTCGGCGTGAAGCTCACGACCGAGCCGCCACCGGCGATGGTCAGGCGGTGGGCCACGTACGCGGCCGTCTCCTCGCCGTTGAGAGGCTTCAGTTCGTAGCGGATCGACACCCGCTGATCGAGCTGGCGCAGCTCCGGCGACCGCAGCACCTGTTTCAGATTGAGCTGGCCGACCAGCACGATCTGCAGCAGCTTCTCCTTGTCGGTCTCGAGGTTCGACAGCATCCGGATGTGCTCGAGCACCGGCCGCGGGAGGTTCTGCGCCTCGTCGATGATCAGCAGCGCGGTGGCCCGCAGCGGCAGGAGCGACAGCAGGAAGTCGTTCAGCGTCTCGATCAGCTCCTGACGGCTGACCGCGGCGAGCCGTCCGCGCTTCATCTCCTCGCGGGAGACGACGCCGAAGTCCTGAAGGATCAGGCGCAGCAGGTCGTCTTCCGCGATGAACGGGTTGAGGACCAGCGCCGTGAAGGTCTTGCGGTCGAGCTGATCGAGCAGCGCCCGGCACAGCGTGGTCTTGCCGGTCCCGATGTCGCCGGTCACGAGCACGAAGCCCTCGCGGCGCCGGATGCCGTACTGCAGCAGCTCGAACGCGTTGGCGTGCGATTCGCTCTTGTAGAGGTATTTCGGATCGGGCGTCAGGCTGAACGGCTTCTCGACGAAGCCGTAGTAATCCTCGTACATCGCATACTCCTCCCGCGCCCGCGTGACCGCGTGCGCGAATGAAGCGGCTGACGACTGGCTCGCTGTGATCATTGAGCACCTGCCGGAGGAGCGGGTCCGGCGCTGACGATCGTCGGCGTCAGAAGCACCACGAGCTCGACGCGGCTCGTCCTGCGATCCCTCGCGCCCAGGAGTCCCCGGACTCCCGGCGCGTTGACGGTCCCGGCCGCATCGCGCAGCAGGCCGGCGATGACCACGGTCTCTCCACCGCGTACGCGCACTGAGGAGTCCAGCTCGACGACCGACACACCGGCCCGCGGCGCGCCCCGATCGGCCGCCGAAGCGATCGCCGGCGAGACATTCATCTGCACGATCCCGTCCGCGCTGATCTGCGAGGTGATCGTCAGGGTCAGGCCGGTTTCGTTCACGCCCCCGGAGTCGCGATGGTCGTCATCGTCGTCGCTGCCCACGAAGCGCGCGGACCCGGATCCGATCCGCATCAACGCCGGCTCGTTGTTCATCGCCAGCACCCGCGGCGCCGCGACGGTGTGGACCGCGCCGAAACCGGCAATGGCGCGAAGAAGCGCGTCGAAGTCGGTGACGTGCAGGCCGCCGCCGAGCCCCGCGGTCGCGCCTGCCGCCTTCGCGACCGCTGTCCAGTCGATCGCGGGGCGATCGGTGAGCGTGACCTCGAGCACGTGAGCCGCGAGCTGCACCTGCCGCGTCGCGCGCAGCGTCACGGTCTCGATGTAGATGCCGATCTGCTGCAGACGATCCGCGAAATCCGTGACCTGCACCACGCCGGCCTTCCTGTCGACGTGCGCGCGGCCGCGTGGCGACAGCATCGCCTGCACGCCTTCCCCCAGCTCGGCGAAGAAGTCGGAGTCGACCGCGGCGGTCAGCTCGCTGCGGCTGTCTGGTCGTCCGCCGCCGGCCGTCCGCCGCCAGCTCCGCCGCACGTCCAGGTGGCTGACCTCGAACAGGCGCGTCTCGGTGCGCGGCGGAAACACCTGGATGACCCGGCCCTGGCGCCGGTAGTCGAGTCCCGCCGACGCCAGCACCGCCTCGAGCGCCTGCCGCAGCGTGAGATCCGACAGCTCCCCGATGAAGGTCCCGTTCACCGCCGGGTCGAAGACGATGCTGAGCGGCGTGCCCCGGAAGAGCAGCAGCAGCACGTCCCGCACCGCCATCGGCTGCGCGAACGTGATCGATCCCGCGCGAATCCGATCGAGGTCCGCTCCTTCCTCCCCGTCGTCCAGGCGGGCGATCGGATAGGTGGACCCGGGAGTCGATTGGTCCCCGTAGACCGGGTCGAGCCGGACCACCGCCATCCCGGCCGGCTGACGGGCGGCCGCGGCGGCGGGCAGCCACACGAGTGCCGCGGTGACGAGAACGGCTGTCCGGCTGGCGATCGGAAATGCGCCCGTCATCTGCACACTTTTTCCGATTCGTGTTTCGGCTCGACGGCGGAAGGGCGATAGGGGTCTTTCGTCAAATCCCAAGCTCCAAGCTCCAAATCCCAGTGGACTCCCAAGCCCCAAATCCCAACCCAACCTCAAACCCAACACCCAACATCGGTCCGAGTGTTAGCAGTTGGCAGTTGGTTTGGGGATTGGTAGTTGGGAGTCCGTTGGGATTTGGAGCCTGGATCTTGGGATTTGAGACGCCGGATCGCTATTCGGGCGGAAGCACCTCGACCGTGCCCGGCGGCGGTGGCGGCGGCTGGCGCTTGAAGATCGCGACCCCGAGCAGGGCGCCGAGGACGCTGAAGATCGGGAAGATGATGATGTAGACGAGGAACGGTCCGACGTACCACACCGAGGCGGGCAGCTCGCGGAAGCGATCGAGGATTCGCACGAACTCCGGCGGCAGATCCCCGCGCGGAATCTGGTCGAACTGCTGGATGCCCCCGCCCATCACGCTGAACACGGCCGCTCCGAGAATGGCGGCGACGATCGCGCCGACCATACCGGCCTGAAGCCCCGCCACCGCCGCACCGCCGGCGGTGATCGGGACGCGTGACTGTTCCTGCAGCAGGTACGACGTCAGCACGCCGCCCGCGATCACCCAGAGACAGCAGCAGGCGTTGAACGCGCTGATGAACGGCAGCGCCGACAGCACGCCGATCAGCAGACCGCCGAGCACCACCGGCTGCAGCTTCGATCCCATCAGTCGTAGTACTCGAGCCCGAGATGCGTGATGAGATCCTCGCCCCTGAGGAATCGCAGGGTGTTCTTCAGCTTCATCAGCTGGATGAAGAGGTCGTGCTCAGGATACAGACCCGCGGCGTGCATCGGGCTCTTGAAGTAGAACGAGAGCCATTCCTGGATGCCGCTCATCCCGGAGCGGCGCGCGAGGTCCAGGAACAGCGCCACGTCGAGGACGATCGGCGCGGCGAGGATGCTGTCGCGGCACAGGAAGTTCACCTTCAGCTGCATCGGATACCCGAGCCAGCCGAAGATGTCGATGTTGTCCCAGCCTTCCTTGTTGTCGCCGCGCGGCGGGTAGTAGTTGATGCGGACGACGTGGCACAGCTTTTCGTAGAGGTCGGGATAGAGATTCGGCTGCAGGATGTAGTCGAGGACGGACTTCTTGCTCTCCTCCTTCGTCTTGAACGACTCGGGATCGTCGAGCACCTCGCCGTCGCGGTTGCCGAGGATGTTGGTCGAGTACCAGCCTTCGACGCCGAGCAGCCGCGCCTTGATGCCGGGCGCGATCAGCGTCTTCATCCACGTCTGTCCGGTCTTGAGATCCTTGCCGGCGAGCGGCGACCCGGTCTGCTGCGCGAGCTCCAGCAGCGCGGGCACGTCGGCGCTCAGGTTGGGCGCGGCGTTGGCGTAGGGGATGCCTTCCCTGATCGCGGCGTAGGCGTAGACCATGCTCGACGGAATGGACGGGTCGTTGGCCTCGAGCGCCTTCTCGAAGGCCGCGAGCGACGCGTGGGCTTCCGATTCGGTCAGGTAGACCTCGGTGCTGCCGCACCAGATCAGCACGAGCCGATCCAGCTTGTTGTCCTGCTTGAAGCGCCGGATGTCGTCGCGCAGCTGCTCGGCCAGCTCACGTTTGTTGGCCCCCTTCTTCACATTCGGGCCATCGAGCCGCTTGACGTAGCGGCGATCGAACACCGCGGACATCGGCTTGATGGCTTCGAGCTCGGGCCGGATCTGATCGAGCAGCGCGGTGTCGATGACGCCGGCGGTCTTCGCCGCCTCGTACGAGTTGTCCTCGAAGATGTCCCATCCGCCGAACACCACGTCGTCGAGCGCGGCGAGCGGAACGAAGTCCTTGATCTGCGGCGACCGGCCCTCGGTACGCTTGCCGAGCCGGACCGTCCCCATTTGCGTGAGCGACCCGATCGGCTTCGCGAGCCCGCGCCGCACGGCGAACACGCCGGCGATCGTCGTCGTGCTGACCGCCCCCATCCCCACGAGCAGAACACCCAGTTTCCCTGTCGCTTCAGCGATTTTCTTCGGATTCTTCACAACCGCCGACTCTATCACGTGCTACGTGCGGAGTGCGACGGTGCGACGTGCACCTGGCACGGTGCGTAGCACAGCGCACGCACCACGTGGCACGCACGTCGCACCGTAGCACCCCGCACGTCGCACGTGGTACTTTCGCCCCGTGCGCTGGTTCCGAAAACCCGCTGGCGATCCGTTGATTGTCTCGATGGCGGGTCTCAAGCTCGGCGATCGCCTGCTGATGCTCGGCTGCTCCGACACGGCGCTCGCGGCGGCGCTGGCGGTCAAGGTCGGGCTGACCGGACGCGCATGTCTGCTCGACGAGCACAGGGAGCGCCTGATGGCGGCGGCGGTGGCGGTGGAAAAGGAAGGAGCGCTCGTCGAGACGTTCACGGCGTCGATGTCCGAGCTCCCCTACGAGGCCAGCGCATTCGACGTCGTCGTGGCCCGCAACACGTTTTCCACCGTGGCGCCGGAGCGTGCCGCGGCCGTCGCGTCCGAGGTCACGCGGGTCGTGCGGGCGGGCGGCCGCTGCATCGCGATCGACGATCTGCACCGCGGCGGGCTGGGCGGACTGGTCGGCGGGCCTCACGGCGAGGACGACGCTCCCGGATCGAAGACAGTCACGCTGCTCGGCGCGGCTGGATTCCGAGGGGTGCGGACGCTGGCGGCGCGCGAGGGCGTCGTGTTCGTCGAGGGCGTGAAGGCCGGGACGGGTCTGGAGTGAGTCCCGAAAAAGCGACGTCTGTCCTGAGCGGAGCACACCCCCGCCGTAACCGTCCGGACAGGTTTGGCGGTTGTTGGCCGAAATTACGCTCGAAGCTTTTCCCCCGGCGCGGCAAGTCTTTTGCCCCTGAGTTCGGGACCAGCCATGTCATCGATGCCCTTCGCCCTGCCGGAGGTGTTCACCATCCGGGAGATCGCCCGCGCTGCCGGCGTCTCGACGGCTGAGGTTCGCGCGATTCTCGATGAATCCGACGCTCCGCACGGCGGAGCCTTCCTCTCGCTCGACGACGCCGTCCGCGTCGTCAGCCTCGTGAAAAACCCGGTCCGGCGGACCGCAGCCCGGCGGCTGTTTGCCCCTCCGCCTGGCGCTGCGCCGCGGCGAGGCATGCCGGCCGCGGCGTCGGGTGCGTTCCACGCCGGCCTGCTCGCCGCGATGATTCTGATCGGGACGATGGGCGTTCGGACGGCCCAGACCGAGGAGAAAACTCCGGATCCCGTGCGGCTCGTGTTTCTCGCGACGCCGGGGCCGGGAGGCGGGGGCGGTGGCGGCGGCCTGCGGATGCCGCTTCCTCCGCCAAAGGCAGAGCTCAAAGGCAAAAGCAAGCTAGCGAGCCCGGTGAGCGTGACAAAGGTGACGAAGCCGGAGCCCGTGAAGCGCACGGAGACTCCGCCTCCTCCGCCGCCGCGCCCCGAGCCCACGCCGGAACCGCCACCGCCGCCGCCTCCGGCGCCTCCGACTCCGGCGCCGCCGGTCGTCGCGCCGGTGGTCAGCGCACCGGCGGATGCGAACGATCGCGCGGGGGTGGCGACGGCGACGACCGCGACTGCCCCCAGCAACGGACCAGGCGATGGCGGCGGGACCGGCACCGGTACAGGCACGGGGGCGGGACCCGGCAACGGCGCGGGAGTGGGAGACGGCTCGATCGCGGGAACCGGAGGCGGTCCCTACCGCCCGGGATCGGGAATCACACCGCCGTCGATCCAGCGTGAAGTGAAGCCGGTCTACACCGAAGAGGGCCGCCGCCGTGGCGTCGAAGGCGACGTCGTGATGGAAGTCGTCGTCCGCGCCGACGGGTCGATCGGAAACGTCCGCGTGCTGCAGGGCCTGGGGTCCGGCCTGGACCAGCGCGCGGTCGACGCGGTCAGGCAGTGGCGGTTCTTCCCGGCGAAGCGCTACGGCACGCCGGTGGATGTCATGGTAGAAATCGCGGTCGAATTCAAGTTGCGGTAACCCCGGGGACAACGCCCATGGATCTCGTACTCGTCAGCATCGCCGCGCTCTCGCTGATCATCGCGATCGCGATGGGCGTGATTCTGTTCAGGGTCCTGCGCGAGGAGCGTCAGCGCTCCGACGCCCGCGTGGCCATGCTTGCCGCGGCGTCGGCGAAATTCGATCTGCCGCTGGCGCCCCCTGTCGTCGCTCCCGATGCCGCGCCTCGGGTAACCGCGGGTATCTCTCCTCTTGCAGCTTCCGCGGGCACTCGTCGCGCGCCGGCGGCCACGGAAACCGAAGCCGTTCTGCATGAGCCGGGCGAGCTGTTCGCGGTGGCCGACGTCGAATCGCCGTGGGGAAGGCGGATCGGCGTCGCCGCCGCGCTGGCGGCGGTGATGATTGTTGCCGGGTACACGTTGCTGCCCTCGAGGGGCGGTACGCCCGCGCTTGCGGCGGCCGCGGCCCAACAGGCGCCGCTGGAACTGCTGGCGCTGACGCACACCCAGCAGCCTTCGGGACTGACGATCAGCGGCAGCGTCTACAACCCGCGCGGCGGCGCCCCTGTGTCGCAGGTCTTCGCCACGGCGGTGCTGTTCGGCCCCGACGGCAACTTTCTGACCAGCGCGCGTGCGCCGCTGGACTACACGACGCTGCGGCCGGGCGACGAGTCTCCATTCGTGATCTCGGTGCCAGTGAGCGGCGCGGTCGCCCGCTACCGGATCGGCTTCCGCGGCGCGGACGGCTCCGTGATCGCGCACGTCGATCGCCGCGCCGATGGCACCGCCGCCGACAACGCCCCGGCAGGGAGGACGCCATGGGCACATTGACACGAGGTGCCGCACTGACGGCGATTGCCATCGCGGCGTCGCTGGCGGTCCTCCCGGCACAAGAACGCCAGGGCTCGGCACAGGGACAGGACTCCTTCCGCTTCCGCTCCAGCATCGAGCTGATCAACGTCACCGCGACCGTGAGCGACGGCCGCGGCCGCTTCGTGTCCGGCCTGCGGCAGGAGGACTTCCGCGTCTACGAGGACGGCGAACTCCGGCCGATCACGCACTTCACCGCCGAACGCGTCCCGGTCAGCCTCGGCATCGTCCTCGACACCAGCGGGAGCATGGAAGGGGAGAAGATGATGGCGGCGCGGCAGGCACTGCAGCGCTTTCTCTACGACCTGCTTGGTCCGGACGACGAGGTCTTCCTGTACCGGTTCGACAACCGTCCGGAGCTGGTGCAGCCGTGGACGCGGGACAAGGAGCAGGTCGCCGCGGATCTGCGGCGGCTCCAGCCGCGCGGCGCGACCACGCTCTATGACGCGGTCGCCGAAGCCATTCCGCTCGCCGGGACCGGACGCAACCGCAAGAAGGCGCTCCTGATCATCTCGGACGGCAACGACTCGAGCAGCTACACCAAGATCGAGGAGCTGAAGCGTCTGATTCGCGAGAGCGAGGTGCTCGTCTACGCGATCGGCATCGACGCGATGACGCAGTCGCAGCCATACCGGCGCCCGTGGTTCCCGACGATCCTCCAGCAGCGCCGGCCGACGCCGTTCCCGTTCCCGATCCCGGGCGGCGGCCGCACGCCCAGGGGCCCGACGATACCGCGATATCCGCCGTCGTCGCCGCCGCCGATCTCCACGCCTGGCAACCCGCCGAACAATCCGCCGCGCGGCACGGGCCGCGACGAAGCGGTCAACGTGCGGGTGCTGCGCGAGATCACCGACACGAGCGGCGGCCGGACGGAAGTCATCTGGCAGCCCCGCGACCTTGACGGCGCGACCGCCGGCATCGCTGACGAATTGAGCAAGCAGTACTTCCTGGGGTATCCGGCGGGCGACGACAAGAGAGACGGCCGGTGGCACTCGATTCGCGTCGAAGTGAGCCACGCCGACTACGTCGTCCGCGCCCGGCGCGGCTACGTCGCGACGCCGTAGAGGTTCAGAAGGTTCAGAAGGTTCAGAGGTTCAGAAGGTTCAGAGGTTCAGAAGGTTCAGAAGGTTCAGAGGTTCAGAGGTTCAGAAGGTTCAGAGGTTCGAAGTTTCAGAGGTTCTGAACCCCTGAACGGCCTGAACCTCCTGAACTCCGGCCCGAAGGGCCGGTTATCATGCCCCGTGCAGGTGTTGGCGGCAGCGGTAGGGTTCAGCGTCCTCGGCAGCGTCGGCGGGCTCGCAACGGCGTCGGCGTTTCTCCTTCTCGGCGACGGGCTGCGGCTGCGGTTGATTCCGTGGCTGATCAGCTATGCGGTCGGGACATTGCTCGGCGTGGCGCTCCTCGCGCTGCTGCCCGAAGCGCTGCGCTCGCTGGCGCCCACTGCCGCGCTCGGCACCCTGCTCGCCGGAGTCCTGGCCTTCTTTCTTCTCGAGAAGCTCGTACTCTGGCGGCACTGCCATACCGGTCATGAGTGCGAGGTCCACACCAGCAGCGCCGCCTCCCTGGTCATCATCGGCGACGCCTTCCACACGTTCGTCGACGGCGCGCTGATCGCCGCCGCGGTGCTGACGTCGATTCCGCTGGGCGCGACAACCGCGCTTGCGGTGGCCGCGCACGAAATCCCGCAGGAGGTGGGCGACTTCGCCATCCTGCTCAGAGCTGGATACTCGCGGGGCCGGGCGGTCACGCTCAACGTCCTGTCGGCCACGGGCGGCATCCTCGGCGCGCTCGCCATGGTGATGGCCTCGCAGACAGTCCCGACTGCTCTCCCCTATGTTCTGAGCTTCGCCGCGGGCAGTTTCCTCTACGTCGCGATGTCGGATCTGATTCCCGACCTGCACCGCGGCGGGCTCGAGGGCGGACCGATGAAACAACTGTTGCTGATCGGCGCCGGCGTCCTGACGATCGTGCTCCTGTAGAAGCCGCCAGAGGACGAGCTGTCACCCGGCCAGCACGCTCGGCCGCACCGATTCAACAAGCATCCCCAGGAAATCGCGCATTTCAAGCGGTCTGGCGTGGCACCCGCTTTGCGATTGTCGGGAGTGCCCGCGCTGACACCCGCCTGCTGCAGTTCGACGGGATTCGTCATGTATTCAAGGTCCGCCGCCGCGTGCTTGTTCCTGCTGCTCACCTGCGCCCCACCGGCGCTCGCGCAGATGCCGCTCGACCCGGTCTCGGGAAAGCTTGGCCGTGCCGTTCGCGAGTCGCCGACCTTCACGATCTTCGACGACGTGGATGCGAGAGTGGATGGGAGCGCGGTGCTGCTCACGGGCAAGGTCACGGCGCCCGCGAAGAAAGTGGAGATCGAAAAACGCGTCGCCTCGATCGACGGCGTGCGCGAAGTGCGCAACCAGATTGATGTGCTGCCGCCGCTGCCGTCGGACGACGACCTGCGCCATCGCGTCGCCCGCGCGATCTACGGCAACCCGACCTTCTGGTCGTATGCCGCGATGTCCAACCCCCCCATCCACATCATCGTCGAGCGCGGCCACGTGATCCTGCGAGGGACCGTCGCCTCGAACGTGGAGCGAACCACGGCAAGAACCCTGGCCACGGGACTCGGGGAGCTGTCACTGGTCAACGAGCT
>Ga0114129_10014909_pt1 | contig 11072 bp, 9 predicted proteins | sample RhiMetdeltSRZDD1_FD_80071 | JGI IMG/M metagenome (GOLD analysis project Ga0114129, IMG submission 80071) | Populus rhizosphere microbial communities from Tennessee, USA - Rhizosphere MetaG P. deltoides SRZDD1 (version 2) (version 2) | ecosystem: Host-associated > Plants > Roots > Rhizosphere >... | reverse complement strand
CGTTGATAATGCCAAACACGGTACCGAACAGCCCCACGAACGGAGCAGTTGATCCAACCGTCGCCAAACCAGAAGGGCAACGTTTGAATTCAGCGGTTTAATAGCGATTGCTCGTTGCAGGGCGCGCTTTGAAGCATCAATCTCATCACCGGAGATATCACTTGAGGCTTCATGGGCTCTGAACTCCTGCAAACCACTGCTTACTACCATTGCCAGATGCGACTTGCGGTGCTTGTCACTGATATTGATCGCTTCCTCAATACGATCATTCTTCAGTGCCTGAGCAACACGAGGAGCAAACTCGCGAGATTGCTTCTTAGCAGCGGAATAAGTTAAGTAGCGCTCCACCATGATGGCGATCGAATAGACCGACATGATGAGCAAAACGATAACGACGGCGATGGCCACGCCACCCATGTTCTTGACCATTTCCGTCAGCGTAAACTGGTTTGCATTTGACGCCTCTGGACTAGCAGCGGCTTCCTGAAGAAGCAATAGCAGGCCGAGCGCTTTGGCTCCGAAAAGACTGGTTAGAATTGTCACGATAAACCCCTCCAAAGAGTTTTATTAGTTTAATAGCAAGCAGAGAAGCCGGGACGGCGGCAACAGAAACCGCGGCGACGCGACGAAAATTTCTCCGCAGTTTACTGGGCCACGAAGTTGTACGTGATGACTCCGGTAACTTTGACGGGTTGCCCCGAAAGTTTCGTCGGAGAAAATCTCGCCCCGCGCGCAGCAGCAACAGCAACTGCCTGCAGCAGAGGATGTCCTGATACCGCATGAGCCGAGATCACACTCCCGTTTTCATCGATCGTCACCTGCACCGTCACTGTTCCCGATGCGTGAGCGGCTTTCGCGATTGGCGGATAAGCCGGCTTGGGTAAGCTAATCGCTTTTCCATTCAGAACGCCGCCGGAAATTGGCGCACGGGGCGGGGTCGGTTTTACCTCAGGCGGTGGAGGCTCGTCTGCAATCTGAACCTTCGCTGGCGCGACTACGGTTCCTGATCCTGGACCAGCAGGCATCGCATTCACGGCATTCGAAGACTCGTTTCCGATTACGGTTGTCACGCCACGTCGCACTGGAGGAATGTCGCTGGCCTTGGCAGAGATCTCTTTCGGTGGTAGCCGGCTCTCCGCCACGTCGGCAATTAGTTCCTTGCGAACGTCGACGTTCTGCTCAACTTTAACCGGTTTTGCTTCCTCCTTAGGCTTGTCTTCTTGTTTCACCTGCGGAACAGGAACGGGAGCTACTAGGGTCGTCAACTCGAGTTCCATCTCCCCGAGGTGATTGTCGTACCAGTAAATGCCGGCGACGAAAAACGTCACGAGCAGCACTCCGTAAATTACCGCAGTCGCGATAACAAATGAGCCTTTTCGCGAAATATCCTCTTTGTGCGAACTGGACTCAACGAGATTATCGAACATCTATGTTTGTCCTCCACTTCCGGCGCCAAATGGATCAGGGGTTTTAAGTAGTCTTAGTGCCTCTCAAACGTCGACTGAAAATGGCCCGCTTGAGTTCCGTTCAAGAAGAAAGGGGAAACAGCAGCTTCTGCAATATTGAGACCGAATTGGCGTGAAAGCCGCTGTGCGAGAAAAGTGCTCGCCGGCCTGCTCAACAGACTGCCACCGCGCCCGCTTCAGTTTAGGAACGACGCAGGATCGACTTTGAGTTATTTAATTGGCCAGCAACGGCCGCAGTCTAAGCCGCATGCTGTTTCAAAGTCAAGCGCAAACTAACTGACGCGCTAGACTCAAACGCGACTCGCTCCACTCGACCTTTTGCCAGCTGGCGCAGCCATCGCATCGCGACCTGCTGCAGTCTTCGATTGCGATGGAATGCTACCTCTGATTGGTTTACTGAAATTCAATGCTGCCGCGCGGTTTGCAACCTCAATACGCTGCTCCCACCAAACCATAATTGGACTCGCTATTGCGACCGATGAATAAGTTCCAAACACAATTCCAATCAACAGTGCCAGCGAAAAGCCTCTCAATACTTCGCCGCCAAACAATACCAGCGCAAGCACTGAAAGGAACACGAGTCCCGACGTGATAACAGTCCGTGACAAGGTTTGGTTGATTGAATCGTTTGTGACTTTGTAAAGAGAATCACGTCGGTGGAGACGCCGATTCTCTCGAATACGGTCAAACACGACGATCGTATCGTTAACCGAGAAACCTACCAACGTTAGCAATGCAGCGATAACGGTAAGGCTGACTTCCCATTGGAATATCGAGAAGAAGCCTAGCGTGACCAGGACATCGTGAAAAACCGCTATGACGGCAGCGGCGCCGTAGGTCCATTCAAAACGCAAGGCAATGTAGATCAGTATTCCAACTAATGCAGCGAGCGTTACAGCAATCGCTTTGTTTCGTAACTGAGCCCCGGCAACGGCGCCAACAGCATCTGTACCAACGATCTCGTAGGACGCGTTCGGATCATTCCCTAAATGCAGTTGAGGTTTGGCTTCCGCGCCAAACGTGTTCAAAGAAGTTCGCACCAAAGCCCTGCCGGCTTCAACCTCCGCCTGCGACTGGCCCTCCAGGGGAAGTTTGATCAGAATTGTATCGGGCTTATCTGTAGCCTGAACTACGGCGTCATGAATACCCTGTTTGACCAATGCTGAGCGTATTGCTTCATCGCCTGGACGTTGTTTGAACTTAACCGTTACTACCGTGCCGCCTTTGAAATCAACGCCAAGGTTAAAAGGCTGACGATGCGTCGCAAATCTGATAATCGCTGAGAAGAGACCAACCAACATCAGTAAAATTGAAACCGCGATAAACCATCGTCTGTTCGCCAACCAGTCAATCCGAACATCTTTGAAGATTTGAATCATACGTAACACTCTCTAGATACTTAGCGACTCTACTTTCTCTTTGCGGCCCAACTCCCATATGAAGATAGTGCGCGACACATAAACCGCCGAGAAGAGATTGACGAGCAATCCGATGACCAGCGTGACCGCGAAACCTCTGATTGGTCCAGTGCCAAACACAAACAGGAACAGGGATGAAATAATCGTCGTGACGTGAGTATCGATAATTGTGATGAATGCGCGCCCGAAACCCTGGTCAACGGCAGATGGAATCGTCTTTCCTGTCCGTAGTTCCTCCCGGATTCGCTCGAAGATCAGAACGTTCGAATCTACCGCCATACCAATTGTCAGAATGATGCCTGCGATTCCCGGCAGGGTTAGAGTTGCGCCGAAAAGGATCAACCCGGCCATCATCAAGATCATGTTCAAAATGAGAGCGATGACCGCGTTGACGCCGGCGCCCTTGTAATAGATCAACATGAACAGAACGACGAGCGCCAAACCAACAAGTGAGGCTCTAACACCCGCATTGATTGAATCCTGTCCAAGGCTCGGTCCGACTGTGCGTTCTTCGAGATACTCAATAGGCGCAGGCAGGGCACCCGAGCGCAGCGTCAAAGCCAAGTCTTCCGCTGACTGTTTGGTAAACCGGCCTTCGATTTGTCCTGAATCGTAGATCTGAGACTTGATGTACGCGATCGACTTGACTTCATTTTCAAGCACCACGCCCATGTATTCATTGATGTGTGAACCAGTCCACGCACCAAACTTGTCAGCACCATTCTTTTTCAAAGAGAAGTTGATCTCGTAATCCTGTGTGCCTCCGGCGCGGGCGGGAACTGCGCTAGCGTTGCGCAATTCGCTACCGTCAACGATTGCCGGAGACTCGACAACCACCCACTTCTTTGGTTTTTGTTGATTCTGATCAGCATTTCCTTGATCATTCGGTTCCATCCGCTCGGTGTAAGGTAAAACGCGACGATTCGCCGGAATCGATCCACCGCTGTTCAGTGAGGCGATTGCCTCTTGCTCCGTGGTGTAAGTCTGGGACGCCGCGGGACTCGGTGGACTAACGATGTGAACCAACTCGAGTCTGGATTCGCCTTTAAGAAGATTCTTCACTCGCTCAGGGTCTTGCACTCCCGGCATCTGCAACAGAATTTGGTGTGAACTCTGAGCGCCATGAGTTTGCAAGGTCGGCTCGGTAATTCCGAGAGCGTTGATTCGACTATCAATAATGTTCAGCGCCTGCGTCGTGGCGTTGTCGGCCAGTGTACGCTGCGCGGCGCCGGTTATTTCCCAGGCAAGTTGACTTCCGGATTGCCTGAAGGACCACGTGCTTGTGTCGCCAAGTTCGACTTTCTTTTGCACAGCTTCTTTCGCTGCATCTGCTTTTGAGGCATCAACCAGGTCAAGCACTACTCTGTAATTGCCGGGGGACGTATCAGCCCTCGCACTCTTGACTTCAAAGCCAGCATCCTTCGCAGCATTGTCCGCCGCAACCGCATTTGCCTCAGCGAGGTGCTTGAGGAATTCCTCGGTTTTTACTCGCATTACCAGGTGGGAGCCACCCTTCAAATCCAAACCAAGATGTATGTTGGAACCGAGTGTCGACTTGATGCCTGACCAGCTGAAATCTTTCCTGGTAGGTTTATGACGTGGACCGATGACTATGTACAGGCCGGTAATTGTGACAACCGCGATGATGATAACGCGCTGAAGGAGATTCTTTTTCTTCATTCCGGTATGACTGAACTACTTCTGTTCTTCGTCAATTCCTGCTATGGCACTTCGCGCAACCTCAAGGATCGTCTTATCTGCGCTGCGAATCAGGAAGCTCGAATCCTTTACGCCAGTAATAACTCCGATGATGCCACCGTTTGTAATTACTTTATCGCCCGTCTTCAAGGCTGCGACGGTTTCCTGAAGCTGTCGTTGTCGCTTTTGCTGTGGGCGAATCAACAAAACGTAGAAGACGCCCATTATAAGGACGATCGGCAGCACCGAACCTAATGCGCCGAGGCCACCCTGAAACAAGCTCAGAAAAGTTTCCATTGGTTTTCTTTCGAAGGATGCGAATGCAATCCTTACGACGGGCACTCAATTGCAAAACCGAACAAGCAGAAGCGGCCAGCTCGCGAACCACTATTCACCATTCGCATCCAGCCGCTCGGTGAACTCTCGTCGGAATTTAGGGAAATCGCCAGACCGGATAGATTGCCTTACACCTCGCATAGTGTCAAGGAAGAAGGCTAGGTTGTGATGGGTCAACAAGATACTTGCCAACATCTCGCCTGCCAGATAGAGATGCCTCAGATAAGCCCGAGTATGCCTTCGACAAACTAAACAACCACAGTGCTCATCGAGCGGACGCGTGTCTCGCGCCCAACGTGCATTCTTTACGTTCAACTTCCCGGTCGACGTGAAGGCCTGGCCTGTCCGTCCATTCCTTGTCGGCAACACACAATCGAACATGTCAACGCCCTGTGCGACCGCTTCAACAAGATCCTGCGGAGTTCCAACACCCATCAAGTAACGGGGCTGTGTTTTTGGCATTTGTGGCGTCAGGCTGGCGATAACGTCGAACATGACAGACTTCTCTTCACCAACACTCAATCCTCCAATCGCATAACCGTCAAACCCAACCTCAACAGTTTCCTGAAGACTTATTCGACGTAAGTCCAGGTGTCCCGCACCTTGAACGATTCCGAATAATGCCTGCGTGCCGCTGAGATCGGAGTTTTTGACTCGTCCTGTGTCCACACCTTCAAGTTGCATGCAATCGAATGCAACTCTGGACCGACGAGCCCAGCGCGCGGTAAGTCCGACACTCTTCTCAGTCTCTTCATGGCTGGCATTCCCAGGTGCACACTCGTCAAACACCATCACTATGTCAGACCCGAGCGCGGCTTGTACTTCCATCGACACCTCTGGCGAAAGAAATTGCAGACTGCCGTCAACGTGCGATCGGAACTCGGTGCCTTCCTCGGTGATTTTTCTCAAATCACCCAAACTCCAAACCTGAAACCCACCAGAGTCGGTGAGAAGTGCGCGGTCCCAACCGATGAAGCGATGCAAACCACCACAGGACCTTATCGTTTCAATGCCCGGACGTAACCAGAGATGGTATGTGTTGCCGAGAATTATTTGTGCATCAAGATCGTCTGACTCAAGCTGTTCAAATCGAATTGCCTTTACCGTGCCCGTAGTCCCAACAGGCATAAAGACGGGCGTATCGATCACGCCGCGTCTTGTTGTCAGTGAGCCGACACGAGCTTCGCCGTCTTGCGCCTGGATTTCAAAACGCAGTGCAGGCAGTGACGTCGAGAGATCTGGAGTTACAGACATCTTCCAGTTCGTACGACAGGCTGTCAGCCTGTCGTACTCATTAAGGTTTCTTTCTCTTCTTATGCTTTTCGATCAGTCGCAGCGGAGTGGCAAAGAATTCGAACTCTTCACGCAAGCGATTCTGAAGATACCGTTGATAAGAAAAATGCAGACCGGGTTTCCCGCCAGCGGTAAAGACTACAAACGTCGGGGGTCGCACGCTTATTTGCGTTAGATATTGAACTCTCAATCTTGAAAAACCGCCCTTGGCAGGTGCTGGAGCCACATTACCTCGCGGCTGAGCAATCGCTTTTTCAAAAAACTCATTCAGCTGTGCGGTTGGAATCCGACGATTTCGAGCTTCGTTCGCTCGATACACCAGTGGCAATAATCGTTCGACTCTTTGGCCGTATAAAGCCGATATCGTGATAACAGGAGCCCATTCAAGGAACTTCATCCGCTCGCGCAACTTTCTTTCAAACTCAAAAGGAGTGCCTGTTTCCTTGTTTTCAACAGCGTCCCACTTATTGACCGCGATGATGATGGAGCAACCCGCATCCACAGCGTAACCGGCAATCGTCGCATCTAAAGCCGTCACACCTTCAACCGGATCGATGACCACAATGGCAACGTCCGCACGTTCGAGACTCTTCCGCGCCATTACGACGGATAACTTCTCTGCCATCTCACCTGTCTTGCCTTTACGCCTTATTCCGGCAGTATCGATTAAACGAAGTCTACCTTCAGACGTATCAAGCACCGTATCGATGGAGTCTCGAGTTGTACCTGCAACCTCCGAAACGATAACTCGCTCCTCGCCGAGCAATCGATTCAACAAGGATGACTTGCCTACATTGGGACGACCGACAATGGCAAGCAATGTTTCACTTGGTCTTTCACTTATTTCAGATTGATCGATTTCTTGAAAGTCCTCGCGAAGCGAGTCGACGACGGCATCGAGCAAGTCCCCAACGCCGATTCCCTGTTCTGCGGAAACAGCAAACACCTCGTCAAATCCGAACCGGTAGAACTCCGTTCCCTCGTTCTCCAACGCTGCCGAGTCAACCTTGTTAGCTGCGATCAAGACCCGCTTGCCAGTCGAGCGCAACAAATTTGCGAGCTCTTCATCGAGCTGTGTTATTCCCCTGCGTGCGTCGACTACCCAGATAAGTACGTCTGCTTCCTGAATGGCAACGCCGGCTTGCTTGAGGATGTGCGAAGGTATCACGGCGTCATCGTCAGGGATCATTCCACCTGTATCGATTAGTGAGAACGTTTTACCGTTCCATTCAACCTCGCCGTATATTCGATCCCGGGTAATCCCGGGTTCATCACCGACAATTGCTCGTCGTTCACCGATCAGGCGGTTGAAGAGCGTTGACTTGCCCACGTTTGGACGACCAACGATCGCCACTAGCTTTGGCATAATTCCGATAGCTTACAGGCGCTTAAGATCGGTGTCATCCGTGAGAATCTGTGGTTATAATCTGCCGACGCAAAAGTTGCGAACTCGAAGGGATGTCAAAATATGAAAATGTTTTTGGCCATATCTATTATCACGCTCGGGTTGAGCTTTTCTCTCAGTGCCCAGGAACACTCAAGTCGTCCTTCTACTCCCACTAGCACCCCTGCGCCTACCAATATGAGCGATGCCAGTGGTTGGGTGAAGTTCAACTCTGAGGAGGGACTTTTTTCCGTTTTGATGCCGGAGACACCGACGGACAAAACGGAAACTACCGAAAGTGCTCATGGACCGTATACAACGCATCTGTTCGTCGTCAGGGACACAACGAGCGTTTATCTAATCGGCTGGGTTGATTACGATCCAAGCTTCAACTTCAACCGCCAGGCTGAACTGGAAGCGAATCGCGATAACTTCGTCAAGGGCATCAAGGCGACACTCGTGAGCACACGTCCGACAGTCATCGACGGTTACTCAGCGCTCGAGTTTACTGCAGAGACTGAGGATAGGGTCTTCAAATCGCGGGTTTACTTGGTCGGGCGTCGGCCGTATCAGATTGTTGTTGGTTCGCCGAAAGGCATGGACGATGCCGCCATCGTCAATCGTTTCTTTAATTCATTCAAGGTTCGCGTGCGCTGAGCCGCCAACCAAGGCACCAACAATCAAATCGAATTTTCTTTTGGGGCGTTCGCACCTTCGTCTTTGCACCTTTGCGTGAAGCTTTCTTCCTAACCTATACCCATGAAGCGTAGACAATTTCTCCAAACGGCCGCCGCAAGCTGCGTCGTCGCTAGCGTCAATCCTGTCTCAGCCGTATCTGTTACAGAACCTGAAGTATCACCAGTCGCGGCATTTGAGCTCGACGAATTAACCATCACCGATCTTCAGCGAGCACTCCAATCAGGTGAATACACATCGCGTCAGCTCGTCGAAAAGTATCTCGATCGAATTAAGGACATCGACAAGAATGGGCCGCGCCTGAATTCAGTCATTGAGATCAACCCGGATGCTGAGTCAATCGCTGCAAATCTCGACCGCGAACGTAAAGAAAAAGGCGCCCGAGGACCTCTTCACGGCATTCCCATATTAATAAAGGACAACATCGACACGGCTGATCGGATGATGACGACAGCGGGATCGCTTGCACTTGTTGGATCAAAGCCATCTCAGGACGCGTTCGTAGCGAGGCGATTACGCGACGCAGGTGCAGTTATCCTGGGGAAAACCAATCTTAGCGAGTGGGCAAACTTCCGTTCCAATCACTCGTCAAGCGGGTGGAGTGGTCGTGGTGGCCAGACCAGGAACCCGTATGCGCTCGATAGAAATCCATGTGGATCAAGCTCGGGATCAGGCGTCGCACCTGCGGCGAATCTCTGCGCAGCGGCAATCGGAACTGAGACGGATGGTTCTGTAGTTTGTCCATCAAATGCAAACTCGCTTGTTGGAATAAAACCGACTGTCGGTCTGGTGAGTCGCGCCGGCATTATTCCGATTGCACACAGTCAGGACACCGCTGGACCCATGGCCCGCACCGTTTCCGACGCTGTACTTCTTTTGGGCTCACTAACGGGAGAAGACCCACGCGATACGACGACACGCGAGAGTCGTGGCAAGGCGCTAAGTGACTACACGCGCTTTCTGGAACCAAATGGAGTCAAAGGAATGCGACTGGGAGTCGCGCGCAAGTACTTCGGCTTTAATGATCGTGTTGACAAACTGCTAAGTGAAAGGCTCGATGAACTGAAGAGACTGGGCGCCGTTTTGATCGATCCCGCTGACATTCCAACCAGTGGCAAGTTTGATGATTCGGAACTAGAGGTGCTGCTCTACGAGTTCAAAGCTGATCTGAACAAATACCTTGCCGGGCTTGGCCCCGGCGCGCCGGCGCACAGTTTAAAAGATCTCATTGAGTTCAATGACAAGAACCGCGACCGCGAGATGCCGTATTTCGGTCAAGACCTTTTTATGAAGGCCCAGGAGAAAGGTCCATTGACCAGTCCGAAATATGTTCAGGCGTTGCAGAAGAACCACAGCTTGGCGCGAACGCAGGGCATTGACTTTGTTATGAGGCAACATCGTCTTGACGCGTTGATTGCCCCAACAGGCGGTCCGGCCTGGCCAACTGATCTTATGAACGGAGACCACTTCACCGGCGGCTATTCGTCCGCGTCGGCAGTAGCAGGATATCCACACATCACGGTTCCCGCCGGGTACGTATTCGGCATGCCTGTTGGTATCTCATTCTTTGGCCGTGCCTACAGTGAGCCGATCCTGATCAAGATCGCGTACGCATTTGAACAAGCAACGAACGCGAGACAGCCCCCGAAGTTTTTGCCGACCGCGAAGTTGGATTAAATCTTCATTGGTCTTCATTCGTGTTGATTCGTGGATCGCTCCTCTTTGGCACTTAAAAGACGATCCACGAAAGCACACGAATCAACACGAACAAAAAACGGGTAATACGAGGTTTGAGGCATCTTTACCGGGATTGGAACTGACTCTATCCAAGTCGAATTTAGCAATTTTCAAGAAGCAACTGATCCCGCTCTCACGGTATTTTCATATCGAAAGGATTTAATGACATGTCACGTCCTGCAGCGCAGCGCAAATCAATCTACAGTGTGCATCCGGGAGTCTTGATGACTCAGAAATGGGTCACGGAACTCAAAGATAAAACCGGACGTTCGCTTGAGGAATGGCTAAAGCACATAAAGAAAACCGGACCAAAGGGCGAAGAGGAACGGCGGCAATGGCTCAAGGACGAATACAAGCTCGGAACTAACACGGCGTGGTGGCTGGCGGAACGTTCACTGGGTAAAGGTGAAGAGGCAGGCGATCCGGATCTCTATCTTCAGTCGGCCGAGCGTGACGTTGAGGCAATGTTTTCAGGCGTGAAGACGAATCTCCGACCGATCTACGACGCATTGCTCAAGTTAGGATTGAAGATTGGCAAAGAGGCTAAGGCGTGTCCTTGTAAAACTATCGTGCCTCTCTACCGGAATCACGTCTTCGCTCAGATCAAACCAACTACCAATAGTCGAATCGATCTTGGCTTCGCGCTCGGCGACATGAAACCAACTGGCCGCTTAATCGACACCGGCGGATTCGCGAAGAAGGATCGCATCACTCATCGAATCCCAATCACAGCCCTGTCTGATATCGATGACGAAGTGAAACGCTGGCTCAAAGTCGCCTATGACCGCGACGCGTAAACTATGTCCGATATGCTTTAGCTTGTCGTGACGCAACCAATCAAACCTAAACGATTCAGAGCCTCCTGGAAACTTAGGGGTTTGGTTGGTTGTGTCACGAACAAGTTAAAGAGGCTCTTGCAAGAGGCGAATCCCCCAAACGGAAGTTTGGGGATCGTTCAAGTTCTTTCTATTCACTCGAGCGCTGAGTTGAAAGAAGATGAATCCCCTACACGGGAGTGTAGGGATCGTTCAAGTCCAGTCTATT
>Ga0114129_10014907_pt1 | contig 11073 bp, 10 predicted proteins | sample RhiMetdeltSRZDD1_FD_80071 | JGI IMG/M metagenome (GOLD analysis project Ga0114129, IMG submission 80071) | Populus rhizosphere microbial communities from Tennessee, USA - Rhizosphere MetaG P. deltoides SRZDD1 (version 2) (version 2) | ecosystem: Host-associated > Plants > Roots > Rhizosphere >... | reverse complement strand
TGTGGCGCAGGGGGCGTGCAGGTTGAATTGCTGAAAGACGTTTCGGTGCGGCTTAGTCCGCTTTCCCACGAGGACGCCTCCGAAATGATCCGGGAGTTAAAGACGTTTCCGCTGCTTACCGGGTTTCGCGGTAGCGCCCCGGCGGATGTCGGCGCGCTGGAAGATGGTTTGTTACGTGTGAGTGCGATGGTCGAGGATCTGCCGCAGATCGCGGAGCTCGATTGCAACCCGTTTTTGATTCATGCAAGCGGCGCCACGATTCTCGACGCTCGCATCCGCGTCACCGCTGTTGAACCACGACCGCTCGTTGGCGTTCGCAGGTGAACAATTAAACGACGCCGAATAGCCGTCGCAAGAGGTCGCCGGTGACGTAAGCCAGCGAGGCGGCGATCGCGCCAACCAATAGTGTCGTCACGCCTGACTGCCACCATGATGACGTGGACCAGCGGCTCTTTATCGAACCTATCGCAAAGAAAACGACGGCGGTTAGCACCACGGAGATTTCAAACGATTTCGTCGTGCCGAATAAATACGGAAGCAATGGAATTAGACCGCAGATCAGAAAAGCCGTAAACGTACTGAACGCTGCCATCCACGGCGAGCGGACTGCATGAGGTAGTCCATACTCGTCGCTCAGCATTGTTCTCACCCATCGTTCGCGATTGGCCGTCACCAACTCGACGATGCGCTGCAGGTCGGCGCCCTCGAAACCCTTGCTTTTAAAAATCTGTCTGACTTCTTCCCGCTCACCCTCGGGCGCCAGATCGATGTGACGATGCTCGATGCGTTCCAGCCGCCGCCAATCGTCATGTTCCGCCTTTGTTCCGAGGTAGTTGCTGGCGGCCATCGAGAAACCGTCGGCAAACAGATTTGCGAATCCGAGGGCGAGAATTATCCAGTGGGAAAGCTGTGCACCCGCGACTCCAGTGACGACGGCCAGCGTTGTTACCGACCCATCGATGCCACCGTAAATCCAGTCGCGTAGATAGTTGTGCGTTGGACCAGCTTCGAGGCGCCTGCGAATCGCGTCCGGAGAATGGTCGTGCTCCATCGCTTCAGTTTCCAACGCTACGCCGGTGTTCAAACCCTCAACCCAGATCGTCGTACTCTTCGCTGCAGACTTCACAACGAAACGGATTATCCGAGCCGGAGATCAAGGCCTCGCTGTAAAGCCTGTGAGCATCTTCGTCGACGTAAAGCTCTCGCGCGCACGTGCCGCAGCGCACCTCGTGCTGCTGTTCGTCAGTCATTACCGAGGTCGCTGCAATGGGTAGTTGGTGGCTCAAATCTACGTAAGAGCGGGTGATTTCCATGTTCCCTCCTCGCGAACTTTGGTACTCAAACCAACCTGGTCCCGCGCAAAGCGTGTGCCCTTTCAAAACACGCGATTTGAAGCGGTTTTGCTACGAACCTGCGGAAAAGAACGATTAACGGTGGGGAGTATTCCTCAACCGCCGTGCGACATTCGCCTTTGGTTCATTCTCAACCCACGCATATAATCCAACGCAGCCTGACAACACCGAATGCCAGTCAAAAATACAAACGCACAGATTCTGATAGTTGACGACGACCAGGCGATTCGCTGGATGTTGCGCGAAGCGTTGCAGAGTTGGGGATTCGATCCGGTCGAAGCGGGAAGCGTCAGCGAAGCTGTAAAGCAGTTCAAGACAGAAGTGCCGGCCGCGGTGCTGCTCGACATCGATCTTCCGGACGGTTCGGGTCTCGACGTCCTGCGCGAGATCAAACGCGAAGAGCCGGACGCGATCGTGATCATGATCACCGGCAATGTTCAGGTCGAAAACAGCATCTCGGCCTTGCGTGGCGGCGCTTACGACTTCATCGGCAAACCCATCAACCTCGAAGAAATCCGCGTCACGATCCGCAACGCGATCGAAGCTCGGCACTTGCGACGCGAAGTTGACGAAGTCAGAAAGGAACGCGCGCGGGAGTTTAATTTCCGTCAGATCGTCGGCGAGTCTCCCGCGATGAAGAAGATGCTGGGGCTCGCTGCCAAGGTCGCCGAAAGCGAAGTGTCGTCGGTCTTGCTTCAGGGCGAATCCGGCACCGGCAAAGATCTCGTCGCGAAAGCAATTCACTACGGTTCACAACGAGCCGATCTTCCTTTCGTCGCGATCAACTGCGCCGCGCTACCGGCAACGCTCATCGAATCGGAACTCTTCGGTTACGAAAAAGGCGCGTTCACCGACGCGAAAGCGCGCAAGGAAGGATTGTTCGAACAGGCGGAAGGCGGAACACTTCTGCTCGACGAAATAGGCGAGCTCGAACTTTCACTTCAGGCCAAACTCTTGCGAGTACTCGAAGAAGGCGCTTTTCGCCGCGTCGGTGGTCTAAAAGACATTCCCCTCGACGTGCGCGTTCTCGCCGCGTCAAATCGCGACTTGAAAAGCGAAAGTGAAGCCGGCCGCTTCCGTCTCGATCTTTATTACCGTCTGTCGATCATTCAGATCGACATCCCGCCGCTGCGCGAACGCGGCGACGACGTCTTGCTGTTGTCGCAGTATTACATCAGCACGATCGGCACGAGACTCAAACGAAACAAACAAATCACCGGGCTGGCGGACGAGACAAAACAAGTATTCAGAAAATACAACTGGCCGGGGAATGTTCGCGAGCTGCGCAACGTGATTGAGCGCGCGTTGATCCTGGAAGACACTGACGAGATCACGACCGAGTATCTGCCCGGAGGATTGACGACCTCCTCGCGTCTGTCTCCGCCGGGTGGCGCGCCGCAGGCTGCGACTCAATTTGTGTTACCGCCCGAAGGCATTTCCCTCGACGAAGCGGAACTCTCCTTCGTTCGTCAGGCGATCGAACGCAGCGGCGGCAACCAAACGCGCGCCGCGGAACTGCTCGGTATCTCACGCGATCAGCTAAGATATCGTCTCAAGAAACTTGAAGACGCTCGCGTCGCTATCGCCGACACCGAGACCTGATCTCGTAATTCCATGGCTATCAATCCCACAGTCGATCCACAAATTCTTCCCGAAGAAGCATTACAGCGCTCGCAGAAGGACTTGGCGGACATCAAGTTTGCGCTCGACGAATCGGCAATCGTCGCCATCACCGATCAACGTGGCATCATCAAATACGTCAATAACAAGTTTTGCGAGATCTCTAAATACTCGCGCGAAGAGCTACTCGGCCAGGACCATCGCATTATCAATTCCGGTTACCATCCGAAAGAGTTCATTCGAGACTTATGGACCACCATCGCCGGCGGCAAAGTATGGCGGGGTGAAATAAAGAACCGCGCCAAAGACGGAAGTTATTACTGGGTCGATACGACGATAGTTCCCTTCCTCAACCCGGAAGGCAAACCCTACCAGTACGTAGCGATTCGCAACGACATCACAGAACGCAAACGCGCCGAAGAACAGATCCGCGAACAAGCTGCGTTGCTGGACCAGGCGCAGGACGCAATCATGGTTCGCGACCTGGACCAGAAAGTCCTTTTCTGGAACAAAGGCGCGGAGCACATTTATCGCTGGACTGCTGAAGAAGCTGTCGGCAGGAACGTTCGTGAACTCATTTTCAAACAACCTTCAGACCAGTTTGAAACGGCGCAAAAGACGGTAATCGAAAAGGGCGAATGGATGGGCGAGATGCACCAGACCCGTCGTGATGGCGCCGCGATCGTCATCGAGAGCCGCTGGACCCTCGTGCGCGACGAAAAAGGAGCGCCGAAGTCGATTCTCGTAATCAACACTGACGTTACCGAGAAAAAGCGCATGGAGGCCCAGTTTCTTCGCGCGCAAAGAATGGAATCGATTGGTACCCTGGCGGGGGGTATCGCTCACGATCTCAACAACGTGCTGTCGCCAATCCTGATGGCGATTGACATGCTGCAAATGAAAACGACTGACGAGGCGAGCAAAAGGTGGCTCGACGTGCTGCGCACAAATGCCGACCGCGGCGCGGACATGGTGCGCCAGGTTTTGTCGTTCGCGAGAGGCGTCGAAGGCGAGCGAGTCGCACTGCAGCCGAAGCACATGATCAAGGAGATCATCAAGATCCTTCGTGAGACGCTGCCGAAGTCAATCGAGCTGAGTTTTCAGGTTCCGAACGATTTGTGGATCGTTTCCGCGGACGCGACCCAAATCCATCAGGTGCTGATGAACCTCTGCGTAAACGCGCGTGACGCCATGCCCGATGGCGGTTCGATCTCAATCGCCGCGGAGAATATTTTTCTCGACGAGAACTACGCGCGCATGCACATCGAAGCCAAAGCCGGACGCTTCGTCATGATCCGTGTCTCCGATACTGGACCAGGCATGCCGGCGCAAATCCAAAGCCGGATCTTTGAACCGTTCTTCACCACGAAAGAGATGACAAAGGGGACGGGTCTCGGTCTTTCAACCGCGCTGACGATCGTGAAAAGTCACGGCGGATTCATCAACGTTTACAGTGAGCTGCACAAAGGCAGCCAGTTTACGGTGTACCTGCCGGCGTTGGATAAACCGGGCGCGGGTGAATCGGGCGCCGTGCAAATCGATCTGCCGATGGGGAATGGAGAGTTGATCCTCGTCGTCGACGATGAAGAATCGATTCGCGAGATCACCCGCGGAACACTCGAGACGTTCGGTTATAAAGTGCTGACCGCGAGTGACGGCACCGAAGCGCTCGCGCTGTACGCCGACCAGCGAAACGAAATCGCCGTTGTGCTCACCGACATGGTGATGCCTTTTATGGATGGCCCGGCGACGATCCGCGCGCTGCAGAGAATGAACCCCGCCGTTCGCATCATCGCGGCGAGTGGGTTGGGCGCCGGACAACGCGCGGGTGAAGGCGTGCTCGAAGGCGTTTCCGTCTTTCTCAACAAACCCTACACCGCGGAGAAGCTGTTGAAGACACTGGCGCAGGTGTTGCACGAGTAAGCTCACAAAATCGTATCTTTCGAATGTCGCTGCTTGTCCCAGGGATCCGTGAAGTAGCGATCTATGGAGTGGTGGTAATGGTCGTGACATACAACGATGAGATCCGGTTGATGTCGCGCGCGAATCACCAGATGTGCAATGTCTGTGCCGCCTGCTAAATCAAACTCAACCCACAAAAGCTCCGCCCGCGCCCGGTGAACGCTGTGTGAAATTACAACCGGCGTGCGAAATACCCCGCAACTTCCCACGTGTTTCACCCGAAAACCTAACAAACACTTAGTGGTACAGGTCGTGCACAGTTGTTCGTGAGGTTCCCGCACGTTCCGCGGGATTGAGGGTAATGAAAATACTTTTAGCCGTTGATGGATCGCCTTGCAGCGACGCAGCAGTTGACGAAGTCGCGCGCCGGCCATGGCCGGCAAAGTCGTCGGTGAGAGTACTCAGCGCGTTTGAAACACCAATGCCGCCGACGCCCGAAGGATGGGCGCTTCCGCTTACCTATTTTGAGGACATGGACGTTGCGCTCCGCACGCAGGCAAGGGCGGCGGTCGATCGTGCGATGGGCACTCTTAAATCTCAACTCGACAACACTGTGTCGGTCGAGGCAGCCGTGGCGCCGGGCGCGCCGCGAGCCGTAATTCTGGACGAAGCCGAGGATTGGGGCGCCGATTTGATCGTAGTCGGCTCGCACGGATATCGCGCCTGGGAACGGTTCCTGTTGGGATCGGTGTCGCAGTCGGTGGTCTCTCATGCGAAGTGTTCAGTGGAAGTAGTTCGCTGCCCGCACGCAAACGAATCGCGCGAACGGTCGATGACGGGAGAGCGTGACTGAGATGGCCAAGGTTCTAATACTCGGCGGTGGATTTGGCGGTGTGGTAGCCGCGGAGCGTCTGGCCGGTTTACTCGGCGACGAACATCAGATCACGCTCGTTTCCCGCAACCGTAATTTCGTCTTTTATCCCGCCCTCGTGAGGCTCGCGTTTGGCAAGTGCGATAAAGAAGACGTGTTGTTTGATCTGCGCCATTCGATGTTGAGCCGCAGAATAAATTTCGTCGAAGCGGAGGTGGCGCACGTCAATCCGTTCGCACGAAAAGTCGCGATTGCTCATGGTGAGGTCGAGGGATCCTTGCCTTATGACTATCTCGTCTTCGCGCTCGGACGCCGTCTCGCGACGGAGAAAATTACGGGCTTCTACGAACAGGCGCATCACCTCCTGAACGTCGACAAAGCGATCAAGTTTGGTCACGCCGTCGCTGAGTTTCAGGAAGGAAGAGTTGTGCTTGGCGAATGTCCCGGAGCGCGGCTTCCGGTGCCCGTGTACGAATCGGCATTCGCGCTCGCGGCGTTGCTGGAAGCGAAAGGCAAGCGCGAACGGACGAAGATCACAGTAGTCATTCCGAAAACTCTCGAAGCGCAACTCGGCGATGCCGCGGCAGGCGCCGCGCTAAATAAGGCACTCGACGATCGTCGTATCGAGTTGGTAACCGACTTCGGTATCGCATCCCTGACGAACAACTCAGCCAGGACCACGACCGGAGAGTCGATCGATTTCGACTTGATGATGCTCGTCCCTCCGTTTCGCGGCTCGCCGGCGGCAACCTACATGGCAGTCACCGACGATGAAGGCTACATCCGGGTGAACCGCAACATGCGCGTAGCGGGCCAGGAACGAATCTACGCCGCGGGCGATTGCGTCGCTTTCCCAGGGCCGAAGATGGGCCACATGGCGGTTCGTCAGGCCGAAGTGGCGGCGCTGAACCTGGCGGCTGAAATCGAAGGACGCGAACCCGCCGCTCATTACTCACACGAGATGCGTTTTGTAATCGACGAGATTGGCGGGAGCAATGGTCTTTACGTGCACAAGGACATCGAGGGGAACGAACCGGGCACCGTCAGTCAGGGCCGGTTCTGGAGTTGGGCCAAACGTATTCAACAGCAGTATTGGGAAGCGAAGCACTAATAAGTCTGAAGCAGAGGGGGCAATCATCATGAACGAGAACCGCACAATTCACCTGATCGACATTCCGATTGGCGGCCACGCAGGTTTCACCTGGAACCGCCTGCACGCCGAACGCGAACACATCTGCGACGCTCTGCTCAAAGATCATAACGTTCTTACCGACGAGCGTCGCGCGTGGCTCCAGGCGCGCTTGCGCAAAGTAGACGACGCTCTCGATCGGTTGATGTCGGGATCCTACGGCAACTGCTCGAAATGCGGGCAAGCGATCGACGAGACAAGACTCGGAATCGATCCGGCCCTCGCGCTTTGTCGGAGTTGTTGGACCCACAAACCACCGGCCGCCGCGCGCGAGTTGATGTCCTGCGGCGACGTCATACTCGAGAGCCTGCAACCGTTCGACACCGTCCTCTTACAAACGCACAACAGCGACTATCGCATCCTGCTGCTCGACCCGAAGACCGGGCGCGCGTTGGTTGAAGGCGGCGACTACATCGTCGAACCAACCGAGGCACTCGTGCGCGGCTCTGCGGTCCCCGGCGACGCGTTCAAAGGCGGAACGATTAGCGTTGGCTGCCGGCTCGAGATGTGGATCGACGAGCGAGCGTTTCTAACGTCGCCAGTGAAAACGGTGTGTGTGAAACACAACGGAGACGCTGAATCGGTGGAAACCATCTCCGCAGCACTGCATTGAATTGATCCAGGGGCGCCGAGAAAGAAGTACGACAATGAAAGCAAACGTTTTCCACGGTAAGAACAAGTTTCGTGTTGAAGAAGTAGAAAAGCCACGGGCCGGAATCGGCGAAGCGGTGATTCGCGTGACGCTGACGACGATCTGCGGCACGGACCTGCATATCGTCAGGGGTGAATATCCGGTCGCGCCAGGGTTGGTGATTGGTCACGAACCCGTCGGTGTGATTGAAGAGCTTGGCGAAGGCGTGACGGGATACGAGATCGGCGATCGCGTGCTCGTGGGTGCGATAACTCCGTGCGGCCAATGTCGCGGGTGTTTGTCCGGCCACTTATCGCAGTGCGGGCACGGCGAAGGATACGAAGCAATCGGCGGCTGGCGTTTTGGAAACACGATCAACGGCGCGCAGGCTGAATATTTGAAGGTGCCGTTTGCGCAGGCAAACCTGGCAAAGATTCCGGATGAGCTGAGTGACGAACAGGTGGTCCTGTTGGCCGACATTGCCTCCACCGGATTCAGCGGCGCCGAATCGGCAGGTATCAAAATCGGCGACTCAGTGGTTGTGTTTGCGCAGGGTCCGATTGGTCTGTGTGCCACCGCGGGCGCGAAGCTCATGGGCGCATCGTTAATCATCGGCGTCGATGGTGACGACGCGCGGCTGGCGATGTCGAAACGCATGGGCGCGGACGTCACGATCGATTATCGCGACGGCGATGTAGTTGCGGAAGTCAAACGATTGACGGGCGGCGGCGCCGACGTCGCGATCGAAGCGCTGGGCATTCAACAGACGTTTGAAAGCGCGTTGCGCAGTCTGCGACCGGCAGGAACACTGTCGAGTCTCGGCGTCTATTCCGGCAAACTCCAGATCCCCTACGAAGCATTCGCGGCCGGCCTCGGCGATCACCGCATCGTCACGACGCTTTGCCCCGGCGGCAAAGAGCGCATGCGCAGACTGATGGAAGTTGTGCGTCACGGCCGCGTGGACCTTACGCCGTTGCTCACGCACACATTTGCTCTCGACGAAATCGCCGCCGCTTACGACCTCTTCGGCGAGCGAAGCGATGGCGTGATGAAGGTAGCGATTAGACCGTAGCGAAGGAGGGTAGTCGCAAACATCATGATTAATATCCAACGAATTCTCTGCCCCACTGACTTGTCGCCCTACTCCGGAAACGCGGTCCGCTACGCGCTCGCCCTCGCGCGCGCTCACGAAGCCGAGTTGATCCTGCTGCATTGCACGAATGGGACCGACACCGAGGAAGAACTCGGACTGCTCGAGACTTCGCTGTTGCAACATATCAATCCTGCCGACCTGGCCGGCGCGCGCTGGCGCGTCGTGGTCGCGCCCGCCGACGAGATCGACGAAGAGATCATGAGACGCGCGCAACTGGACCGCGTCGACTTGATTGTGATGCGCTCGCGACGTCGGCCGCATCGAGCGGCGCTGCTCGGTTCGACTGCCGAGTCGGTCAGCAGAAGTGCACCGTGCCCCGTTCTTGTCATGCACAACGACGAGCGGGAGTTCATCAGCGATGAACTCAAGGTCGACCTGAAACGCGTGCTCGTCGCTTACGACTTCTCCGATTATTCCGAACTCGCTTTGAAATACGGTCTGTCGATAGCGCAGGAGAACCAGGCGGAACTACACCTGCTTCATGTCTTGCCGGCGCGTTCCGTGAATGAGCCTGAGATCGCCTGGTATCCGTTCAAGGGCGAGTCCGCTTATCACACTGCCGCGCGGCGTTTGCAGCGAGTCGTCCCGGCTGACGTTCATCTCTGGTGTTCGGTCACGACCGCTGTCGGCGAAGGAAATCCGTATCGCGAGATCTTGAATTACGCCGAGAAAAACGAAATCGATTTGATTAGCGTGGGCGCGCACGGCGCGGGATTCGGCATGCGGGCGCTATTTGGGTCGAATGTCGATCGCGTCCTGCGGCAGGCGCCGTGTCCGGTCCTGGTCGCACGTCCGTTGAAGCCGACTGTGATGCTGAGCGAAGTAGCAGTTCAACGCGCGGAATGGCACAAGGCATTCGCTTCCTGAAAAGGGTTTGAGATGGGCGAACATACGGTTGAACAAAACGTCGACGAGAAGAAATCGCACGCCTTCATGAAGGCGCTGCTCGAGGACCTCCGTGCGCTCGCTTTCATGCTTGAAGACGGGCGCATCGAGAATGGCGTCACGCGCATCGGCGCGGAGCAGGAGATGTTCCTGATCGATCGCTACCTGCGGCCTGCTCCGGTTTCGTTGGAAGTGCTGGACCAGGCCAACGATCCGCGACTAACGACCGAGATCGCGCGATTCAATCTCGAGGCCAATCTCAGTCCTCTCAAACTGACCGGCGACTGCTTCAGCCGCATGGAGCAGGAGCTCGATACCCTGCTCAACCTGGCACGCAACGCCGCTGCCTCACACGACGCCGACATCCTTCTCTCAGGCATTTTGCCGACGCTGCTAAAGTCGGACTTAACACTCGACAATCTCACTCCGGTTCCGCGGTATCACGAGCTGAACCGCGGTGTGATTCGCCTGCGCGGTGGTCCACTGGCGATTCATATAAAAGGTCTCGACGAGCTGCACCTGGCGCACGACAACATCATGATGGAATCGTGCAATACGAGTTTTCAGGTCCACTTTCAAAGTAACGCCAAAGAATTTGCCAACCATTACAACATTGCCCAGGCGATAACGGCGCCGGTGCTGGCGGCCGCCGTTAACTCGCCGCTGCTGTTCGGTCAACGTTTATGGCAGGAAACACGCGTCGCGCTGTTTCAGCACTCAACCGACGAGCGCTCGCGGCCGCAACTCGCCCGCAATCAACCGACACGCGTTAACTTTGGCGACTGCTGGCTGCGCAATTCAATCGTCGAGCTCTTTCACGATCAGATCACTCGCTTTCGTCCCATCATGATCACCGAGCCAAACGAGAATCCTTTTCTCGTTCTGGCGCGCGGTGAAACGCCCTCGCTTTCAGCGTTGCGACTGCATAACGGCACCGTCTGGCGTTGGAATCGCGCGTGCTACGGCGTCACTGACGGGGTTCCGCACCTGCGGATCGAGAACCGCGCCCTGCCTTCCGGCCCAACCGTTGTCGACGAGATCGCTAATGCCGCGTTCTTCAGCGGTTTGATGGCCGCGCTGCCGCACGTCTACGGCGACATCGCGAAACGAATGGCGTTTGACGACGCGAAGGTGAATTTCTTCCGCGCCGCGCGACACGGGCTGGATGCGCAGTTCCAATGGCTCGACGGCGAAAGCATCAGCGCACCGGCGCTGATTCTGGACCACCTGCTGCCCCTCGCCCGGCAGGGATTGATCGATGCGCAAGTGGCCACTGAGGACGTCGATAGATATCTCGACGTGATCAAGGAGCGCACCCGGAGTCGTCAGACAGGAGCACTGTGGATCATGAAGTCGCTTGCCGCCATGGATAACGCGGCTTCGAAAGATACGCGCCAGAGAAGATTGACCACGGCCATGCTGGCAAATCAGAAAACCGCGGAGCCGGTACACCGCTGGTCCATCATGCAC
>Ga0114129_10014906_pt1 | contig 11074 bp, 8 predicted proteins | sample RhiMetdeltSRZDD1_FD_80071 | JGI IMG/M metagenome (GOLD analysis project Ga0114129, IMG submission 80071) | Populus rhizosphere microbial communities from Tennessee, USA - Rhizosphere MetaG P. deltoides SRZDD1 (version 2) (version 2) | ecosystem: Host-associated > Plants > Roots > Rhizosphere >... | reverse complement strand
GCTTCGCGCGCGACGCGCGCCGGATTCATGATCTTTTTGAGATCGACGCCGTGGTGAGCCGGAACGTTACGGAGCGCCTCGCCGGCACGCATGCCGAGCATCAGCTCGATGTCGGTGCGCACCCGATCCGCCCCGGGGCGATCCGACTTGTTCACGACGAACACGTCGGCGATCTCCATGAGTCCAGCCTTGAGTGTCTGGATCGAATCGCCCGACTCGGGGACGAGGATCACCACGGTGCTGTCGGCCGCGCGAGCAATGTCGAGCTCACTCTGGCCAACGCCGACCGTCTCCATGAGAATCCGATCAAACCCATACGCATCGAGCACATCGGCGACCGCTCGCGTGGCCGATGAGAGCCCTCCGAGCGAGCCGCGCGTCGCGAGCGATCGGATGTAGACGCCGGGGTCGAGCGCGACGCTCTCCATCCGAATGCGGTCCCCGAGCAGCGCGCCTCCGGTGAACGGCGATGTCGGATCGACGGCGATGATGCCGACGGTCAACCCTTCTTCCCGATAGGCGGTCGTGAGCTGCGTCGTGACGGTGCTCTTGCCGGCACCCGGCGGCCCGGTGATGCCGATGCGGCGAGCGCGGCCCAAGCGCGGATGCAGCGCGCCGAGGAGCGAGTCGAATCCCGTGCGCTGATTCTCGACGATGCTGATCGCCCGCGCGAGCGCTGCTGGCCGTCGTGCGTCGAGGTCGGCGATGAGCTTTGCTTCCGGCGACGTTGACGTGCTCACGTAGTTGTGCCGTGCGACGTGTTGCCGCGAGGCGTGAGCCGACTGCCGACGCTCGCTGGGGTTGGGATCGGCGCACGCGACTCCGGCGCCCCACCGGGTTCGTCGTGCTCGTCCCGGATGTCCCCGACGAGCTCCTCGAGCAGATCCTCGAGCGTCACGATGCCGGCGAGCCGGCCGGTGGTATCGCGGACGACCGCAAGGTGGCGCCTGCCACGAAGCATTTCGAACAGGAAGTCGTTACAGTGCGCGGCGACCGGCGCTTCGGCCACGGGGCGCAGCCTAACGTTTTCGCCGTCGGTATCCTTGAGCACATCGAACGCGTGAATCATGCCGATCACGTTGTCGATCGTTTCCCGGTAGATGGGTACGCGGCTATAACGCGATTGGGCTATGCGAAGTGCCAACTCCGGGCCGCGTACGCGTTCGTCGATCGCAAACACCTCGCCTCGCGGCGTCATGATCTCGCCGAGGGTCTTGTTGCCGAATTGCACCACGCCGCTGATGATCGCCATCTCGGCTCGTTCGCCGACGCCTTCGAGCTCGCCTTCCCGCAACAGATCCTCGAGGTCGTCGCGGTCTGAGTGCGCCGGCGTCGGGATTCGTGGCGCCAGGAAGGATGCGACGCGCCGCGCCACTTCGACGAATGGAGAGAGCGCGATCTCGACGACTCTGAGCAGCGGAAGAAGGATCGGAACCACCACGGTCGGCCATCGCCGCGCAACGGCGCGCGGGATGAGCTGTCCGATCGCGAGCACGAGCAACGCGAAAACGGCCAGACGTCGCGCCACGATGGGCAGGCTCACGCCACCTACCGCACCGATGAGCGCACCCGCGACATAGACCGTGACCGCGATGCCGGTCCCCGCGGCGAGCAGGAGACGCTGCGGCCGCTCGAGGTAGAGCTCGGCGCTCGGCGCGCCGCGCAGACGTTGCTCGGCCCAGTGGCGGAGCCAGATCCGGCTCACGGATCGCACTGCCGTCGCGACCGCCGTTAGGCATGCGACGATGATGAGACAGACCGCGAGCGGGGCCGAGATCGTCATGAGAGCCGCTCGCTCATTTGTTCGACTCGCTCGAAATAGACGCGTTCGACACGACGCTTGACCACCCGTTCGATCACGACGCGGAAGCCGTCGATGCTGAACGCCTCACCCGCCTCCGGTACGCGCCCGAGCAGCTCGTAGACGAGGCCACCGACGGTCGTCACGCCTTCGCGATGAAAATCGTGGCCGACGAGATCGGAGAGCTCGTCGACGGTCAGCCTGCCCGGCACCCAGAATCGCCTGCCGTCCTCCTGCTCGACCGCCGCCTCGTCCACGTCGTACTCGTCGCGGATCTCGCCCACGATCTCCTCGAGGATGTCCTCGATGGTGACGACGCCGGCTGTTCCGCCGAACTCGTCGACCACGATCGCAATGTGGGTTCCGCTCGACTGGAAGTCGCGCAGCTGCTGGTCGATTGTCTTGCTGGCCGGTATGAACACGGCCGGACGGACGAGCGTAGCCCAACCTGCAGCCGGTTCCTCATCGGCGATGGCCGATGGCAACAGATCCTTCGCGTACAGGATCCCGGTGATCTCGTCGAGCGTGTCGTCGAACACCGGAAACCGCGCGTGCTCGGAGCTGCGAACTTTCGCCAGCACGTCAGCCCACGGGGTCGTCCGTTCGATGCCGACAAGGTTGACGCGAGGTACCATGACCTCGTGCACTGCGGTGTTGCCTAGCGAGAACACGCCATGAAGGATCGTCTCTTCCGCATCGGTCACGTCTGCCTCGGCGGCGACGATCTGACGGAATTGCTCCGCCGTCGCTTCGCGATCCTCCTCGACCGGCGTTGGCGGGATGAGCGACTGCAGCCCGTTGTCGAGCCACGCGCCCACGAAGACGACCGGCGAGAGCACGCGCTCCACCGCGTGAACGACGGGCGAGAGCCGCTCGAGCGCCCGACCAGCGAGCGCATCACCGATACTGCGCGCGACGCTCTCCGAGATCAAAACGGCCACGAGCGCGACAGGCACCGCGATCGCGAGCGATGCGCCAAGCGAGCGGGAGGAAAACCGCAGCGCCGCCGCGATCGCACATCCTGCCACGAGATGCGCGAGGATGCGCGCGAACGCGAGCGCGCGGTGCGGCCGTTCACGTCGATCGGCGAGCCCACGAACGGATGCGCTGACTCGCGCCTCGCCAGGCTCGAACGCCAGCAGCGCTCCGTCGGCCGCCGAGAACATCGCTGCGAGTCCGGACGCGGCGATCGCGATGATCACTCCGATGGCGGTCGTCATCGCAGGCGCGCTCCCGGCGCCTGACGCCTGCCATGAAGCCTCGACAGCAGTCGCTCCTGCCTTCGCCACATTGGCGATGCGGTGCGGTCCGCGCCATCGGGATGATCGTAGCCGAGCACGTGAAGTGTGCCGTGGACCACCAGACGCGTCATCTCTTCGCGGACGCCGCGCCCGAAGTGCGCCGCGTTTTCGCGGGCGACAGCAGGCGCGATGTAGATGTCACCGACGATCGGCTGTGGTGAGCTGCCTGGAATCGCCCCGAGCGTGAACGATATGACATCGGTGGGCCCTGCATGCCCAAGGTGCCGTCTGTTGAGTCGCGCGATCCGTTGTGCCGATACGAGGGTGATCGACACGAGGGCATCGCGCACGCGCTCGGCCTCCAGCACCGCGGTCGCTACCTGCCTGAGCCGCACGCGCGAAACCGGCGTTCGGACGCCGTCGCTGGAGACGTCCACGATGAGACTCACGGGGGACTCATCGGGACTTGACTGGCCCGCTCGCTGGTCGTGTGACCACAGGCGCCTCCGGAGCGCGCGCATCGTTAGGTGCGGGCGTCGGCGGCTCATTGCCGTGCGAGTTTCCGAACTCCGACGTGATGCCGCCACTCGCCGCGGGATAGTCGATACGCGAGTGGTACATCCCGGAGAGCACGCGCGTGAACTGCTCCTTCACCGTCTCGAGTTGCGCCTGCGTGATCGGCGCTTCGCGAAGCTGGCCCTGATCGAGCCGCTGCCGAACGATGCGATCGATCACTTCGCGGATTTTCGGCGGTGTCGGGTCGCTCAGCACGCGCGCGGCGGCTTCCGCGCCATCTGCGAGCATGACAATCGCCGTCTCGATGCTACGGGGCGCTGGACCGGGATACGCAAACTCGGCGCTGTTGGCCGGAACGCCATCGCGCTCCTTCGCTTTCTCCAGAAAATACGTGATCGGGCCGGTGCCGTGATGCTCGCGAATGAACGGGATCACAGCGCGCGGCAACCTGTGTTCTTCCGCCAGCTCGAGCCCCTCGAGCACGTGATTGCGGATGATCGCAGCGCTCGTGGTGGGCTTGAGCTTGTCGTGCGGATTGCGTCCTTTCGCCTGGTTCTCCGCGAAGTACTGGGGCTTCTTGAGCTTCCCGATGTCGTGGTACAGCGCACCCACACGCGCGAGCAGGCCGTTCCCGCCAACGGCGTTGCTCGCGCTCTCGGCGAGGTTCGCGATGGCAATGGTGTGTGCGTACGTGCCCGGCGCCTCGAGGCTGAGCCGGCGAAGCAGCGGCCGATTGAGATCCGACCATTCGAGCAGCGTGAAGTCCGTGTCGACGCCGGCGAACTGCTCCGCGCCCGGAAGCAGCATCATGGCGATGGACACCGAGGCGAGGGCATTTCCGGCACCCCAGAGCGCGCTTCGGCCGATGTCGACCATCGGCAAGTCGAGCGTCAGGCCGATTGCGATGGCGGCGATCAGATACGCGGCCGCCACGGCAAGAATGACGTAGTGCGTCTGGTTTCTGCGACGGATGATCCGCACCGCGAAGGCGGCGGCGGTGCCGCCGATCAGATTGAGGAACAGCGCGTTCGTCCCGCGGAACTCGTTCTGGCCTCCGATGAGCACCGCGAGAATCATCGCCGCCACCATGCCGATGCGCGGATCGAACAGGAGGCTCACGATGACGGCCGCGAACGCAACGGGGATGAGCTCCGGATGAACACGCTGCGGCAAGTGCGCGATGAGCGATGACGTCACGATCACGATCAGGAACACGATCGCGAACAACAGCAGTGCGCGAATGGATCCGTAGAGCTGCGGACGATACAGGAGGAGCGTCAGTCCGAAGATGGTCAGGACGAGCGTATTGAACAGGACAGCGCCCACGATGCGGCTTGCGTTGCGGCGACTGTCGCCGCGCCGCGCGAGCTCGTCCTGCAACGCGCGCATCTTCTCCCGTTCCTCGCGCCCGACGACCTCGTGCGCACCGACGATCTTCTCGCCAGGCTGGAGCGTGTACTTCACGTTAGGCACGGTTCGGCGCAGCTCCTGCTTCGCCTTTTCCATCGCGACGCGGTCGTAGACGAGGGTCGGTCGGAAAAACGCCGTCAGCAGCTTCCGGTACGCGGCGTCGCCGGCCTGCGACCTCGGGTCCGGATTCAGCAGGCGAGCACGGACGAGCAGCGAAGCAAACGTCGGGATGCTATCCGGATTCACCGACTTGAGTGACGTGTCGCGGCGCAACGTCACGGCGCCCTGAACGGCGTCGAGCACGCCGCTCGGCGCCACCCCGGCGGACAGCCAGCGCTCGTAGACGCGCCGCACGGCCTCCGTCATTGCTTCTCCGCGGCCCGGTGTCGTGAGGTACTCGGCTTCCGCCGGAGTCAGCTGCACGCCGAGCCGCGCTCCGAGCTGTTGCACAGCGGTGGCGCGTTGCGCGTCCGTCGACGAGATGCGGCGCAAGCCCTGCTCGAACTGATTGACGAGCGCTCGAGACGAATCCAATGCAGCTGGCGTGTACTTGAAGATCGGCTCGACGGAGCGTGCAATGTCGTTCTGTTCCTTTGCGAGCTCCTCATTCGACTTGAGCACGGAAAAGCCGAACGGTGCGATCACGTTGTCCGGCGCTACGGAGCCGACCTCGAGGATCGGCGAGTCGACGACCGGCGAAGCGGGAAATACGAGGTAGGTGACCGCAGCGACGAGGAGCGCAATGAGCGCACGAGTACCGTGGAAGCGAAGGGCTCGGGCCCTCGGACTTCCATCCTCGGCGTCACCGCCGCCTAACCAGCCCGCCATCGCGTTCAATCGCCGCCGTCCTCGGCGTACGCCTTGATGATCTCCCGAACCAGCCGATGGCGGATGACATCGGTCTCGTTCAGGTAGTGGAAGCCAATGCCATCGATGCCGGTGAGGATGCGCTCGATCTGCATCAACCCCGACTCCTCACGCTTCGGAAGGTCGATCTGCGTCTTGTCGCCGGTGATGACCGTCTTCGAGTTCACGCCGAGACGCGTGAGGAACATCTTCATTTGCGCCGCGGTCGCGTTTTGCGCTTCGTCGAGAATCACGAACGCGTCGGCCAGCGTCCGACCGCGCATGTATGCGAGCGGCGCGATCTCGATCGTCCTCGTCTCGAGAGCCTTCTGCATGCGCTCGACCGGCATCATGTCTTCGAGCGCGTCGTAGAGCGGGCGCAGATACGGATCGACCTTCGCTTGCATGTCGCCAGGCAGGAACCCGAGGCTCTCGCCCGCTTCCACCGCGGGTCGCGCCAGGACGATGCGACGCACGCGTTTCCGCGCGAGCGCATCCACGGCGGCGGCAACGGCGAGGTAGGTCTTGCCCGTACCGGCAGGGCCAATGCCGACGACAATGTCATTCTCGGCGATCAATCCGAGGTATTCCGCCTGCCCTGGCGTTTTTGGTTGGATGATTTTGCGGACCCCGGGGAGAACGATGCGATTGTCACCGCCGCCGGGCTCGCGCGATCCGTCCATGCTCATGCGCAGGACGTCATCGGACTCGAGGACGGTTCCCTGCTTCGCCGCGTCGATCATTCGCTGCGCCACCGATGTCGCGCGTTCGACGGCGTCGGCCGGCCCGACAAGCGTGAGCGTGTCGCCTCGGAGCGCGACACGAATACCCGTCTGTCGTTGCAGCTCGATCAGATTCGCATCGTTCACGCCGGCCAGTGTAAGCAGGTCGGCGCCTTCAGTGTTCAATCGTTGCGTCGTTTGTTCGTCGGTCAACTTGGCTCCGTCAGTCTCCTACAATGGCGATGTGAAGGTCACCGAGATCGTCGACAGGCACCGTCGTCGGCGCGCCCTCGAACAACGCTCGTGCTGCGGTCGTCTTGGGAAACGCGATCACATCGCGGAGCGACGCCGCCCCAGCGAGCAGCATGGCGACGCGATCGAAGCCGAACGCGATCCCGCCGTGGGGTGGCGCCCCGGCGCGCAGTCCCTCGAGCAGGAACCCAAAACGTGCCAGCGCCGTCTCATCGTCGATGCCTAACAATGCGAAGACACGGGACTGCTCCAACGGATTCGAGATGCGGATGCTGCCGCCTCCGAGCTCCGTGCCGTTCAGCACGAGGTCGTAGGCGAGTGCCCGAGCCTTCGTTGGATCGCTTGCGAGAAGGTCCGCATCGTCGGGGTGAGCGGCGGTGAACGGGTGGTGTACAGGCGTCACACCGCCCGTCGTCGCATCGCGTTCGAACATCGGGAAGTCCACGACCCACAGGAACTCGAGCTCGTCCTGCGGGACGAGGTCGAGACGGCGTGCGAGATCCTGCCGCACTCGGTCCAATGATGGCGACGACACGCTGTCATCGGCGGCAACGAATACGCCAAGGTCACCCTCGCGCAGGCCAAGCCGATCGGCCGTGCCGTCTGGCAGGAACTTGGCTCCCTTCCCCTCGAGGCCGGCGGCGGTTCGCTTGAGAGCGATGAGCCCGCCAGCGCCTGCCGACTTCGCGACGCTTTCGAGCTCGTCGGTCTGCTTCCGTGACAGCGATGCACCACCGGGGACGCGAATGCCGCGGACGCGTCCACCGCGGTCGATCACCTGGCGCACGAACGTCAACTCCGATTCGGCAAACGATGCCGTGACATCATGGATCTCGAGCGAATAACGAAGATCCGGTCGGTCGCACCCATAGCGTTCCATGGCGTCGCTGTACGTCATGCGCCTGAATGGCGCCTGAATCGTGTGACCCCCCGCACGCCAGAGCGCGCACACGAGGCCCTCGGCGACGGCCATGATGTCCTCGCGCGTGACGAACGAGGCCTCGATGTCGATCTGGGTGAATTCAGGCTGGCGGTCGGCGCGCAGATCTTCGTCGCGAAAGCATCGAGCGATCTGGAAATACCGATCGAAGCCCGACACCATGAGCAATTGCTTGTAGAGCTGCGGCGACTGCGGGAGCGCGTAGAACTCGCCTGGATGGACGCGGCTCGGCACGAGGTAGTCGCGGGCGCCTTCGGGGGTCGGCTTCGTGAGGATGGGTGTTTCGATCTCGACGAATCCTTCGCCGCTCAAGTAGCCGCGAGCCGCCTGCATCAGCGTGTGCCGCAGGACAATGTTGTCGCGCAGCTCGGGGCGTCGAAGGTCCAGATGACGATATCGGAGTCGAAGCTCCTCCGCAGCGAGCGGTTCGCCGCGATTTCGAGCGACCGGAATGACTGGCGTTTCGGCGGGACCCACGAGGCGCAGTGATTTGCCTCGCACCTCCACGTCGCCCGTCGCGAGGTCCGCGTTCCGCATCTCGGGTGGGCGGGCAACGACCTCGCCGGTGATCAGCACGACGCTTTCGGATCCCAGGCCGCGCGCGCGCTCGAGCGTCTCAGGCGATGCGTATGCGGGATCGAACGACACCTGCACGATGCCTGCGCGGTCACGGAGGTCGATGAAGACGAGGCCACCGAGGTCGCGACGACGATGAACCCAACCACCGAGTCGTACGCTCGCTCCGACATGATCCAATCGGAGCGAGCCGCAGAGCGTATCGCGGAGCGCAGTCTTGAACGGCGAAGCGGAACTCACGAACCAGACTCCCGGCGACGTCGCGCCGATTGAGGTGCGATGCGTGCCGGTGCCGCCGCGTGAGTTGCGGGGCTGGCAATGGAGGGGGCGACCGCGGCGAGCAGGGCCCGGTTCGAAGCCGGGCGGCGGCGCTGAGAAGGCCTACGCAATCGAGCTGGTGCCAGATCGTCGACGCGATTTGAGTCGAAGCGCGCACCGGGCGGCGGCGCGACGCTGAGAACGTAAGCGACGACGCATGAGTGGCATACGAGAGGCGATAATCTACATGCGCCGCTCGTGGGTCGGTAGGAGCCCGCTTGACCGCCCCGGCTTGGGCTGGTAAGCTCAAGTGCATGCGTTGCTTGAACTTCGCCGCCGCTGCGGCCGTTCTGGTAGCGGGCCCGAGCGAAGCGCAGAGCGTTCCTGGCCGCGACCTGCTGTATTACCCTCTCGGCACGCTCGCCGAAGCACCGTCGCTCGCACTGGACTCAGGCGATGGTTTCCAGAATCCGGCGGCAATTCGGCTCCCTGATAGCACGAGGATCCGCGGGACCGTCGTCGCGCTGAACACGGGAACTGATCGCGGCGTGAGCGAACAATTGGCCGCGATCGCGGTTGCATTGCCCCAGGAAATCACCGTTGGGTTCTCGGCTGTTCGAGCGACGATCAACGGAAAAGCGCAGACGCTCAACGATCCGCGGCCTTTCGGCAGCGATATCCCCTACAGCACCGTCGTCCTGTCGCTCTCCGGTGCACGACGCTCGCTCAAGCACGTCACGTCGGGCATCGCCGTGCGGTATCGAACTGGCGAGGCCGGCAGCGTGAGTCGCTCGACGTTCGGCCTCGACGGTGGCATCGTCGCCGATCGAGTCCTTGGTTACGACGCCCGGATCGGCGTATCGAGCTTTCTCTGGGGGCCAGGTGGCGGCGCCGGCAACGACGCGACGTTCTCCTCCGCGTTCGACGCGCGCGTGATCGGAGCAGACTCGACGCGTCAGGCGCGAATTGGATACTCGTACACGTTCTCCGATGGGGCCGGGCGTGGGCATTACGTTTTTGCATCGGGCCGATTCGTGCGCTGGATTGCGCGCGTCGGCGTGGCGCGCACGTCGGTCTTTGGCAGCACGGACACTGCGCTCAGGCTCGCCATCGGTTTGCGTTATGCGCGCTACACGGTAGGACTCTCGCGCGAAGAAAGCGCCGGCGGATTCGACCCGACGTATCAGTTCGTGCTGAGCGGCATTTTCCGGTGAAGATCAATCTTCTGAATCTCGATCCATCGGCGGCGGCGGAGGCCGTGCGCGATTTCGCCACGGCTCGCGCTGAACCGGCGTACCGCGGTGACCAGGTCGCGCGTCGGCTGTGGCAAACGCCGGTGGCGTCATTCGAGGAAATGACCGAGCTTCCGAAAGCGTTTCGCGCCGCCTTGTCCGAATCGTTCTCGCTCCCTCGGCTCGAGATTGCGTCGCGTCAGAAGTCGATCGACGGAACCGAGAAGTTCCTATTCCGGTTGCACGACGGGCAGCACATCGAAACGGTCTCGATCCCCGAGGGCGATCGGCTCACGTTCTGTGTCTCGTCGCAGGCCGGATGCGCGTTGCGATGCGCGTTCTGCGCGACGGGATTGATGGGCTTCGCTCGCAACCTGGAGCCGTACGAGATCGCCGGTCAGGTTCGCGAGCTCGCCCTGCTCGATCCTCCGATCCTCGCCACGAACATCGTGTTCATGGGGATGGGCGAGCCACTCATGAACTGGCCGGCGGTCAACGGGACCCTAACGATTCTGAACGATCCCCGAGGGTTCGGGATCGGCGCACGGCATATCACGGTGTCGACGGTGGGCGTTCTGCCGGGCATCGTCGCGCTCGCCGAGCGTCCGGAGCAGTTTCGCCTCGCCATCTCGGTGCACGCGCCAAGTGACGCGCTCCGGCACACGCTCATGCCCATCAACACGAAATACCCCCTGGCCGACGTCATCGCAGCTGCCGCGGAGTTCGACCGGCGAGTGACGTTCGAGTACGTGATGCTCGGTGGCGTGAACGACGGGCGTGAACAGGCACACGATCTCGCGGCCCTCGCGAAACAATGCCGCGCGTTCGTGAATCTGATTCCGCTGCACGCGGGCGGTGCCGGCGAATTCACGCCGACGACGGCTGACGAGATTCGGCGGTTCGCCGGCTGGCTGCGACGCGACGGCGTCGAAGTCGCGATTCGAAAGAGCCGCGGCGTGGACATCGCCGCGGCGTGCGGGCAGCTACGGGCTGAACGGCTGCGGCGGCGGCCGCCACGTGGTGCCGAGCACCACGGTGACGTCAACGTAGCGTGAGGTGTCGGGGCGCGCCTCGACACGCGCGCCGCCTAACGCCTGACCGACGAGGCGGGCCCAATCGACGTGGTTCGAGCGATCGAGCACGACGGTGCTGTCCTGTGTGACGGCGCTCGTCGTGTACGTCACGACATCGAATCCCCGATCGCGAAGCAGGCGAGTCGCGCGCCTCGCAAGCCCGCGCGTGCGCGTGGCGTTGATGATCTCGACCCGCACTCGCGTGTT
>Ga0114129_10014905_pt1 | contig 11075 bp, 8 predicted proteins | sample RhiMetdeltSRZDD1_FD_80071 | JGI IMG/M metagenome (GOLD analysis project Ga0114129, IMG submission 80071) | Populus rhizosphere microbial communities from Tennessee, USA - Rhizosphere MetaG P. deltoides SRZDD1 (version 2) (version 2) | ecosystem: Host-associated > Plants > Roots > Rhizosphere >... | reverse complement strand
CGCGCTTCTCGGCGATGTCGAGCTCGGCCATCACCTTGATGCGCGAGATGATCGAGCTGTGAAACTGCTTGGCGATCGGCCGCATCGCCGGCTGGAGGACACCGTCGATCCGGTACTTCACGTGCACCGCGTCGTCCTGCGTCTCGATGTGGATGTCGCTCGCGCGGCGCTGGATGGCCGTGTAGATCGTCGAATCGACCAGCCGGATGACCGGGCTGATATCGCTCGTCAGCCGCTCGACCGTGAGGCTCTCTTCGCCGTTCTCCTCCTCCTTCAGCAACTGCATGTGGAAGCTCTCGGTGGCTTCCTCGAGCACCCGCTGAGAGCTCTCACTCTTCTTGAGGATCGACTCGATGGCGAACCGCGGACCGACGGCGACCTTGATGGGCGTCGCCAGGAGCACGCCGAGCTCGTCGATCATCGGCAGGTCGGTCGGATCGGACACGACGATCTCGAGCGCCTTGCCGACGCGCCGGTAGGGCACGAACCCGTAGCGCAGCATGAGGTCCGCGGGAATCGATCGGAACAGATCCTGATCGATCCGGAACGTGTCCATGTCGACGAACTCGAGGCGGTAGCGTTCGGCCAGCCGCCGCGCCTGTTCCAACTCGGCGTGCCGATCGACCTCGCTGATCGGGCCGGACGTTCCCGGCTCGGCGTGCAATTCGGCGGGAACAGTGGGGTTCGTCGCCATGGCTACTGCGAGAGCACCGAGCTCAGTTGGAAGAGCGGCATGTAGAGCGCCAGCAGGAGGCCGGCGATGACGACGCCCATGAAGACGAGCAGCACGGGCTCGACCAGCGTAATGAACCGCTCCATCGTCGTCGCGATTTCCTCGTCGTAGAAATCGGCGACGGTGTTGAGCATGTCCTGCAGTGCGCCGGTCGACTCACCGACCTCCGCCATCTTCACGGCCACCTCAGGAAAGGCCTTGCGCGCTTCGAGGGCCGCCGCGAACGACTCCCCCTCGCGGACGCGCGTGCTCACGATGTCCAGTTGCCGCGCCATGAACTGATTGCCGACCGATTTGGCCGCGATGTCCAAGGCATTGACCAGCGGCAGGCCTCCGCCGAGCAGCGTGGCCAGCGTGCGCGCCATTTGCGAGGTCGCGAACTTGCGGGCGACCCCGCCGAGCAGCGGTAGTCCGAGCAGCACGTGATCGAACCGCGATTTCTGTCCCGGCTGCCGCACCCAAACGAGCACGGCGACGACGCCCACGATGATCACGGTGACGATGAGCAGGAACTGGCTGCGCACAATCTCCGACAGGCCGAGAATGACCCGCGTGGCTATCGGCAGATCGGCGCCGAAGCTGCTGTAGAAGTCCGCAAAGGCCGGCACGACCTTCAGCACGATGATGCTGACGAGTACCAGGGCGAGCCCGGTGAGGATGGCGGGATAGACCAGGGCCGAGATCGTCTTGCGTTTGACGGTGGCAATGATCTTCGTGTACTCGACGAAACGGCGCAGCACCGCGTCGAGGTTGCCGCTGCGCTCGCCTGCCAGGAGCGAGGCGGTGTAAACACGGGGAAACAGGTCCCCGTGCGCGGCGAACGCGTCGGAGAGCGCCGTGCCGGATCGGACCTTTTCGTGCACGTCGTCCAGCACGCGCTTGAACACCGGTGAGGTGACACGTCGCTTCAGAAGATCCAGCGATTGCACCAGCGGCATGCCGGCCTTGAGCAGCGTCGCCAGCTCCTGGTTGAAGACCAGGAATTCGCGGGTGTTGACGCCGGAACGCTGCGGCAGGCTGAGCGATACCCCGGCGATGGCGTGCTTCGGCTGCAGTGAAAGGACGTAAAGGCCCTTCTCCTCCAGCTCGTGCCGCAGCCGCGCCTCCGTGTCGGCTACGTACACGCCTTCGACGATCTCGCCAGTTGGCGACGCCAGACGACAGCGGAATTCCACAGGCCGTAATTGTATCAATTTCGGCGCGATCCCCTTGAGAGGTTAGACCGTGCGGGGCGGCGGACGGCTGGGTGGGAATTGCGCGTTTTTTCTACCGACCGAGCAGCTGAATGATCTGCGAGACGTAGTTCCGCGTCTCGGGATACGGCGGAATGCCGCGCGAGCGCTGAACGGCAGCCTCTCCCGCGTTATAGGCGGCGAGCGCGAGGTCGCGCGGCAGGCGCTCCAGCAACGCCTTCAGGTGCTTGACGCCGCCTTCGATGTTGGACGCCGGATCGTACGGATCCTTGACCCCGTACTGGCGCGCGGTGTCGGGCATCAACTGCATCAGACCCATCGCACCCTTGCGCGAACGCGCGGTGTTTCGATAGGCCGATTCGACCTGGATGACGGCCCGCACGAGCTTCGCGTCGACACCGTGCTCGCTCGAGAACTTGTCGATGAGATCCCCGTAAGGCACGACGGGAGAGGGCGGCGCGGAAGGCCCGACCACGGCCGGTTCGGTTTCCGGGTACGGCACTTCATCCGGTGCGAAGCGCGCGATCGTCGCCGCGTCGCAGACGATCTCCCCGCCGCCGCGCAGTGTCAGCACGAGCGAGTCACCCTCCACGCGGTGCGCCTTGATTGAGATCGTTCGGCCGGTGGCGAAGTACGCTAATTCAGCGCGCGCAGGAACAATACCCAGCGCGAGTACCGAGGACACAAAGGTAATACAGGACACAAAGCATCGGACCGCGCTGTCGCGCGCGTCGGAGCCTTCGTCCCCTCCTCTGTGTCCTTTGTTCACCTTTGTGCCCTCTGTGCGCGTTCGGCGGCGGCGCGCTAGCGCCCGTCGACGAACGCGTGGAAGACGCGCACGCCGAGCTCGCGGGGATCCTTACTATTCGAGCCGGGGACCAGCGCCGGCACGAACGTCTTATCGACCGACACCCGCAGTTCCGCCATCTCGCCGGTTCCGAGCTGCACGGCGGTCAACGGGATCTTCTTGAGCACGCGTTCCCTGGGTTTCAGCGGGAGCTCGGCCACTGGCTGGTCGTTCAAGCTCACCTGTACCTGCTGCGCGTCGTGCGCCACGCTGTCCGGACTGTCGACATCGAAGTAGAAGACGACGTCTTTCTTGGGGTTCTTGAACGATAGCGTGGCCTCGCGCTTGGTCCATTGCCACTCGACGCCGCCGTTGTGTTCGGGCGCCTCCGTGGGATGCCAGCCGTCCTTGAACACCGTGAAGATGTTCTCGGTCTGCGGTTGCAGCTGAAGCTTGGCGACCCGATAGGCGCGCTGTCCGGCGTCCTCGCCCGCGAGCGGCAGACGCTTCTGGTTCGCCACCGAGTACAGCCCGACCTGAATCGCCGCATCGCCGACGTACGGGTACACGCGCACGAACACCGTCCGCGTGTACTCGACCGTCTGCCCGGGCTTCCACTGCGTGGTTGGAACCGGCGGGTTGTGATCGTCGTCCCACATCATTTGCCCGTCGGCGTCGACGATGTGCGAGAGGACGCGGTAGTCCTCGGCGAAGTGCGCATCGTTCGCCACGACGAACTTGTACGTGATGTCGAGCGGGCTGCCGAGCGGCGCGCGACCGTAATTCAGCGTGACGTTCGGCGTCGCCACTGGCGGCGCAGACGGCTCCTTGCGGCGGCACGCAGCGAGCGATCCGAATGCCAGACCGGCACCAAGAGCGAACACGACAATCCGAAGGCGTGTGAGGCGCACAAACATGATCGAGTGATATCGCAGACGAGACCGAAACAAGGGTGAAAGAACGGTGAGGCAAGATTATAGCAATGTTGCCGTATCCCAAGCAATCTGTTAGAGTTCCCGCCTTCGCCACTTCGTGGCTTCAGCGAGGCGAGCCGCCGGTCGACACGATGCGGCCTCGGCGAGGCAGACGCCACGACGCTCGCGCAGCCGCATATCATCACATGAGCCAGGAAGCGCTCGGCCTCGTCGAAACGAAAGGTCTCATTGGGTCGGTGGAAGCGGCCGACGCCATGGTGAAGGCCGCCAACGTCGTCCTCGTCGGCAAGGAGTACATTGGCGCCGGTTACGTGACCGTTCTCGTTCGCGGTGATGTCGGTGCCGTAAAGGCCGCGACCGATGCCGGCGCAGCTGCCGCGCGCCGCGTCGGCGAACTCGTGTCCGTCCACGTGATTCCGCGCCCGCACGCCGAAGTGGAAAAAATCCTCCCAAAGGGAGCGTAGGGCTCCTGATCAGCGATGGCTGAACCCGGAGGAGCGCCGCAAACCGATCGCGACCTCACGTCGATTGCGGAAGCGCGTGCGCTCGCCCGCCGCGCCAAGCAGGCGTGGCTCGAGGTCGCCGAATTCGATCAGGCCCGCATCGACGCCATCGTGGACGCGATGGCCGCTGCCGCGACAACGCAGGCTGAAGCGTTCGCGCGGCTCGCCGTCGAGGAGACGGGATATGGCGTCGTCGAAGACAAGATCCAGAAGAACCTGTTCAGCTCGGAGAAGGTCTACAACTTCATCCGGCCCATGAAGACGGTCGGCGTCATCGCCCGCCACGAGGATCGTCGCGTCGTGGAGATCGCCGAGCCGTTCGGTGTCGTGGCTGCCGTCATTCCGACGACGAACCCGACCTCGACCGCCATCTACAAGATCCTGATCTCGCTGAAAGCACGCTGCACGATCGTGTTGAGCCCTCACCCGTCGGCCGTCAAATGCATTACGCGCGTCGCCGAAGTGATGGAAAGCGCCGCGCGGCGCGCCGGTGCCCCGCCGGGGGCCATCAACTGGATGACAACGGTCACACTCGAAGGCACGCAGGAGCTGATGAAGCAGCGCGACGTCGCGGTGATTCTCGCCACAGGTGGCATGGGTCTCGTCCGCGCCGCCTATAGCGCGGGCAAGCCCGCATACGGAGTGGGCCCCGGCAATGCGCCGGCGTTCATCGAGCGCACGGCGGACGTCAAGAAAGCCGTGCACGACGTCGTCACCGGGAAGACGTTCGACAATGGTGTGCTGTGCTCGTCGGAGAATTCTGTCGTTGTCGATGAACCGATCGCGGACGAGGTGAAGCGGGAATTCCTCGCTCAGGGCGGCTACTTCCTGAACAAGGCCGAGGCCGACGCCGTTGCGCATCTGCTGGTCACGCCGCAGCGGCTGCCGAATCCCGCCCTGGTCGGCAAATCCGCGGTGTTCATCGCTGAGAAGTGCGGGGTCACGGTGCCGGCGGACACGCGGGTGCTGATGGCCCCGCTCGATGGCGTCGGGCGCGACTACCCGTTATCGGTCGAGAAGCTGTGTCCGGTGCTCTCGTACTACGTCGTGAAGGACTGGCGGGAGGGCTGCGAGCGGTGCAAACAGATTCTCCGGTACGGCGGCATGGGACACACCATGTCGATTCATTCCCAGAACGAAGAGGTCATCCTCGAGTTTGGGCTGCACAAACCGGCATTTCGCATCGTCGTCAACTCGCCGACCACGCACGGGTCGGTTGGGCTGTCGACAGGGCTCGACCCGGCGATGACGCTGGGATGCGGCGGGTTTGGCGGCAACATCACGTCGGACAACATCTCGCCGCGGCACCTGCTGAATATCAAGCGCCTGGCCTACGAAGTGTCGCCAGTCGTCAGCCGCTGGGATCGTCCCGGGTCGCGCCATGGGGCTGCCCCTGTCTTCACTCCGGCTCCAGCCGCGACGGGGTCTGCTCGCCTTCCGACCGCTCCCGACCGGCCTGCCCCATCCGCCGGCGTTAGCGCAGATACGCTCTCGCGCCGGATCGACGAGTTCCTCGGGTCCCGTGGCTTCAAAGGTGAGCCGACCCGTCGAGAGGGTCAGACGGCGGGACCCGCGTCTGACCCTCCACTGGACTTTGTGTGTGAGGAGGACGTCCGCCTTGCCATTCGAGCGGGGCGCAAGCTGGTCGTGTCGGAGCGAGCCATTGTCACCCCGGCCGCCCGTGACCTCGGCGAGCAGCATCGTGTGTTCACCGTCGCGCCGTGGTCTGGCTAAAATGTGCAACTGCTGAGCCTGTTGGACTTATTGTTGACCCACCCCCCGAAGCCTTGTTAGACTGCCTCAGCCATGCTCAAGCTGCCCTGGCAGCGCCGCACGCTGACTGCGCTGGTCGCCGTGGTCCTCACGGCGACGGCGGCACCTTTGCGCGCGCAGACCACCGCGACGGCGGCTGACGAGGTTCTCGCCCTCATCGCCACGTCGGACGAGCACTTCAAGGCCGGACAGAAGGAGCTCGAGCAGGGTCACGTCGAAGCGGCCAAGGCGGAGTTCAACCTGGCCCTCGAGGTGCTGCTGGCTTCCCGTTATGGCGGCCGCACCGAGCCGCGAATTCGCGACCATTTTGACCGGCTGGTCGATCGGATCAGTACATACGAGGTCCGGGCACTGGCCACCGGCGACGGCTTCACTGAGAAGAAATACGAGCCGGCCTCAATCGACGAGCTCCTGGCGGTTTCGAGCACGTTTGGAACGCCTGCGGCGACTGCCGAGCTGAAAGACGCGGCCCAGGCCGACCGGGCGAACCACGACATTCCCATCCCGCTGAACCAGCGCGTGCTCTCCTACATCGAGCTGTTCCAGGGCCGCCTCCACGACTTCATCGAGCAGGGCATGCGCCGAGGGACCAAGTACCTGCCGATGATTCAGAACGTCTTCCGGGCCGAGGGGCTCCCCCTGGACCTGGCGTACGTTCCCCTGGTGGAGAGCGCGTTCAAGCCAAACGCCTTGTCGCGTGTCAAAGCCAAGGGCGTCTGGCAGTTCATGACCGGGACGGCGATTGAGAACGGGTTGCGGCGCGACTGGTACATCGACGAACGCTCAGACCCCGAAAAGGCCACCGTGGCGGCGGCCAAGTACCTTCGTACACTGAGTAAGATCTTCGACGGCGACTGGCATCTGGCGCTGGCTTCCTACAACGGAGGGCCCGGCCGCCTGCAACGCGCGATCAAGTCCACTCGACTCGACAGCTTCTGGAAGCTCGCAGAAAAGCCCAAGGCGCTGCCGCGCGAGACGCGCGAATACGTGCCGATGATTCTCGCGGCCATCGTCATTGCGCGTAATCCGGCACAGTACGGCTTCGAGTTCGAGGCAGAGCCGGTCACGGCCGTCGACAAGGTGACGCTGCCGCACGCCGTGGACCTGCGGCGCGTGGCCGAGTGGACGGACATGACGATCGACGACATCCAGGCGCTGAACCCCGAGCTCCGCCGCTGGACGACGCCGGTCAAGGACACCCAGTACGCGCTGAAGGTGCCGGCCGGCAAGGGCGACATCGTGCTGTCACGCATGGGCGATACGGCCGCGGCCGATCTCGCGTCCCTGAAGTTCTACACGGTCAAGCGCGGCGACACGCTGGCGCTCATCGCCAGGAAACTGCGCGTCAGCAAGGTCGATCTGGCCGACGCGAACTACATGACCGCGACGGCGCGTGTGTCGGCGGGCCAGAAGCTGATCGTGCCACACGAAGCGACCGTCCTCATGGCGGCACGCACCGACCGTCCCGCGCCCGCTACGGAAGCCCGAACCACCGTGGCCTCGTCAGGACAGCTCGCGCAGCCCGCCGCGATGTCGAACCGAGTCAAGACCACGTACGAGGTCAAGCGCGGTGACACGCTCGCCTCCATCGCTCACCTGTTCAAAACAACCGTGGCGTCGCTCCGCAGCTGGAATCCGCGCCTGCCCGCCAATCAGCTCTTCGCCGGTCAGCGCCTGACCGTCTACCGTCCAGCGAACTGACGCAACGAGCCCATCGACAAACGACCGCACATCGACATCACGGATACGCCCCTCCCGTTCGGCAAGGCCGACCAGTCTCTCGTCGATGTCGAAGTGGTGCTCTCTCACCGGGTGACGACCATCGCCGGTCGAGTGACCACTCGTGGCCGTCCGGCCGCAGCCTCGATCCTGTTCTTCGCTGCTGACGGGCAGGCGTGGTACCCGCAGTCGCGCTTCTTCGCGCAGACGATGTCGACGCCCGATGGCAGTTTCCGCCTGGAAGGACTGCCGCCCGGAGCGTACCTGGCGGCCGCAGTGGACAAGACGGCGAGCGTCGGCAACGGCGACGAGTGGCAGGACCCTGATTATCTCGAGACGCTCGTGACGCGTGCGCGCCGGGTCACTCTCGTCGACGGAGAACGCACGACGCTGACGCTCACTGTCGTCGAGCGCTGAGTGACCTGACCCGGCTGGCCTACCCGACCCACCTGACCTATGCGGTTCGCTTCCCTTCCTTCGGCGCGCTCGTTCTGGACCGAAGCTGCTTGATGCCCTGTTCGATTCGCTCGGCCAGCTCCCGTTCGTGCTGGAGCGTGCGCAGCGTATTGCGTGCTTCCTGCAGCATGAACTCCAGCTGCGCCACTTTCTCGGCGACGTGATCGACCACGGCCTTTTGTTCGCCCAGAGTCTCGAGGTTGATGCGAACGTCGTCGAGGACGTGGACGATCGCGTTCGTCTTGGCGTGTACTTCGTCGACCAGTTTGCGGCGCGCGTCGATGGCGGCGATGCGCTCGTCGGTTTCCCCGATGCGCGACAGCAGCAAGTCCACCTGATTCTTGAGTGCGGTGACTTCGCCACGGTGCTCCGCCACGTGCGCCAGGTCGGCCTTGCTGCGGGCGCCAATCTCGTGGACGTGCTCGACTTCGGCCCTGACGGCGTTGATCACCCGCTCGCGCTCAACAATCGCGGCGACACTCTTCTCCAAGTCGCCGGTCAGCTGCTTGATCTCGGACAGGCGCGCTTCGACCGACGCGAGCTTCTTCTCGCTGAAGGCCATCTGCGAGCGGCGCTGCTCGAGCTGCTTGAACATCGCCTCCGCGCGCGCCAACTGATCCTCGGACGCCTGTGCCTGGCTCACTGCCTCGCGCTGCCGGCCCTGGACGCGGTCGAGATCGGCCATCAGCTCTTCCTTGACGGCCGTCGACCGTACGAGCTCCTCGGAGAGCGCCTGCATCTGTCGGGTCCGTTCGGCGACCTGCGCCGCGACCGCCTTGTTCGACGCCAGAAGGTCTGCGAGCCGCTTCTCCTGCTCGATCATGGCGGCTTCGTCGAGCTTCAGGCCGTTGATGCGCTCGTTTGCCGTCCCGATCTCCGCCTTCAGCGTCGTGACCTCGGCGACGAGTGGCACGAGCCGCTTCTGCAGCGCGCTGACCGACGCGAGCTTGTGCTGCGCATCCTCGAGCTGCGTGCGGAGGCCATCGCAGGCGATTGTGAGGGCCTCCAGCTCCGCCTGTCTTGCGACCTGCTCCTCGAGCTTCCTGTCCACGTTGGCCGTGGTCGCGTTCAGCGCGTCGATGCGCAGCTCGATGTGTTCGACGAGCGGTACGCGCGCCGACACGCGCGTGATCTGCGCATCGAGCTCTGTCACCGACTCGTCCAGGCGTGACGCCTTCTGGGTTCCTTCCTCGACGATCTTCAACTTCCCCGTGATCGCGTCGAGCTTCGCTTCCAGCTCCGGCGTCCGTGCTGAGAACGCGACCATCTTTTCCGCGAACGCGTCGAGCGCCGCGCGATCGGTGGCCAGCCTGTCGGCCAGCTTCACCGCCTCGGCGTGCGCCTTGTAGAACTCCTGCATGTCTTTGTGCAACGCGTCGAGGTCGTGACGGCTCTGACGGAGCACGTCCATCTGCCAAACGGTCTTCTTTCCGAGATCGTCGAGCTGCGACAGCTTGTCGGTGAGTCCGTCGAGCGCGATCTGCTTCTGACTGAGATCGTCGGCCTGCGCGAACAGCGTTTCGAAGCGCTTGCTCAGGCTGTCGATCTTCTGCGAGAGCGCACCGACGTTCTTGTCTTTCGCCACGAGAGCTTCCATCCGCCCTTCGGCGTCGCCGACGCCGTTCTGAAGCACACGAAGGCGCTCCTCGAACACCTCGAGCTCCTTCTTGCGGCTGCCGAGCGATTCCACATGGCCGCGCATCCCTTCGAGCAGGGCGGCGGCCTCCGTCGTCAGCTTCGCGGTCTCTCGCTCCGCCTCATGGCGCGCCTTTTCGGCGGTTTCGAGCTGCGTCCCGGTTTCCTGGGTCAGCTTCTCAATCCGTCCCACGGTCTCTTCGACTCTGGCCGCCTGCTTCATGCCTTCGTTCAGCTTGGCGATCTGCACGTCCATCGCCCAGACCATTTCGTTGACGCGGTTGGCCTGCACGACGGCGTGTTCCACTGCCTGCTGCTGGCTTTCGAGCGCCTTCGCCTTGTGCGAGACGTGTTCGGCCAGCGCGTTGAGCGACGCCAGCCGCTCGTCCGCGCTCTGACTCAGCTCGAGCAGCCGGGCGAGTGGACCGAGCCGGTTCTCGACCTCCTTCGCCGTGGCCATCGCGGCGGTCGTGTCTTCGCGCGCTTCGCGCGACGTCTCGCGGATCCGGGTGTAGTCCTGCGAGAGCGCCGTGGCCATCGCGCGCACCTGATCGAGTTCGGTCTTCAGCGTGCTGGCCTGGCCGATCGACTGCTGTACTTCGCCATCGGCCTTGTGGAGTTGCCCGCGCACTTCATCGAGTGCCGCGCGCTCTGTTTTGAGTGTTTCGAGCGCGGCCTGCGTGGCGAGCGCCTGGGATGAGAGATGTTGCAGGGCTTCGCGATGCTTCTGCAGCTCGCCGTCGGGGCCGAGCGCCCGTTGCGTCGTCTGTTCGGCTTCTTTCGCCGCGTTCTTGAGCGCCTGGATTCGCAGGTCGATTTCTTCGACCCCCTTGGTGCGATCGTCCAGCGCTGCGAGCCGCTTGGCGATGTCGTCGAGCCGTTCGGTGACACTCGTGGCGCGTTCGGTCACCTGCTCGAGGGTCTTGCTCAGCGGCGTCAGCTTCTGACCGCGCGCCGTGAGCGTCGTCAGCATGGCGCTGATCGCGCTGCGCTCTTCGCGCGCGGTCGCGATCAGGAGCTGGAGCTCGTCGGTTTGTTTTTGGACCAGCTTGTTCTTCCCGCCCGTGAGGTTCTTGATCGCGTCCAGCATATGGGTCCGGCTCCCGCGCGAAGCAGTTTAACGCCGTCGACGCCTCTGTTCGGCAGTTCTTGAACTTCCTCGGGGCCGCGGGTGTGGCAGTTTCTGCCGCGCAGAACGCGCTCGCTCATTGCAAAGCGTTGAAAACAATAGATGCGTGTTGATGCGACGACGCTTGCACCTGGGTGGCGCGTGCTCGCGTGTCTTCGAACGGCCGCTGTTTTCGGCGTCGAGGCCTGCCCGGTCCACGTGGAGGTCGACGT
>Ga0114129_10014902_pt1 | contig 11076 bp, 10 predicted proteins | sample RhiMetdeltSRZDD1_FD_80071 | JGI IMG/M metagenome (GOLD analysis project Ga0114129, IMG submission 80071) | Populus rhizosphere microbial communities from Tennessee, USA - Rhizosphere MetaG P. deltoides SRZDD1 (version 2) (version 2) | ecosystem: Host-associated > Plants > Roots > Rhizosphere >... | reverse complement strand
CCCCAACCACTCGCCGGACAACATCTACATCCACTTCCCCGGCCACGACACGCTGATGTTCATCGACGTCGTCAACGCCGGGTGGGTGCCCATCTACAACGTCAACCTGTCCGAGGACGTGCCCGGGTACATCGGCGCCCCCGCCATCGCGCTGTCCTACCCGTGGACCCACCTCATCAGCGGGCACCTCGGCCGGCTCGCCACCCGCGACGACGTCGCGGTGCACCAGCAATACATCGCCGACATCGAAGCCAGCGCGAAAGAAGCGCTGGCCGCGGTCAACCCGGTGCCCTTCTACGTGGCGGCCGGGGAGAACGCCTGGGCCGGGGTCAAAGCCCATCTCGACACCGTCACCGAACGCGCGGCCGCGCCCATCGTCGCCAAATACACCGGCGTGCTAGCCGCCGCCGACATCGAGGAGTTCACCTACACCACCACCTTCCAGATCATGCAGTCGCTGCGCCTCGACCGCGGGCCCAGCGGACCGGTCCACCCCTGACGGGCGGTTGACCGACCGCCGCTGGCCGGAGGAGGAAGATAGCTGGGGGACTGGGCGCAACCTCCGGCCCAGCGGGGGTCGAATCATGAAAGGACAACTCAGGTGGTCGCTCCACGGTCATCGGCGTCAGCGCAAGCGGCAGACACAGCTGACTCCATTCGGTTGCCAGAGCGCCCCCAGGGCACGGCTGAGCGTTCTGCCTATCTGCCGGTGTCTGAGCACGGGCTGATCGGTGACCTGCACTGCGTGGCCCTGGTAGGAACCAATGGCACCATCGACTGGCATTGCTGCCCATCGTTCGACTCCCCCAGTGTGTTCGGCTCGCTCCTGGACGCAGATCGCGGCGGATCCTTTGAGCTGGCCGCCGCGGTGCCGGCGGAGACCCGTCAGTTCTATTTCCCCGATACCAACGTGCTGATCACCCGCTTCTTCGCGGAGGAGGGGGTGGGTGAGATCCAGGATTTCATGCCGATCGGCGGCGCAAGTGAGACGCAGCGGCACCGGCTGATCCGGCGGGTGCTGTGCGTGCGGGGGACCATGCCGTTCCGGGCGCAGGTTGCGCCGCGGTTTGACTACGGGATTCAGCCGCACACCCTCACAGAGGTGGGGGCGGGGGTGTTGTTCACCACACCCAGCTCGACCGTTGGCCTGACCGCGACGGTGCCGTTCGAGCACGACGGCCGTGACGTGACGGCAGAGTTCAAGCTTGCCGAAGGTGAGTCGGCGATGTTTGCGATGGACGAGACAGACGGCGACGCCGTGCCGCGCCCCTGTTCCGGTGAGGAGGCGGAGGAACTGCTGGCCGCCACCGTCGCTTTCTGGCGGAACTGGCTGTCGGCGTCGCGTTACCGGGGCCGGTGGCGGGAGGTGGTGCACCGCTCAGCGCTGACGCTGAAGCTGCTGACCTACGCTCCCACCGGCGCCATCGTGGCCGCGCCGACTACCAGCTTGCCCGAGCAGATCGGCGGGGAGCGCAACTGGGACTACCGGTATGTCTGGATCCGCGACGCGGCCTTCTGCGTATACGCGCTGCTGCGGCTGGGTTTCACCAGCGAGGCCGACGCCTTCATCCAGTTCATCGCCCGCCACGTCACCGCGAGCCAGCTCAGCGCCTCGGGCCCAATGCAGGTGATGTACGGCATCGATGGGCGCACCGAGCTGCCCGAGCGGGAGCTGAGCCACCTGGCCGGCTACCGGGGCTCGGCGCCGGTGCGGATCGGCAACGCCGCGGCCAAACAGCTCCAGCTCGACATCTACGGCGAGCTCATGGACTCGGTCTACCTCTACGACCGCTGGCACCAGCCCATCTCCAGCGCCCACTGGGACACGATCACCACTCGGGCCGATTGGCTCTGCGACCACTGGGACCAGCCCGACGAGGGCATCTGGGAGACCCGCGGCAGCCCCAAGAAGTTCCTGTACTCGCAGCTCATGTGCTGGGTGGCGATGGAACGGGCGATCCGGCTGGCCGTCCGCCGGGGCCTGCCCGCCGACCTGGAACGCTGGCGGAGGGCCCGCGATGCGATTTACCGCCGGATCCTGGACCGTGGCTGGTCACCACGGCTGAAGGCATTCACCCAATATGAAGGCGGAGATGTCCTCGACGCGTCCGTCTTGCTGATGCCGCTGGTCAAGTTCATATCGCCGACCGACCCTAAGTGGCTGTCCACCCTCGACGCGCTTACCGCCGGCCTGGTGTCCGATTCCCTCGTCTACCGTTACGACCCTCAGGACACCCCGGACGGGCTGCGCGGCGCCGAAGCCACGTTCTCGGCGTGCTCGTTTTGGTACGTTGAGGCGCTCACCCGTGCAGGGCGCCTGGACGAGGCGCGGCTGGCGTTCGAGAAGATGCTCACCTACGGCAACCACCTCGGCCTGTATGCCGAGGAGATCAGCCGCACCGGGAAGCAGCAAGGGAACTTCCCCCAGGCATTGACCCACCTGGCACTGATCAGCGCAGCGTTTAACCTCGACCGGGCCCTCGACTCACCAACGGCATCCGCTGGCGGATGGCCTTAAGTTGCCTGATATGGCGGCTGGTGATATCCCCGTGCCGGGAACCCTGCCCACGGTCATCGGCGTGCGCGGGGCCCGACACAACAACCTGCGCGATGTCGACGTCGACGTGCCGCTGTGGCGGACTGTCGCGGTGGTCGGCGTGTCCGGGTCGGGCAAGACGTCGCTGGCCATCGGCACGCTGTACGCCGAGGGCATGCAGCGGTTCCTGGAGAGCCTGAGCACCTACAGCCGCCGGCGGCTGTCCCAGGCCCAGCGGCCGGACGTGGACCGGATCGACCACCTGCCGCCCGCGCTGGCGCTCCGGCAGCGCCCGCCGGTACCGGGGCCGCGCAGCACGGTCGGCACCATGTCGGAAGTACTTAACGTGCTGCGCCTGATGATGTCGCGGCTGGGCTCGCACCTGTGCCCGAACGGCCACCGCGTCGCGCCGTCGATCGATACCCAGCGCGAGGAGATCGTCTGCCCGGTGTGCGGCGTTCATTTCGAGCACCCCAGCGCGGAATCCTTTGCCTTCAACTCCTACGGCGCGTGCCCGGCCTGCCACGGCCTGGGCGTTCGGTCCGAAGTCGACGTCGCCACCCTGGTGCCCGACGAGAGCAAGACGATCGAGCAGGGCGCGGTGCTGCCGTGGAACTCCGGCGGGCGGCGGCTGTCGATGTACGCCGCGGGCGAGCTCGGGGTGCGGCTTGACGTGCCCTACCGGGCACTGACCGACAGCGAGCGCGACATCGTGCTGCACGGTGAACCGGTCAAGCGGCAGGTGAAGCTCTCGGGCCGGAACGGGCGGACCGTGCAGCTGTCGGTCAACTACGACAACGCCGTGGCTGCCGTGGAACGCTCGCTGCGCAGCGACAATGAGCGCACCCGCCGCCTGGTGCAGCGTTTTCTCATCACCCGCGTCTGCTCGGTGTGCCACGGCACCCGGCTGCGGCCCGAGGCGCTGACCTCACAGCTCGGCGGCCGCAACATCGCCGAAATCAGCGCGCTCGGCCTGGGCGAGCTGCGCGGGTTCGTGGCGGGCCTGCCCGCCGGGCTGCCCGCGGAACTCGGCCGAATGACCACCGGCCTGCTCGCCGAACTGGACGGCAGGCTCACGCCCCTGCTCGACGTCGGCCTCAGCTACCTGACCCTCGACCGGTCCGGCGCCACGCTGTCGACGGGGGAGCGGCAGCGAATCGAGCTGACCTCGACGGTGCGCGCCAGCACCACGGGCATGCTCTACGTGCTGGACGAGCCCTCGGTCGGGCTGCACCCGGCCAACGTTGCCGGGCTGCGCAAGACGATCACCGCCCTCGCCGGGAACGGCAATACCGTGCTCGTGGTCGAGCACGAGCGGGAGCTCATCCGCTCTGCGGACTGGGTCATCGAACTCGGCCCCGGCGCCGGTGCCCAGGGCGGCACGGTGATCGCCCAGGGCACCCCCCGCCAGCTGGAAACCGACCCGCATTCGATCATGGGCCCGTTCCTGGCCGGTGCCACCGCCGTGCCGCGTGACCGTCTGGCGCGGGCCGGCAGCGGCGGACAGATCACCATCGAGATCGGCGACCTGTACAACCTCCACGACCTCACCGCTACCTTCCCGGCCCACCGGCTGACCGTGCTGACCGGGCCGTCCGGGGCGGGAAAGACCGCCCTCGTCCTGGACAGCCTCATCCCGGCCGCGCGGGCGCTGCTGAGCGGGTCGCCGCAGCCCGGTCACGTGCGCCGCCTGAATCTCGGCGGCGTCCGCCAGGTCGTTCAGATCGATGCCTCGCCGATCGGGCAGAACGCTCGGTCGACACCCGCGACCTACTCCGGGGCGTTCGACCAGATCCGCCGGATGTTCGCCGAGTCCTCCTACGCCCGGCGACGCCGCTGGAAGCCGGGGCACTTCTCGTTCAACACCCGCGCGGGCCAGTGCCCCACCTGCCGCGGGCTCGGCCACATCGACCTCGACGTCCAGTACCTGCCCGACATCACCGTCGGCTGCCCGACCTGCCACGGCGCCCGCTTCAACGACGCCACCCTGTCCGTCCGGATCGACGGCCTGACCATAGCCGACGTGCTCGGCCTGAGCGTGGACGACGCTCTGGAACGGTTCGCCGGCCGGGCCACGGTCGCCGCGGCGCTGCGGCCCGTCAGCGAGGTCGGCCTGGGTTACCTGCGGCTCGGCGAGCCGACGCCGTCCCTGTCTGGTGGCGAGTCGCAGCGGCTGCGGATCGCCTCCCGGCTGCGCAGCAGCCAGCGCGGCGCGCTGTACGTCTTCGACGAGCCGTCGACCGGCCTGCACCCGCTCGACGTGGCCACCCTGGCCGGCGTGTTCGGCCGGCTGCTGGAGGCCGGGGCCACGATCATCGTCATCGACCACGACCTGGACCTGCTCGCCGCCGCCGACCACCTCATCGACATGGGCCCGGGCGGCGGCCCGGACGGCGGGCACATCGTCGCGGCGGGGACGCCGGAGGACGTTGCGCGCGCCCCGGGCAGCGTGACCGGGCCGTGGCTGGCCGAGCACCTGGGCCTGCCGGAGCCCGCCAGGGTCGGTCCAGCTTGACCAGCACCTGGGCGGCGCTCGGCGGCGATCCCGTTTAGGGTGGCCAGATACGATCCACACCGATCCGGCACATGGTCAGACGGGAGGTAAGGCGTGCTGCTGACGACCACGAGCACGCTCCAGGACAGGCACATCGACGAGTACAAGGGGGTTGTGTCCGGCGAGGCGATCCTGGGCGCGAACGCCTTCAGGGACATGTTCGCCGGCATCCGCGACATCGTCGGCGGCCGTTCCGCCGCCTACGAGCGGGAGTTGCAGCGGGCCAAGGATCTCGCGATCCGCGAGATGGTCGAGCGAGCCCAGGAAACGGGGGCCAACGCCGTCATCGGCATCGACCTCGACTACGAGACCGTGGGCCAGAATGGCTCGATGCTCATGGTGACCGCAAGCGGAACAGCCGTCGTTGTGAGCTAGCGCAACGCGGTGGCCCAGGCGTGCGCGGCTTCGGCCTCGAGGTACCCCCAGGTAGTGCACATCTCTTTGAGGGCTTCTGGGACCTCACTAGCTTGCGGAGCAGGCGCCGCGGCCTGGACGCGGCCGGAGCGGATATTGGCTGAGGTGTCGCCAAGGCCGCGAGCGAAGTTGTTGTCGAATTTGCCGTACTCAAGCATGCGGGGCTCGAACGGTACGCCGAGGAACTCGCAGATCCCGCGGCTCACTTCCGCCGGGTTGGCGGTCAGTTCCTCGTAGCGGACGGTGAGCCCGGGCAGCGCACCGCGGGCTTCCTCAACCTGGCCCATGCGCCGCAGCAAATACTTGATGACCCTGTCGGGGGTGGCGGCCTGACCGTTGTGCCAATCGGGGTTCCATGACTTGCACAGGGATGCGACCACCGCTGCGGGGTGCCGCAGCAAGAAGATGAATCGGGCGTCTGGCCAGATATCGGCGATCCGCCGCCAGATCAAGACGTTGGCCGGTGTCTTGACCACCACAGTGGGTTTCCCGCTGCGTGCAAGCGCGTCAGCAAGCAACCGGTCCCACAGCATGTTCTCAACGTCATCGGTGGTCAGCCCGAGCGCTTCAAGTGACGCCTGGATCCATCGTGTCTCCGCCCGCACGCCCAAATGAGTCAGGGGCAACTCGGGGGGCGCGTAGAGCTGGGAGTGGCTGCCCAAGATGACCCGCAGCAGCGTCGATCCAGACCGCGCTGAGCAGAAGATAAACACAGGTGCGACCAGCATGCGTTCACGCCGCGCCGGAGGCATTCGCCATTTGCGGTGACCAGGCGGACGGCGCAACTCGAAGCCGATCGTGTGCTCCAGCACGCCGTTGACCAGCCGCCTCGCGTGCTGTCGGGCTCGGTTCACCAAACGTTTACCGCGCCGGGGGGCTCTCATAACGACCGGCTTACGGTTCCTTTACCTGGCACAGGCCAGAGCCTAGCGGGCTCTCCTTCGCAGCGTGTGGACATTGGCTAAGCGGAGTGCCGATGGCGCGGCACCATGCACCTCCGCTGTCTCGACACCCAGCCCCACTGGCTGTGGCCAGGGTTAGACGGGTCCGCTAACTGAACTCACCGAGCGGCCAGGCCGATGGGATCGGCCGTGCCTTCAGACTGGAGTCGTTCGAAAGCGAGGCGGACGGCCACTGAGCCCTCACCGATGGCGGCTGCGACGCGTTTGACGGAGCCGCTGCGCACGTCGCCGACGGCGAATATGCCAGGCCTGCTCGTCTCCAGGAACAATGGTGTCAGGTTCTCGTTTTCCAGCCGGGTGGCCGGGATATCGCTGCCGGTCAGGAGGAAACCGTGCCTGTCCTCGGCCAGCTGGCCCGCCAGCCACCCGGTTCCCGGTTTCGCGCCGATGAAGACGAACAGCCCGGTTACAGCCAGCTCTGAAGTTTCCGGCTGGCCCTCGCGGCGGAGCCGCACGGCCTCGAGGTGGTTGGTTCCGGTCAGGGCCGTGACTTGGGTGGAGGGCCAGACGACGATGCCAGGGTTGCGCTCGATCCGGTCGACGAGGTACCGCGACATTGAGGCGTCCAGCGCATCCCGGCGGATGATCACGTGCACTTTGGTGCACGAGCGGCTGAGGAAGAGAGCAGCCTGCCCCGCGGAGTTGCCGCCGCCGACGATGGCAACCGGCCCGGTCCCGCAGGCCTGGGCTTCCGCCTGGGTCGCCGCGTAGTACACCCCGACGCCCTCGAACTCGGCCAGGCGGTCCAGGGGAAGCCGGTTGTACCGTGCGCCTGTTGCGATGACGACCGACCTGGCCTGTATGGTCTCGCCGTCATCGAATGTGACCCGGTGCACGCCGTCCTCGAGGGATAGTGAGGCAGCTTTGGCGGCCAGCTTGATGCGGACGCCGAACTTCTGCGCCTGCAGCGTCCCCCGGGCCGCGAGTTCCTCCCCGGACAAGCCTGCGGGAAAACCGAGGTAGTTCTCGATACGTGACGAGGTGCCCGCCTGGCCGCCGAGCGCGGTGTCTTCCGCCAGCGTTGTGGCCATACCGTCGGACGCGCCGTAGACCGAGGCCGCGAGCCCAGCCGGGCCTGCGCCCACGACAAGCAGATCGCACACGCCTGCTGGATACGAGCCAGCGTTGCCGGAGATGGCCAAGGCGTCCAGCAGCGCGCGGCTGCCGGGGTTCCTGAGCACCGGCCCACCGGGCACGACGATGATCGGCAGATCGGCGACCGGGACATCCAGGCCCTGGAGAATCTGCTCCGCCTCGGGCGACGCCTCCAGGTCTAGCCAGTTCCAGACCAGCCGGTTGCGCGCCAGGACCTCCAGCAGCCGCCGCGTGTCGGGGTCGAAGCGCGATCCGATCAGCGTCAGGCCGGTGCCGCGGCTCATCAAGATGGAGTGACGCAGCAGGAAGGTCCGCAAGATGAGGTCGCTCAGGCCTGGCTCCTGCGCCATGAGCCGGCGCAGTTGCGCGACCGGAACTGCGAGGACCCGCCCTGCGGAGGTGGCGACGGCGCTCAGGAAGGCGCGCTGCCCCGTGAGCATGCCGATCTCGCCCAGAAACTCCGACGGACCGTAGCTGGCGACGACACTTGCCCCCGGATGGCCGTAACCCTCGATGATGTCGGCCGTGCCCGCCAGCAGCACGATCAGGTCGTAGGTCTCATCGCCATCGGCGAACAGCACATCACCAGCAGCCACGTCGCGTTCGCTGCCGTATTCGCGCAGTACTCCAAGCTGGGCCGCATCCAGGACAGGAGAACGCCCCGGAAACGAGATCAGGCGATCGCCGCTGCCGTCGGCAGGCCCCGCGGAAGCTCCAGGAGCAGTGCCTCCCGGGTCGGCTGTGGCCGTGCCCATCGGAACCTCCTAGCGGACCGACGAGGTTACGAGGATACGTGGTGGCCCCGGTGGGCGGGTCAATCACCTTCGTCGCCGGGGCCGGACGGGGATTGCGGCTGGTAGTAGCGGTCGATGGGCATGCGTGCCTCGTCGAACAGCGCAGGCCCGTCGCTTGGCACGCTCGGCCATTCAAAACCAGGATTGAGCTCAGCCCACTGCTCAGTTGACAGTGCGTAGACGACGCGGCCGAGCCCGGAACGGTCGATCGCACCACTACACATGCCGCAGGGCTGGCAGCTGGTGTACATGGTGGTTCGGGCGGCTGTGTCAGGGTCGAGTTCGCGCGCTGCCCAGCGGGCGAGCTTCAACTCGGGGTGTGCCGTCATGTCGTTGTCGCGCCGGACGGTGTTATGAGCCTCGATCAGGATCGTGCCCAGCGGACCGACCAGCAACGAGCCGTACGGGTCATCGCCGGTCGTGATCGCGGTAGCGGCGAGATGGATCGCTCGGCGCAGGAAGGCGACGTCGTCGGTGGTGATCATGACCATGTCTCCCCTTGTCAGGCCAGCGTGGCAATGGCCACCAGGCGCCGGTTATGGGCCGCGAACCGGCCCGGTCGGCGTCAGTCCGGGTACTCGTCCTTCCGCCAGCCGCGGGGCTCGGCGGGTTGTGCTTTCGGCGTTCGCTCGAGCAGGAAGCTGAAGTAGGGCGCGACGAACGGGTCCGGCGCCGTGACGGTGTAGGTGTGGTAGACGGTCCCGTTCTCGCGCGCGAAGGCGATCCAGCCCGGGTTCTCGCGCAGCCCGTCCCTCAGCTCGGCCCCGATCTGGCCTGACCACTCCTGCAGCCAGCCGGGCGGGTTGCCGATCAGCTCCTGGAGCTCGGGAATTTGCTGCGCCTGCTCCTCGGTCATCGCGAGCCCGAAGTCGAAGGCGAAGTCTGTGTTGTAGGTGGAGACGTAGGGGAACTGCCAGCCCATCCGCCGCTTGTAGGCACTCAGCCGCTCAATTGGCGCCCGCGAGAAGCACACCAGCGTCACGTCGCGGTGGTTCAGGTGGACGAGCAAGCCATCGAGCCCGTCGGCCAGGCCGGTGCAGCCGGGGCAGGCGCCGAGCGTGTAGCCGGGGCCGAACATGATGTTGTAGGCGAGTAGCTGTGAGCGCCCGTCGAAGAGCTCGGCGAGAGTCTTCTTGCCCTGCTCGCTGTCGAACTCGTACTTCTTCTCTACCGGAACCCAGGGCAGATCGAGACGCTTGCTCCTGATCTCCTCGTTCCGCTCGGCCTGCTCGGCCTCGAGCCTGGCGAGCTCGTCCCGGGCCGCCTGCCACTCCTCGCGGGTTCCGATCCTGTGCTCGGGCATCTCATCTCCTTCCTGCTGGACGCGATGCACTCTTGTGCGCCGGATCCGGCGTCCGATCGGACGCTACCCGGATCACGAAATGAGACCCGCGGCGACCCGGGAACTCATCGTTCTGCGCGGAGCCGCCCGTGTCTGACCCATTACCCTGCCGCTGATGGGTGATGGCGCGGGCGGAGCCCCGGCCCGGACCTGAGACTGTCGCCGGGGACAAGTTCCGGCTTGGCAACACGCTGGATGAGGGGGTCCTGCTGCTGGGGCGCAGGACCTGGCAGTTGTTCTCGCGGCTGTGGCCGGCACGCGACGACCCGTTCTCTGCGCGCATGAACGCCGTACCCAAGCTGGTTGCCACCCGCGTGCTTACCGATACCTCGGCGTGGGCGAACTCACAGGTCATCGACGGCGATCTCATCGACACCGTCAAGCGCGAGCTGCGCGATGTCATCATCACCGGCAGCCTGAGCGTCGTGCACACGCTGATGGCCGAGGATCTGATCGATGAGTACCGGCTGCTGACCTTCCCCACGATCCTCGGCACCGGCGAGCGGCTCTTCCCCCCAGGCGGCCCTCCCGCATACCTGGAGTGCCTGTCGGCCGAGCAGACCGGCGCCGCCGTCCTCGCCCGCTACGAGAGGACAGCACGATGACCGCCCGCTTCCTCGCCCTCTACGAGTCCCGTCACATGCTCAGTCACCGGATCGTCTCGGCCCATGGCGATCAGTTCAGCCGAAAGTCGCCGGCGCGGACAGCACGCCGGTGCGCGCGGCGGCGGCGGCGGTAGCGGCGGCACTGTCGGCGATGTCCTCGCTGATCACCCGCCGGCGATGAACAGCCGGTAGTAGATCAGGGCGGTGACTGTGCGGATCACCCTGGCGGCATCGGTGCCGGGCGGCAGGTCGCCGCGCTGTATGGCCCGGCTGATGATAACGGTCATCTTGGCGGTGCGAGTGGCGAGGAAGCGCGACAGCACCTCTTGAGCCGCCCGGTTCTGCACAGCTGCCGCGACCATGCTGGCGAAGGCCGCCTTGATGGCTGGATCCCGGAGGCTGGTCACCACGCCGCGGGCGAGTGCGCGGAGATCGGCGTCGAGGTTTCCCTCGTCGGGCACGGCTATCTCCTGCGCCGCATGCTCGGCCATGAGGTCGGCCAGCAGCCGATCAAGGCCGGGACCGGCTGCTGGCCGCGGCCGGCGCTTAACCCGGCCGTGACCGCACAGTAGGGCACAGCGTTCCAACGCTAGTGTCCTGACCTGGCCGTTCTGCGCAGCCTAGCTGCCTGGCCTATGGTGCATCTCCGGCATCGCCGTCCGTGGGCGGCCCCGTATGCAGCGACGGCAATTTGTACAAGGTGTCTATGTTCAGCTGCTGTGCATCCGCAAGCACCGAGTCCTGCTGCTCCTGTGCCTTCTCGGCGGTTTGCTT
>Ga0114129_10014901_pt1 | contig 11076 bp, 6 predicted proteins | sample RhiMetdeltSRZDD1_FD_80071 | JGI IMG/M metagenome (GOLD analysis project Ga0114129, IMG submission 80071) | Populus rhizosphere microbial communities from Tennessee, USA - Rhizosphere MetaG P. deltoides SRZDD1 (version 2) (version 2) | ecosystem: Host-associated > Plants > Roots > Rhizosphere >... | reverse complement strand
TCACCGCCGCCTCGGACTATCACGATCCTGCGGCCGTCATCGTGAACATCACGGCCGGCGGCCTGGGCCTGCCCGGCCCCGACTACTACCTGGAGCACGAACCCCGCTTCGAGGAGACGCGCGCGACGTATCGAGCGCACGTGGCCGCCGTCCTGGCGCTCGGCGGAATGGCGGACGCCGAGGCGCGCCGGGCCGCCTACGACATCCTCGCCCTCGAGACCCGGCTCGCGGAGGCGAGCCTGGGGCCGGCGGCAGCCGCGGACCCGGCGGCGACGGCGCACAAGGTGAGCTTCGAGGAGCTGACCCGGCTGGCCCCGCGCTTGGATTGGGCGCGCTACTTCACGGAGGCAGGACTGCCGAGAACCGACCTCAACGTGGCCGAGCCCGCGTTCCTCCAGAGGCTGAACCAGGAGATCGAGACGACACCGGTGGCCGTGTGGAAGGACTATCTGAGGTGGCACCTGCTCGAGTCGGCGTCGCCGTGGCTGGCCAAGCCCTTCGCCGACGAATCGTTGGCCTTCAAGGACAAGTACCTCGCGGGCGCCACGACGATCAAGCCGCGCGCGATACGGTGCCTCGAATCGACGGAAGCACTGCTCGGCGAGTCCCTCGGCCGCGCGTACGCCGAGCGCCACTTTCCTCCCGCCGCGAAGGCGAAAGTCCAGCAGATGGTGGGCACTCTGCTGACGGTGCTGAAGGAGGATGTGGCGGGGTTGGCGTGGATGGCTCCTGAAACCCGGCAGCACGCCCTCGCGAAGCTCGCCGCGTACGACGTGAAGGTCGGGTACCCCGACGCATGGACGGACGCCTCGACCCTCGTCATTCGCCGCGACCGACTCTGGGAGAACGTCGCCGCCGCCCGCCGCTTCCGCGTCGACGTCGAGCGCCGGCGCGTCGGGCATCGACTGGGCCGGGAGATCTGGCAGCTGCCGCCGTCGTCGCCCGACGCCTACATCGACGTGCAGCTCAATCAGATCGTGTTGCCCGCCGGCTTCCTGCAAGCGCCGGCCTTCGATCTCGCGGCGACGGACGCGGCGAACTACGGTGCGATCGGCATCGGCGTGGCGCACGACCTCACCCACGCCATCGATGCCGGGGGCGCCGAGTTCGACGCCGCCGGTCAGCCGCGAAACTGGTGGAGTTCAACGGATCGCGAGGCGTTCGCGCGGGCCGGGCAATGCGTGGCCGACCAGTACGAGGGCTACGTCATCGAGCCCGGCGTTCATCACCAGGGGAAGCGAGTGTTGAGCGAGGCGATCGGAGACCTCGCCGGAGTGCGGCTGGCCTACCGGGCCTTCGCGCGATCGACGCCAGGCCACCCGATCCCGGCGATCGGCGGCTTCACGGCCGAGCAGCAGTTCTTCATTTCATGGGGACAGTACCGCGGCGCCGCGGAAAGCCTCGAGCTCCAGCGCCAGCTGGTGAACGGTCCTCATCCCACGTCGAAATATCGAGTGATCGGGCCTCTCGCGAATTCCGTGGAGTTCCAACAAGCGTTCGCGTGCAAGGCCGGTTCGGCCATGGCGCGGCCGCCGGATCAGCGCTGCGCGGTGTGGTAGCGCGTCCGGCTTTCCGCATGGCGCCGTCCGGGAGGCCGGACGAGTCGTTCGGGCGAAAGAGGCGGAGAAAGCCCAATATCGGCGGTTTCTTCGTGGCATGCGGCGTGCACTCCAGGGGTCGTCGTCATGACCTCGCGGGCGCGGACCCTTCTGACCCTGGCGCTGCTCCTGACGTACGGGCACGCGCGCGCCGGCGAATTGCCCGCGCGGCCCCGCTTCGTCTACGGCGGCGATGCGCGCTTTGCTCCCTACGACTACCGGGACACCGACGGTGTGTTGACGGGCTTCAACGTGGAGCTCATGCGTGCTGTCGCGCGCGAGGCGGGTGTGTACGTCGAGGTCCGCCTGGCGACCTGGAACGACGTCCGCGCGGAGTTCGATGCCGGCCGGATCGACATCATCAGCCTCTCGTACTCGGAGGAGCGCGTACAGACCTACGACTGGCTCGAGCAGACGTGGTGGATGCACCAGTGCGTGCTCTTTCGCACCGGGCGTGGCAACTACCCGAGGACTCCGGCCGAGTTGGCGGGGGAGACGGTGGCCGTGCAGGAACGCTCAGCGGTGGCGGAGCTGCTGTTCCGCCAGGTCCCGCCCAAGCCCTCGCTGATCACGGTACCGACACAGGACGACGCCTTGGCCATGCTCGAGCGCGGCGTGGCGAGCGGCGTGGGCGGAAATTCCCTCAGCTTGCGCGTCGCCGCCGCCGAACGCGGCATCGACGCCCTCGCGGAGATGCCTCTTCGCGCGGTGCCCTACGGGTACATGGCCAAGAAGGGGCGCGCCACCGAGCTCGGCTGGGTCCGCGTGGGCCTGGCACGGCTGCGGAAGTCGGGGGCGATCGAAGCCCTCGCCGAGCGATACCTCGCCGTACCGACACCGCGCCGCAGCCGGCCCGATCGCACGGTCTTCGCGGCGGTGTTGCTCGGCCTGGCCTTCGTCGTCGCCACCGCGGTGGCGCTCCGGAACCGTGCGCGCGAAATGGCGGCGGAGCAGCAGGCACAAGCCCACCGCGAGCGTATGGACGGCGAGCTGGCGCGGGCCGAGACGGAATGGCAGCGGACGGTGGACGCCGTGGATACGTGCGTCGTGATCCTGGACGGCAACCGTCGCATCAAGCGCATCAACCGCGCGGCCCGCGAGGTCATCGGACAAGACGAGTCGCTGATCGTCGGCCGTCACATCGAGCAGCTCGAGGCGACCGAGCCCTGGCTCACCGCGGCGCGCCTCTTGAGATCGGCCCGTGTCGGCGCGCCACCCTCGGCGGAAGCCACCGACCCCGGCACGGGGAAGACCTGGGACCTCACCGTGTTCCAGGCCCCCGACCGGCAAGGCGCCGACCAGCGCATCATCGTGAACGCCCGCGACGTCACGCGCGTGGTCGCGTTGCGGGGGGCGCTCCGGCAGAGCGAGACCATGTCCGCCCTGGGCGCGCTGGTCGCCGGCGTGGCCCATGAGATCCGAAACCCGCTGTTCAGCATCTCCGCCACCATCGACGCCCTCGAGGACGACTTTGGAAACCACGCGGAATACGTCGAGGGCGGGCACCGCTTGCGGAAGCAGGTGGCCCGCCTCACCCGGCTCACGCGCGACCTTCTGGACTACAGCCGCTCGCCGAAGTTGACGCGGGCCTCGATCAAGGCCCGCGAGCTGCTCGGTGGAGCCGTCGACGCGTGCGCGGACCGTGCCCGGGAAAGAGGCGTGCACCTGCTCCAGCAGGTCGCGCCGCATCTGCCCGCGCTGGAGGTGGACGTCGGGCGCATGGAGCAGGTGGTCGAAAACCTAATCGCCAATGCCGTGGAGCATTCGCCCCGCGGCCGCACCGTGAGGGTCGCGGCACAGCTCGGCCCGGTCGCCGAGACCGTCGAGCTGAGCGTGGCCGATCAGGGCCTGGGGCTGGCGGAAGACGACGTCCCCCGCCTGTTCGAGCCGTTCTTCAGCCGTCGCGAGGGCGGAACAGGCCTCGGGCTTTCGATCGTCCACCGCATCGTCGAGAGCCACGGCGGCCGCGTCACCGCCGCCAATCAGCGCTCCGGCGGCGCGGTATTCACTGTGATCCTGCCCGTCGACGTGCCGCCGCCCGGTGCCGGTGTGCCGGCGAGCGCGCCGGCGTCGTCGAGCGACGCGGCGCCGCATCCATCCGAGTAGGCCCGCGCTCTATACCGATAGCCGAGGTGCCCGCTTGCGGGACGCGCGTGTCCGGAACCGGACAACCGCGATTCGAGTCAACGTTCGGCGCCGTGGGCCTGTATTGACTTTAGAGGGTGATCGCCTCGAATGAGGGATGGCACGAGTCGTGATATGCGGGCGCACGACGGGAAGTCCAGAGCAGGCGCGTGGTGGGCACTGCCCTCCACCCACTCCGGTCCCTGCCGGAGGATCCTCGGCAGTGGCACCACGCGCCTGTACGTTCCGCGCGGTTCGAGACGGGCGCAATTCCACGCAGCGCTTTGCGAAGAAGTTTTCTTGGGAACCATTCGGCGTCCGTATGCGTCTTGTCATAGAAGCGGCAACGCCACCACGCCCGCCGCGGTAACGGAGTGACCCACATGCAATCGTTCCTTCAGGACCTCCGGTACGGGCTTCGCGGGCTGCGGCGCCAGCCGGGGTTCACCGCCCTGGCCGTGCTGGCGCTGGCGCTCGGCATCGGCTCCGCCACCACGATCTTCAGCGTGATCCACAACGTCCTGCTCGACCCGTTCCCCTACACGGACGCGCACCGCGTCGTGCAGTTCCAGATCCGCGACACGGAACGGGCGCAGCGGGGCGGGCGAAACATGTTCCAGGTGGCCGAGTTCCTCGACTACCAGGCGCAGGTCACCGTCTTCGACGCCGTGATCGCCGGAACCTTCGAGGACGTCTTGATGACGATCGGGGAGGGAGCCGAGCAGGTTCAAGGCGGGGTCGTGTCGGGCAACACCTTCCAGTTCCTGGGAGTGCCCGCCCTCTTCGGCCGCATACTCGGACCGGAAGACGCCCGGCCCGGGGCCCCTCCCGTGTTCGTCATGCGGCACAAGTTCTGGGCGAGCCACTTCAACCTCGACCCGTCGATCGTCGGGCGCACGTACGTGCTGAACGGAGTGCCGACGACGCTGGTCGGGATCATGCCGCCCCGATTCACGAAGCTCAACGCCGACGTCTATCGTTCGGTGACGCTGGACCGCGCCGACCCCGCGACGAAGGGTGAGTACTACATGTTCCAGGCGCGGCTCAAGCCCGGCAAGACACTGGAAGATGCGCAGGCCGAGCTCAGCGTCGTGGCTCAGCGCCTCTCGCAGGTATACCCGGACAACTATCCGAAGAAGTTCACGGTGAAGGCGGTGAGCTGGGTCGAGAACATCGTCGGTCCCTTCCGCCAGACGTTGTACCTGCTGGCGGCGGCGGTCGGGCTGCTGCTGCTCATCGCCTGCGCCAACGTCGCCAACATGCTGCTGGCGCGGGCCCCCGTGCGCGAGAAGGAGATGGCCATCCGCTCGTCCCTCGGTGCCACGCGGTCGCGTCTCATCCGCCAGCTGCTCGTCGAGAGCGTGCTGCTCGCCCTCATCGCCGCCGCCTTCGGCTGCCTGCTCGCCCATTTCGGGATCAAGGCCACCGCCGCCGCCATCCCCGACGGCTTCATCCCGCACGAGGCCGACATCCGGCTGAACGTGCCGGTGCTCCTCTTCAGTCTCTTCATGGCCTGCCTGACGACTATCGTTTTCGCGCTGGTGCCGGCGTTCCAGGCCGCGCGGCCGGATCTGGTGGAGCCCCTCCGCGACGCCGGCAAGGGCCTGGGCGCCGGCTTCCGCCGCGGCCGGCTCAGCAGCGCGCTCGTGGTCGTGGAGGTGGCTCTCTCGCTCGTCCTGCTCGCGGGTGCGGGTCTGCTCATCCGGTCGCTCCTGAAGCTGCAGACGACGGACCTCGGCTTCGATCCCGGGAACATCCTGGTCGCGCGGCTGCCCCTGCCGCGGGGTACCTACGAGTCGGCCGCGCAGAAGCAGCAGCTCTTCGGCGATCTCCTGCGGCGCGTCCAGGCGCTGCCCGGCGTGGTCGCGGCGACGACGGTCAACTCGATGCCGCCGTATGGCTCGAACCGTACCGAGATCGAGGTCGTCGGCGAGGCGCACGCCGACAAGTGGGAATCGATCTACCGCCTCGTCAGCGAAGGCTATTCGCCGACTGTCGGCCTGCGCCTGCGCCGGGGGCGGTGGCTCACGGACGTGGACGTGAGCGGTGCGCGCAAGGTCGCGGTCGTGAACCAGCTCTTCGTGGACAAGTTTCTGCCGGGGGAGGATCCCCTCGGCCGACAGGTTCAACTCAAGAACATGGCCACGATGCGGCCGCCCGTCGAGGATCCGAGCTTCGAGATCGTCGGCGTCTTCGCCGATATCAAGAACCAGGGGCTCCAAGACCCGCACGTCCCCGAGACGCTCGTTCCGTACACGGTCACGGGGAACAACGACCGCGGCATTCTGGTGCGGACGAAGGGTGACCCGGAGCAGCTCGTGAACCCGGTGCGGCGCGAGATCTGGGCCGTCGACAGGAACGTGGCCCTGACCATGACGGGCAGCCTCACCGGGTTCTTGCGGCAGTTCTCGTTCGCGGGACCGCGCTTCACCCTCTTCGTCCTCGGCATCTTTGCCGCGGTCGGCCTGGTGCTCGTCGGCCTCGGCGTCTTCAGCGTGGTCGCCTATACCGTCTCGCGCCAGACGCGCGAGATCGGCATCCGCATGGCGATGGGCGCGAACCGCACGGACATCCTGCACATGGTCCTGCGCATGGGCGTGCGCCTCGTCGGCCTGGGCCTCCTCATCGGCCTGCTCGCCAGCCTGGGTGCGACCCGCCTGTTGTCGAGCCAGCTCGGCGACGTGTCGCCCTACGACCCCCTCACGCTGTTCCTGGTGGCGGTCCTCATGGCTGTCGTCGGGTTCGCGGCCTGCTTCTTCCCGGCCTTGCGCGCCACGCGCGTCCCACCGATGACGGCGCTGCGCTACGAGTAGAGATCATCCCCGGGCCGCGTCCTCGAGCGCGCGGATGTCGATCTTGACCATCTTCATCATGGCCTTCATGACGCGCCCCGCCTTCGCACGATCCTGGTCCGCGAGCAGCCGGCCGAGGATCGACGGGATGATCTGCCAGGACACGCCGAACTTGTCCGTGAGCCACCCGCACTGAACCTCGCGGCCGCCGGCGGACAGCTTCTCCCAGTACTCGTCCACCTCGGCCTGGGTCTCGCAGCTCACGAAGAGGGAAAACGCCGGCGAGAACTGGAACGAAGGCCCGCCGTTGAGGAGTAGGAGCTCCTGTCCGTCGAGCGAGAGCGTGGCCGACATCAGGCTGCCCTTGGGACCAGGGCCGGCATCGCCATAACGTGTGGAGGTGACGATCTTCGAGTTCTTGAACACGGACGTGTAGAGCTGGGCGGCCTCCTCGGCCTGGTGGTCGAAGGTCAGGAACGTGGTGATCTTGGGCATCGGTATCCTCCTGGCGGGCGCGCGTGTCGCGCCCTTTGTTGCATAGTCGGAACCGATCCGCCGTTCTCGACATCCCGCGTGACTTTTTCCGGAGTGCCGTCCGCGCTGGTACTCTACCGCCCAGCGATGCGAGAGTCCTGTACGACCTGCGCGGCGCGCCTGCCCGCGGCGGATCGCATTTGCCACGCCTGCGGCACGCTCCGCGACGACCTCTCGGACGCAGGGCCGCTCGCGGAGCGGGAGTGGCTCGACGAGCTGCACCGCGCGATGGCGGCGGCCATGCACGGGGCCACGCCGGGCGGGGAGCCCGCGGGCACGATCCGCGATCGCTTCCTGCGCAACGCGTTCATCCCTTCGCACCCGGAGCTGCTCGTGGAGGAGATGGTCCACTGCCAGCAGTTCTTCCGTGAGGAGGTGGCGGCGGACACGCTCGGTCCGCGGTCGCGATACCAGGCGTGCCTCCTGCGGCTGGAGCTTCTCGCCGTGGATCAGGCCCGCTGGAAGCCGAAGGTCAAGGTCCTGCGGGCGAACCTCGAGGCCGAGGGCGCGCGCGCCCGGCGCAGCGACCTCGTGATCGCGGCTTCGATCATCGGCGTGCTCGCCGTGCTCATCGGCTTGGTGGTGTATCTCACCAAGGCCGTGCTGAGCGTCTGGCGTCCGTAGCGCGGCTCCGGGCCCTAGAAGGCGCCGTCCAGGACGACGTCTCCGGTCAGGTACCGTCGCTTTCCGAGCTAGACGGAGGACGTCCTCTGGAGCGGCAGCGTCATTGGCCCTACTCCGATCTCAATGTGACAGTCGGATCCAATCGGGCTGCCGCCGCGGCAGGTATCAGCGTGGCGCTGAGCGTCACGAGGAACGTTAGTGCCGCGACGCTCGCATACGTGACCGGATCGACCGGCGCCACGCCGAAGAGAACCTTCTGCATGGCGCCGCGTCGACGGCCAACGGCTGCTCGACGTTTCGGGTGCGAGCGCGGCGGACGGCGCCAACGTCGATCAATGGAGCTGGGTGACCGTCAACCAGGAGATGTTCCAGATCGTCAGCGTGCCCTGATGCGTGCGGTCGCGCGACGGTGACCGAGGCGCGTGCTCAGCGCCGGGCTGACGCTTGAAGGGCGGCCATTGCGATTTCCAGAGCCGCATCCTTGCCCTCGCGCAGGTCGGCCAGCGTGACCGGCACCACGTGGCGCGGCGTGACACCCTCCCCTTCGACCTTGAGGCCGTCGCGCGTACGCGGGAGCACCCGGCTCCACTGCAATCGACCTCCGCCCTTGACGGACTCGTAGTAGGAGCTCGTGAAACATCCGCACGTGGGGCGACCCACCACGATTCCGCGCCCGCTCTCCTGAATGAGCGCCGCGAAGTTTTCCGACGCGCTCCCGGATTCCTCGTCGACGAGGACGGCGAGCGGACCCTTGTAGAAAACGGCGCTCGAGTGCGTATAGCCTTTGTCGACGCGTCCGCTCCTCCACGTCGATGTGCCGGTGAAAGTACCCGGCTCCAGGAAGTAGTCGGCGGTCATGAACGAGCCCCCGCGGTTCCCGCGAAGGTCCACGATCAGCCCCGGCGCGTCGGCCGCCTCTCGGATGGCCTCGGGCAACCGGCGATCCACCGGAGGGTCCCATCGATTGAAGCGCAGATAAGCGAGCCCGGAGCTCAGCCGGCGGCTCTCGAACGTGACGGCGGTGCCGCGCGGGACTCGCGCCAACGATGCCTCGAGGAGCTTGCCGTCGCTTCCCCGCAAGACCACGGACACCGCCGTCCCCGGATCGCCGTTGAACAGGGCGGCCCGGGTCACCGCCGCCAACATCCGATCCGTCGCCACCCCGACCGTGCGCGAGACCGCTCGGGCGACAGTCTCGTACCGCTCCTCCGCCGGCCGGCCGTCGATGGCCTGCAAGAGCATGCCGGGGCGCACTCCCGCACGTTCGGCACTCGACTCGGCGTCCACGGCAGACACCACGAGTCCTCCCTCCAACGCATACACGGAGATCCCGACGCTGGCCGCGCGCTCGGCGTCTGGCCGGAGTAGCGCGACGGCCGGTGGAAGCGCGTGTGAGAGTCGCGGAGCTCGGCGAGCATCTCGTCCAGGGCGTCATAGAGCTCGGCGTCGCTACGAGCGGCCTCCGCACGAGGGCGATAGCGGGACACGGCGGCTTTCCAATCGGCGCCGTTGAGCTGGGGATCATAGAAGTCGCGATCGATGATCCTCCATATCTTGTCGAAGACGGCGAGCCGGGCGCCGCGCGAGAGCTCCGCGAACGCCGGCGCCGGCGCCACGAACGCCAGTGCGGCAGCGACCAGGACCGCGCGCCAACCCGGCCAGGGCATAGTCTCACCTCATCGAGACACGAACGGCGGAGACGCGTTGCACGGCGGATGCCACGTGCGGCATGAGCGCCGAAGGAGATTGGGGCTGCCGTTGCAGGCAGACGTCCAGAAAAGACGACAGTCCCGTCGCCGCTCAAGGACGGGCTATGATTCGCGCGATGGCTCGCGCCGGCGGTGGCCTCCGCACCTTCAACGACGCCGTTGCGATCGTGACCGGCGCCGGATCCGGGATCGGTGAAGCCCTGGCGACGGCGCTCGCCGTTCGCGGGGCCTTTGTTCTTGTGACCGATCGGCGCGGCCAGGAGGCGGGGCGGGTCGCCGGTCGAATCAACGGGTCGGCCGGCCGGGCGGAACCTCTCACGCTGGACGTACGCGACCCGGCCGCGGTCGAGGCCGCCGTGGCGGAGACGTTCGCGCGGCACGGACGGCTCGACTATCTCTTCAACAATGCGGGGATCGGGATCGGCGGCGAGGTCAAGGATCTCACGCTCGAGGACTGGCGCCAGCAGGTCGAAGTCAACATCCTCGGCGTCGTGCATGGAGTTCACGCGGCGTACCCGCGGATGGTGCAGCAGGGCTTCGGCCACATCGTGAACACCGCTTCGATGGCGGGACTCATGCCCGGGCCGCTGCTCGCCGGTTACACGATGACCAAACATGCCGTCGTCGGGCTCACGCGATCGTTGCGGGCCGAGGGTCATCTCTACGGAGTTCGGGCGAGCGTGCTCTGTCCTGGCGTCGTCCGGACCCCGATCATCACCGGCGGCGCCTTCGGCGGGTTCTCGAAACGGCCGACGGACGAGCGGATGGAAAGCGCGGCGCGATGGCTGCGGGCCATGCCCGCCGACGTGTTTGCGACGAAGGTGCTCCGGCAGGTGGCGCGGAACGTCGGGACCATCATCGTCCCGACGTGGTGGCGCGCGATCGCCTGGGTCCAGCGGTCCGCTCCGAGATTGGGCGACTGGCTGGCCGCCCGAGCGTTCCGCCTCGCGAAGCCCGCCTTCGACGAAGGCACGCCGCGCGGACCGCGGTGACGTACCCGCATGGGGGTAGCATGGCGTCGGCGCTGTCGCGGGAGTGCGTCAGGCCGCTGAGCGCCGTGCCTGGGACGCAGGATGAGCGCGACGTCGGCGAACCTCATCGAGCACGTGCTCCCGTCGGAGAGCGGACTGCGCCAGTGGGTGCTGACGTTCCCGTTCTCGTGGAGGCGCCGGCTGGCGCAGGACGGCGCGCTGCTCGGCAGGCTCGCGCACATCTTCGTGGAGACGGTGCAGGGGTTCTACGCGGAGCGCGCCGCCCAGGAGGGAGCCATCGGCGCGAAGACCGGCGCGGTCACAGTGGTGAAGAGGACGTCGTCCGACCTGCGGCTCAATCCCCATCTGCACGCGCTCCTGCTTGACGGCGCCTGGCACGAGGCGGGTGGCGAGCTTGCCTGGCAGGGTCTCGGTCATCTGCAGACAGGCGAGGTGGGCGATGTTCTGGAGCGCGTGGTCCGGCGCATCGACAGGCACCTGCGCCGGCGCGGCGTCCTCCGGACATTCGAAGACGGAGAGGCGAGCGGCGAGGGCGATCCGGAGGACACTCTCGCCGCCTCGGCCGTTTCGGGCCAGGCCCCTCCGGCCGGTCCCCAATGGCTGAGCGGTCTTGCGCCGCTCGAGGCGCACGCGCTCGCGTATGACAAGCCGCTGTGCGCTTCGCTGGACGGCTTCACCTTGCACGCGGCCACGCGCGCCGGCG
>Ga0114129_10014900_pt1 | contig 11076 bp, 10 predicted proteins | sample RhiMetdeltSRZDD1_FD_80071 | JGI IMG/M metagenome (GOLD analysis project Ga0114129, IMG submission 80071) | Populus rhizosphere microbial communities from Tennessee, USA - Rhizosphere MetaG P. deltoides SRZDD1 (version 2) (version 2) | ecosystem: Host-associated > Plants > Roots > Rhizosphere >... | reverse complement strand
TGTGGGCCGGTTTTGGTGGTTGGGTGGCCCGGCCGATCGATTTGTTGAAATTCCTGAATCATGTGGATGGCGCTGCCACCAATCCCGATATCATAACCAGCGGAACACATACAAGCATGACTACCGGCTCTATGCGTAATAATGGATATGGATGCGGCTGGAATGTTTCGGGCGATATTCAAAACCATAACGGTTGTCATGGGTCTTCCAGGTCTTTTCTTGTTGAATTGGGTGGTGGCATCAGTTATGCTGTTATTATAAACAGCACACCTTCGAACGATGGTTGCGGCTGGACTATGAAGAGTGCCATCGAAGGCGGTTTGAATAAAGTGTCGGGCTATCCTTCGTATAATTTGTTTTAGGCTAACAGTTTAAAGGATAAATAGAATTTATCCCGGAAAACAACAAAACGGCATCCTGTTGCAGGGGTGCCGTTTTGCATTTGTATTTCATTAACCGATCATCACTGCTGTATAACCGGTACAGGAATTGAGAATATAAAAATGTAGAATTGTATACACACCCGTGACTTTCCTGAGGCATTCTTTTTGCGGCAATTATACAAAAGCAGCATATGAAAATAATTCTGCTAATTGGCCGCATACTGTTTTCACTAATATTTTTAATGACCGTTTCCTTTCATTTTTCAAAGGATGCTATTGGTTATGCCGCGGCGCAAGGTGTTCCTGCTGCTGCCTTTCTTGTTCCTGCTTCAGGTATTATTGCAACGCTTGGAGCGCTGAGTATTATACTCGGTTTTAAAGCACGTTGGGGCGCCTGGCTGATTGTTTTGTTCCTTGTACCAGTAACCTTTATGATGCATAATTTTTGGGCGATCAATGATCCTATGCAGCGTCAAATGCAAATGAGTATGTTTATGAAAAACTTATCGATGCTGGGCGGCGCCTTGATCATTGCTTATTTTGGAAGCGGGCCGTATAGCGTGGATAGAAAAGTGAAATGAAAGATTAAACAATGATAGGGTTGATTAGCCAGATGTAGGTCTTAGTAATTTATTTTAGAAACTTTTCTGGTATAGGATGTTTCTTTAAAAATGCAGCTGCTTTTTTGTCTTTTTCTTTAAAATAGGGGGCTTTGGCATATTTAGCCAGTTCTTCATTGTCAATATTCTTTGAAGAATGAGTGTTTTTTTTATGCGCTTTTAAATTATTTGCCATAGTTTAATCTCCCTACTCAAAGATACATTATTTACGTTTAATTAGAAAGGCTTCAAAGTTAAGGTAGAATACCATTTGTCGGAAAGCGCACAGCAACTGGCGCCGGTTTGGAAACAACTGGAACAATGGGGAAATGCTCACAAATCCATCATGGAAAAAGAAGAAAAACTATCTTTGATATGAGGTGCCATCATTTACAAACAGCGTTGAATATACAGTAAACAGAAAGACCAAAAGTCTGAATGTACCATTCAGGCTTTTGGTCTTTCTGTTTTTCGTTCTTCTTATTTCCTGTTTCTGACTTCTGACCTCCGACTTCCGTTTTACAGCGCCTTTCTGTACTTTTCGGTTACACTCAAATTACCATCAGTATCAGCTTTTACCGTAAGCCAGTTCCTGTCGTCTTCGAGCTTTACGAAATACTCAATCGTTGGACTGGTTCCTGATTCGGGAATTACCGACACCTCAATAACGCCAAAGATCTTTTTGTCGGGATAAGCGTTCTTTATTTTTGACTGGATAAGGAATGGCAGATTCGACTCAAAATAATAACGTGTAAACTCCATGTACTTTCCGTCTTTCAGATAAACAATGCGCGAACGGATGCCATCTGCAATAAAGTTTACAACCCAGGCTTTAGGTAACTCATACCAATGTACACGCTCGGCCTTTGGAAAACTGCTGTTGAACGACTTTATCAGTTTTTCGTTAACACCCGGATCACGGGCTACCAAACTAAAACTAATCAACAGGGTCGAGAAGAGAATGAACAACTTTTTCATGGCTTTACTTTTTTACAAATTAACAATGCGGTCGTAAAGGTATAATGTATTTGGACTATTTAGGTAGCCGGTTTTTATATTTCAGGTAGTCCGGTTTTGATGTAGCAACAGTAAATGATAATTATCAAGAATGTTTATTTTCTTCTTGATAATTATCATTAATATTTAACAGGAAAATATTATTTCAGGCGGATGGTTTTTGTAAGTATATCAACGGCGTTCCTGGCTTCTTCTTCATTCATCCAGCCAAAACCCATGCGTGTTGAGTTCAATAATACAGAGGTTGTATTATTAATTAATCCATTTGATAAAATGAGTCCCTGTGCTTTTAACTTTTCTGTGAGGGGAGGCAACGGAACTGATTTGTGAAATTTAGCCCAGATGGCAAGTCCGCCATCGGGCGTTTTAAAATCAATTACATCACTTAGTTTTTCGTTGAGGTAAGAACACAAAAAATCTCGACGGCGATGATATATCTGTAACGATTTTTTCAAGTGACGTTTAATATGGCCTTCTTCAAACATTTCCGACAAGGCTAAATCCATAATGGGGTCGCCCTGTGCATCGATCAGTTGCCTGATGCGTGCCAATTCAAGAATAAGATTTTGCGGGGCCACTATATAGCCGGTACGTATAGCGGGTGCAATGGTTTTACTAAGTGTGCCGATGTACACCACCATACCTTTGGTATCGGCGCTTACCAGCGGAAGTATAGGACTGCTTAAATAATGAAAATCATAATCGTAATCATCTTCTATAATGATGAACCCGTATTTTTCTGCAAGCGATAACAATTTTATCCGGCGTGAGGCACACAAAGTAACTGTGGTAGGGTAGTGGTGGTGAGAGGTTATATACAATGCCTTGATCTTTTTTCTGCGGCATATTTTTTCAATAGATTCTACATCAATACCATATTCATCGACTTTCACGCGCTGCAGCTTCATGCCTGCCAGCAGAAATACATGATCGGCGTAATAATAATTCGTTTCGCCCACGATAATGGTATCGCCTTTTGAAAAAAGAACACAGGAAAGCAGGTAAAGTCCCATCTGGCTTCCGCGCGTAATTAGTATGTTTTCAAAAGTGGTTTGCAATCCGCGGCTGCTGTTGAGATAATCCGATAAAACAGCCCTGAACTTTTGTACGCCCGGCGTTTCAACGTACGACATATATTTCAGGTAGATGTTGCGCGACAAAACACTTTTATAGGCTCGCCCCAGTTCGTCGGTGGGCATTAATCGTACGTCGGGCCCGTCGTGAAAGCCAATAATATGGCGAAGCGGCAAAGACGGGGTACGAACAATTTGATTGGTACTTACTGTGTACCCTGTTTCTTTTGGAAATGTATTTTGTTTTGGACCGTTTGTAAAACGGCGGCCGTTTATTTCGGGTAATGCTTTACTGGTAAAAGTGCCTTTCGACGGATGCATCTCGATCCACCCCTGCGCATCCAGCTCTTCATAGGCGCGCACAATTGTTTTACGGTGAACGGTTAATATTTCTGCCATCTGCCGGGTGCCTGGCAGTTTTATGCCGGGCCCTACGCGTCCTTTTTTCATTTCCTGAATAACTGAATTGGCGATTTGCAGATACACCGGCGTATCACAGTCTTTTTGTACTTGTATGATCGATCTCCATGGAAGCATAGCGGACTACCTGAGTGGTTTAATTTTAGTACTAAGATAGTCCATCTGGTTAATATGTGCTCCAGCTTCCATCTTTTTCCTATATTCATTCTTTAAGCCAAATCTTATACGCTTATGAAACAGGGCCTGGGATTCCTTTTACTTGTTGTTGTACATATTACTGTAAATGCTCAGCTTAACGAAAGAAAATCAGCATACAATGCGCGGGATATTTTTCCTGCACTGCCTGCTTTACCGGCAGGTAATATGTACCGGGCGGCCAATGGCGAACCCACGCCGGCCTACTGGCAAAACCGCAGTGATTATACCATCGATGCCACTTTGGATGATGAAAAGCGTATCATTCACGGCATTGAAATAATTACTTATACCAATCATAGTCCGCATACTTTATCGTACCTGTGGCTGCAATTAGATCAAAATGCATTTAAACCGCACTCAAAAGGGCTCGATGCAAAACTTTTCCTCGACAGCAATATGGCTAAACTCAATAAACCGTTTGAAGGCGGGTTTACCATTTCAGCCATTCAGTTGATTCGAAAAAAAGATAATAAAACAGATACCGTAAAAGCCGGTTATGTGATTGATGATACGCGGTTGCAATTGCGTTTGCAGAATCCATTAGCTGCAGGCGGTACCATCAGCATCAGGATCATATATAATTATTCAATTCCCCGGTTTTTTTACAATGCCGATTTTAATGTGAACAGAACAGATGTTATGCCTACGCCCGACGGAGAAATTTATTCCATTGCGCAATGGTATCCCCGTATGTGCGTGCTGGATGATGTAGAGGGATGGAACACGCTGCCTTATTTGGGCAATGGTGAGTTTTATCTCGAATATGGAAACTTCAACGTGAATATTACATTGCCATCGGCTTACATCGTTAGCGCTTCGGGTGAATTATTAAATCCGGCAGAAGTATTAACACCAACGCAATTGCAGCGATGGAACCAGGCCCATAACAGCGACACCAAAGTATTTATTCGCACCGCTGAAGAGGTAAAGAATGCTTCGTCAAGACCATCGAAGCCAACCTGTACCTGGAAGTTCAGGATGAATGATGCCCGCGATTTTGCCTGGACCGCTTCAAAATCTTTTGTTTGGGAAGGCATTCGCATCAACCTGCCGGATGGGAAAAAAGCATTCGGTATTTCGTTATATCCTGTTGTTTCAAAATTGCCGGGTAGCTGGGACAGATCATCAGAATATATCAAATACACCATTGAATATTTTTCAAAAAAATGGTATCCCTTTCCGTATCCATGTGCGGTAAATGTTGCATCCAATCTCGATGGTATGGAATATCCCGGTATTGTATTTTGTTCAGCAAAAGATACCGGCAATAATTACTGGAGTGTAGTAAATCATGAACTGGGCCATACCTGGTTTCCGATGATCGTGGGAAGCAACGAACGCAAATATGCCTGGATGGATGAAGGATTCAATATGTTTATTGATTATATGGCCTGCGAAGATTTTAACCACGGGGAATTTAAAGGATACGCGCCATTGGCGCCACCGGCTGCCGCATTCTTTGCCGACAGTACCGTGCCCATGCTTACAAGACCCGATGCTATTAAAGGAGATATGGTCCTTGCTTCGCAATACCTGAAAGTGGCTTATCTGCTGGGGTTGTTAAGAAACCATATAGTAGGGCCCGACAGGTTCGATTATGCGTTTCGTCATTATATCAGTCAATGGGCTTATAAACATCCAACACCGTACGATTTTTTTCATTGTATGAACAATGCTACCGGTGAAGATCTTACCTGGTTTTGGAAAGAAACGTTTATAGAGAATTATAAACTCGATCAGGCTATTGCCGATGTAAAATATGATCCGGCAAAAGGCGTGGAGATCAGTATCACAAATCTTGAAAAGGCAGCTATGCCACTCGTTATTGAAATTACTACTACAGGCGGTAAAAAAATACGGCATACGTTGCCGGTAGAAATATGGCAATTGGATCACCGGTATGTTTTTAATACAGGTATTACAGAACCTGTTGCTGCGGTTGTTATAGATCCCGATAACATTTTCCCTGATATCGACAAGGCTAACAACAGCTGGAAGCAGTAATAAAAGTTATTCAGCGGTTCGTTTGTTGAACTTACAGGCGCCCCCAAATCGGCCGGCGGTTCGGGTTTAACTGCTGCCAACGTAGCCGGATACGATTTTAAATTACTGGCTTCTTCGGGTGCCGTTGATTGTGGTATTGGCATAGAGGAATTTACCGGAGAAACTGCCATATACGATCATCGATGCAATGGGTAAAGTGATACACAAAGGAAACATCACGCAACGCGTAATGCATGTTGTAGTGCCAAACTTTACACCCGGTATGTATGTTGTAATGCCGGCCAACGGCAAACCGATTACTATTAAAAAGCAATAATAATTATACATGCACCGGCACCCGCTGTTTGGTAGCTGCTGCTTTATAAATAGCTTCGATGATCACCAGGTCGCGGCGGCCCAATTCGCCGCCCACTACCGACTCACGATTGGTTAAAATGCAATTGGCAAAATCATCCATTTGTAATGCCTGTTGATTGGGTGGCGTGAAATTCAACGGGCCGCGACTGGTTTCAACCACCATGCCGCGGTAAGTGAAGGCGTGTTCCTTAAACTCGATATAGCCCTTTGGGCCTTCGGCCCTGAATTTATCGGCGCTGTGCTGGTAGCTCGTTTGTGCGGTACAGATAGCGCCACCGGTAAATTCCATGGTCCAGTTCATGCCTTCTTCAACATCGGTAAACATATCGGGTTTTGTTTTAGGATGTTCACTGGCTGTAACAGCAATGGGCGCAACGCCATTGGCAGCCATACAGGCGCCGTGAATGATATATACGCCCAGATCCATAATAGGACCGCCGCCTGCCAGTTTTTTATCGGCCCGCCATACTTTGGTTTGCATAATAAAACCACGATCGCCGGTCATGCTGGTAAAAGAGCCGAAATCTTTTTCTTTTGCAAGCCGCATCAGTTCTTTATGATACGGATCAAAATGCAACCGGTAGCCTACAGACAATTTTACTTTAGCTGCTTTGCACGCAGCAATAATAGCATCGCATTCGGCCGCCGTGTTGGCCATTGGTTTTTCACAAATAACATGTTTGCCTGCTTTGGCGGCTGCTATAGCATGTTCGGCATGTAAACCATTTGGAGTAACTACGTACACGATGTCGATATCTTTATTATCGGCCATTTGAGCCATTGTATCGTAGCTATAAATATTTTTTGCAGGAAATCCGTATTCTTTCGCCCACTGTTCGCCTTTTTCTTTTGAACCGGTAACCACGCCGGTTAGTTTACACAGTTTTGTTTCTTTCAGCGCAGGCCCCAGTTGACGGGTACTGTACTTGCCCAGTCCAACAAGCGCTACGCCTAATGTACGGTCGCCACGCAATTCCCGTGCATATAAACCCAGCGGGCCGGTGGCAGCCAATATCGATGCAGTACCCAATGAAATTTGTTCAATAAACGATCGGCGGGTGATGATTGATTTTTTCATAATGGAAAGTGATTGAGAGGCACAGTGTTAAATTTACCCGAATAACCCATGAACGCATTCAACTATCATGGCTGATTATGAACTGATTTTGGCAATCCTGAGCGTAGTAGAACTTATTCATGGCACAACTTTTTTAATGCCTATATAAATACTATACTATGCGCGATTGGCTACGAACATTAATAGCAGGCTATGCCGGCTGGAAATGGGGCGGAGGATGCCTCGGAACCATTGTGATATTTTTACTTGTATACTGGTTGCTGGGACATTGTTAACACCTAAAGGCTTCGATGTTTCGTTCGCCCGCCGGGCGACATTCTCTGTTTGAATTCCTTCTACCAACATAATATCCCTACCGGGCCACTGCCTACTGCCCACTGCCCATTGCCTGCTATTCATCCTTCGCAACCTGCCGTTCGTATGAATTTTATTAAAATACAGGTGTTTTGCCGATTTTTATGGTTCTATGAAAAGAATTCTGTTGCATTGTGCATTCTGGATCGTGTATTTATTGCAGGATACCATGCTGGAATTTTACTGGGTAGGACCGGTCATAAAAAACATTCCCGATAACATACAGTTCTGGATGGCCTTAAAAGCCGCCGTTGCCGCAGTATTGCCCAAACTGCTGATCACCTACTTTATCATATATGTTACGATCAAACAAATATTAAAGGAAAGTCAGCAAATGACCTGGATCGTAGTGCAGGCAGTAGCGGCAATAATAGTAACCGTAATTATTTACCGGTTCATTTCAAAATATTATATCACCGGAGTTATTTACGCAGGCATTCTGAAGGACCGTCCGTTTTTTGACATGCTCGGCCTATTACTGACAGTTATGGATGTCGGATTTGTATCGGGGGTAGCCATTGCCTTAAAACTGCTGCGCATTCAGCTGCATACCCGCGAGCGGGAGAAAAACCTGGTTAAAGAAAAGCTGGAGGCTGAATTAATGTTCCTGCGCCACCAAACCAATCCTCATTTTTTATTTAATACGCTGAACAATATTTATGCACTGGCCCGCAAAAAATCGGAGCATACCGCCGAAGTGGTTATGCGCTTATCGAAATTATTGCGCTTTATGTTATATGAATCAAAAAGCAATCTGATAACGATAGCCGATGAACTAAAAATTCTGGATGATTACCTGGAACTCGAAAAAATGCGGTACGAACGGTTGACCGTTCGCATGCAAAAAGATATCGACGACAGCTCCAATAAAATTGCCCCGCTGCTGTTACTGCCTTTTGTTGAGAATGCCTTTAAACATGGCGCCGGCGAAAGCCGCTTCGATTCGTTTATTCATATTCAGGTAAAATTGCAGCAGGGCCTGCTTACCTTTAATATCGAAAACACAAAGGAAAATGATACGGGGCACGAAATAAAAGACAACATCGGCTTACGTAATGTGCGACGCCAACTGGAGCTGATGTATAAGGAATATGACCTGCAGTTGCAGAACCAGCCTCATATTTTTACCGTACATCTTTCAATAAACCTTAACAGCTATGCAACAGTATAAATGCATTATTGTTGAAGATGAGCCGCTCGCGGCGGAAGTAGTAAAAGATTATGTTTTGCAGATCCCTTTTCTGCAATTACGCGGCATTTGTACCGATGCATTGTACGCTATGGAAATGCTGCAAAAAGAAAAGATCGACCTGGTATTCCTCGATATTCATCTGCCCAAACTGAAAGGACTTGATTTTGTAAGAACTTTAAAGAACCCGCCGCAGATCATAATTACATCTGCCTACCAGGAATACGCCCTGCAGGGATATGAGCTTAATGTGGTCGATTACCTGTTAAAGCCCATTGAATTCAATCGTTTTTTAATGGCAGTTAATAAGCTGAAGGAACAACCTTCTGCGGCAGGATTGAGCGGTTTGCCCGTTACCACCGCCGAAAGAGCGCATTTGTTTTTTAACGTAAGTAAAAAGCGGGTAAAAATCTATATAGATGAAATTCTTTTTATTGAAAGCCTGAAAGAATACATACGCATAACAACAAAAGATAAATCGATACTCACCAAATTTCAACTGGGACAAATTGAAGAAATGCTGTCGAAGAACGGATTTCTGCGCATTCATCGTTCGTTCCTCGTTGCCCAAAATAAAATCGATGCGTTTTCTGCTACCGATGTGGAAATTAACGGCAGGCAATTGCCTATCGGAAGAAGTTATAAGGAGCTGGTGATGGCGGTGCTTGAAAAATAGGCAGTGGGCACCAGGCAGTAGTTGAAAAGGCAACAAGGCTCAAAGACGAGCACTTCTTTAGGGGATGGGGGAACATCAACTGCAGTTTTCACAGTACGAACGCCCACCGGCTGGTGAAAACTGTTTTTTGCAAAAGGGAACAGGTGTTCTATTGAATAATTATAACTCCTTTGGCTGCAGTTAATAATTTCAAACGATAAACCATAACCATGACAACTGTTAATGCTGTATCATCGCCTGTGCCTTCGTTAAAACCGGTATTTAAAACCATTGCCTGGGTGGGACTGCTGGTAGGAACACTCGATATTTGTTCTGCTTTTTTACAGGCTTATATAGCCAAAGGGCTTATGCCGGTTGTAATATTACGATTTGTTGCCAGCGGTTTTTTTGGCAAGGAAGCATTTGCCGGTGGACCGATGATACCTGTATATGGTCTTTTATTCCATTATTTTATTGCCTATAGCTTTACTGCCTTTTTCTTTTTGATATATCCTAAAGTTAGGATCATGTCGAAGAATATTTTGGCAACTGCCATCGTATATGGCATTTTTATGCAGGCGGTCACCAACTTCATTGTATTGCCGCTGAGCAAAATTGGCAAAATCACCTTTCACCTGGATAAGCAATTAATAGCTACCGGCATATTGATAGTTGCCATAGGTTTACCGCTTTCGTATGTTGCGAAAAGGTTTTATTATCCGAAAGATAAGTCAGGGGTATAGCTTCGCTTGCTTCAAAATTTCACCGTGGTAGTATTCCTGGTTTGCGTACTATCTGTTTGCACAATCGCTTCGCCCCTGCAATTTGTAAAGTATACATAATTTCCTCTGTCGTAAAACCGGTATACTTTACAACCATCATGCTCAAAAAGATATTCAATCTTATAGTCCCTGTTATTGTGCGATGGTTCAGTAGCTATAGGTTGTTGTATAGTACACGCAACAAATGGCGCGGCCAGCCAGCATAAAAAGTATTTTTTCATGGAAAGTGTTTCCTTAAAATTAACCTGACCACCCTGGCATAAAAAGCTAAAATTGGTTTTTTAGCTTTTTGTTAAAACCAATTAGGGATCCAAACGATAAAAATCAAATTGATCTTCACTCCTGACGATTGACCATTGAACCCAAACAGTTCGCTTATAAAAACTATGAAGGAAAACACTTAGGTGTGTAAATTATTATATTCCAAATAATATTTATATATTCGAAAGCATTTACCTTTGTTTATCCGGTCCCTGTAATTACTTCTTAGTCTGATCTCTTATACAAGCCAGCAACTACTACTGCTATAGATCTCAACCATTCAGACAAATAATCCTTGTTTGATTTCCGGCTGATTTTAATACAATATGATTGGTTAGTAAGCAACTTTTTTAATTCGTTCAACCCTAAGGTTAAGGTGCCGGAAGTATTCTTCTGCAAGGCCTTCCATGGCATATTTCACCTGTCCATTAAATAATTGGTTCGCCCCGCGCAGGGGAAAGGGCATTTATTGCTCCTGTGTATGCAGCTACTGCATAGGTTATGCGTGGGTATAAAATATTTGTAGGCACATTTCGCTTACATAAAAAAACTATTTATGAAAAGCCACGGATAAGGGGGACCGGAATTTCCGGCCCCCTTTTAAATTTTGGTTATCGTTGAATGATCATTTGTGTAACCCGAACCTCACCGGCTGTTATCAGCTTTACATAATATACGCCGCTTGTTAATTCACTGGTATTTATAG
>Ga0114129_10014899_pt1 | contig 11077 bp, 9 predicted proteins | sample RhiMetdeltSRZDD1_FD_80071 | JGI IMG/M metagenome (GOLD analysis project Ga0114129, IMG submission 80071) | Populus rhizosphere microbial communities from Tennessee, USA - Rhizosphere MetaG P. deltoides SRZDD1 (version 2) (version 2) | ecosystem: Host-associated > Plants > Roots > Rhizosphere >... | reverse complement strand
TCATCGGCATCCTGCCGGCCGTCATGTTCGTGACCGGCGCCGTCATGTGGTGGAACCGCGTGCTGCGCCGGTGGGTCACCGAGACCCGGACCTCGCGCGCCCGCTCCACCTTCCCGGTCCGCACAGCGGCAGAGCAGGTCGACTAGTTGGACGCGGTCGCTGAACGGGCGCTGCGGCGCATCAGCCTCCGTGTCATGCCGTACGTCTTCCTCCTCTACATCATCGCGTTCCTGGATCGCGTCAACGTCGGCTACGCCGCGCTGCAGATGGCCGGCGACCTCGGGTTCAGCGCCGAGGTGTTCGGCTTCGGCGCCGGCATCTTCTTCTTCGGCTACGTCATCCTCGAAATTCCCGGCTCGGTGATCGTCGAGCGCTGGAGCGCGCGCAAGTGGATCGCGCGCATCATGATTTCGTGGGGCATCCTCGCCATCATGATGGCGTTCGTGAAGACGGCGCCGCAGTTCTACACGGTGCGCTTCCTGCTCGGCGCCGCGGAAGCCGGTTTCTTCCCCGGGATCATCGTCTATCTGTCGCATTGGTTCCGCTACCAGGATCGGGCCAAGGCCGTCGCATGGTTCATGGCGGCGATCCCTGTCTCGAACCTGATCGGCTCGCCGATTTCAGGATTGCTGCTCGGCGTGCACTGGTTGAATCAGCCGGGGTGGCGGTGGCTCTTCATCGTGGAAGGCATTCCGGCGGTCATCCTCGGCATCATCACGATCTTCTATTTGACCGACTGGCCGCGCGAGGCGAAATGGCTGCCGGACGACGAGAAGCAGTGGATCATCCGCGAGTTGGAAACGGAAAAGCAGCAGCGGAAAGCGGTCCATCAGATCTCGATGTGGCAGGCGCTCCGGCACCGCGACGTGCTGCTGCTGGTCGGGGCGTACTTCTTCGCGACCGTCGGCTTTTACGGCCTGAACATCTGGCTGCCGACCATCCTCAAGGGCGCGTCGGGCTGGAGCGATCTGAAGGTGACGATGGTCGCGATGATCCCACACCTGGCGGGCCTGATCGGGATGCTCGCGGTCGGCGCGTCGTCGGATCGCACGGGCGAGCGACGCTGGCACGCGGCGGGTGCGATACTGCTCGGCGCTGCCGGCTATCTGCTGGTCGTGCTCGCGGGAGCCAATCCGCTGCTCGTCGTCGCGGCGTTCTGCATTGTTGCCGCGGGCGCCGACGGCTATTTTCCCGGCTTCTGGCCTTTGCCGACGGCGTTCCTCACGGAGTCGGCGGCGGCTGCCGCGATCGGTCTGATCAACTCGGTCGGGAATCTCGGCGGGTTCGTCGGTCCCTACATCCTCGGCTACGTGCGCACGGCGACCAACTCGTTCGACATCGGTCTCGCGCTGCTTGCAGTGTCGATGGTGATTGGGGCGGGATGCGTGCTGTCAGTGCGGCACGCCGCGGGCGCCGTTCAGCGGAAGTAGACGTTCAGCAACGCGGCGATCACCGCCATCAAGGTTGCGAACTGAAATCCGATCATCCACATGAACTTCACGTCGACCTGATCGAAGCGCCGGTTCATTTCGACCCTGAGATCACGTACCTCGGATCGAAGGTCACGAATGTCGGCGCGAAGTTCAGCGATCGCCACAGCGTGTTCCTCTCCTCGTCCCTCGAGGTACGCAACACGTTCTTCCAAGGGTGCCATCTGTCGGCCTCGCCCTCGGACCGTTATGGCCCGATTCTAACATCGTCGTACGAAGCACGCGGCGTACCCGCCCGTAAGTGATTGACAACCGCTTCTGGTGGCGATTCAGCGCGCAATTTCTGCCGAATCGAACGAGGTTCGGCATTACAATCCGTGCGATCTCGACATGTCCCTTCGTCGTGGTCGTTGGCTCGGCGCGTTGATCGCGATCGCGGTCGCGACGGTACTCGCGCACCTGACCGCCGGCCAGATTGCGACTCGGTCTGCCAAGGTGGCCCTCTACGCGAGCGTCGGCGAAGAGCTGATCATCTTCAGCGTGGACCCGGAGCGCGCCACGCTGACGCGCCAGTCGTCCCTGAAGCTGCCGGGCTTCGTGCAGGAGGCCTGGGCCTCGCCCTCGACGCCGTTCCTGTATGTCGCCTGGAGCAATGGCGGCACGAGCTACAACGGCTCCGGCGTCACGCCCGTTGGCGACACGCACGCCGTCACCGCATTTCGCGTGGACGGCTCGGGTGCGCTACACGCGGAAGGCGCTGCCGGCGCGCTCCATTCGCGGCCGATCCACATCACTGGTGACGTTCCCGGCCGTCATCTGCTCGTGGCCTACAACGATCCGAGCGGCGTGTCGGTTCACACGATCAACGGCGACGGCACGGTGGGTCCGGAAGTTCCTCAACCAGCGACGCTCGACGTCGGCATCTACGCGCACCAGGTGCGCGTGCTGCCGACGAACAAGGGCGTGATCCTCGTCACGCGCGGCAACCAGCCGACCAGCACCACGCGAGAGGATCCGGGCGCGGTCAAGATCTTCCGCTACGAAGACGGGAAGCTCTCGAACGTGGCGTCGATTGCGCCGTCGAAGGGCATTGGATTCCGGTCGCGCCACCTGGACTTTCATCCGACAGGTCCCTGGGTCTACCTGACGCTCGAGTCGCAGAACAGGCTCGAGGTGTTCAGGAGAACCGACGACACGCTGAATGCGGAGCCGCTGTTCAGCAAGAGCACGCTCGCCAACGGCAGCGGCGTCGTGCCCGGGCAAACCACGAGCAGCGTGCACGTCCATCCGAACGGGCAGTTCGTCTACGTCGCCAATCGCGGCGCGTCCCCCGCCAATTCCAACGACATCGCGGTGTTCCGCATCAATCAGCAGACCGGCGAGCCGTCGCTGATTCAGAACATCGGCACGCACGGCTTCACGCCCCGAACGTTCGCCGTCGATCCGAGCGGGCGCATCCTCGTCGTCGGCAATCAGACGACAATGGACGTGCGAAACGGAGCCACGGCTGAGACGGTGCCTGCCAACCTGTCGGTGTTCCGCATTCGAGCCGACGGAATGCTCGACTACGTGAATCGCTACGACGTCGCGTCCGGCCGGAAACCGCTCTGGTGGATGGGACTCGTCGCACTCCGCTGACTTCTCCCGCCGAGCTCCGAGACGAACGCAGCGCCGAGCGTTGACGCGACGGAATCGCTCCCGTACGATTCCGGTTGCCTTTCCCCTGACCGCACCGAGGAGACCCGATGAAACGACAGACGTGCCTGACGATGGCATTCGTATTTGGAGGACTGCTCATGGCGCAGGCAGCAGTGGCGCTCGAGCTTTCGACGCCGGCATTCAAGCAGGGCGAAAAGATTCCGTCGAAGTACACGTGCGACGGCACGGGCGTGAACCCTGCGCTGAACTTCAGCGGCGTTCCCGCCAACGCAAAGCAGCTCGTGCTGACGATGCACGATCCGGACGTGCCGAAGAACCTGATGCCGAGCGGCAACTTCGACCACTGGATGGTCTGGGACATCGCGCCGACGAACAAGGGGATCGCCGAAGGCGCGGGCGCGTCAATGGGGATCAACGGCACCGGCAAGGCCGGCTACATCGGACCCTGCCCGCCGGACCGTGAGCACCGGTACTTTTTCCGGCTCTACGCCGTCGACATTCCGCTCACGGGCAAGACGTTCAAGGATCGCGCGGCGGTCGAGGAGGCGATCAAAGGCCACATCCTCGCGCAGAGCGAGCTGATGGGACGATACGAGAAGGTCAAGAAGTAAATCCCAAGTCCCAAGTGGGTTTTGGGATTTTCATTTCGCCTGGATGTGGATCCCGCATTCCAGCTTCTGACCGGCCCATCGGCCGGAACGCGGATCGTCGGGATCCACCGGCGGCGTCGTGCACGGCTCGCAGCCGATGCTCGTGTAGCCGGCCTCGTACAGCGGGAGCAGCGGGATCGCATGCTCCTTCGCGTACTTCCAGACGTCGCGGGTCGTCCATGACGCCAGCGGGCTGATACGCTGGATGACCTTTCCGCTCGGCAGCCGGAACGGCTCGACCTCCTGCAGGTTCGCGCGCGACGGCGATTGCTCACGCCGCAGCGCCGTGAACCAGACGTCGTAGCGCTCGAGCGCGGAGAAGAGCGGTCCGACCTTGTGGACCGCGCAGCACTGCTCGGTGCTCGTTTGCCAGAGGCCGACCTTCGGCTCCGCCGCCTTCAGGTTGACGAGATTCAGGTTCCACGCGGCCGTCATCTCGTCGCGATACGTCAGCGTCCCGGCGAAGTGGTGGAAGGTTTCGAGGAACAGCACCGGGATGTCGGGCTTCGACTCGAGCAGCATGTGCGTCAGCACGACGCACTCCGCCTGGAAGCTGGAGGTGATGCACGGCGCCGTGGCGCGCGCGAGCGCTTCGTCTATCACCGTCACGACAAAAGTTCCTCGAGCGCCTTCCGCATCGCTTCGACCGCTTCGGCATCGGAGCCGGCGTGCCGGGCGATCAGCGCCAGCCGTTCCGCGGCACTGATCGGCGCGTTGACCTGCCTGACCACGTGGTGCAGCGGGTTCGTGATCATCCCCGCACCCGCCGTGAAGTGCGTCGCCGGGTCGATGATGATGAAGCTGCCGGTCGCGCGATTCTCGACGTAGCGGTCGAACACCAGGGGCCGCGCGGTGGACACGTTCACCGTGCCGATCTGATTGAGCACCAGCCCGTGATGGATCTCCGCCGTCACGGTCCGCGTGGACTGCTTGATGAGATACACGCGGCCCGGATCCAGCGGCCGCTCGTCCATCCAGACCACTTCCGCCTCGAATTCAGTGCCGACCGTCGGCGGATCGATGGTCAGCATGTCGCCGCGGCTGATGTCGATCTCGTCGTCCAGCTTCAGCGTCACCGACATCGGCGCGAACGCGTACTCGAGATCGCCGTCGTAGGTGACGATGCGGTTGACGCGGGCGGAGCGGCCGGAAGGCGACGCGACCAGCCGATCGCCGACGCGAACGGTGCCCGACACGATCTGCCCCGCGTAGCCGCGGAACTCGTGGTTCGGCCGCAGCACGAGCTGTACGGGGAAGCGAAAGGGAAGCGAGGTCAGGTCGCGTGTCACCTGCACGGTTTCGAGGTATTCGAGCAGGCTCGCCCCGTCGAACCAGGGCGTACGGCCGCTCCGCGTGATGACGTTGTCGCCGTGCAGCGCGCTCAGCGGAATCGCGTGCGAGCGCGCGCCGGCGAGAATCTCCTCGAAGTCGTCGCGGATCCCCTCGTAGACGTCGCGATCGAAGTCGACGAGATCCATCTTGTTGATGGCGAGCACGAAATCCTGGATGCCGAGCAGGCGCGCGATGCGCGCGTGACGGCGCGACTGGACCCGGACGCCGTGCCGGGCATCGACGAGCAGGATCGCCAGATCGGCTGTCGACGCGCCGGTCGCCATGTTGCGCGTGTACTGCTCGTGACCGGGCGTGTCGGCGAGGATGAACTTGCGCCGCGCGGTCGCGAAATAGCGGTACGCCACGTCGATCGTGATGCCCTGCTCGCGCTCCGCGCGGAGCCCGTCGGTGAAGAGCGAGAAGTCGATCGGCCCGGCGTTGCGGTTCTTGGACGCCTTCTCGACTGAGTGGACCTGGTCCTCGTACACCGACTGCGAGTCGTAGAGCAGCCGCCCGATCAGCGTGCTCTTCCCGTCGTCGACGCTGCCGGCCGTGCAGATGCGAAGCAGCCCCGACATCAGAAGTAGCCTTCGCGCTTCTTGAGCTCCATCGAGCCGTCCTGGTCGTGATCGATGATGCGCAGCTGCCGCTCGGACTGCCGCGTCGCGATCAGCTCCTCGATGATCTTCGGCACCGTGTCGGCCTCGGACCGGATCGCGCCCGTGCACGGCGAGCAGCCGAGCGACCGCATCCGGCATTTCACCATCTGCGGCTTCTCACCGGGCATCGTCACCACGAACGGCTGTTCCTGGACGATGAGCGAGGCGCCGCGGACGATGACCTGGCGCTCCTTGGCGAAGTAGAGCGGGACGATCGGAATCTTTTCCAGGTTGATGTACTGCCAGACGTCGATCTCGGTCCAGTTCGACAGCGGGAAGACGCGGATGCTCTCGCCGAGCCGGAGCTTGCCGTTCAGCAGGCTCCAGAGCTCGGGCCGCTGCCGTTTCGGATCCCACTGTCCGATGGCGTCGCGGACCGAGAAGACGCGTTCCTTCGCCCGCGAGCGCTCTTCGTCCCGGCGCGCGCCGCCAATGGCTGCATCGAAGTTGCCGGCCTGCAGCGCCTCGAGCAGCGCCTTCGTCTTCAGCAGGCCGCAGCAGCGCTGCGTGCCGACCTTGAACGGCTGCGTCCCGTCGCCAATCGCTTCCTCGTTGGTGTGGACGATGAGCCGCGCGCCGACCGCCGCGGCCGTCTCGTCGCGGAACGCGATCATCTCGTGGAACTTGTAGGTCGTGTCGACGTGGAGCAGCGGGAACGGGATCGGACCGGGGTAGAACGCCTTCTGCGCGAGGCGCAGCATGCACGACGAGTCCTTGCCGATCGAATAGAGCATGACCGGCCGCTCGAACTCGGCCACGACCTCGCGGAGAATCTGGATGCTCTCCGCCTCGAGCGCACGCAGGTGATCGAGCCGCGGCGCGACTGCGACGTTCATGTCTAGTGGCAGGGTAATAGTCGCCATCCCATTGTTCCAAATATCCGGCTGGTCCGCGTGCCCCTCAACATGTTCAATGGGCCCGCGGGACCCGGCCTACAACAAAAAAGCCCGGGGATTTCATCCCCGGGCTTTCGATCTCTACGCGTTGTCAGGAGTTCTGGCTGGTCCGTTTCTCCTACACCGTGACCGATAGCGCGGGGACCTCGGGGGTCCTGATACAGCAACAGGCGCAGGGACAACAGCAATTCGCGGTCACAGGTTCTAAATTCTCGCCTTCGCACTCGCGGAAGTCAATGCGGAGAACCCCGAGCCCCCGAACCGGTGAACCCCGCACCCGAACCTCCGAACCGGTGAACCCCGCACCCCGAACCTCCGAACCCTCGAACCACCAGCAGCCTACCTATGCGGTAGAGTGAGGCGAGATGCTCACCAGAAAGTCGAAATACGGCCTGAAAGCGCTCCTCGTGCTCGCCGAGGACGCCGATCGCGGCCCGGTGCTCATCTCGGAGCTGGCCGAACGTCAGCGGCTCCCGAAGAAATTCCTCGAAGCCATCCTCCTGGAACTGAAGCGGGCCGGGCTGCTGCACAGCAAGAAAGGGAAGGGCGGGGGCTACGTCCTGGGCCGGAAACCGACGGAGATCACGGTCGGGCAGGTGATTCGGGTCCTCGAGGGCCCGCTGGCCCTGACCCCCTGCGTCAGCCAGACGGCCTACCGGCGCTGTGAAGAATGTCCGGACGAGGCGGCGTGCGGTGTCCGGCTGGCCATGAAAGAAGTCCGGGATGCGACCGCGAGAATTCTCGATAACACCACCCTCGCGGGGCTGAACGCCCGGGTTGCGCGCGCCGGCGCTCGTCCCGAACCCGGTCGGGGGGCTCCCGTCCGCGCTCGCCGCGCCAGGAAAAAACCTCTGGCTATTTAGTCTACCTAGTATGTAGACTATGGCGGTTTCATGACCGCCACTCTCCCGAAACGCTGTCGTCGCTGTTGTCGGTGCGGATGTCCAGGACCGGCCGCGAGGACCTGCTGTTCGGGGAGATGCGTTCATGAGAGTTCGTGAGGGAGCCCGCCTAATCGCCATCGTCGCGCTGCTGCTGCCGGCCGCGGTGTTCGCTCAGAGCGGCAGCAGCACCATTTCAGGCCTCATCAAGGACAGCACGGGCGCGCCCCTGCCGGGTGTCTCGGTGACGATCCGCAACGCCGGTACCGGTGTGGCCTTCGACGCCGTGACCAACGAAGAAGGGTTGTACCGCGTCGGCGCGCTGGTGCCAGGCACTTACCGCGTGGAGGCGAGCGTGGACGGTTTCGAGCCGGCCGCGCGGGCGGTGACGCTCGCGGTCAGCCAGACGCTCGCCGTCGACATCACACTCGACGTCGCGCGGCAGAGCGAGACCGTCTCGGTCGAGGCGACCGTGCCGCTCGTCGATTCGCAGACCTCCAATATCGCGCAGACGGTCACACGCGAGATGCTGACGGCGCTGCCGCTGCCGAACCGCGCCGCCTCGTCTCTGGTGTCGCTGGCGCCGGGCGTCATCATGATCGACACCGGCACGGGCACCGCGGAGAACTACCCGGTCTTCTCGGTCGCCGGCGGTCGCGCGCGCAACCAGAACTTCATCCTCGACGGCGGCAACGCGTCGAACGCGGTCGGCCTCACGCGCCCGCAGCAGCTGACCACGCTGCCCGTGGACGCCATGCAGGAGTTCAAGGTCATCACGAACAACTACGCCGCGGAGTTCGGCCACTCCACCGGCGGCGTCATCGTCATGTCCACGCGGTCGGGCAGCAACGACTTCCGCGGCGCGCTGTTCGAGTCGTTCCGCAACGACGGGCTCGATGCGAAGAACGTCTTTGCCGCATCGAAGCCGCCCATCAGCCTGAACCAGTTCGGCGGCACCTTCGGCGGGCCGATTCGCAGGAGCAGGACGTTCTTCTTCGGCTCATGGGAGCGGACACGTCAGCTCACGAGCGAGACCGTGCTCTCGACGGTGCCGACGCTGCGCAACCGCGCGGGTGACTTTTCGGACCTTCGCAGCAACGCGGGTGTGCCGATCGTCGTGTACGACCCCGTGACCCGGCAGCCGTTCGCGAACAACCTCATCCCGGCGGTTCGGATCGATCCGGTCGCGCGCGCCGCGCTGCAGTATTACCCGCTGCCGAACCGCGAGGGGACCGCCGCCAACGCGAACAACCACGTCGGCAACAGCGATTCGACGCTGAACCGCGACATCCTCGTGGGCCGCGTCGATCATCAGCTGCGCATGGCCGATCTGTTGACAGTGCGCTACTACGTCAACAACAGCGGCACGAACGTGACGGGCTCGTACGGCAACCCGGTCGGGGACCCGCTCGCGGACTCGACTGATGTGCGTGTGCAGAGCCTGACCGGCGCACACACCCACATCTTCACGCCCACCGTCGTCAATGAACTGCGCCTCACGTATCTGCGTCGCACGTTCATCGATCAGCGTCCCGGTCTCGGATCGAACCTCGCGGGGACGGTCGGCCTGGGCGGCGTCACCGCCCAGGCGTTTCCCGCGTTCACCATTCCGGGCTACGCCGCGTTGAGCAGCGCCTCGGTTTCGCGGTTCCAGACGCCGATTCTCGACCGGCAGGTGCTCGAGTCGCTGTCCTGGTCGAAGGGACGGCATGCCTTCAAGTTCGGCGGCGAGTTCCGCGGCGGCGCCAACGATGAAATCCGCGATCGCGGCTCGTCAGGGAGCCTGACGTTCACGCCGCTCATCACGAGCGACCTCGGCGCGGCCAATACCGGCAACGCCCTCGCGTCGTTTCTGCTCGGTGAGGTCAATGCCGGCAGCGTGCAGGTCTCGGATCTGATCCGCACGCGCGCCTCGTACTGGGCCTTCTACGCGCAGGACGACTGGCGCGTCACCAGCCGCCTCACGCTGAATTACGGCTTGCGCTGGGAAGCGGAGCTGCCGCGCCGCGAGGCCGACAACCGGATGAACTCGTTCGATCCGCTCGCGATCAACCCGGTTTCCGGGACGCCGGGCGTGGTCACGTTCGCGGGAGTCAACGGGACGCCCGTGCGTGCGTTCGCGACCGACTGGAACAACGTCGGCCCGCGCGTCGGCTTCGCATATCAGCTGAATCAGTCGGGCCGTACCGTGCTGCGCGGCGGAACCGGCATCTTCTATGGGCCGACCGTCAGCAACACGATTGGTGACGTCGCCGCGCTCGGGTTTTCCACCTCCGCCAGCTTCGTGGTGTCGCAGGCGACGACGGAGAGCGCGTTCAGGCTGCGGGACGGCTTCCCGGCGTACACCCGGCCCGAGTTGACGCCGGGCTTCGGCGCGGTCCCGCCCGGCACACGTCCGAACACCGCGGTGTCGTTCTTCGATCCGCACCAGGTGGCGCCCACGTCGTATCAGGTGAACCTGGATCTGCAGCACGAGCTCTCGCGCGGTCTCGTCGTCGAGGCCGGCTACATCGGCAACTTCAGCCGGCACCTGACGGCGAACGACTTCTCGATCAACCAGGTGCCGGACGCGCTGCTCGGACCAGGGGATACGCAGGCGCTGCGTCCGTTTCCGCAGTTCAGCAACGTGACGCTGATCAACCCGTCGATCGGCACATCCAGTTATCACGGGGCGTTCGTGCGCGTGGAGAAGCGTTTTTCGGACGGCTTCTCGCTGCTCGCGCACTACACGAGGTCGCGCTTCATGGACGATGTGGAATCGGCGAACGAGTACGGCGTGACCGGCAGCTACATGGACCAGTACAACCGGCAGCTCGATTGGGCGCGGAGCGCGAGCGACGTCCCCGATCATTTCGTGCTGACCGCGATGTACGAGGTGCCGTCGTTCGGCCACGGCCTGGCGGGCGCGATTCTGAGCGGTTGGCGGTTCAGCGCGCTCGAGACGCTGCAGTCGGGCCCGCCGTTCACCGTCATCACGGCGGCAAACACCACGAACGCGTTCCCCGCGGGACCGCTCCGCCCGAACCTCGTTGGCAATCCGGAGCTGCCCTCGAGCGAGCGGACGCTGGGCCGCTGGTTCAACACGGCGGCGTTTGCGAACCCGGCGAACTTCACGTTCGGCAACTCGCCGCGCTCGGTGCTGCGCGGGCCGGGGCTCGCGACGCTCGATGCGACGATCGAGAAAAGCATCCCGCTCGGCGAGACGGTCAAGGTCGACCTGCGCGCGGAGGCCTACAACCTGCTGAACCGGGCGAACTTCGACATCCCGGGTTACACGCTGGGCGCCGCCGACTTCGGCGTCATCTCCAGCGCGCGGCCGGCGCGCACGGTTGAACTCGGAGCGCGTCTGAGCTTCTAATCAGGCCCCCATGCGGCAGCCCTCCCAAACCGGAGTAGGGCGGGTCCTTCCGGACCCGCCTCAACGCGCTTCCTCTGGCCCGCCGGACCGGAAATTCCTGATCCTGCTCGCCGCTGCCGCGCTGCTGTTCGCGATTCACGTCCTGCCGGCGCCGCCGCCGCTCGAACGCGCCGGCAACCTGATTCCGCTCACCGACGCCGGCAAGACCTGTC
>Ga0114129_10014898_pt1 | contig 11077 bp, 8 predicted proteins | sample RhiMetdeltSRZDD1_FD_80071 | JGI IMG/M metagenome (GOLD analysis project Ga0114129, IMG submission 80071) | Populus rhizosphere microbial communities from Tennessee, USA - Rhizosphere MetaG P. deltoides SRZDD1 (version 2) (version 2) | ecosystem: Host-associated > Plants > Roots > Rhizosphere >... | reverse complement strand
GCGGTGACGTCTGCGCGCGGGGGACCGGACGAGCGCCGTGCGCGTCTCGAGGTGCTTCGCACCCGCGACGACGAATGGAGCCGCGCCACGCAGCGGGGCATCGAGAGTCTGGCGCCCGACTACATCGGCTGGGTCGGACAGCGCGAGCACGTCCGCGCCGCCTGGCGCGCGTTCTTCACGGAATGGGACGTCATGCTCGCGCCCGCGTTCTTCCGGCCCGCGTACCCGCACTGGGACAAGCCCTGGCCCGGGACGCCGACCTCGATCCGGCGCACGGTCGACGTGAACGGTCAGCCGACGCTCGAGGAGCTCGGACTCTTCTATCCGTCCGTCGCGACCGTGGCCGGACAGCCGGCCACCGCGCTGCCGGTCGGTCGGGCTCGCAGCGGTCTCCCGATCGGTCTGCAGGCGATCGGCCCGTACCTGGAGGACCGGACGCCGTTGCGCTTTGCGGCGCTGCTCGCGCGCGAGCTCGGCGGCTTCACGCGTCCGCCCGGATACGACGCCGACTGACGCGCGGACGCCGCGCGCGGCCTGGCCGCAGAGTGATCTGACTGGTCAGAAAGGGGCCGAGCGGATCCTGACCAGCTGTCGCGGAAGTCAGTAACTTTACTTGGACTTTGGGTTCGGTACCGGATTTGCCCCAGTGGGGGGCATGAAGATCAAACGGCACCGGATCGAGAGCGCGGCCGAACGGTATCTGACCGAGCTCAGCAGAACGTCGCCGTGGCGGCCTTCATATCTGGTCTGGTCGCAGAGGGCGGCGAGCGCCTTCCTGCGGCGTCATCGCCTCGCCGGATGCGGCATTCTGCTGCTCACGGTCGTGGCGGGTTACACGATCTCGCGCCCGTCGGCGGTGCCGCACGAGGAGCCGCGCGCGATCATCAAGGAAGCGGCGACACGCTATGGCGTGTCCGAGGAGCTCATCGCCGCCGTCATCGAGGCGGAATCGCAGTTCAATCCGCGCGCGGTGTCGGCCAAGGGCGCGCAGGGGCTCATGCAGCTGATGCCGGCGACGGCAGCCACGCTCGGCGTCGAGGATCCGTTCTCGCCGCGCGAGAACATTCACGGCGGCGTCCGTCATCTCCGGGCGCTGATCGATCGCTTCGACAACAACCTGCCCCTGGCGCTGGCGGCGTACAACGCGGGCGAGGGGGCCGTGCGCACCCACAAAGGGATTCCGCCCTATCCGCAAACCCGCGCCTACGTGCGGAAAATCATGCGACAGCTGGAGCGCGACGGCGCCCTCGAGATCCCGCGGCGGCGCGCGTCGCTGCGATAGCGAGAGTCGTAGACGGCGGTGCTACGATGTCTCTAGGCGGATGGACGCCCACGCTGGGTTGGCCCAAGCGTCAAGCGGCGCGGCGACGGTCTGGCAGAGGTGCAAATCAGAACGTCGTAGGGGTCTCGAGCGTGGACTCCGTCCATCCGCCTTCTCAGGCGGCGTCCTTCTGGCGAAGCAGCGGGCAGACGATCTGGCGACCCCCGACGGCGCTCCACGCACCCTCGACCTGCTCGGCCTCCTGTCTCGTGCTCGGCGTCAGACCCATCACGATGCCACCCGCGTTGACCCCTGCGTCGTAGAGGCGCGCCCGCTCGGCCGGGATTGCTGCGCCAACGAGGGCCGTGACGAGGGCATTGATCGCTTCGGCCCCATCGCGGCGGCGCACGGCCGCGGCCAGAAGTCGTTCGCGTGTCTCCGCCGTCATCAGCAAGCGAAGGTCTGCCGGAGCGTAGCCGCGGCCGGCAACGCTGGTATAGGCATGCTCGGCGTTCTCACTGTCCGTGAACAGCGCGGTGATGAGCGAGCCGTGTTCGGCCATGAGCTCCTCCTTCCGCGAGAGGTGAGTGTCGAGCGGCGAGGCCACCGATACAGCGAAAGGCTGCGGCTGTCACGTGAAAAGAGTCGACGACCACGCTTCACGCCCGCGGCGGCTGGACAAGTGAAGCGTGGCGGATCTCAGCCGGTGGCGGAGTTCGCGGCGGACGGACGTACGCGATCGATGCTCGTCGACGGCTTGCGCGTCATCCCTCGCTTCACCCAGTACACGCAGGTCTCGGTATGAGCGGCGACGGTGGGGGTGATATCGAAGCCGCAGAGCGGGCAGCGGAAGGCGCCGGGATCGCTGCTGCTGCGGAGCCAGCCGAGGCGATAACCGCGCTGACACTTGTGGCACTGCACCACGTGGCTGCTGCAGCAGAGGAACAGGATGGCGCGCGCGTCGGGATCGGACAGGTCCACGGTCGGGGGAACGATCGGCACCGTCACCCATCGATCGGCCTTGATCTGGGCGTCGATGTCCGGCCGGCGGCGGCGGTCGGTCTTGCGGCGCTCGCGGCCGTGCTCGGCCATCTTCACCCGACGGTCCTTGAAGCGCCGGTCCAGGACCACCTCGGCCTTGGCGTCATCGGCAAACGAGCGCTTGAGCGACTGATAGAGATCCACCCGCGTCCGAGGGACCACGATCAGGACGGAGCGACCCAGTTGCCGCTTTCCGCCGGGACCAGCGTCCTCACGGCCGCGTGGCGCCGGCGAGGGGGGCAGCGCTTCGGGCGCGCGGGACGGGCCGGCCACTTCCTGAAGGCGCGCGACGCCTGCCTGCTGGGCGACGTCACGGCTGGGGTAGCCGGCCCAGTGGGACGGCCAGCTTCGCTCGGTCACCTCGCCGCTGGAGGCGTCGACCATCTCCCATACCCACACATTCGACTCGGCGAGCCACGCGGTCCGGACGACGAAGGCATTCCCCGGCGAGACCTTCATATTCGGGTTTCCTCCCTCTGAGGAATGAAAGTGTAATCGCGGCCTCCGGCCTTCACTAATTTTTTCTCGCCGTCCGCGGGTCGCCACCTAAGTGGCTGAGATTACGAGAGCGGTGGGAAGCGTCAGGAGGCGCGATCACGCCGGCGCGTGAGTCGCCTGATCTCCGCGACGATCGCTTCGAGCTCCACCGGCTTGGACACGTGGGCGTGGAACCCGGCCGCGAGCGCCCGCTGGCGGTCCTCTGGCCGTGCGTGGGCGCTGAGGGCGATGGCCACGATGCCGCCGCCGGCGAGGCCGCTGGCGCGCGCGTCGCGCATCAGCTCGTAGCCATCGCGCTGGGGCATGGCGAGATCGCTGAGCAGGACGTCCGGCGCCTTCTTGCCCAGCGCGTCGAGCGCTTCGGCCGCGGAGGCGGCGACGGTCACCAGGGCGCCGGCGGTTTCCAGCATCGCCGCCAGCAGGTCGCGCGCGTCGGGCTCGTCGTCGACGATGAGGACACGCAGGTGGCGGAGAGCGCCGGCGACGCCGTCGGGCGCGCCGGCCCGCGGTGCCGACCGCGCGCCGCGGGCGGCGGGTGGGCCCGCCAGCGGTATCTCGACGGAGAACGTCGTGCCGAGCCCCGGGCCCTCGCTGCTCGCGCGCACCGCACCGCCGTGGAGCTCCACGATGTGGCGGACGATGGCCAGGCCGAGCCCGAGACCGCCATATTGACGGGTAATTGTGCTGTCGGCCTGGCGGAAGCGCTCGAAGATGTGGGGAGCGACCTCGGGCAAGAGCCCCTCGCCCGTGTCCGTCACCGTGATCTGGGCATGCTCGCCGCGCACGGCCACGTCGACGTCCACGTGGCCACCCTCAGGGGTGAACTTCACGGCGTTGGAGAGCAGGTTGGCGACCACCTGTTGGAGTCGATTCGGGTCCGCCTCCACGATCGGCATGTCGGGGGCGACGCGGCGACTCACCGTGATCGACTTCTGCGTCGCCCCCGCTGCCACCGCCTCCGTGGCCGCCTCGACGACGTCTCCCAGCGCCACGGGGCGGACGTCGAGATGGAGCTTGCCCGTGACGATACGCGAGACGTCGAGCAGGTCCTCGACGAGCTGCACCTGTAGCCGCGTGTTGCGCTCGATCGTCTCCAGGGCCCGGCCCGACGCCTCCGGTTTCAGGCTTCCCGTGCGCAGCATTCGCACCCAGCCAAGCACCGGCGTCAGCGGCGTCCGCAGCTCGTGCGAGAGCACGGCCAGGAACTCGTCCTTGGCCCGGCTGGCGTCCTGGGCCTCGCGGAAGAGTCGCGCGTTGTCGGCGGCGAGCGCCGCACGCTGGGCCAGATCCTCGGCGATGGCCAGGTCGGCGAGCGCGTAGCGGCGCGTGCCGTGGGTGCGAGCGAACGCCACCACGCCCAGCGTTCGCCCGCGCGCGCGCAGCGGCACCAGCATGAGCGACGCGGGGCGCAGCGTGCCGCTGCCGAGGTGCTCCGCGTCGCGCGGCCGGGCGGCCAGCCAGTCCTCCGTGACCTCACGCACGAGCGTCGGCTCGCCGCGCTCGATGACCCCGGCGAGCGCGCTCTCGGTGCCGGGCTCGAGCAGGTAGGGCCGCGTCTCCGTGAGGGCGACCTCGAGATCCGGTTGCGCATGCGCGGCACCGAGCCGGCGCAGCCGGTGCTCGGCGTCGAGCACGTCCACCACCACGTAGTCGGCGAGGTACGGCACGGCCACGCGCGCCATGCTCTTGAGCGTGGCGTCGTCGTCCAGCGAGCCGGCGAGCACGCGGCTGGCCTCCGCGAGAAACGACGCGCGCTGTCCGGTCTCCTCCGCCTGGGCGCGCGCGACCTCGGCCCGAAGGCGGTCGGCGCGGTCGGACTCGCCGCGCTCACGCTCGCCGGCGGGACGGACGACCAGGATCAGCCGGCCGTCGCCGCCACCGACACGCTGCACGCTCATCTCGACCGGCAGCTCGCTGCCATCGCCACGCGGGATGGCGACGGTGACGGCGGCGTGGCCGCGCCGGATCTCACGCAGGGCGACGGCGCTCGGAACGAGCCGGCTCAGCGACTCGCCGGCCAGGGCGTCGCGCTCCCGGCCCCAGAGCCGCGCGGCGTGGGCGTTGGCCACTTCCACGCATCCCTCGCCGTCGATGATCACGATGCCATCGGGGGCGGACTCGACGAGTGCGCGCACCGTCGCGTCGCCGCCGTCGCGGACGGGGATCCCGCTGATGGATCGGAGGCGGGCCGCCGGCATCGCGCGCGGCCTCCGCAGGCGCAGGGAGGCGAACCGGACGGCCGCGACCGTGGCCGCCACGGCGGCGGCCAGCGTGACGGCGACCAGGAGCCGGTGGCCCGGCGCCGAGGCGCGGACCAGCAGCCAGACGGCGGCGCCGGCGAGCCCGATGACGAGGGCGGTGACCACGCGCACCGCCGTCACATAGCGCATGCCGAGTATACTGGGGGCCTTCGTGATCACCGTCAACGGTCGCACCTACGCCGCGCCTCGCTCGCCCGTGGTGGTGCTCTGCATCGACGGCTGCGAGCCGGACTACCTGACGCGGGCGATGGAGGCGGGCGCCATGCCGTATCTCGCCGCCGCGCTGGGCGGCGGCACGTGGGCGATCGGCGACTGCGTCATTCCGAGCTTCACGAACCCGAACAACCTCTCCATCGTGACCGGCGCGCCGCCGTCCGTGCACGGCATCTGCGGCAACTACTTCTACGACCGCGCGGCCGGCGTCGAAGTGATGATGAACGACCCGAAGTATTTGCGCGCGGAGACGATTCTCGCGCGGTTCTCCGCCCAGGGCGTCACCGTGGCCGTGGTGACCGCCAAGGACAAGCTGCGACGGCTCCTCGGTCACGAGATGAAGGGCACCTGCTTCTCGGCGGAGACGGCCGAGCCCGACGTGCTCGAGCTCGTCGGCCGGCCGCGGCCCTCCGTCTACAGCGCCGCCCTGAGCGAGTTCGTCTTCGCGGCCGGCGTGAAGCTCCTCGGCACCGCGCGTCCCGACCTCATGTACCTGTCGACGACCGACTACGTGCAGCACAAGCACGCGCCGGGGACGCCGGCCGCCAACGACTTCTACCGGATGCTGGACGGCTACCTGGCGCAGCTCGAGGCCGGCGGCGCCACGCTGGCGCTGACGGCCGACCATGGCATGAACGCCAAGACCGACGCCGCCGGCCGTCCCAACGTCGTCTACCTTCAGGACGTGCTCGACGGCTGGCTCGGCGTCGGCCGTGCGCGCGTGATCCTGCCCATCACCGATCCGTACGTCGTGCACCACGGCGCCCTCGGCTCGTTCGCCACCGTGTACGTGCCCGAGGGCTCGGAGGCGGCGCCCGTCATCGAGCGCCTGGCGCGCTTGCCCGGCATGGAGCTCGTGGTGGGGCGCGCCGAGGGCTGCCGGCGCTTCGAGCTCCCCGAGGACCGCATGGGCGACGTCATCGTCGTCAGCGAACGCCACACGGTGCTCGGCACCTCGGCGGCCAAGCACGATCTGTCGGGACTGGACGCGCCGCTCCGCTCGCACGGGGGACTGTCGGAGCAGCGCGTGCCCATCGTGCTGAATCGCCGCGCGCGGCTCGACCCCGGCGCCCGCCTTCGCAATTTCGACGTCTTCGACCTCGCCCTCAACCGGCTCGGCTGACCGCGCATGACGGCCGATCGCGAGTGGATCCTGCTCAACCCCGGCCCCGCGAATACGACGGTCAGCGTGCGCGAGGCGCTGGTGATGCCCGACCTCTGTCACCGCGAGCCGGAGTGCTTCGAGATGATGCGCCGCTGTCGCGAGGGAGTGGTGCGTCTGGCCGGCGCCGGCGCGGAGTGGACGGCCGTGCTCTTCACCGGCTCCGGCACCGCGGCGGTGGAGGCTACCATCTGTGCGGCCGTGCCGGCCGACCGGGCGCTGCTCGTCGTCGACAACGGCGTCTACGGCGACCGCATGCTGAAGATCGCCCGCGCGCACGGCATTCGCGTCGTCGCCGTCAGCGCCGACATATTCACGCCGGTGCGGGCGGCCGATGTGGAGCAGGCGCTCGTCGCCCATCCGGAGGCGAGCCACGTCGCCGTCGTCCACCACGAGACCACCACGGGACTCCTGAACCCGGTGGCCGACATCGTGCGCGCGGCGGCGCGCCAGGGCCGGCGCGTGATCGTGGACGCGATGAGCTCGCTCTACGGCGAGCAGCTCGACGTGGCGCAGGACGGCATCGATTTCGTGACCGCGAGCGCCAACAAATGCCTGCAGGGAATCCCGGGCATCTCGTTCGTGCTCGCCCGCCGCCGCGCGCTCGAGGCGGTGGAGGGCCGCCCGCCGCGGTCCGTCTATCTGGATCTCCACACGCACTTCGTCGCGCAGGAACGGGACAACACGCCGTTCACGCCGGCCGTCCAGGTGCTTCACGCGATGGAGCAGGCGCTGGCGGAGCTCGCCGCGGAAGGGCTGCCGCGGCGCATCGCGCGCTACGCGGAGAACGCGCGGGTGCTGCGGGCGGGCATGGCGCGGCTCGGCTTCGAGGCCCTCGGCACGCCGGACGGCCGCTCGAACATCCTGACCACGTTCCGTCTGCGGCCCGGGCTGAGCTACGACGCGCTCCACGATGCCATGAAGGCGCGCGGCTACATCATCTATGCCGGGCAGGGCGACATCCGGACCTACGCCTTCCGCGTGTCGAACATGGGCACGCTGACGCCGAAGGACATGGAGGGTGTGGTGGCGGCATTCGAGGAGGCGATCGCCCAGCTCCAATGACGGCGACGGCGCTCGCTCTCGTCGTCGCCGCCGCCATCCTGCACGCCGGCTGGAACGCGCTCGCCAAGCGCGGCCGCGATCCCATCGTGTTCCTGTGGCTGGCCTCCTGGGTGGCCACCCCCGTGTTTCTGCCGTTCGGCGCCTGGGAGCTCGCCCGCTCGGGCTTGCCGTGGCGGGCGGTGCCGTTCGTCGTCGGCACCATCCTGCTGCACGTCGCCTACTTCTATGCGCTGGGGCGCGCCTACGGCACGGGCGCTTACTCGCTCGTCTATCCGATCGCGCGGGGTCTCGGCGTGGCCCTGGTACCCATCGTCGCCTTCGTCCTGCTCGACGAGCGCCTTTCGCCGCTCGGCGTGGCCGGAATCGCGCTGGTCATCGCGGGCGTCGTCCTGCTCCACCGGATCGGGCGGCCCTCGGTGGCGCTCGCGACCGGGGCACTGGGCTCGGCATCGCTGTGGGCCGTGCTCACCGGCCTCACGGTGGCCTCGTACTCGGTGCTCGACAAGGTCGGCGTCAGTCGGCTCCATCCCGTTCCGTACATCCTCCTGATGGAAGCGGGCTGCGTGGTCGTCTTCGCGCCGCTGATGCGGCGTCGTCTCGACGCCGCGCGCGCCGAGTGGGCGGCCAACCGCTGGACGATCGTGGCCACCGGCGTGATGAGCGCGTGCGGCTACACCCTGGTCCTCTTCGCGTTCCAGCTGTCGAAGGCCGGCTACGTCGTCGCCTCGCGCGAGCTGTCGATCGTGCTCTCCGCGCTCATCGGCAGCCTGCTGCTGGGCGAGGGGAGGCTGGCGCCGCGTCTGCTCGCGGCGACCGTGGTGCTGGCCGGCGTGGCCTGTGTGGCGCTCGCGCGCTGAGGTCTCAGGCGCGGCGCGCGCTCATCCAGTCCCAGGCGGAGCGGATGATCGCGGAGAGATCCTGGTGACGCGGGTGCCAGCGGAGATCCTCGGTGGCACGGCCGGTGGCGGCGACGAGCACGGCGGGATCGCCCGGTCGGCGCGCGCCGACGCTGACGGGGATCTTCCGGCGCGTCACCGCCGCCGCCGCCTCGATGACCTCGCGCACCGTGTAGCCGTCCCCCCCACAGCCGAGATTGTAGACGCCTCCGTCGTGACCCGCGGCGAGCGCGTCGAGGGCGAGCGCGTGCGCGGCCGCGATGTCGATGACGTGGACGTAGTCGCGGACGCAGGTGCCGTCGCGCGTTGGATAGTCCTCGCCGTAGACCGTGACCGAGGCGCGCTGCCCGGCCGCGGCCTGCAGCACGATGGGGATGAGGTGGGTCTCCGGATCGTGGCGCTCGCCGCAGCGCTCGGTGGCGCCGGCCGCGTTGAAATAGCGGAGGCTGACCGACCGGAGACCGTAGGCGCGGCCGTACCAGCCGAGCGCGCGCTCGAAGGCCAGCTTGCCCTCCCCGTAGGGATTCGTCGGCGCTGGCGGATCGTCCTCTTCGATCGGTTGCTTGGTGCGCTCGCCGTACACCGCCGCCGACGACGAGAACACGATCAGGCCGACGCCTGCCTCGCGCATGGCGTCGAGCAGCGTGAGGCCTCCGAGCACGTTCGTGCGGTAGTAGCGCGCCGGGTGGGCGACCGACTCACCGACCAGCGACTCCGCGGCCATGTGGACGACCGCCTCGATCCGATGCTCACGCAGCTCGCGTACGAGGGTCGGTCCGTCCAGCAGGTCGCCCTGGACGAACACGCCGCCGGCGGGCACGGCATCGCGGTGGCCGCGCATCAGGTTGTCGAAGACGACCACGGAGTGCCCGTGCTCGAGAAGCCATTCCGCGACGACGCTGCCGATGTAGCCGGCCCCTCCGGTCACGAGCACGCGCATGGGCCACACCATGCCACAGCCCGGCGTCGCCGTCGATGCCTCGGCGCGCTCATGGCTCAGCGGGCTCAGCGGGTGAGCGCGGCCGCGATGCGGAGCGCCCGCGGCGCGGTCGGGAGCGCCTCCAGCGGTGCCGGCAGCGCGAGCGACCAGTTCGGGCGCTCGTCGGTCGTTCCCGGCACGTTCGGCCGCTCGACCACGCCGAGGGCGTCGTCCAGCGTGGCCGTCACCAGCAGCGACGGCGCCTGCGCGAGCAGCCGATGGGTCGCCTCGATGACGTCGCCGACCGGTGCGTCGAGCGCACGGCCGGTGGCGAGCGAGAGGCGCTTGCGGGTGGCCTCGATCGCCGCGTCGTTCGGCTCGAGGCCGAGCGCGTGCTGCTCGGCAAGGTCCGCCCCCGTCCACAGGCCGGCGATGGTCGGCAGGTCGTGGGTGGTGACGGCGGCCATGGCCAGCTCCGGATAACGCGAGGGCGGACCCTCCTCGAACCACGTCACGCGGTACGACAGCACGCCGCGCTCGGCGAGCTGCTCGCGCACCCCGGCTTCCACGGTGCCGAGGTCCTCACCGACCACGAAGGCGCCGGCGCGATGACTCTCGAGGGCGACGATGGCGAGGAGCTCGTCGGCCGGGTAACGCACGTAGCCGCCCTCGGCTGGCGTGAGCCCGCTCGGAATCCAGAAGAGCCGGAACAGGCCCATGACGTGATCGATGCGGAGGCCGCCCGCGTGGCGGAGCGCGGCGCGAATGGTGTCGACGAACGGCTGATAGCCGAGGGCGCGCAGCCGGTGCGGCACGAACGGCGGCAGCCCCCAGTCCTGACCGCGCCGCACGTAGCGGTCCGGCGGAGCGCCCACGCTGGCTCCCGTGGCGAGCGCGTCCTGCCAGGCCCAGGCGTCGGCGCCGTCGGGATCCACACCGATGGGCAGGTCCTGCATCACGCGTGTCTCGGCGCACGCCGCCTCGAGCTGCGCGTCCAGCTGCCACTGAAGCCACTCGTGGAATCGCACGCGTTGGGCGTGCGCCGTGGCGAAGGCCGCCACAGCGGGCGACCCAGGCCGATGATACTCGGACGGCCACGCGCGGAAGCCGCCGCCATACCGCTCGGCCAGCGCCGAGAACGTGGCGAATTCCGCGAGACCTTCTCCCCGTTCGCCGACGTAGCGCTTCAGCGCGGCATCGCGCGCGGTCGTGCGGGCAAAGACGCGCTCCAGCGCCTGCATCTTCAGGGCGAACACCTGCGCCCGATCGATGCGCCGCTCGGCGTTCAGCGCGTGCCCGAGCGCGGCGAGTCGCTCGAGGTCGGCGCCGAGGAAGTCGGCCGCCCCGGGAACGTCCTCGACGCGCAGATAGAGGGGGTTCAGGAAGCGGCGGCTGCTCGCGCAGTACGGGCTCGCTTGCTGCGTGGCCAGAGGCAGGGGCGCCGTCAGCGGGTTGATCAAAAGCACGTCGGCCCCGAGTCCGTGCGCCCAGCGGCCGAGAGCGCGCAAGTCCGCGAGGTCTCCCATGCCCCACGAGGCCGTGGAGCGTGTCGCGTAGAGCTGCGCCGCCCAGCCCCAGCCGCGGCGCTCGGGAAGCGGACAGCGAGGCGGGGTGACGATGAGTCGCGTCGGCTCAGCGTCGTTGCGCGTGCTCAGCGAATGGTAGCCCAGGGGAAGATCGGCCGGCAGCGTGCCGTGGATCTCGAGGCTCGCGCCGTCTTCGAGGGTGACGCGGGCGGGGCCGCGCACGGGGCGGCGCTCG
>Ga0114129_10014897_pt1 | contig 11077 bp, 5 predicted proteins | sample RhiMetdeltSRZDD1_FD_80071 | JGI IMG/M metagenome (GOLD analysis project Ga0114129, IMG submission 80071) | Populus rhizosphere microbial communities from Tennessee, USA - Rhizosphere MetaG P. deltoides SRZDD1 (version 2) (version 2) | ecosystem: Host-associated > Plants > Roots > Rhizosphere >... | reverse complement strand
GACAGGATTGCCTTTCCTGATTGGCGTAACCGTCGCGGTGATTCTCTATTCAACCAAGATGTACTTCATTCGTCATCAGCCTCTGCATGAACAGATGATGAGCAATGGATGGGACAGAGTGGTTGGCTATTTCGTTACGGCTTTCTTCTTCGTCGCGCTGGCAGCCTACGGGCTATACGAGTTCAGCCTCGTGAAGACAGCCGCATTGGAGACACAGCGATCAATTCAACGACAATCGAGGGAGCCGATGGACCAGACAACGGGTCAGTCTCTCGAAGGTTCCGAATCATCAGATGATGAGAGCGCGCGCCTTGAACCGCCGAGAAGAGCCGCCCTCGCAGGCGTCGCTTCGATTGGCGGCCCGATCCGCGGTATCGAAGGTTTCATCAAAGCCACACTGGCGCATTCCAACAACGCCATAGGGTGCTGGTTCGCGCTCGGTTTGATGGAAGTCTTCATCCGCATCCTGGCGCGCCAAAACCGCCCGCGATACTACGAAGAATGGGAATAGGACCATTGGATCAAGTACAAACAGTAAATAGCAGTCAACCTATGCGACGCGCCCCGCGACGCGAAGGGAATCAAGTTGTGAGACAGGAGGTAGAAAAATGAAGATATTCGTGAGTTCACAAATCAGAAGATATCAGAAATTCATGGCCGACAAGAATATTCATAGCTGGCGCCGGGTTGGGAATCCCCCAATCCCAACCGCCGGAGGCGACGCCAGGCCAAAAATTGGAGTCAGAGCGCGCGGCAATGGCGCCGCCACTTATGAACCCTGCGATGGTTCTCACACACGGTTTCGTGAGGCGCGCTCGCCTCCTTGAATAATTAAGCCTTAGAACAGATAGTCCGCCCGCCCAATCGCATGAGCGGGCGGACTGTTTTCATTACCTGCCCTGCATCAGCTAATCAAACCCTTTCAGGAATCGAATACACGTATAATCTCTGTGGCGGAGTGAAGCGCGAGCAGTTTCTTGGTTGGGCGCGCTTCCGGATTTCGGAGAATCTCAAGCGTCCAGTAAAGGAGAGCCGCAAAATAATGGCGCCCTTCCGGGTCGTTTTTCGAGACATCCCTGGCGCGCTGGCGAACTTTACCAATCAGGCTGTAGGCGCGACGGACCGATCTTGATGAAGTCAGCGTAAGATGAAATTCGTAGTCAAGCCCGCGCAAGACCGCGGCGCTTTCCGCTCGAAACCATCTGGACAACTGCTCGACCTCAAGATCGAGAAGACCGGGCGCGTTGGCTTCTGTGCCCATCAAAACAAATTTCAGGTCGCGCTCTATTAGCGCCAAGTCTGAAACCAACCTTCCGTTCGGACGATACCCGCCACAGTTGATAAGTCGCAGATCTACCGCCTTGTCAGGGTTAACGAAGCAGTTGCAAGAAGTGGGATTGCCGTGAATGTGCCCTTTGACTACGAGCGCGGGCGTCGTCAGCCAAAGCGGTAGGGGATTGTAAACAAGCCTTTGTAACGTCTCTTGGCAATCCCTCCACCATGGTCCCCAAGCTATTTCCGGGAGATTGGCGTCTGCGCCACTCTTCCAAAATCGGGCGAGGACCATCTGGGAAGCTTTCATAACACTGCGAAACAGCCCACGTTTAATATGCATCCGGCGTCCATAAGGCGCCAGGTCATCGAGAGTCGCGCGCACACTCATCTTCAACTCCCGCGTTCGGTCAAAGGTGTTTTCCTTCGCATCGCCCCAAGGATGTTCTATTGAATGGCTACCGGGTTGATCCGCGGCCAGAATGTCCAGAAGCTGACCTAGAGCGGATTCCATAAATTCATCTGATTTACTTCGATAACACTCTTTAAGAGTGACGCGCGCAGTGTTATGCGAGGTTACCGAGTCATAACAAACCGGGTAACGCGAAAGACCGGATATAAGAAACGCCTCCCTTTGATCCGCAAGCTCTGGGATTGATTGCAGGGCGGCTGCGGCTCGGCCAAGCCATTTTCCCGCCTGCTCATGGCGATCCAATTCGTTGAGATAGATTGCCTTTCGCTCGAAAAACTTGAGGACATAGATTCGCTTCTCAACCGATATCTGGCACAGTCTGGCCTCAGCCCACCCTCCATTGATCGGCTGCGCAAGAGCATGCTCGGCCTTCGGAAAAAACTTCTGAATGATGAGCCGTAGGTGTTGACGATCTTTTATCCAATCAGTGATCTCTTCGATCACGAGGTCGTCCTCATCCGGAGACAATTTCAGCATTGGCTCTTTCGGCTGAAAGCCAAGAGATTTTAGCGCTTTGTCAATTCGTGGATGTGGAAGCTCGCTCAATATCTCCGCCGGGACTTCGGCTGAAAGCGATTCCCCCGCGCCTCTCGAATCCGCGCCAATGAACGCCTTTCGATTCGGCGACCGTCCCTGGCCGGAGTAAATGATTAAGATGGGGAGGTCGGGCCGGCGCGCTCGAATCTGCTTGCAAATTTTTTCAGCCAGTGGCGAATTATCTGACGACCAGTTAACCACGGCCAAGTTTGCCTCATTGAGCCTTGCCTCCAACTTATGCGGCGCTACGCTTACCCAGCGCACGTGCGCGCTCTGGAGCCAATGCCAATCGCGCATGCTTCTCACGTCTTCCGGCAATTGGCCTTCGTCGCCCGGCGAAAGCGTATTGACATAAACGACAAATTGCAGGAGCGATTGATCGATTCGCCTGCTGGGTTGCAATGACGCCTCGGACGCGCGCTCGGCCTGATGAGGCGAATGATCAAGTCGCCCGTCGGATTGCAATGGGCCCGGGAAAGGCGGCTGCGATGTAATTGTACGCTGAACCGGAGCAGTGACAGGGAATTTCGGCGGAACCTTCGGCTTGGATCTTCCTCCCTTCACCCCGTCACGCAGCGCCTTCGCCGCCGCATCTTCATCTTTACCAACGAGGTCAATGTAGATGCGGACGCTCAAAAGACCTTCCACATCGAAATCCTGGATGCGCACGGGCAGCAGTTTTCCTTTCTGGAATGCGGCGCTCCATTCGGCTTGAGTGAACCGTGATTGGAAGTATTTTTCGGAGAGCGCGGCAATCGTGCGTTGGGCTTCGCGCGTAGCGCTATCCATCTCGGCGATGAAATCGGAACCAGGACGAAAATCCCAGGCCTGAATGATGACCGAGTAACCGGAGTCTTCCAGCTGCCAGGCGATCCATTCCGCCCAGGCGCGATCCGCGCTGGTGTAACTGATAAAGAAATCTTTCACCGGCGCCCTCCAAGAATGAAATGAATGGCTTTACTCTTCCGCGGTATCTGTCTGTCCGATGACCGCCTGCTTCAAGCGATCTCGCAACGTTTTGCGATCGATCTTCAATTCCTCGGCGACGCGCGACTGATTATTGCCGTGCTTGTCCAGCAGATCAGTCAAGTGTATCTGATCCACCATTCGCAGCGCGTAATCGCGCGCATCCTTGTACGAGAGCGATGATGGAATGACGATCGTGTGATCGGCGGGCGCCTTCGGCCCCGCCTTCGCGTTTGTAATCTCTCGCGGGAGATGCTTGGGAAGAATCAGGCTCCCGGGATCGGAGCGCATCAGGGCGCCGATGATCGCGTTTTCGAGTTGCCTGACATTCATCGGAAAGTCGTAGGCTTCCAGCATCTCCAGCGCGGTTTTGCTGAGTTCGACCAATCGCCCCTTGGCATGCTTTTGCAGAAAATGGCGCGTCAACAACGGGATGTCAGATCGGCGCTGGCGCAACGAGGGCAAGACGATGCGGAATTGATCAATGCGTCCCAGAAGATCAGGGCGGAACCTACTCTCCGCCACGGCCTTTTCCAGGTCTACCGACGTTGCGCAAATCAGCCTCGCGTGAAAGCGCCTATCTTTGCTTTCCCCCAACCGCTGGAATGCCCGTTGTTCTATGACACGGAGCAGCTTGGTCTGAAACGGCATTTCGACATCGCCTATCTCATCGAGCAGCAATGTGCCCCCTTCGACATCCTCAAACCTGCCGGTTCGCTCCTTATCCGCGCCCGTAAAAGCGCCTTTGGAGTGGCCAAATAGCTCAGCCTCAAGCAAAGAGCCGGGAAAGCCGGCGCAATTGACCGGCAAATATTTGTTGCCCCTCCGGCTGCTGAGCAAGTGGATAGACTGCGCAACCATCTCTTTGCCAGTGCCGGTCTCGCCCAAAATGAGCACATTGGCCTCGTTTTGGGCCGCGCGACGCAAATCTTCAAGACACCGCAAAAAGGACTGGTCCTCACCCACAAGTCGATGGCGACGTAGCTCACGGAATTGCTCGGAATAAGCAAAAGCCTCTTCGCCGGGTAACTTGCCGGCGTCTTCAATCTCGGCGCGAATCTCCCCCTGGTCAGGCGGAATAAATAGAACATCCGTCGCGCCGGCCAAGCGCGCTCTGCCGAACGCCGCCAACGCGCCGGCCGGCGCCAACACAATCACCGGCGTCGGTTCTAGCCGCTCCTTTGCCGCACGCAAGCCCGCCAACAGCGCCGGCAACCGATCACCGGCCACCCACTCGGCAAAAATCAGTCGAGCCCCATCCGCCAACGCCAGCAGTAAATCGTCGCACACCACCGCCTCGTGGCCGCTGGCGCGAATCTCCGCAACCAACAACCGCTCAAGTTCGCTGTCAAGGGTGACTACGCCGATCCTCATGGCTGCCCTAAATCTCTAAAGGTAAGAGTTACTTCCGCGCCGCCTTCTTCTCTGTTGGCGGCGCCGATGGTTCCGCCGATGTGGTGCATCATACGACGGGCGATGTAAAGTCCCAGCCCCTGATGCTTGCCATCATTTTTATTGGTGTAGCCGCGCTTATACAGGTTTTCCAGCGCCTCGCTGGAAAACCCGTCGCCATTATCTCTGATGCGGACAATAACATTTCCGCCAGCTTCTTCGATAATAATCTTGATCAATCGGGCTTCAGGCCGCGTGCCGGAGTCCCTCAACGCATCAATCGCGTTGATGATCACTTCGTGCAAAGCTACCTTCAAATCGCCTTCATATGTGTTTACTACTGCGTATTTGTCCGGGTCGTCTTCCACTCTGGCTTGCGCATTCACAATCATCCTCCGATAGAGCCTGAGCATTTTATTAACCAACGCCGCAATATCAACTCTATGGAGTCTACTTTCCCTTTCATTGAGCAGGCTCGACAATTCATCGAACTCCTTCCGGAGACCGCTTATTTGGCTTCTGATCGAATTGGCCGCCGCCGCCAGTTCAGACAGATCGCCGCTTTCAATACGTCTGGCGGTATTTAAAAGGGATGTCTTTGTTTGGCTTAGTAATATCCCGACATCTTCAGTATAGGCTCGAATGGCGCGAGTGCGAATCAAGGTATGTAACTCTTCCTCAAATAACGCGATATCTCGGAAGGTCTGAGTATTTTTCCATGCCAACTGTATCCTCGTGACAAAACCGCTAAACTTTTCCGTTTTGGGGATGAACTCATTGGCGTGATGATCGCGAACCGCCTTGACCACGTTGTAAAGGTATTCGTCATCGCCATAGCTTGTGACAATGACAATTGCCGCTTCCGGCTGCAACCTTCTCAACTTGGGCAGCCAAACCATTCCCGGAAACCCAGCGGTCTCGACATTTCCATCATCAGTTAGAGGATAGCGCAAATCGAGAAATATGAGATCGTAGCCATGTGAGCCGGCGTCGGCGTTGGCTTTAGTGATAGCCTTATCGGCGTCGGCCTGATTGGTGACCTGCTCTATTTCCAGCTCTCCATATCCATCCCCAACTAAATCGGCCAGTGGAACAGTCCGGATATTTTGGGAAAATGTTTTAGGCCAGCCTAGTTCGTCAAGCTCATCATCCACGATCAATATTCTTAACGGCCTCATGATGAAACTCCTTTGGCGCCATCCGTCTTCTCCTGTCGGCCGTCAGCCAGAGGCAGCGAGACAACGGCCTCGACGCCTTCAGCGGTCGGAAACAGGCGCAACGTTCCGCCCGCAGCTTCGATCGCCTGCTTCGCAAGCGGAATACCTAAGCCCAAATGATCTCCGGCGCCTTTGGTCGAGATGCCGGGTTGGAAGAAACGCGCGATGTCCGCTGCCGTAATTGGCGATGATGTGTTGTAAATGTGGATGACCGCCGCCTGCCCGTCAGATGAAATCTCCGTCGAGACGGCCATCGTTCCCGATCCGTTGATCGCCTCAAGCGCATTTGACAATAAATTCACCAGCGCGCCTACGACAGACATCGGATCGACGTTGACTTCAACCGGCAGTTCATTTGTGACTTCGACCTTTATTCCTGTCGCCGGAATATCCGGTTCGATAAAACGAATCGCCTGCTGAACAAGCGCCCTAAGTTTCTCTCGCCGCCGGCCTGGAGCGCCATGTCGCCCGGCTTGCCGTATAGTCTCCAACGCTTGCGTGTAAAATTTTTCGATATGCTTGAGGTATTGAGCGCGCTCTTCAGGTGGGTTATCCGGGTGTAACAACAGCCAGTCAATGACTCCCCGCATATTGGCGAATGGGGTCGTTATCTGGTGCATTACGATTGCGCTGGAAAGCATTTGCGCTCCAATCTTCGTCGCTGTCGCAAGCTGGGTTCTCAGGCTCTCGTTTTCCTGATTGCCGATTGCATAACCTAAATTGCGAGCGACGTCTTCCGCCATGTTTCTTTCCATAATGTCGAAAGACTCAAATGGGTGTGAAGGCGTCTTCAACCGATTGACAAGTTCCAAAACGCCGCGTGTCTCTCCATCGGCCGTAACAACCGGAAAAGCTATCAGACCCTTGATACTTTGGCCGCCGGGCCATCGTTTCAGATCATTTGAATCAGACATCCACACCGGTTCCTGATCTAGAATCACTTTCTTCAGCGGGCTATCAGGTTCAACTGGCGCCGATAACTCATCCGGTCTGAGACCATCGTTCCCATCCGTAGAACGAACGCCTTTCACAAGCTTATCGTCCTGCATCTCGTAAAAAGTCAGGCACTCGACCTCAAAGTACTCACGTATGGCATTGAGCGCCCATTGCCAGCTTGCGCGACTGTAAGCGTTGTTAATCAAGATATTCGACACCCTTGCCTCAGTCGCAAAGAAGTCTTTCGTCCGCTTTTCCCGCGCCTCTTGTTGAGCCAATTGAAGCCCCAAAGTAATGTATTCTCTGGCCTTCCTCAGGAAGGCCCGAATAGTAAAAAACTGGTCATTCAATTTGCTCGCATGCTCTCTATAGTAGACAAGCGTCATAACACCCAGAAGGTGTTTACCAGCGGTGAGTCGAATTCCGATGCGAAACTCCCTCCTTTGCGAACGGTGTTCAGGCGCAATCATCTCTTTATAGTATTTTCTTTTATCGCTTTCGGTGTCGTTAAAAGAGTTCACCAAGACAATGTCTTCTTCTTCCTGAACCAGGCCGCCTGTCCACCCTTCGCCCTTTCGGTACTCAGCTTCGCCAACCAGTGGCTTATGCCAGTTATAGTAAGTATGAAGAACCAATCTTTCAGGGATATCGTGCCATGCAAAGATGGAACCAATGTCCGCCCCAATACTGACGCAAACATGTTCAAGCATTTGCTGAAGCCGTTCTCCGGCCGTGCCTTCGGTTTTCAAGGCCAGCAAGCCTTCCAGATGGGTCATCTGCCGGTTCAGATATTCTCGGCCATACTCCGCAATCTTCGCCTGAAGTATCCATCCGCCAAGTTCAGCGGCAGCCCGGGCAATTTTCTTCCGTCGTCCTGTAAAAAAGTACTCCTGTTTGCTATAAATGTGAAACGTGCCGAGTAATTCTTCCTGATAAGAGAGTGGTACAAAGCAAGTCGCTTTAACCTGCTTAAGCTTTTTTGCTAATGTCTCAACGTAGACTTTCTTATTTCTGACCGGTTTTACGACCTCAAAACGTTCGGCCACTTCCAAGCCTCGATTTAGAAATATCGGTTCATCCCCGGCGCCAAGTTTATCGCGAAAAAAACCTTCATCGTCCTCAGGAACCACGGGACGGGATTTTAGGAGAATGTCTCCCAAAATGCCCACGGACGCGGAAAGACGGTATTTTTTATCCGATTCAACGCTTGTCTTGTATTCCAAGGTTCTCATCGCGCCCCCATCGGCGCCGAGCTGGTCAACTACTTTAGCAAGGTAGCGTTCACACCACTCATCCGGAGTTTGGTAGTCAAGTAACGGTGTACGCATAATCTTATTCCCAATTTTGGAAATCTCCTCCAAGGCTCTATTCAATTCGGCCTCTTCGGTTTGTTCAAGCGCAGCCGCCACACTTTGTCCATAACCAATCCAGAGCGCAAGGCTTTCGCGGTCCAGTGGCATATCATCTGGAAAGCTTAACTGTAGTGTGGCGATTACACCGAATTGCGATCCTACCAACGGAATCACAAGCTCTGAGATAAGGTTACCCTCGGCGCGCGCCTTCGCATTACATAAACCGCTTCGCTCAAATTCCAACCAATTTGGAATAAAAACAGCGTGTCGTGTTCTCACTACCAGTTGCAGAATATTATCCCATTTTCCATCTGCGGACTGAGTAGGGGAGTTAACGAAATTGATCCGGAATGGCAGGTCTGGCACAACAGCCATAGCCTTGTCTCTCAATTCGATAGGGAAATCTCCGTTTCCCTCAGCCGGCATTTCGTAATCAGTATGCTTCGCAACCGCCTCCCAATCTTGATAAGAATTCGGCGCATTTAAAGCATGGCCAAATTCCATGCCCAGGATACGCCCGAGGTCGCGATCAACTATGTTGATCTTGCCGCCGGTAGCGCCTGCGGCTATTGCGCCCTGGAGAGCGTTCTCCCTAACCTCTTTTGGAGTCTTGCAAGTCAGGAGATTGCTGGCTGCGCGCACCAAATTCCTTTGCAGGGTTCTGATCCGCGCGCGCCGGTGGTAGGCATTAGCTAGGCAAATAACGCTTACGCCCATATTGTTGGCGCGCGCCTCGTGTTCTCCGTCAACACCGAATTCGCCTGCGACCATGGCCCCGACAATAGGAATGCTGGGATATGCCCGTCGAACCTGTTCAACGGTCTCTTTCCATTTAACCTGACGCATTTCAAACTGACGGCTGCGCCCGCCGCACAAAAAGCATAACAGTAAGCTCACGTCGTCCGACTTGGCGGCGGTTGATTTGTCAAAGGCGTTCTGAACAGTTTGCTCGGCCGTCTTCAGCATCTTCTCCGGCTCCGCATCCAGCAGGTAGAGGCTATCGCCGAGCGTCACCTTCCGCTTCAGACGAATAGTCGCATCATTTGCGGCCAGTAGCTCAAGCGGCCAGTATATGTCGAAGTCGGAGCCATGAGGCGTCCCGAAAACCGGGCGATCAAACCTGACCCACCCGTCATTTTTCAGATCCTGTATACGTTGGGCCGCGGGCTTCTCGTCCAACAAGGTTAGCCCATATCCGGAGCCATTCTGATCGGCGTCCGCCAAACCACTAACTGAGACTCGTGGCGCGCCACTTTTGCCGAAGCCATGAGACATGGCGGCTCCCACGCAAAGGTCGGTTTCAAGCAGCGCCACGGCCATCCCGGATTTCAGGCATTCATCATTGGCGAACTGATATCCGGCTGATGGCTCAATCTGATCAGTAGTCGAGGCTCCGAAGAAAAGTAGCCTGTGGTTGAACGACGTAAGAATATCTTGATGCAACTCGTGATCATAGTATGCCCGCTTGCCATCCTTGTCAGTAACGACGCCGGGAAGGAAGCCGAAAAGAAACCGGTTAGCGCTGGCTCCCAATCTGACGCCCGCGTCTATTTGGAGCTGATGTAGTATTCGGTAGACCTCGTGTCTCCTCTCTTCCGAGGACGCGTCGTAAGGTCGGTCAAGGCAGGTAACTGAAAGCCATATATCCTCCGAACAGAAGATCAATAGCGCTATGCCGTGTTCGATAAACCTCAATGGCTCTGGTTCAGTTGAGACATAGAGTTGGGATGAACTGCCGCCGATGAGCGGCACGTCGTGATGGAGTCGTTCTCTAAGAGCGGATCTGACTAGCTTGGGTAATGGAACCTCAGACCGACACCAATCTGCGGTGGCCAGGAGCATAGCGAAACGAACCGGCAGCTTTGCGCTATCGATAGATTCCAAAGCGCGTGTGACCAGTTCCTGGACAGCTTTTTCTTGCGATTCTTCCTGGCCGGAACCGTGAAACACCCCAATACCAATATCGATCAGTTTCTGATCCATAGCCAATAAATACCTCTGAGGAGGATAATCTTCACCCATAATCGACTCCCATAACGGTGAGGCCCGCGTAGATTACCTACGAATGGTTAAATGTGAGGCGGGCGTTGGAGGAGATACATACAATTTATGACTCCACGATCCTTTCTGCGGTGAATATGAAGCCGAAAACACCGCTGGCTCAATGAGGAGGTAAGGATCTTGAGAACCAATCCCCAAAAACAGCTATTAAGCCGCCATCAAAACTACAACTACTCCGGCGGCAACTACTATGCCTTTTGTCGGAAATATGCGACGCCAACGGATATTTTCCATATCACTTTTTTATTCACTAGCTTAGCTGTCGTTTCTTCGATGAAGGATGGGGCCACTCGTGGCTGGCGTCGACTGTAAGACTGGGATTATTTTCCGCCGGATGGGAGAAAATTCCCCTCCATTCACTATCTTGAGATTGTTGAAGTCTACTGTATCTCCTTAAGCAAATTCAGCCAGCTTCTCTTTTCTCTCGCCGTGTCAAAAAGCCCGGCCAATTTTCCGCATTGCTTTTTCAATTCATCAAGAAAATCCGCATCATTCTCCGCCTGACGCATCAGTCTGGCTAATTCCGCAGTGGCGCCAATATCAAAATAGCCCGGATAATCTTCGCCCAACAACCCGACATTGCCCGCAATTCGCGAGGCTATTACCGGCGTTCCCGCGACAATCGCTTCCGAAACGACATTCGCCCCGCCCTCCAGGCGGGAGGAATGGACTCACAACTGGCTGCGCATCAGAATCCTCCTCACGCGCCATTGCGGTTTTTCGCCGATCCAGCGATAGCGCGGATTGATTTCCATCTCGCGGCGCGCGCGTTCGGCCATCTCTTCGTTCATCGCGGCGCCTGCATGAATGATTCGGACGCGCGATGAAGCGGGCAGCAGGCGAGCCGCCATCGCCGCCCGGAACGGGTCTTT
>Ga0114129_10014894_pt1 | contig 11079 bp, 7 predicted proteins | sample RhiMetdeltSRZDD1_FD_80071 | JGI IMG/M metagenome (GOLD analysis project Ga0114129, IMG submission 80071) | Populus rhizosphere microbial communities from Tennessee, USA - Rhizosphere MetaG P. deltoides SRZDD1 (version 2) (version 2) | ecosystem: Host-associated > Plants > Roots > Rhizosphere >... | reverse complement strand
CTCGAGATCAGCCACCGATCGGCGGCGTTCGAAGCGATCCTGGCGCAGGCGGAGGCCGACATCCGCACGCTCGCGAACATCCCTTCGAACTACAGCGTGCTGTTTCTGCAGGGCGGCGCCAGCCTGCAGTTCTCGATGGTGCCGATGAACCTGCTCACGGCGGGCGCGACCGCGGACTACATCGACTCCGGATCGTGGGCGGAGAAGGCCATCAAGGAGGCAAAGCGCGTCGGCAACGTCAACGTCGCGGCGACGACGAAGGGCGAGAACTATTCGCGTGTGCCGCCGCATGACGAGCTGAAGCTCACGCCGGGCGCGGCCTACGTCCACATGACGTCGAACAACACGATCGAAGGCACGGAGTACAAGGATCTGCCGGCCGTCGGGGACGTGCCACTCGTCAGCGACACGTCCTCGGACATGTTCAGCCGGCCGATCGACATCTCCCGACACGCGCTGATCTATTCGGGCGCGCAGAAGAACATGGGACCAGCCGGCGTGACCGTGGTCATCGTCCGCGAAGACATGCTCCAGCGCTCCAGCAAGTCGATGCCGACGATGCTGAACTACGCAGTCCACGCGGAAAACGGGTCCATGTACAACACGCCGCCGGCATTTGCGGTGTACGCGCTCGGCCTCGTGATGAAATGGCTGATCGGGACCGGCGGACTTACCGCGATCGCGACGACCAACCAACGCAAGGCCGACAAGCTCTACAGCGAGATCGATCGGACTGGCTTTTATCGCGGCACTGCAGAGACAACCTGCCGATCGTTGATGAACGTCACCTTTCGTCTCGCGACCGAGGATCTCGAGAAGCAGTTCATCAGGCAGTCGACGGCTGCAGGCCTCGACGGCCTCAAGGGACACCGATCGGTCGGCGGCATGCGCGCATCGATCTACAATGCGTTCCCGGAAGAGGGTGTCGACGCGCTCGTGAGCTTCATGCGCGAATTCGAGCGCACGCGCGGTTAGTGTGCTATCATGATTGTTTACACCAGTTAGCTCGCCCAGGGTCGTCCAAGTCAGAAATCGGAGGATATGTAGTGCTTGCATCGCTCGTTCTGAGCCTCGTCGTCTCGGCCATAGTGACCCAGGTGGCGGTGTTCGGAACGACCATCTACCTGCATCGGACCGCCACCCACAGAGCCCTCGTTCTGCATCCGGCGCTCGAGTGGTTCTTCAAGTTTTCGTTGTGGTTGACGACCGGGCAGCAGACCAAGGAATGGGTGGCGGTCCACCGCAAGCACCACGCGTTCACCGACGAGGAAGGCGATCCGCACAGTCCCCTGCTTGTCGGTTTCTGGAGAGTCCAGCTGGGGAACGTGTACTACTACATGCGCGAGATCAAGAAAACGGACGTCGTCGAGCGGTATGCGCGCGACATCCGCGAGGGCTGGTGGGACAAGAACGTCTTCAAGCGCGGCCTTCTCGGCCTTGCCATCGGCACGGTCAGTCTATGCGTCGTGCTCGGCATCGGCTGGGGTCTTTTGGCGGCCGGCCTTCATGCCGTCATTTACGTGTTCGCCCTCACGTCATCCATCAACGGTCTGTGTCACCACGTCGGTTACAAGAACTTCGACAACACCGCGACCAACATCCGCCTCATCGCGTTGATCACCGGCGGCGAGGGTCTCCACAACAACCATCATGGATATCCGCGCAGTCCCAAGTTCAGCCTGCGCGGCCGCCTGACTGAAATCGATCCCGCGTGGCCGATCATCAAGGTCCTCATCCTGCTGGGCCTCGCGAAACCGTCCAAGACCATCGACGAAATCGCCGCTTAGTGTCCCTGCGGCGGGCGGAAGCGGCGTCCGCGACGGCGGCGGCGCCGCCTGCGGCCTGACGGCGGGACGGTTTCGCCTGGGCTCGCGGCGCCTGCGGCGGGCTCGGCGTCCGTGGGGCTGGAATCGGCGAGCAGCGCCTTCCAGTGATCGATGATGTCGGGCGACCCGCCGTGAATCTCCATCCAGGTCAGCGCGTCGCGAAAGATATGGCGGTGCGCCAGCGCGCGCTGCGCGCGCTGGCTGACAGACAGGTCCTTCAACCTCCGCTGTAGCGCGATGATCTGCCTCAGTCGTTCGATGTCGCGGCGTGCCAAGGGCAGGTCGCCGAGCCTCGGGTTGGGCGGATGGCGCGGCGGACGATTGGGGGACGGATTGGAGACGGAGCTGGCTCCGTCCCCACCCCGTCCCCGCTCCGTCCCCAAGACGGCCGGACGCGGCGGGTGAAGAGAAATCCCCAGCGGGATCAACAGGCTGCCGAGCAGGATCGCGTTGCTCAACGTTTCCGGAGTGGAGTCGAACCGGCGACGGTAGGTGTCGAGCGCGGCCAATGACTGCCAGAGCGGGTCGTTCGCGCCGAGATGCAACTCCGTGGAGATCGGCTCGAGCAGGCCGACATCCGCGAGGCCGCGGAACGCCTTCTCCGCAGAGCCCGCACGCAGAATCTTGTAATACTCCTCGAGTAGCCGCGCCATCGAGCTCTTCGAGATCTCGTGCCGATGCGTGCGAATGGCCGCCAGCAGCGACGGCTCGATCGTGAAGTCGAGCCGCGCCGCGATCGCGATCGCGCGCAGCATACGCACCGGATCCTCGTTCAGCCGGACGTCCGGATCGCCAATCGACCGCACGATCCCCGCGCGCAGATCTTCGAGACCGCCCACGTAGTCGATGACTGAAAACGTCGCGATGTCGTAGAACAGCGCGTTGATCGTGAAGTCCCTGCGAAACGCGTCCTCCTCCGGCGTGCCGAACGTGTTGTCGTGGTGGATCAGCTGCTCGCCTTCCGGCGTGGTCGGATCCGGCGCGGGGACGCCGTCGGCGACCACCTCCTCGCCGGCGGCCACCTGCCGCCGGAACGTGGCCACCTCGATGACCTTCATGCCGAACCTGACGTGGGCGAGCCGGAACCGTCGTCCGATGATCCAGCAGTTCCGAAACAGCTTCTTGACCTGATAGGGATGCGCCGAGGTGCCGATGTCGAAGTCTTTCGGCCGGCGACCGAGGAGCAGGTCGCGCACGCTGCCGCCCACGAGGTAGGCCACGTGGTCGTGCTGTCGCAATCGGTAGAGGACCTTCAGCGCGTCGGGGTCGATATCCCGGCGAGAGATCGAGTGCTCTTCGCGCCGAACGATCCGCGGGGCGACCACGTCCGGCATTGTACCAAACGGGTAAACGAGACCAACTAAGCGACTGATTGACAATGACTTAGAGCACAACGCGGCCTGTGCTACCATCGGGGCATGATCGCGACGAACCCACGAAAGCACGAAACCATTCGTGATCTTTTTCGTGTTTTCGTGGTTTCGTGGCTTATCCCGGCGGCTTCCGTTCAAGCTGCCGACGACCCGCTGACGCGCGCGCGCCTTCTCTACAATCAGCGCCAGTTCCAGGAAGCCGTCAGCGCCGCCGAGCAGGCGCGGCTGATCCCGGCGCACGCCGACCTCGCCGACCTGGTCGCGGCCCGCGCCTACTTGGAGCGCTTTCGCGAGAGCGCGGCGGGAGACGACCTGACGAACGCGCGCAACCGCCTCAGCCGTCTCGATCCGGCGAAGTTCCCGCCCCGCGAGCGCGTCGAGTACATCGTCGGCCTCGGGGAGGCACTGTTTTTCGACGACTCGTTCGGCGCGGCGGCCGCGGTGTTCGACTCCGTGCTGCTGCACGGCGAAGCGATGTCGAGCGATGCGCGCGAGCGCGTGCTCGATTGGTGGGCGACGGCGGTCGATCGCGAGGCCAAGCCGCGTCCGGACATCGACCGGCACGATATCTATCAGCGCATCCGAGCGCGGATGCGCGACGAAATCGCAACGCACCCCGCCAATGGGACCGCGGCGTACTGGCTGGCGGCCTCGGCCCAGGCGCAGGGCGACCAGCAAGCCGCATGGGACGCCGCCCTGGCCGGCTGGGTCCGTGCCCCCCTAACTGACGATCGCGGCGCCACGCTCCGTGCCGACCTCGATCGACTGGTGACGGTGGCCATCATCCCCGATCGCGCCAAGGTCCTCGGCCAGCCGGCCGAGACCCTGAAAGTGCAGTGGGAGGAGTTCAAGACGCGGTGGACCAAATAACTGATCGTCGTACTGAGAGATTCGATTAGGACTTGGCGTCTCTCCAATTCTCTCCGATGCCCACATCGACCGTGAGCGGCACGTTCAACGTCGCCGCTGACTCCATCTTCTCGCGCACGAGCGCGGCAATCTCTTCGGCGCGAGCCTTCGGCACTTCGAACAACAGCTCATCGTGGACGGTGAGGATCATGCGGGCGTCGGAGTGCGGCGCCAGCGCGGCGTGGACATCGATCATCGCGCGCTTCATGATGTCCGCGGCGGATCCCTGGATCGGCAGGTTCACGGCGACACGCTCCGCGGCCATCCTGATCTGACCGTTCCGGCTCGTCAGCTCCGGCACGAGCCGGCGGCGTCCGTACATCGTTTTCACCACGCCAGTCGCGCGGGCTTCCTCGAGCGTGCGATCGATGTACGCGCGGACGCGGGGGAACCCGGCGAAGTAGGCGTCGATGAACTCCTGCGCCGCCTGCTGCGTCACACCGATGTCCTTCGACAGCGTGAACGCGCTTTTTCCGTAGAGGAGCGCGTAGTTGACCATCTTCGCGATGCTGCGCAGCTCGTGCGGATCGCGACCCGACTCGCTCCCGAAGATCTTCATCGCCGTGCGCTCGTGGAAGTCGGCGCCCTCTCGAAACGCGTCGACGAGCACGGGATCGCCCGAGACGTGCGCGAGGACGCGAAACTCGATCTGCGAGTAATCGGCGGAGATGAGCACGTGACCCGGGTCGGCGATGAACGCCCCTCGAATCTCGCGGCCGAGCGCCGTCTTGATCGGGATGTTCTGCAGGTTCGGGTCGCTGCTGCTCAGGCGCCCGGTCGCGGCCACGGCCTGGTTGAAGCACGTGTGGACGCGGCCGGTCACGGGATGGACGAGCTGCGGCAGGGCGTCGATGTAGGTGCCCTTCAGCTTCATCAGGCCGCGCCATTCGAGGATCTGGCGGGGCAGGTCGTGCGCCAGCGCGAGCTCCTCGAGCACTTCCACGGCCGTCGACGGCGCTCGTGAGGTGCCGGTCCGCTTCAGGACCGGGAGCTGCAGCTTCTCGAAGAGGATTTCGGCGAGCTGCTTGGGCGAGTTGATGTTGAACTCGCCGCCGGCGGCTGCATAGATTTGCGTCGTGCGCAGCGCCAGGTCCTGCTCGATCTTGGTCGACTGCGCCGCCAGGGCGCGACCGTCCACGCGGACGCCGGCGCGCTCCACGGCGACGAGCACCGGAATCAGCGGGCGCTCAATCGTCTCGTACACGTCCGTCAGCTCGTCCTTCGCGAGCTGCTCGCGAAAGATCGGCACGAGCTGACCCACGAGGTCGGCGCGCTCGCACGCGAAGTCGACCGCCGCTTCGACCGGCAGCTCCGCCAGCGACATCGCTTTGGTGCCCCGGCCGCAGACGTCCTCCTCGGTGAGCGCCTTGTAGCTCGTATGTTCGAGCGCGAGATCCTCGAGCTTGTGCTCGGATCGCGTCGCGTCGATCAGATAGCTGGCGAGCATCGTGTCGGTGTCGAAGCCGCGAAGCGTCACCCCATGCTGCGCCAGCACGATGGCGTCGAACTTGAGATCGTGTCCGGCCTTCTTCAGCGTCTCATCTTCGAGGATTGGTCGCAGCGGCTCGAGCGCCGCCTCGAGAGGAAGGCTCGCCGTTTCACTCAGCGCACGGTGTCCGGTCGTGATGTAGTCCGCGTCTCTGGGCGCTGTCGAGAACGCCAGGCCGACCACCCCGGCGCGCATCGCCGTCGGGCCGTCCGTCAACACGCGCAGCGCGAACCGCCCATGAGCGCGCAGGCGCTCCGCCAGCGCCCGCACGCCCTCGTCGGTGTTGATCGTCCGATAACTCTTGGCGATCGAGCTCGCGGTCGGCGCGTATTCCTTCGCGAACGCCCGGAAGCCGAGCTCGTTGAAGATCTGGAAGCACTTCTCGCGCGACCCTCCGCGGAATCGGAGCGCGTCAGCATCGAACTCGACCGGCACGTCGGTTCGGATCGTTGCCAGCTGCCGGCTTTGCCTCGCCGACTCCGCGTTCCCCAGCAACCCTTCGCGATAGCGCTTGTGCTTCACCTCCGCGGCGTGGCCGAGGAGATTCTCGAGCGATCCGAACTGCGTGATCAGCTCTGTCGCGCCCTTCTCGCCGATGCCGGGGACCCCTTTGATGTTGTCGATCGTGTCGCCCATGAGCGCGAGGACGTCGACGACGAGCTCCGGCGGAACGCCGAACTTCTCCTTGACGCCCTCGGCGTCGTACCAGGTGCCTTCTTCCTTCGGGTTGTAGACGCGGATGCCGCCGCGAACGAGCTGAAAGAAATCCTTGTCGCCGGTCACGATCGCGATCTCGAAGCCGGACGCCGCGGCTTTCTCTGCCAGCGTCCCGATCACATCGTCGGCCTCGAAGCGCTCGGAAGTGAGAATCGGGACGCCGAGCGCCTCGCACGCCGCGTGCACCATGGGGATCTGTTCGGCGAGCTCGTCGGGCATCGGCGCGCGGAAGGCTTTGTAGTCCGACACCAGATCGTCGCGGAACGTGCGGCCGGGTAGATCGAACGACGCGGCGATGTATTCGGGTTTGTGCTCGTTGAGCAGTTTGCGCAGCATCGTGACGAAGATGTAGACGGCGTTGGTCGGCCGTCCTTGCGCATTCCTGAGGAACCCGCCTTCCGCGGTGCGGACCGGGGCGTGGAACGCGCGGTACATCTGCGAGCTGCCGTCGATCAGATAAAGCACGGAACTTTTTACTATAACATTGGCCCGAGATGTGGATCCGCGCCGCCTCACGATGAACGCAAAGGCCGCTAAGACCGCAAAGAAAAATATTCTCTGCGCGACCAAGAGAGAGCTTCTCCACGCTTGGGCCGCCAGGAAAAACATTCTTTGCGTTCTTTGCGCGCTTTGCGTTCTTCCGTCGGTGGCGTGCGGCACGAACCTGTTTCGCCAGTACGAGTACGAAGAGGACATATTCCTCTCGCTCGACGGGTCCGCCACGATCACCCTCAGCGCGTCGATTCCCGGGCTGAACGCGCTGCGCGGCACGTCATTCGACCCGAATCCGAACGCGCGGACCGATCGCGATGCCGTCCGCAACTACTTTTCGTCGCCGGTGACGCACGTCGTGTGGGTGCGTCCATCGCGCCGCAACAACCGGCGCTTCGTCCACGTGCGGCTCGAGGTCGCCGACGTGCGCCGGCTCAACCAGGCGCCGCCGTTTGCCTGGTCCACGTACGAGTTCAAGAGAGACCACGAGCTGTACGTCTACAAGCAGAATGTCGGCGCCTCGGCCGGCGGCAGTCCGGGCGTCGTGAACTGGAACGGCCGGGAGCTCGTGGCCGTGCGTGTGCACCTGCCGAGCAAGGTCGCCTACCAAAACACTCAGGACAAGCGCCGCGGCAACATCTTCGTCTGGGAACAGCCGCTCACCGAGCGGTTGAAAGGGACGCCGGTGGAGATCGAGGTGCGGATGGAAACCCAGTCGATTCTCTATCGCACGCTCTGGCTGTTCGGCGCGACGTTTCTGGCCGTCGCCGTGGCATTTGCCATCGTCATTGGCTTGGTGCTGAAACGGAGCGGCGCGCCCCGTCCGGAGACCCGGCCCGAATAGTGACGGCGCGCTCCAGCGCTGGCCTGGTCTCCCTGGCGAGAATCCGCAGCTGCCGAAGCCCCAGGATGTTGTCGCTGGCGGCGAATCGCGAATCGACGAGTGGGCGCGGCGCGATCCCGAAGCCGATGAGCGCGAGGACAAGCGCCCCGAACGTCCACGCTTCGCGTCGGGTCAACTCGAAACGCACGCCGGAATGCGCGAGCGGATCCGGGCGGCCGCAAAACAGAGAAAAATACATTCGGAGCACGGCCAGGCCGGTCAGCGCCGACGCAAGGACGACGGCGAATCCCATCACCGGAAACGCGTCGATGGCGCCATCCACGAGGAGCTCTTCACCCACGAAGCCAAGCGTACCGGGGAAACCGGTGCATGCCAGTCCCATGCACAGGAAGCTGATGGCCAGCACCGGCATGCGCTCGTAGCCGCCGTGGTACGTGGCCAGACCGAGCCTCCCCCGGCGCGCTTCGAGGACGAGCACGCAGCGAGCGAGTCCGGCGAACGCCAATCCCGCCGAGAGCCACACGAGCAACCCTCCCGCGAGCGCAGTCACGCTCGTGCAGTCGAGGCCGGCCATGACCAGGGCAGACTGACTCATGAACAGATACCCGCACGCCCGACGCGCGCTGGTCTGGACGAGGGCGAGCGCGGCCCCGTACACCGACGTCCCAAGCGCCAGCACGGCGATCACCCGCAGCATGTCGGGTGACGCGCGCGGCACGATCAGCACCACCGTCATGTACGCGCCGACCTGCGGCGCGCTGAACAGAATCGCCGGTCCAAGGCGTCCGTGATCGAACACCTCCGGCACCCACGCGTGAAACGGCACGATCCCCTTCCGCACCAGCGCCGCAATCACGATCAGCCACATGGCCGCGCGTTCAACCGTCGAATCGTGTGCGCCCGGGCGGATGAGCAGCGCGACCCCGACGGTGAAGAGCAGCGTCGAGAAGCCCAGATACGCCGCCACGATACGCCGCTGATACTGATGCGCCGGATCCGACAGCGCGGACAGAAACGTCCAGACCGAGGCGACCGAGAGGAGCAGGAGCACGACCGCGCTCTCCGTGAGAAAGGACCCGAGCGTGATGAGCGTGGCGAGCGCGGTCCGCCGCAAGCCTCCCCGGTCGAGCGCCGCGCGCGGCGTCACGGCGACCGTGAGCAGCCACAGGCCGGCGGCAAACGGCAGCAGGACGGCCGAGAGCGTGTCGATGCGGATGACGGCCTCTCCGCCGGGAGCCCAGCTGAACGCGGAGCTGCGGATCGAGAAGACGTGCAGGCGTGGTGAAGCCGCGACGATGAGCGCCGCGAGCAGCATCGACACCGCCGAGGCGACCGCGAGACGTCTGAGGCGTTCGACATCGACGTGAAGAAACGACGCGCCAATCACGAGAGCGGGCAGCGCCACGAGACCGACGAGCCACAGCCACGCGTCACTCATCCTGGGCCTCGCCTTCGCTGATAGTTACCGGATGGCGCGTTGGGATGACGGCATCGCACAGCCACCTGTCGAGACGCGTGAGCCGGCGCGCGAGCCGTATGAAGGGCTCCACGACCAGGCGGTCGAGCACGCTGTCGAGGAATCCGCGCTCGAGCGCGATGAGGAACAGGCCCCGACGCACCCGATCCGATGTCACGGCCTCGAGATAGCCGCCCGACGGAGACGGGCGGTCGCCGATGGCGTCTTCCATCCCGTGCAGATCGTGGAGGACGTTCGGGGCGCTCAGGAACTGCAGCAGTCGAAAGCAGGCGTGTCCGACCAGATGGACGAACGCGACCGTGTACCAGCCGATCGCAATCTCGACGACGATGATCCCCACTTGCGTGAGGGCCGCATAGGCCAGCGACGATTTCACGTCGCTCTGCACGCGCGTCGTGACGCCCGCGAAGATCGCCGTCGCCGCCCCGAGTCCGCCCGCGAGGAGCCGGGCCGCCGGCACATGCTCGAGCAGCGGCGCGGCCCGCAGCAGCAGGAAGCAGCCCGCGTGAATCGAGAGCGATCCGTAGTAGACGGCGCTCGACGGCGTGGGTCCCTCCATCGCGCGCGGGAGCCAGCTCGAGAACGGCAGCAGCGCACTCTTGGCGGCGACGGCCACGATGAGCAGGAGCGCGATGATCGTCGCGTTGGTTCCGGTCAGGTCGACCGCCGAAGCCGCGCGCGTGCCGCCAAACAGCAGCGAAAGGCTGTCGGTGCCCGCGACGTGGCGCAGCAGCACCGCCGCCGACAGCAGGGCGGCGTCGCTGATACGGTAGACGGAGAAAACCCGCAGCGCATTCGACACGGGCGCGGTCCGCTCGAGAAAGAACGCGACGAGCAGCGCCGAGCTGAGTCCGACAAACTCCCACCCGATGAAGAGGACTTCCACGTTGCCGGCCAGTGCCACGAGCAGCATGCCCGTCACGAACATCGCCAGCAGGACGAAGTAGCGGTTGTAGCCGGACTCCCGATGCAGATATCGGTTCGAGAACGCCGACACGACGCCGGCGATGGCCGCCGAGAGCGCCGCGAACGCCAGCGACCTCTGGTCGACGAGGAATTCGATCGCGATGCCGCCTTCGTGAGAGGTCGACCAGGCACCATAGGACAGGAGGTGCGTCCCGGTTCCGGTTGCGGCGTCCACGACGAGCGCCAGAGACAGCGCGGCACACGAGGTCATCATCGAGCCGCTGGCAAACGCGGCCGTCCATCGCTCCGGGAGCGGGCGGTTGATGATCGAGGCGCCGCCGAGCAGCGCAAACAGGATCGCCGGCGTTCCGACACCGACGAGCACCATCCATGCGAGCGGCACGCTCGGCATCATGCCGACGGTCCTGCTCGCATCACCTGCCGGTCGTCGGGCACGTCGGGTGGTCGCTGCACGATCGTCACCGGGGAAAGGAACCCGCGCTTGCCCTGATACCAGTCGGCCGATTCGCCCGCAACGACCGCCAGGGCATGTTCGGGAACGTGCGGGACGAAGCCCGTGGCTCGCCCTTCGATGAACTCAGGGCGACCTGAGCTTGCCGAAGATCGGAGCTCCCACAGGGCGTCCGATTCAGTGTCGAGGCACGCGAACCAGATCCATCGGTTTCGCACGAGCCGTTCGATGGCCGGGTTCTCTTGCACGACCCGCTGGACGCGATCACGGGTGCCTTCGACCACGATCGCCAGCCGTGTGGGTTCGTGGATCTCGACCATCTGCCACGGCAGGCCCGTGCGCAGGTCGCTCTGCGCGCCATCCATCACGCCGAGCAGCGACGTGACGTTGTGCGGCAGTTTCGTGCCGCAGCCATATCCAGTCGGATCGACGTAGCTGAAGTAGTACTCGAGGCTGATCCCGGCGACGACAGGCACCACCGCCGCCATGATGCGCGCGAGGATTGCGCCATCGGCGTCGCGGGTCGGATCGTACGACACGAGAAACGCGCGCCGATCGAGGAACAGCCCGCGTG
>Ga0114129_10014893_pt1 | contig 11079 bp, 8 predicted proteins | sample RhiMetdeltSRZDD1_FD_80071 | JGI IMG/M metagenome (GOLD analysis project Ga0114129, IMG submission 80071) | Populus rhizosphere microbial communities from Tennessee, USA - Rhizosphere MetaG P. deltoides SRZDD1 (version 2) (version 2) | ecosystem: Host-associated > Plants > Roots > Rhizosphere >... | reverse complement strand
TACACCGACCCCGACGTGACGGCCAACATCCACGTCAGCTGGCTCGACCCCTCCAAGGTCCGCCGCACGACGGTGGTCGGCAGCAGCAAGATGGCCGTCTACAACGACCTCTCCTCCGACGAGCGCATCCGCATCTTCGACAAGGGCGTGGTTGCGCCCGAGGGCGACGCCAACCTGCAGAACATCCCCATGTCCTACCGGTACGGCGAGATTCGCGCACCCTACGTCTCCTTTGAGGAGCCGTTGACCGTGCAGGACCGCGAATTCGTCTCGTGCATGCTGAGTGGGAGGCAGCCGCGCACCGACGGAGCCAACGGCTTGAGCGTCGTGCAGACCCTCGAGGCCGCCAACATCTCGCTGCGGACGGGCCGGCCGGTCGCCCTCGAGGAAGTCGCCGAGCTCGACCGCCTCGACGCCGAGCTCGCGAAGGTCTCGTGAGGGCCGCCCCGCCGACGAGGACCGACGCCACCGCCCTCGTCGTACCGTTCAACGACCTGGGCGCCATGACCGCCGACGTCGCCGAGGCGCTGGAGCTCGCCTGGAAGGACGTGGCGACGAGCTCGTCGTTCGTGGGCGGCCGGCGGGTCGAGCAGTTCGAAGCAGAGTGGTCGGCCTTCTGTGGCACCGGACATGCGGTGGGCGTCGGGAACGGGACCGACGCGATCCAGCTCGTGCTCCGTGGGCTCGGCATCGGTCCCGGCGACGAGGTCATCGTGCCGGCCAACTCGTTCATCGCCACCGCCGAGGCTGTCGTGCTCGCCGGGGCGACACCGCGATTCGTCGACGTCGACCCCGAGACGCTGCTGGCGACCGCGGACACGATCTTGCCGGCGATCACCTCACGCACCGCCGCGATCGTCGTGGTCGGGCTGTACGGCAACCTGCCGTCGATGGACGACATCCTCCGCCTAGCCGCCGACAAGCATCTGGCGCTCATCGAGGATGCGGCCCAGGCCCACGGATCCACCTGGCGGGGGAGGCGGGCCGGCTCCTTCGGCGTCGCCGGCTGCTTCAGCTTCTACCCGGGAAAGAATCTCGGGGCGTTCGGCGACGCCGGGGCCGTGGTCACCGGCGACGGTGCGCTGGCCGAGCGAATCCGGTCGCTGGGGAACCACGGCCGTGAGGCCGACGCCGGCCATGTCCATACGCTGGTCGGCACGAACAGCCGGCTGGACGCGCTCCAGGCGGCCGTGCTCTCGGCCAAGCTGCCGCGCCTCACCGCGTGGAACCGGGCCAGGCGCACGTCGGTGGTCGCCTACCGCCAGCTGCTGCGCGGGCCCGGGCTCCGCATGGTGCGGGTGGATGGGCAGGTGGAGAGCTCCTGCCACCTCCACGTCGTCCGGGTTCCCTCCCGCGACCTGGTGCGGCAACGCCTTCACCGTCAGGGGATCGAGACCGGTGTCCACTACCGGGTCCCGTGCCACCTGCAGGAGCCGTACCGGGGGTTCGCCCCGGATCCGCTGCCGGCGGTGGAGCAGGCGGCCGGCGAGATCCTGTCTCTGCCACTGTTCCCGCATATCACGAGACGACAGGTCGAGCACGTCGCCGCGCAACTGAACACCATCGTCGCGGAGCTGGACCCCCATGGTGGCTGACCTGAGCCTCGGAGAGGACCTCGTCGCCGATCCAGACGTCACCCTCGGCTATCGCTCGTCGCGGGCGGCGACGCAGCGGTTGCGGATCGGCCCCGGGGCGCGACTGCGCAGCGGCACCGTCGTCTATGCCGGCTCGGAGATCGGCAGCGGCTTCCAGACCGGCCACCACGTGATCGTGCGTGAGGACACCAGGATCGGTGACGACGTCTCGATCTGGAGCAACGCCGTCATCGACTACGGCTGTGTGGTCGGCAGCAGGGTCAAGATCCACTGCAACTGCTATGTCGCCCAGTTCACGGAGTTGGAGGACGACGTCTTCCTCGCTCCGGGCGTCACCATCGCGAACGACCTGTTCCCCGGCAGTCGCGAGTCGGCGCGCGCGATGGCAGGCCCGCTCATCCAGGCGGGTGCCCAGATTGGGATTAACGTCACCGTCCTGCCATATGTCATGATCGGTGCGAGAACGATCATCGGGGCGGGCTCGGTGGTCACCCGGGACATTCCCGCGGGGATGGTCGCCTACGGCAACCCCGCCATTCCAGTGCATCGCGTCGAGGACCTTCCGGACCTCGAGGCGCGTGTGAGCAACGCCTACAGGACCCGCATGGCGACATCCCGCCCAGGGGCCGCGGTGACGCAACAGCAGTAGGGGGAACCATGGCTCAGACGCTGCCCGACCACGAACGGCCGTGGGAGCCCTACCCGGTCGAGATCATCGGGGAGGTGGTCTCGGGCGACCGTAGGATGAGGGCGCTCGCGCTCCTCGACCGGGGGACCAAACGAGCCATCGACGTCGTCCTCGCCAGCCTCCTGCTCGTCGTCCTGTGGCCGCTGCTGCTGGCGATCGCGGTCGCGATCCGGCTCACCAGCACGGGACCCGCGCTGTTCCACCAGCTCCGGGTCGGGTACCGGTTGCGACCGTTCGTGATCCTGAAGTTCCGGACCATGTACCAGGACAACGACGACGCGGTCCACCGGGCCTACGTTCGCACCATGCTCACCGGCGAGGCCATGCCGGCCGACCCCGGCCGGGGCATCTACAAGCTGACCGACGACCCACGGGTGACGGCGATCGGGAGGCTTCTGCGCAGGACCAGTCTCGACGAGCTGCCACAGCTGCTCAACGTGGTACGCGGCCACATGTCACTGGTCGGCCCCCGGCCGGTGTTACCGTGGGAAGCGGAGCTGTTCGAGCCCGGGTACCGGGTCAGGTTCGCCGTGAAGCCGGGCATGACCGGCCTCTGGCAGGTGAGCGGCCGCAGCGTCCTCACCATGCAGCAGGCGCTCGATCTCGACGTCTCCTACGTGCGCCACCGCAACCTGGCGCTGGACCTTGTTACCCTCCTGCGGACGATCGTGGTCGTCTTCAGCAGCCGAGGGGCCTGCTAATCGAGGTAACACCGCCTATGAGAACGACGAGGCCTGGCGCCGCCCAGCGGGCCCAGCCCGCCAGCGAGCGGCGGCCGGAACCGACCGAGCCGGCGTCCTCGAGCGCCGTTCTCCGGCACTCCGTATCGGGATCGGTCGGGACCGTCGTCAGCCGGCTGGCTGGTCTCTGCAAGACCATCACGGTCGGAGCCGTCCTCGGGGCCACCTACCTCGGCAACACCTATCAGGCGGTCAACTCGCTCCCGAACCTGGTGTACTACCAGCTCCTGGCCGGGTCCCTCTTCGCCTCGTTGCTGGTCCCGCCGCTCATCGCTCACCTTGACGGCGGCGACTGGCAGCAGGCCCGACGGCTCGCCAACGGCTTCTTCGGAAGCCTGCTGCTGATCGCCGGGCTGGCCTGCGGCATCCTGTTGGCGCTGCGCCCGCTGATCAGCCACCTCCTCACCCTCGGCGTACCGGACCGGGCCACCGCCACGGCACAGAGCCGCGTCGGCTGGCTCCTGCTGGTGATGTTCGTTCCGCAGATCGTCCTGTACGTCGTCGCCGGCACCGGGGCGGCGGTCATGAACGCCCGCGGCCGCTTCGCCCTGGCGGCAGCCGCGCCAGCGCTGGAGAGCCTCGGAATGATCGCCGTGCTGATCACCGCCGGCGTGCTGTTCGGCAGCGGCACCGGGATCATGGACGTCTCCAACGGCCAACTGCTGCTGCTGGGCCTCGGGACCACCGCGGCGGTGGGACTCCACGCCGCCTGCCAGTGGCTGGGGGCGCGGTCCTCGGGCCTGGCCCTGATCCCCACGGCGGGCTGGCGCGTCGCCGAGGTCCGCCAGGTGCTTCGGCGGGTCGTGCCCACGCTCGGGTTCACCGGGCTGGCCGCCGTCGAGATCTTCGCGGTCCTGGTCGTCGCCAGCACGGTGGAGGGTGGCCTGGTGGCCTTTCAGCTCGCGCTGAACTTCTTCTACCTTCCGACGGCCCTGGTGACCTGGCCCATCGGCCGTGCCCTGCTCCCGCAGCTGGCCCGCCTGCACCAGGCCGGCGACGTCAGCCTGTTCCGCAACGAGCTGCACCGCGCCGTCGCGGTCGCGTCGTTCGTCACCGTCCCCATCGCCGTCGGCTACGTCGCGCTGTCCGGGGAGCTGGGGCGCGTGCTGGCCTTCGGGCAGCTGGAGCGCGGCGCCGGACCGGCGCTGTTCGCGATCTCGCTGGCCAGCCTGGCCCCGGGGGTGGTGGGCGAGACCTGGTTCACCTTGGGCACCTACGCCTTCTACGGCCGCCAGGACGTCCGCACGCCGCTGCGTTCGATGGCTGTCCGCGTGGTCGTCTCGCTCAGCGGCATGGCGCTCGCCTGGCAGTTCAACGGACCGGCCGTCCTGGTGGTGCTCGGCCTGTCCCTGTCGCTCGGCAGCCTGGCCGGCACCATCCATGTCGGTTGGAGCCTGCGCCGGAGTCTGCCCCGAACCAGGCTCTTGCTCCTGCGCCCGCTGGCCGAGACGGTCCTGGCGTCGTTCATCATGGTGATCCCCGCCTACCTGACCATGCTGGCGCTGGGTGGGCTGAGCTCGACGAGGCCGATGCGGCTCCTGGCCGTCACCGCTGCCGCCCTCGTCGGGGCCGCGGTGTACTTCGGGATCCAGGCCGCCTGGGGCGCCCCCGCCCTCGGCTGGTTCAGGAGCGCCCTGCTCCGCGGGCGGCGCGCGCTCGGTCCGGGGCGGCGGACGTGACCAAGCTGGCCGGCGGCACCGCCCACCCCCGCCTCGCCGCGTTCCGTTGGCCGGCGGCCGGCGCCGGGCTGCTCCTGCTGGCCTGCCTGGCGGGCGCCATCATCACGGTCGTTCCCTCGTCGATGCTGGCCCTCGCGCTGTCGGCCCTGCTGCTCGTTGCCGTCATCGCGGTCCACCCTGCCGTCGGGGCCTACGTGCTGATCGCGGTCACTCCACTGGTGGCCGGGATCGACCGCGGACTGGCCATTCCCCTCCTCCGACCGAACGAGGCCCTGCTGGTGCTGGTCGGGGTTGCGCTCCTCCTCCGAGGCACCGTCCGCGCGGTCAGCGGATCTCCGGCCAAGGTGACCCTCGACACCATGGATCTCTCGCTCCTGTTGCTGGCGTTCACCAGCTCGGTCGTGCCCCTCGTGTGGCTGCTGGTCCGTGGCCACCCCATCGAGCAGGATGACGTGCTCTACGCCGTGATGATGTGGAAGTACTACGGCATCTACCTGGTGGCGCGGGCCAGCATCAGGACCAGGCGCCAGGTTCGCAAATGCCTCGCCATCTCGATGGCAGCCGCCTCGGTCGTGGCCGTCGTCGCCGTCTTCCAGTCGCTGCACCTCTTCGGCGTCGCGCAGGCGCTGGCCACCTACTACGCCCCGTACGGAGACACCGGCGCGGTCCTCAACAACCGTGGAGGGTCGACACTCGCGCTGCCGATCGCAGTGGCCGACCTCATGACCTTCAACCTGGCGATCGCCGTCGGTCTCCTCGTCCGCCGCCTCGGCTCGCGGCCGGCGCTGCTCGCGATGGGGATGCTGTTCGTCGCGGGCGCGCTCGCCGCCGGCGAGTTCTCCGGCGCGATCGGCCTCGGCCTGGGCATCGTCACCATGGCGGTGGTGACCCGCAAGGTGCGCACCATGGCCGGGTTCCTGCCGGTGCTGCTCATCGCCGGGCTCGCCCTGCGTCCGGTGGTCGAGCGGAGACTGGAGGGCTTCGGCTCCGCGAGCGGCCTGCCGGAGAGCTGGTCCGGCCGGCTGTACAACCTGACCAACTACTTCTGGCCGACGCTGTTCTCCGACGGCAACTTCATCCTTGGCGTCCAGCCCGCCGCTCGGGTGAGCACCTCCACGATGTCGCTTGGCTACATCTGGATCGAGAGCGGCTACACCTGGCTCCTGTGGAGCGGCGGCATCCCCCTGATCCTCGCCTTCCTCTACTTTCTGTGGGTCGGCATACGCGGCCATCTGTCGGCGGCCCGGTCGCGCGACGACGTCGTGGGCGCGGCCGCCCTGGCGGTGGTCGTGGCGCTGGTCGTCATCGGCGTGCTCATGATCATCGACCCGCACCTCACCTACCGCGGTTCGGCGGATCTGCTGTTCATCCTCCTGGGTCTCGTCGCGGCGGACAGAAGGAGGACGGCGGATGATCCTTACCGTCCCCTTCGGCCTCCCCGGCTGGAAGGGTCTTCGACGACGTAGCGCCGGTACGGTATCTGCGCCTTGCCCCTCCCTCATCTGCGCCCCATGATCGATCATCACGTTGGGAGTCGAGCGCATTGATGCAGGAAAGCGGAGTACGGGAGTTTGCCGCGGTAAATCTCCGCGACTTCTTCGGGATGCTCCGGCGACGCAAGTGGGTCATCGCGGCGATCGTCGCCGCGGTGCTCGCCGCGGCCATGCTCTTCTCGTTCCGGCAGACGCCCGTCTACGAAGCCAAGGCGAGCATCCTTGTCGAAAGCTCCCCCACGGGCGGGGACACCCCGAGTGAACCGAATATGGCGACCGAGAAGCTCGTGGCAGGCTCCCCCGCGGTCGCGAAGACGGTCGGCGAGGTGCTGAAGAGCGACGACACGCCGTACCAGCTGCTGCGGAACCTCTCGGTCAACGTCCCGGTGGAGACCGAGATCCTCGATTTCACCTATGCCGACGAGCATCCGGCGGTTGCGCAACAGCGAGCGCAGGCATTCGCGGAAGCGTATCTCCAGTTTCGCAAGCACAAGCTCGAGCAGGACACGCGGGCCTCCCGTCGCTCGCTCCAGGCGCAGATCAGCACCCTCAACGCTGCGCTCGAGGCGCTCAACGAGCGAGCCGGGGCGTCCAGCAGTCCCGGCCAGCAGAGCCTGCTGCAGGCCCAGTCGACCTCGCTCAACAGCCAGATCTTTATCCTCCAGCAGCGACTGGCGGAGCTGTCGCTGAGCGAGGACCAGTCACCGGGCAGGATCGTTGAGGACGCCACCGTTCCCGAGCGGCCGTCCCGTCCCAACCACTCGCTCAACGCCCTCCTCGGCGCCGTCGTCGGCCTGATGCTCGGCATCGGGGTCGTCCTGACGCGGGAATATGTCGGCGACCGTATCCAGGGACCCAAGGACCTCGAGTACCAGGTCGGCGCCCCTGTCCTCGGTGCGATCCCGGGCATCCGGGCTCGGCGGACCCCGGCCGCGGCGCGACTCGTCACCCTGCACCGGCCGAACTCCAGCGCGGCCGAGGCGTTCCGGCACCTGCGGGCCAACTTCGTCGTCGCCGCCGCCTCCCACAACGCCAAGACCATCCTGATCACCAGTGCGCGAGAGCAGGAAGGCAAGACGTTCACCACGGCCAATCTCGGCGTCGTGCTCGCCAAGGCCGGGCACCAGGTCATCGTCCTGTCCGCCGACTTCCGGAGATCACAGCTCGAACAGTTCTTCGGCATCAGGAGCTCCCACGGGTTCGTCGACGCCCTGGGCAACGACACCGAGCCGCTGGGCGTGGTTCCCGCCAGCTGGATGTGGAGCGTGGGGGCGAACCTCACTGTCGCGCCCGCCGGGACGCCGCCGGAGAACCCCACCGAGCTGCTCGGCTCGACCACCATGGCCGTCTTCATCAAGGAGCTGCGGGACCAGGCGGACTTCGTCCTCATCGATGCCCCACCGCTCCTCACCGTGGCCGACGCGGCGACCGTCGCGCCGGCCTGCGATGCGGTGATGATCGTCGCCGACGCCGACTCCTCCACGCGCGCCCAGGTGATGGAGACGCGCGAGCAACTGGCCCGCATCCAGGCCCCGTTGCTGGGCGCCGTGCTCGTAAATATGCCGGCAAACGGGCTGAAGCCGTATCGGCGGGGATAGGCCGTGAAGGTTGCGGGAAATCTTCCGCAGCCGCCGGTCCTGAAGAGCGTAGTCGCATCCACGCAACTCACTACTCCATCTGCACGATGACCAACTGGCCTCCTTCGAATAGAACGTGCTTCGGGTAGAAGTGGGGGGCAAGAGGGGGCAGGGGCGGGCTTTTCTCCTCTGCAACTGGGACTTGTCCGGATTCCGGATAATCGGGAACCAGAAGAAGGGGAGGATGCATGAAGCCGCGTCGGCTCAGAAACCTCGCGCGCTTAGGAGCGATCGTCGCGGTGGCGCTGTCCGCGCTCTCGATCAGCGCCGTGCCGGCCGCGGCCCAGGCCGCTCCGCAGACGGTGGTGTCGCTCACGTTCAACGACGCCTTCGTCAGCCAGTACACCTACGCTCGGCCGATCCTGCGGTCACACAACATGAACGGGACATTCTTCGTCACCAGCGGGGCGATCGACAAGGGCTACGCCTGCTGCGTCGCCTGGTGGCAGGCCGACGACCTCTACCGGGACGGCAACGAGATCGGCGGATTCGGCAGGGACCGCCTCGACCTGACCCAGGTCTACAACTCCGACCCGGTCCAAGACTACAACTACAAGCGCGCCCAGGTCTGCGATGACCGGCAGCGCCTAGCGGCGCTCGGCTACGATCCGCGGAGCTTCGCCTACCCGTACGGGGCCTACAACTACACCTTCCCGGGGACCACCAACACCGTCGAAGGCATCGTGCAAGCGTGTGGCTACAGCTCGGGACGCCCGGTGGGCGGCCTGTCGGCGACCGGGCCGGTCTATGGAGAGACACTACCTCCCCAGGACCCGTACGCGGTGCGGACCTGGAGCGACGGGAGCTCGTCGGCGATCTCGCTGCAGAGCCTCCAGTCGGCGGTCACGGCGGCAGCCAGCAACGGTGGTGGCTGGGTGCCGCTCGTGTTCAACGAGCTCTGCCACCAGGGCACCAGCAACTACTCGGCCTGCATGTCCTCCTGGCAGCCGACCGACGACGCCACCTTCTCGGCGCTGCTCGACTGGCTCGCGAACGCCGGCCAGCCCGGCGGCGCGCCCGCCGGCACGGTTGTCAGGACGGTACGCCAGGCGATAGGGGCACCGGCGCAACCGGTCCTGCCGGTCAGGCCGACCACCGTGTCGCTCACCTTCGATGACGGCAGGCCAAGCCAGTACCTGGCTCGCAACCTGCTGCTCAACAACAACATGAAGGCCACCTTCTACCTCAATTCGGGGTTCATCGATGCTCGGGACGGCGGCGCCATGACATGGGCGCAGGCCAGGACGCTGCAGAGCCAAGGCCAGGACATGGGCGGCCACACCAAGGATCACGTCGACCTCACCGACCCGAACACCACCACCGCCTTCAAGACCCAACAGGTCTGCAGCGACCGCACGCGGATCATCCAGGGACTCCAACTCCCAGCGACCACCAACCAGGTGGTGAGCTTCGCCTACCCCTTCGGCGCCTACAACGCCGCGGCCGAGGCGATCGTGCAGAGCTGCAACGGCGACAACGGGTACACCTCCGGCCGCTCCGCCGGAAACGTCTCGGTCGCCGGGCCGAACTACGCCGAGACGATACCGCCGAGGGACCGCTTCGGAACCTGGGCGCTCCAAGGCGAGAACAACCTGCCGATCCGGCTGCAGTACCTCAAGGACGCCGTCACGGCCGCCGCATCCCACGGCGGAGGCTGGGTGCAGATCGTCCTCCACGACGTCTGCTTCGCGAACCGGTCCGACTACGCCGAGTGCATGGGAACAGACGACCGGCCGATCGACTCGGCCGCGTTCAACTCGTTCCTCGGATGGCTCCGGACCGCCGGCCAGAGTGGCAGCGCGCCGGCTGGGACCACGGTGAAGACCGTGCGAGAGGTGATGTCCGGTTAACCGGCAAGACCACACACGCGGGGATCCCGGCGGGATCCCCGCGTGTGGTGTGGACCGCGGCCCGACGCGCGCACACGGACACGCCGGGCACTTGCTGGCGATCGTCGAGAATGTCCCCTTCGGAATTGACCCGCGACTCACTAAGCAGGTCGAGGCGCTGCTGGAGCAGGATTTCCGCGTCACCGTGGTGAGCCGGCGAGACCCGAGCAACGACGTCTGGCGCTCGGTGCCGGGGTTGCACGTGATCGAGTTCCCTGCACCCCCGGAGCCGGCCAGGATCCTCGGTTACGCGGCCGAATACGGCCTCGCCTTCGTCTGGGCGGCTGCCCTCTCGGCCCGCGTGCTGCTGCAGGATCGGGTCGACGTGATCCAACTCTGCCAGCCCCCGGACGTCTATGTCCCCCTTACCCTGCTCTTCCGGGTCCTCGGCTACAAGGTCGTCGTCGACCAGCGTGACCTGATGTCCGAGCTCTACACGGCGCGGTATGAGCGACCACGCCCGCTGGTGGTCGCCGCGCTGAAACGGCTGGAGCAGCTCAGCCAGGCCGCCGCGAACCAGGTCCTGTGCGTCAACCAGTTCCTCCAGAAGCGGGCCATGGCCGCCGGCCTGTCTCCCAGCCGCGTCACGGTGGTCCGGAACGGACCCGTGCTCGGCCGGGTGGCCCGGGCCGTTCCCGACCCCGACGTCAAGCATGGCCGCAGGTATCTGAGCTGCTGGATCGGGAAGATGGGCCGTCAGGACCGGCTGGACCTCCTGATCGCCGCTCTCGGCCATCTCGTCCATGGTCTTGGTCGCACCGACTGCCAGTTCGCCATCCTCGGCGACGGCGAATGCTTCGCGGACACCAGGCGGATGGTGGAGGAGCTCGGCCTCGATCAGTGGGTGATCTTCACCGACTGGGTGCCCGAGGAGGTGGTGTTCCGCTACCTGGCGACCGCCGACGTCGGGCTCGACGCGAGCCTCCAGGAGGAGGTATCGCCCGTCAAGGCGATCGAGTACATGGCCCTCGGGGTGCCGATCGTGGCGTTCGACCTGCAGGAGACGCGCGCCGCCGCGCGGGACGCGGCGGCGTACGCTCCGCCCGGCGATGTCAAGGCCCTGGCGGAGGCCATCGACGCCCTGCTCGACGACCCCGACCGCCGGGCGCGGATGGGACGGATCGGCAGCAGCCGCGTGCGGGAGTCGCTGGCCTGGGATCGCCAGGCGGCCGACTACCTCCGCGTCATCGAAGGCCTGACGCGGGACCGGCGTCGGGCACGGCGCCCACAACCGTCCTAGTACTACAGCCGCACTTTCGAGCGTCGTTGGCGTTGTCGCCAGTGGCAACGTCGAGCTCGTGCCTGATGGCGTCTTCGCCACCATGACCAGCCCAGCACCTGGATGGGATCAGCCGGTG
>Ga0114129_10014891_pt1 | contig 11080 bp, 9 predicted proteins | sample RhiMetdeltSRZDD1_FD_80071 | JGI IMG/M metagenome (GOLD analysis project Ga0114129, IMG submission 80071) | Populus rhizosphere microbial communities from Tennessee, USA - Rhizosphere MetaG P. deltoides SRZDD1 (version 2) (version 2) | ecosystem: Host-associated > Plants > Roots > Rhizosphere >... | reverse complement strand
CGTGTCCGGCGGGAACGTGCTCGTGTCCGGCAGCCCGCCGGCGAGCGAGATCACCTCGGGCCGTGCCGTCACCGCCATGAGGTCGCGCATGGCCGAGGACTTCATGACCTGCGTCCGCGAGGCGAAGAGGCCGGCGTATCGCTCCAGGTCGCGCTTGGTAGAGCGCGGCCGGCCGCGGCGCGGTCCGTCGTCTACAGTCACCGCGCTCCAGAGTACCGAGCGCCTCCCCGCTATCAGCCTTTTTCTCGACATCGGGCAGGGCACGGGCCTTGCATCCGCCAGCGGCGTCAGGCCGTTCCTGCCGCCGATCCTGGCGGGCGCCCTGGGCCGCGCGGACCTGGGCGTCAACTTCTCCGGCGGCGACTTCGCGTTCCTGGAGTCGATCCCGTTCATCGCCGCGCTCGTCGTCCTCGCCGCCATCTCGTATCCCGTCGACGTCCCGCCTCCGCTCCTCGCCGCGCTCGCGGTCGTGCTCGGCGCGCTCCTGTTCGCGGGGTCCCTGACCGAGGGCGGGCGCGAGGGTTGGATCGGCCTGCCGCTCGGGGCCGCCTGCGCCGCCCTCGCCTGGTACGCGAGCGCCCGTTTCTTCGCGCGCGCACGCGCGCGGCTCCAATCCGAAGCCGGCTTCCTCTCCGCCTACGGCGACCTGATCGCGCTCAGCATCGCGGTGGTCTCCATCGTGATCCCGCCGCTCGCCTTCGGGGCCCTGGCCGCGTTCGTATTCCTCCTCGTCCGCGGCCGCGCCGCCGAAGGCCGTAAGTACGAGGGGCTGCGCATATTGCGGTGAAGAAGCTCGTACTGGCAGTCATCGACTCGCTCAAGCCGGAGATGCTCGAGCGCGCGATCGACACGGGCCGGGCGCCCGCGCTGAAGGCGCTCGTCGAGCGCGGCGTCTATATCCGCGACTGCGTCTCGAGCTTCCCGTCGGTCACGCCGGTGGCGTCCGCGAGCATCACGACCGGACTGGGCCCCGACCGCCATCAGATCCCGTCGATGAACTGGTACCACCGCGGCGAGGAGCGCTACGTCGAGTACGGGTCGTCGTTCGCCGCGACGCGCACCTTCGGGATCGTGCGGTCGCTCTACGACACGGTCTACAACATGAACCTCGCGCACCTGAGCCGCGCGGAGCGGACCGTGTTCGAGACGGTCGAGGACGCCGGCTTCAGGGCCGCGTGCACGACATATCTGATCTTCCGCGGCCGGCACCGGCACGAGGCCGACGAGGCCGGGCCGTACACGCGGATCGCGAAGGCGGCGCAGTTCAGGCACGCGGTGTGGGGGCCGACCGAGCTCTTCTACGCGGACCTGTTCGCGTCGCGGAAGACGGACTGCCGCTCGACGCTCGGCATGCCAGGACAGCGTGACCGCCATTCGGGGTGTGTGGCGGCTCATCTCGTCGAGGAGGACCTGTTCGACTTCATGCTGCTGTCGCTGCCCGACAACGACACGCACTCGCACCGCTATGGGCCGTATGCGCAGACGAGCTCGATCGTCGAGGCCGACCGGGCGATCGAGCGCATGATGCACGCGGGCGGCGGGATCGACACGTTCCTAGACGACCACGCGGTGATCGTCCTCTCGGACCATTCCCAGACCCCCATCGAGCACAGCATCAACCTCGCCGCACAACTCGACCACCGCAGCGTGCTGATGCCGGACGGCGACCCGCGCGACGCCGACATCGCGGTCTGTCCCTCCGCGCGCTCGGCAATGGTGTACGTGCTGGATCCCGGGCAGGGCGACGAGGCGCCGGGGATCGCGCGCGACCTCTGCCAGGTCGAGGGCGTCGACCTGGTCGCGCGCCTGGCGGACGGGGAGGCCGTCGTGCAGTCGTCGCGGGGCCCGGAGCTCCGCTTCCAGCCGGACGGCGAGCTGGCCGACCTGCGCGGAGCCCACTGGAGCATCGAGGGGAGCCCGGAGACGCTGGCGCTCAAGATCTCGGAAGGGCGCGCTTGGAGCGACGAATACCCGGACGCGCTCGCCCGGCTCTGGTCCGCGCTCCAGTGCCCGCGCGCGGGTGACGTCCTCGTCTCGGCGACTCCCGGCTACGAGTTCGTCGACTGGGGCGGCGCTCATCACGTCGGCGGTGGGAGTCACGGCGCCCTCCACCGTGTCGACTCGCTCGGCGCGCTCGTGATGTGCGGGACCGGCCCGGGATCGGCGTCGGAGCGGATGCAGTGGACGATCCGCGACGCCGTCCCGGTCATCGCCGACCACTTCGGCATCCAGAGGCCGGCGCAGCCGGCCGGTTAACGCCGACCGGAGGTCGGCTTGCCATCAGGCGCGGTCATGGATGTCCGCGGCGCTACCCTCCACCGGATGCAGGACGAGAGCGCCGCTCTCGCGGCGCAGGCCCCGCCTCGTGCCCACACCCGCGTCCGGCACGGCCTGAGGCGCCCGCACAACTGGTACCAGCTGGTGAAGTTCTGCGTGGTCGGTGGATCCGGCTACGTGGTGAACCTGTGCGTGTTCGCGGCCTGCGTCGAGATCTTCTCGATGCATCACCTCGTAGCGGCCACGTGCGCGTTCGTCGTGGCGGTCGCGAACAATTTCTGGTGGAACCGCCACTGGACCTTCGGCGCCGGTGACGGGCACGCCGGATTCCAGGCGGCCCGGTTCTTCACCGTCAGCGTCGCCGCGTTCCTGTTCGCCGCCGGCATCCTCGAGGTCCTGGTGAGCGCCGTCGGCGTGGCGGAGCTGCCCGCGCAGGCGATCTCGATCGTCGCGGCCACGCCGCTCAACTTCGTCGGGAACAAAATGTGGAGCTTCGCGCGCTCGCGGCCGCCGGCCTAGTCGTCGCGTTCGGGGCGGCGGCGCCCCCGGCGCACGCCGTCGAGCTGGAGCGGCCCGCGAGCGACGACATCGCACCGCCGGGCTACGCGATGACCGCGCACGAGGTGGAGGCCATCTCCGCGCGCGACGAGAAGGTCAAGGAGGAGCGCGCGACCCACCCGGCGCTCGAGCCGACCGCGTACACGCGCCTGCCGGGACGCTGGCAGGTGTCGTGGTTCGACGGTGACGACCAGGTCGTGCAGGTCTACGTCGACGATCGCAGCGGAGCGATCCTCGAGTCGTGGACGGGGGACCAGGTCGCGTGGCGGATGGCGCGTGGGTACGAGGGGGCCTTCGGCCGGAAGTGGAACTCGCCCTGGCTGCTTGTCCCGCTCGGCCTGCTCTTCCTCTTGCCGTTCGTCGACTTCCGACGGCCGCTGCGGCTGCTCCACCTCGACCTGCTCGTGCTGCTCGGCTTCGGCGTCTCGCACATCTTCTTCAACGAGGGCGAGATCGGGGTGTCGGTCCCGCTCGCCTATCCCGTCCTGCTCTACGTGATGGGGCGCATGCTCTGGGAGGGCTGGCGCCGACGCGAGCGCGCCGGGAAGCTGGTGCCGCACGTTTCGGTCGAGGCGCTCCTGATCGGCCTCGTCTTCCTGGTCGGATTTCGCATCGGGCTGAACGTGATCGACTCGAACGTGATCGACGTCGGCTACTCGGGCGTGATCGGCGCGGATCGGATCATGGACGGCGACTCCCTCTACGACGGGGAGTTTTCGCACGACAACCAGAGCGGGAACGTCTACGGCCCGTTCGCGTACCTCATGTACATCCCGTGGGAGCAGCTCCTGCCCTGGCACGGCGTCTGGGACGACCTTCCCGCCGCCCACGCCGCCGCGATCACGTTCGACCTGCTCACGACGCTGGGGCTGTACGTCCTCGGCGTCCGCCTGCGCGGCAGGACGCTGGGGATCGCACTCGCGTACGCGTGGGTCGCATTCCCCTACAGCCTCTTCGCGCTTTCGACGAACTCGAACGACACCCTGATCGCGGCACTGCTCGTGTGGGCGCTCGCCGCGGCGACGATGCCCGCCGCGAGGGGCGTGCTGGTCGGCCTCGCGTCGGCGGCGAAGTTCGCGCCGCTTGGGCTGGTGCCGCTGTTCGCGACGCTCGGCCGACCGCTGCGCTACGGGGTCGCGTTGGTGCTGGCGGTTGTGATCGTCGTCGTGCCGTTCCTCCCCGACGGCGGCGTGCGCGACTTCTACGACACGACCATCGGGTTCCACGCCGGGCGGGAGTCGCCGTTCAGCATCTGGGGGCAGGAGCCGGGGCTCGACTGGCTCCAGACCGTGCTGAAGGTGGCTGTCGCCGGTCTGGCGCTTACGGTGGCGTTCGTGCCACGTAAACGGGACACCGTTCAGGTCGCGGCGCTCGCGGCGGCCGTCCTGATCGGCCTCCAACTCGTCACCGTCCACTGGTTCTATCTGTACATCGTGTGGTTCGCACCATTGGTGCTGGCGGCGCTCTTCGCCGCCCAACGTGACTCGGAGCCGGCGTCGGCGTGAGGTGGGTGTGGATAGGCGCGGGCGTCCTGCTCGCCGCGACGTTCTGCCTGACCTTCCTCGTCGACCCCTGGCAGGACGAGCTCGTCAGCGATGTGCCCCTCTACCACGCTTATGCCGACCTCTTCCTGGACGGGGTCGTCCCGTACCGCGAGGTCGGCTTCGAGTATCCGCCGCTCGCGGCGCCGCTGATCGCCCTGCCCGGGGTCGTCTCGCTCGACCCGGAGACGTTTCGCTACGGGTTCGCGGTCCTCGCGTTCATCTTCCTTGTCGCGCTGATGTTCGCGACCGGCCGACTCGCGGCGCTCAGCGCCGGCCGCGAGTGGGTGGCGCTACTCGTGGTCGCGCTCGCGCCCGTGGCGACCGGGGCGATGATCCGAACGCACTTCGACCTCGCGCCTGTGCTTTGCCTCGTCGCCGGGCTGGTCGCGATCGGATCCGGACGCTCGAAGAGCGGGTTCGCGCTCTTCGGCGTCGGCGGGGCGCTGAAGCTCTTCCCGCTCGTGGCTGTCCCGATCGCGGCAGCATGGCTCCTGGGGCAGGGACGGCGGGCGGAGGCGGTCACGGGGCTCGTGGTCGCGGCCGTCGTAGTCGCGTTGACCGTCGGCACCGCGATCGGGCTGTCGGTCGAGGGCGCCGGCAACGCCGTCGAGTACCACGTCGAGCGCCCGGTGCAGATCGAGAGCCTGCCGGCCACCGTGCTGAACGCCGTCGAGGAGGCCGGAGGACGGGCGCCGACGCCAAAGCACAGCCACCGCTCCGACGGCCTGAAGCACCCGGCGGCGGACGCGCTCGAGGTCGGTTTCCTCGTGCTGTTCGGAATCGTCATGGTCGCGCTCACGATGGCCGCAGCGCGCCTCAGAGACGTACGAGGGCTTGCGCTGGCAGGGCTGACCGCCGCCGCGGCGGTGGCGACGTTCGGGAAGGTGCTGTCGCCCCAGTTCATGATCTGGCTCGTGCCGCTTGCGGCGGTCGCGTGGGCGTGGGGGATGTACGCGCTCGGTGTCGTCACGACCGCAGCCATATCGGTGACGCTCGCGTGGTTCCCCGACCGCTACTTCGATTTGGTCGACCGCGACGACGAGCTGTTGGCGATCGTCGCCGGCCGCAACCTGCTTCTGCTCCTGATGCTCGCGCTCGCCGCGTGGGAGATACGGCGACTGGTCAGGGGCTCACGAGCAACTGCTGAATCGATGCCGCAAGCCCATCCGGCCGTCCCTCGATCAGCGCTGCGTTGACCCACGGGCTCTCCTCCGCGGTGTCGAAGCGAATCGGCATCTGACTCCGGAACGACTCGAGCGCCTGCTCGGTGCGCACGCCGATCACGCTGTCGCGCGCACCGGTCATGCCCACGTCCGAGATGAAGGCGGTTCCGCCCGGCAGCACCCGCGCGTCGGCGGTCGGCACGTGCGTATGCGTCCCGACGCAGGCGGTTACTCGGCCATCGAGGTGCCAGCCCATCGCGACCTTCTCGCTGGTCGCCTCCGCGTGGAAGTCGACGAAGATGTGGTCGACCCGCCCGTCGAGCTCCTCGAGGATCGCGTCGATTTCGATGAAGGGTGAGCGCGCCGCCTTCATGAACACCGTTCCGGAAAGGTTCACGACTCCGAGCCGGCCGCCATCCTTCTCCACGATCGTGTGACCGCGGCCCGGGTTGCTCTTGACGTAGTTGGCCGGCCGCACGATCCGCGGCTCCTCGTCCAGGTACGAGTAGACGTCGCGGTGCCGGTATGCGTGGTTGCCGAGGGTGATCGCGTCGGCGCCCATGTCGAAGAACGCGCGCGCGGTCTTCGCGGTCACGCCGAGGCCCCCTGCTGAGTTCTCGCCGTTGACGATCAGCCAGTCGGGCTCGTGTTCCTCGCGGAGGGCGGGCAACGCGGCCTCGAGCACCCGCCGTCCAGGGCTGCCGACCACGTCGCCGATGAACAGAAGCTTCATCGCCGCCGCATTCTTCCAACGTCTAGCGTTCGGCCCTTGCCGGTCATCGAGGCGAAAGGGCTCGTCAAGCGCTACGGGACGCGTGAGGCGCTGCGGGGTGTGTCCGTGGCGGCCGCCGAGGGCGAGCGGGTCGCGGTGATCGGCCCGAACGGCGCCGGCAAGACGACGCTTCTCTCGATCCTGGCCGGGATCCAGCGTCCGGACGAAGGGTCCGTAGCCGGTCCGGACGGCCGTGCGGGCTGGGTCCCGCAGCAGGCCGCGCTCTACGGAAAGCTGACCGTCGCGGAGAACCTCCGCCTGTTCGCCCGGCTCGAGCGCTGCGCGGACGTCGAGGCCGCGGTCGACCGGATGCTCGACCAGACGGGCCTCGGCGATAGGGCAGACGACCAGGTGAGCGTGCTGTCGGGCGGCAACCGGCAGCGCGTCAACATCGCGATCGGGCTGCTGGCCGAGCCGCCCGTCCTGCTGCTCGACGAACCGAGCTCCGCCCTCGACCCGCGGCAGCGCGAGCGGCTGTGGGAGTTCCTGCTGGCGCTCGAGTCGCAGGGCACCGCGGTCGTCTACGCGACGCACGACGTCCAGGAGGCCGAGCGGCACGCGCACCGCGTGGTGGTGCTCGCCGACGGTGAGCTCATGTTCGCCGGCACGCCGCGCGAGCTCGAGCAGGCCGTCGGCGCGACGGGCCTCGACTTCGAGGAGGCCTTCGTGGCGTTCCTCCGCCAGCGGGGCCACTGATGCGCTGGCTGCTCGTCAAGGACGTCCAGATCCTGCGCCGGTCGCCGCTCCTCCTGGCGCTGCTCGTGATCTACCCGGTCGTGATCGCCGTCCTGATCGGCTTCGCGCTCTCCCGTGGCCCGGACAAGCCGCGCGTGGCCTTCGTCAACCTCGTCCCGGCCGAGCAGAACGAGCTCGAGCTGGGTGGGGAGGACATCGACCTCTCCGACTACGCCGACACGCTCTTCGAGAGCATCGACCCCGTACGGATCGATTGCGAGGGCCGCGACCCGGAGGAGTGCGAGGACGAGGCGCTCGACAAGGTGCGCGACGGCGACGTCCTGGCGGCGCTCGTGATCCCGGCCGACGTGACCCAGAAGCTGCAGGCGCTCCAGAGCCTCCAGGCGGTCGAGCCGCCCACGGTCAAGGTGTATTTCAACGCCGAGGACCCGGTCAAGGCGCGCTACGTCGAGGACACGATCAAGTCGCGGGCACAGGACGCCAATGCGGCCCTCACGAAGAAGCTGACCGAGGTCGCACTCAACTACCTCGACCTGATCGTCACGGGAGGCGACATCTCGCTCCCGTTCCTCGGCGGCAACGTGGAAGTGCTCGGTCTCGAGCGCTCGAACGCGATCGTGCGCGCGGCACAGGCTCAGCTGCCGCCGAACTCCGAGGCGCGCAGCCAGCTCGAGCGCGTGCTGCGCTTCGGCGAGCTCGCGCGGCAGAACCTGGACCTCTCCGACGAGATCCTGAACACGATCGGGACGCCGATAAAGATCGACACGGAGGTCGTCAAGGGAGGCACGACGCCGCTGTCGTCGTTCGCGGTTGCCGTCGCGGTGGCGATCTCGCTGATGTTCGTGACGGTGTTGCTCGCGGCCGGCACGCTCGCGCTCGAGCGCGAGGAGAACGCGTTCGCGCGCCTGATCCGCGGCCTCGTCTCGCCGACCGGGCTGCTGTCCGAGAAGGCGCTCCTGGCCGCGGCGTGTTCGACGGTCGTCGCGCTCCTGATGCTCTGCGGGCTGGCCCTCTTCGTCGACCTCGACTGGGGCCGCTTCCCGCTCTGGGTGCTCGCCGTCGGCGCCGGCGCGGTCGGGTTCGCGGCGCTAGGGCTCGCCGTCGGGGCCCTGACGCGCGAGGTGCGCGCGGCGTCGCTGCTCGCGTTCATGCTCTCCCTCCCGCTCGCCTTCCTCGCGCTCGTGCCGTCGGGGGCGGTTTCGTCGGCGCTCTACGACGTCATCCGCGTGATCTCGGCGCTGTTCCCCTTCAAGCCGACGCTCGACGCGATGGACGCGGCGCTCAACGACGCCGGCGGACTGGCCGGCGCGGTCGCCCACCTGGCGGCGCTCACGCTCGGCTTCGGCCTCCTCGCCCGGCTTGCGCTGCGCAGGTTCGCCTAGCGGCGCTCCTTACACTGGTACGGATGGCCTTTCCCGCCACGCGCCTGAGGCGCCTTCGCAAGACGGGTGTCCTGCGCGACATGGTCCGCGAGACCGAGCTTTCGGCATCGCACCTCGTCTACCCGATGTTCGTGCAGCTCGGGACGGACAGCCGTACTCCGATCGAGGCTATGCCTGGCATCGACCGGCTCTCCATCGCGCACGCCGTCGACGAGGCTGGCGCGGCGCACGCGCTCGGCATCCCCGCCGTATTGCTCTTCGGCCTGCCGGCCGAGAAGGACGAGCAGGGTTCCGGGGCCTGGGACGACGAAGGCGTCGTGCAGCTCGCGACGCGCGCGATCAAGGAGGCGCATCCCGATCTCGCCGTCATCACCGACCTGTGCCTGTGCGAGTACACGTCACACGGTCACTGCGGCGTCCTCACGGCGGACGGCACGGTCGACAACGACGCCACGCTCGAGCTGCTCGCTCGCACCGGCGCCTCGCAGGCGGCCGCGGGCGCCGACGTGATCGCGCCGAGCGACATGATGGACGGCCGCGTGGGCGCACTCCGCCGGCGCCTCGACGACGAGGGCTGGTCGGACCTGCCGATACTCGCGTACTCGGCCAAGTTCGCCTCCGCGTTCTATGGGCCGTTCCGCGAGGCGGCCGATTCGGCGCCCGCGTTCGGCGACCGCCGCAGCTACCAGATGGATCCGGCCAACACCGACGAGGCAGTGCGCGAGGCCCTCCTCGACATCGAGGAGGGCGCGGACGTCGTGATGGTGAAGCCCGCCCTGCCGTATCTCGACGTGATCCGCCGCGTGAAGGACGCGACGCGCGTGCCCGTTGCCGCGTACAACGTGAGCGGTGAGTACGCGATGGTGAAGGCGGCCGCGGCCGCCGGCTGGCTCGACGAACGCGGCGCGGTGCTCGAAGCGCTCACCGGAATTCGCCGGGCCGGCGCAGACATCGTGATCACCTATCACGCGAAAGACGTCGCCGGGTGGCTGGGACAGTAGGCGCGCGGCCCAAGCTGCGCTCGCGCAAATACGGCGCGGCGATCCCGCTCGACGACCTGGACCGGCGGCTGATGAACGTCATGCAGGGGCAATTTCCGCTGCACCCTCGGCCGTATGCGCAGGTGGCAAAACTCGCGGAGACAACCGAGGACGACGCGCTCTCGCGCGTTCAGCACCTAATCGACGAGCGCATCATCCGGCAGGTCACGCCGATCTTCGACACACGCGCGCTCGGATACAGCTCGATGCTGGTGGCCGCGAAGGTCGATTCCGAGAACCCGCATCGCCCCGCGCAGATCATCAACTCGCACCCCGGCGTCTCACACAACTACCTGCGCAACCACGAGTTCAACCTCTGGTTCACGATCGCGACCGAGCCCGACTCCAAGCTCGGCCTCGACGGCACACTCGAGGTGCTTCAGCGCCTGACGGGCGCGGAGTCCGTGCGCCAGCTGCCGACGCTGACGCTCTTCAAGATCAACATGGACCTCGAGATGGTCGGCGACACCAACGCGCTCGCGAGCGCAGCCGTCGCCGCACCGCCGCGCGAGCTCGAGCCGATCGAGCTGGACGACCTCGACATCGCCGTGATCCGTGAGCTTCAGGGCGACATGCCGGTAGTGCCGGAGCCGTACCAGCCGGCGGCCGACGCCCTGGGGATCCCAGTCGCGCGCCTGCTCGAGCACCTCGAGGGGATGCGCGAGCGCGGCGCGCTGCGGCGCGTGGCCGCGATCCTCTTCCACCGTCGCGCCGGCTTCTCGGCGAACGGCATGGGCGTCTGGAAGGTGCCCGAGGAGCGGATCGACGACATCGGCCCGCGGATGGCCGCATACCGAGGGATCTCGCACTGCTACCAGCGCCCGACATACCCCGACTGGCCGTACTCGGTGTTCACGATGGCCCACGGCAGGTCGAAGGAGGAGTGCGACGCGATCCTTGACCGGATCGCCGAGGAGACGGGCATCGAGGAGCGTGCCGTCCTCTACTCCTCGACCGAGTTCAAGAAGATCCGCCTCCTGTACTTCACCGACGAGCACAAGCGGTGGGAAGCGGATGTTCAACGCCGGCTGGATGCCGGCTGACAAACGGACCGCGGGAACGGATCTCCCGCGGAGCTATTCACTTCTTGCCGACGCGCAGCGACTGCTGCCGGGCGGGGTCAATTCGCCGGTGAGGGCAATGAAGGCGATCGGCCGCGACCCGGTCTTCGTGGCCGCGGGCGAGGGCGCTGAGCTCGTCGACGTCGACGGCGGCCGCTACGTCGACTGGATGCAATCTTGGGGCCCGTTGATCGCGGGGCATGCTCACCCCGACGTTGTCGCAGCGGTGACGCGCGCCGCCGAGCGCGGGACGAGCTTCGGGGCACCGACGGAGGCTGAAGTCGACCTCGCTCGCGAGGTGGTCGACCGCGTGCCCTCCGCCGAGATGGTGCGCATGACCTCCTCCGGAACCGAGGCGACAATGAGCGCGCTGCGGCTCGCGCGAGCGGTGACCGGGCGGGACAAGATCCTGAAGTTCGCCGGCGCCTACCACGGCCACGTCGACGGCCTGCTCGCCGAGGCCGGGTCGGGGCTCGCCACGCAGGGGATCCCGTCGAGCCCCGGCGTGACGGCGGCGCAGGCGCAGGACACGGTGATCGTCCCCTGGAACGACCGGGCCGCGGTCGAGGCCGGAGTCGAGGGCGTCG
>Ga0114129_10014890_pt1 | contig 11080 bp, 12 predicted proteins | sample RhiMetdeltSRZDD1_FD_80071 | JGI IMG/M metagenome (GOLD analysis project Ga0114129, IMG submission 80071) | Populus rhizosphere microbial communities from Tennessee, USA - Rhizosphere MetaG P. deltoides SRZDD1 (version 2) (version 2) | ecosystem: Host-associated > Plants > Roots > Rhizosphere >... | reverse complement strand
TCGGAGATCCTGCCGGTGTTCGCGCGCAAGCCGCTGTTCGGCTACCAGTTCGTGGTGTTCAGCGGGATCGCGATCGGCTTCATCGGGTTCGGCGTGTGGGCGCACCACATGTTCGCGGTGGGGCTCGGCCCGGTGCCCAACACGGCGTTCGCGATCTCGACGATGATCATCGCGATCCCCACCGGCGTGAAGATCTTCAACTGGCTGGGGACGCTGTGGAACGGAGACATCCGATTCACGACGCCGATGCTGTTCGCGATCGGGTTCATCGCGATGTTCGTGATCGGCGGGCTGTCGGGCGTCACGCACGCGGTGGTGCCGTCGGACTACCAGCAGACCGACACGTACTACATCGTGGCGCACTTCCACTACGTGCTGTTCGGGGGCGCGATCTTCGGGCTGTTCGGCGGCATCTACTACTGGTGGCCGAAGGTGTTCGGCCGCATGCTGAACGAGCGCGTCGGCAAGGTGAACTTCTGGCTGATGCTGATCGGCTTCAACATGACGTTCGGGCCCATGCACATCCTCGGGTTGCAGGGGATGCCCCGACGCATCCAGACCTACCCCGCGTCGCTCGGCCTCGCGTTCTGGAACATGGTCGCCACGATCGGGGCGTTCATCATCGCGATCAGCGTGCTGGTGTTCCTGGTCAACGCGATCTCGAGCTTCCGAAGGCCCAAGCAGATGGAGGCCGATCCCTGGGACGCCCGGACGCTCGAGTGGGCGACCTCGTCGCCGCCCCCCGAGCACAACTTCGACGAGATCCCCGTGGTGCACTCGCTCGACGACCTGTGGCACCGAAAGTACGCCGAGACCGAGGGCGGGCGCGTGGTCCCGGTTGCGGCGGGCGGCTCGGGGGAGGAGGCGTCGCCCGGCGACGCGCATGGGGAGCATGCGGGCGGACACGAAGGCGCGCACGCCGGCGGGCACGCGATCCACATGCCCTCGCCCTCCTACTTCCCGGTCGTGGCGGCGCTCGGGCTGCCCGTGATCGGCTACGGGCTCGTCTTCGCGATGCCGGCCGTCATCGTGGTCGGGGTGGCGATAACGCTCGCCGGGTTCTTCGGCTGGGCCCTGGAGCCCTCGGCGGAGTGAGCGGCTGATGGCGACCGTCGAGCACGCCGCCGCCGTGGACGAGCACCCGGCGACCAGCACGGGGCTCCCGCACCTCAAGCTCGCGATGTGGCTGTTCCTGGCCTCCGACTGTCTGCTGTTCGGCGCCTTGATCTCGACCTACGTCCTGTACCGGGGGGCGAGCGTCACGAGCCCGTACCCGGCGGACGTGTTCGACATCCCGTACACCTCGGTGTCCTCGTTCGTGCTGCTGGCGAGCTCGCTCACGATGGTGCTGGCGCTCGCGGCGATCCAGCGTGGAGACGTCGGACGCTGCCGGGTCTGGCTCCTGGCGACGGCGCTGCTCGGGATGACGTTCCTGGGCGGGCAGGTCTACGAGTTCACGACGTTCGTACACGAGGGCCTGACGCTCAAGACCAACATGTTCGGGACGTCGTTCTACGTGCTGACCGGGTTCCACGGGACGCACGTGGCCGTCGGGGTCCTGATGCTCCTCACACTGTTCGCGTTGTCCTTCGGGGGACGGATCACGCAGCGAAACGCGATGACGGTCGAGCTCGTCGGGCTGTACTGGCACTTCGTGGACATCGTGTGGATCGTGATCTTCACGGTCGTCTACCTGATCCCGACCGGCAACCCGCCGGGGGCCTCGTAGGCATGGCCGATACACACGTCGACGAGCCGCAGGCCCACGAGCCGATCGCCCCCGCGCACGCCGGGCGGCACCCAGGCCCCAAGGAGTACATCCGGATCGCGATCATCCTGGCCGTCATCACCGCGCTGGAGGTCGGCGTCTACTACCTCGAGGGCGCCCAGGACTACCTGATCCCGATCCTGTTCTTCTTCTCATTCATCAAGTTCACTCTGGTCGTGCTGTGGTTCATGCACCTGCGGTTCGACAGCCGGACCTACGCGCGGTTCTTCGTGATGGGTCTTGCCGGAGCCATCACGCTGTTCCTGATCGTGCTGCTGATCTTCCAGGTGTTCTCGAGCTGACCGATGCCCGCCTGGCACGCACACCCCAGCGTCTGGCTCCTCCTCGGAGGGATCTGGGTCGCCTACCTGCTGGCCGTCCGCAACCACCCGATGACGGCCCGGGAGGTGGCCGACCGGCGGCGTCGCACCACGTTGTTCTCCATCGGCATGGGGGTGCTGTTCATCGGCGCCGACTGGCCGATCCACGACCTCGCCGAGGGCTACCTCTACTCGATCCACATGGTGCAACACATGCTGTTCACGCTGGTGGCGCCGCCGCTGCTGATCGCGGGCATCCCGGCCTGGATGTGGCGGATGATGCTTCGGCACCGGCCGGTGTTCGTTTTGTTCCGGTTCCTGACCCGCCCGGTGGTTGCGTTGATCCTGTTCAACGGCCTGCTGCTGTTCACGCACTGGCCCGAGGTCGTCAAGCTGTCGGTCTCCTCCGAGCTCGCGCATTTCTCGCTGCACACGCTGCTGTTCGGCTCGGCGATGGTGGTGTGGTGGCCGGTGATGTCCCCGCTGGTGGAGCTGCCCGCGCTCTCGCCGCCCGGCCAGATGATGTACCTGTTCATCCAGTCGCTCGCGCCGACGATCCCGGCATCGTTCCTGACGTTCGGGCACACGCTGCTGTACCCGGTGTACGGGACGTTCCCCCGGATCTGGGGGATCTCGGCGCTGACCGACCAGCTGATCGCGGGGCTCACGATGAAGATCGTGGGCGGGCTGATCCTGTGGGGGTTCATCACCGTGATCTTCTTCCGCTGGTACGCGCGGGAGTCGCGCGACGGCTGGGACGCGCTCGCGCATCGTGAGATCGAACGCGAGCTCCGAACCGGGGTGGGCCGGTGAGGCCAGCGCTCCGCGACCGGTTGGTGCTGCCGATCATGCTGCCGATCGGCATCGTGGTCGTGATCGCGGGGATCCTCTACGGCTTCTCGCGGATCCTGCTTTCGATCACCCCGACCGCGGCGTGGATCACGGCTGGCGTCGTGGCCACGGGGATCCTGGTGACCGCGTCGATCGCGGCGGGCCGAAAGCAGGTCCGAATCTCGACGATCGGCGCGATGCTCGGTGCCATTGCTGGCGTCGCGATGCTGGCCGGCGGCGTCGCTCTCGCGGTGGTGGGCGGCGAGACCGAGGGCCCGGGCGGTGAGCAGAAGCCGGTGGTCGCGCTGGCTGCGTTCAACATCGCGTTCGAGCCTACGAGCCTGGACGTCCCGGCCGGCCAGGCGTTCACGCTGCGGTTCAACAACCGGGACGCCAATACGCAGCACAACGTCGAGATCTTCCAGGAGAAGGACTTCTCGGGCCAGCCGTTGTTCGCCGGCGACCTGGTCACCGGCGTCCGAACGGTGAACTACGCCGTCGACGCTCTGCAGGCCGGCACCTACTACTTCCGGTGCATCGTGCACGCGAACATGACCGGCGAGATGCAGGCGGCCGAGACCGGCGGGGGCCCCGGAGGCGGCGGCCCCGGAGGCGGCGGTCCCGGAGGCGGCGGCGTGACGGTGGTGGCGCAGAACATCGCGTTCGACACCGCGCAGATCGACCTGCCCGCCGACGCGCCCACGACGATCACGTTCGACAACCGGGATGCGGGGGTGCCGCACAACATCGCGATCTACAACGACAGCTCGCTGGCCGAGAACCTGTTTACGGGGGACATCGTCACGGGCCCGGCGACCGCCGAATACCAGGTGCCCGCGCTCCCCGCCGGCGAGTACTACTTCCACTGCGACGTGCATCCCAACATGAGCGGCAGCGTCGTGGTGGGCGGCGGTGGCGGGGGCGGTCCGCCGACCGGAGGCACGGGGTCCTCGTGACCCGGGGCCGCCCGTCGGATCCCGGCGGAAAGTTCCCGGGCTGCTGTCCCGGCGGGCCTCGGCGGGGGAGACTTAGGGATCGGGTTCCGTCGATCAGTGCTCGAAAGGGGAGGAAGCGATGATGAACGCGAGAGACCGGGGCGCGAGCATGATGCCCTGGTGGCTGTTCCTGGTGACCGGGATCGCGTGGCTGCTGATCTCGCTGATCGTGCTGCGCTTCGACATCACATCGATCTCCACGGTCGGCATCCTGCTCGGGGTGGTCTTCCTGATGGCCGCCGTCAACGAGTTCGCGATCATGGGCGGACAGCGGAGCTGGCGGTGGCTGCACGGCGCGCTGGGCGTGCTGTTCGTCATCGGCGCGATCTGGGCGTTCGTCCACCCGGCCAACGCGTTCTACGAGCTGGCCGCGATCCTCGGGTTCCTCCTGCTGCTGAAGGGCTCGCTCGACATCACCACCGCGGTGATGACCAAGGAGGTCAACGACCTGTGGTGGCTCGGTCTGTTGGTCGGGATCCTCGAGATCCTGCTGGCCTTCTGGGCGTCGCAGCAGTACTTCGCGCCGCGCGCCGCGCTGATCCTGCTTTGGGTCGGGTTCTTCGCGATGTTCCGCGGCTTCACCGAGATCTTCCTCGCGTTCGCGATCCGCAGGGAGATGAAGGAGATGGTGGCCGCGTAGCCTGGCCTGGCGGCTGGCGTACACCCTCGGGCCGTCTGCCTGACGGGTCGAAAGGGGAGGAACCGTGAGCGATGAAGGCGCACCGCCGCAGGGCGAGAGCCCCGAGGAGATCAAGGCCGAGCTCGAACGCGTGAAGGCCGAGCGGAACCAGCTCGAGGCCAAGGTCGAGACGCTGAAGGCGCCGAAACGTCACCGTCTGCGGCGCATCTTCGCGCCGATCCTGGTCGCGCTCGCCGTGCTCGTGTTCACGGTCACCGTGCCGGCCGCCTGGGGTGCCCGGACCGTGCTCAACACAGATCGGTACGTGGCGACTGTCGCTCCGTTGGCGGAGGACCCGGCCGTCCAACAGTCGATCGCCACAAGTTTGACGGACGAGGTCTTCGTGGCCCTGAACGTCCAACAGCTGATCTCGAACGCACTCGCGTCGATCGGCGAACGGGCAACGCTGCTGACCGGGCCGCTAACGAATGCCCTGCATGGGTTCGTGCAGGATCAGGTCCTCAAGGTCGTGCAGAGCGACGCCTTCCAGACGTTCTGGGTCGAGGCCAACCGGTTCGTGCACACCCAGGTCTTGGCCGTGCTCCGAGGCGAGACCGACACGGTATCGGTGGTCGGTGGCAAGGTCACGCTCAACCTGCTCCCGCTCGTCAACCTCGCACTCGCGTCGATCGAGCGGGTGTCGTCGGATCTGGTCGGCGGCCAAGTGACCCTTCCAACGATCCAACCGGGCGACGTCCCGAGCGAGGCGATCTCCCGGCTGGAGCAGGCGCTCGGCATCGATCTGCCGGACAACTACGGCCAGATCGTCGTCTACGACAGCAACGACCTGGAGGCGCTGCAGAAGGCCCTGTACTGGTCCGAGCGGCTTGTGATCCTGCTGCTGATCCTCATCCCGATCCTCGTCGCGGCCGCATTGGTGGTGTCCACCAGGCGGCGTCGAACGCTGGTCCAGCTCACGGTCGGGGGCGCCATCGGGCTGGTCATCGTCCGGAGGGTGGCGATCATCTCCCGCGACAGCCTGTTCGACCGAGTGAACACGCAACGGCACCCCGCGGTCCGCGTCCTGGCCGACACGCTGATCGACCGCCTGTTCCTCATCACGGGCATCCTGCTTGCGATCATCCTGCTGACGCTGGTCATCGCCCTCGTCACCGGTCCGTATCCATGGGCCGTGTCATTCCGAGGATGGTTCGCGGACGTGGGACGCGGGGTTGCGGGGAGCCTCCGCGGCGAGCGCGTCGACGAGACGGGCCGCCTGGTCTGGCTGCGCAACCACCGCGACGGGCTGATGCTGGGCGGCGGCGTCCTCGCGCTCGTCTGCCTGTTCCTGCTGAACCTGTCCTTCCTCGGGTTCGCGATCCTGACGATCGTGCTGGTCCTGTACGAGCTCGCGATCTATGGGATCGGTCGCGAGCCCGAGCCGGGGGGTTCGGGAGAGGCGCCGGCCTAATAGCGCCGAGGCGTCAGCGTTCGAGCGGCGGGAGCTTCGGGCGCCAGTCGTAGATCACGTGCGTTCGGACGATGAGGTCCTGCACCGACTCTTTGCGACCGCTCACGGCGCTCCAGAACAGGCCGATCGGGAACAGCGCGCACAGACACGCCCGCACGAACGCCTGCCACAACGGGAGCCGGTCCTCCTCGGAAGTGACGACGCGGAGCCCCAGAACGCGCTTGCCGAACGTCCGCCCGGTGTTCGCCCACGCGACGGTCAGGTACAGGATCAGCAGGATCCACCCGAGCATGCCGAGGTACAGCGAGGAGGCCTCGGGCCAGGTGAACCGCCTGGGGTGGAGCAGGAAGCGGAACACGGAGTACCCGAGGTACACGCCGATCAGGGCCGCGATCACGACGAAGAAGTCGATCGCGTCGGCGATGAACCGGGAGACGATCCCGGCGCGCTGGCCCTGCATCCCGCGGGCCACCGTGGGGACGGACAGACTCAGCGCGGCTCCCGAGGTTCGGACGGCGCGGCCTCGTCAGACCCGGCGGCCTTGTCGGACCCGGCGGCCGCGTCGGCATCGGCGGGCTCGTCGGCATCGGCGGGCTCGCCGACGTCCCGTCCCAGCACGCGGCCGACCAGGCGCGCGATCGCGCGGTCCGCGTTCATGCTCTGGACGCGGATCCCGCCCACGGTCTCGGTGGTCATCGAGCCCATCGCATCCTGGATGATCCCGGTGAGGTCGATCTCCTCGATCACCTCGTTGGAGATCGTCGCGAGGTCCAGGCGCTGCACGAGCGCCTGCAGGTCGATCCGATCCGCGACGGCCTGCACGTCCACCCGGCTCACGACCCCGTCGATGTCCACGCGCGCGACGATCGCGTCCAGGTCAAGGCGCGACACGATGTCGTCCACCGGAATCCGTTCGATGATCGCGCGCAGATCGATCCGCCGGACGATCCGATCGATGTCGATCCCCTCGATGAGTGCGTCCAGGTCGATGCGGGCGATCACGCGGTCGAGATCCACACGTTCGACGATGCGGTCCAGCTCGACGCGTTCTGCCACGAGCTCGTTCAGGTCGATCTGATCCAGGGTCGCGTCCACCACCTGCGGGATCAGGAGGCGCAGGAACGTCGAAGCCGCATCCTCGTCCTTCGGGCGCTGCTCGCGCCATCGCTCGTCCAGCCATCCGAGCCTGAACGAGGCCTGCTCCAGCGGCGCGCGGACCGGCGCCGGACTGGTCACCAGGCCGACGAACAGCTCCGCGCTCCGGTAGGCCGTGGTCGCAGCCCGGGCGCCCCAACGGGCGACCTCCAGGCCGAGCCCGATCGCAGCGCCGGCGACGAGCGGCAGGCCGGTGGCCGGGTGGGCGGCTTCCTCCGCGGTGCCCTCGCCCTCGGCGAAGGGCTCGCGCCCGAGCGTTCGCGCGACCGCCTCGGCCAGGACCTCGGTGGCGAGGGCGCCCACGCCGATCGCTATGCGGAGCGCCTGCTCGACGAGCTCCTCGAGCGGCGGCGGCGGCTGGGCGGCGACGCGGAGTGGGACGACCTTCGCGATCGGCCGGGGAGCGGTGGCGCCGTCTTCCATGGTCCGCCTCTCGTTGGGGAGCAACATCATCACCCCCCGGCGCGGGCCTGCCAACCGGACGCGTTCGGCGAGGCTACGATTCGGGCCGGCTCCGTCCGCGTGGAGGTGTCGCTTGGAGACCCAGCCACCAGAACCGGCACCGCCCGAGCCCGGACGCGTGGCCCGCGCCCGGCATTCGGCCGAGGAGCTCGAGCAGCGCGCGCGGCAGGAGTTCGGCCGAGCCAGGGAGCAGCACGAATCCGTGCGGCTCGCGGTGGAGGCGTTCGAGAGCGACCGGGCCAGGGCCGGCGGGTTGCTCGCGGGTGGGCTCGCCTACCGTGTGTTCCTGTGGCAAATCCCGCTGTCCCTGTTCCTGGTGAGCGCGTTCGGGCTCGTCACCCAGCTCGCAGAGGAGGAGCCCTCCGACCTGGCCCGCCGGGTGGGGATGACGGCGGCGCTCGCCGGCGCCATCTCCACGGCCGTGTCGGCCTCGGACAGCGCCAGGTGGTGGCTCCTGATCCTGGGCGCGTTCCTCACGGTCTGGGCGGGGCGCGGCGTGTACCGCGGCGTCCGGCTCGTGAGCGAGCTCGCGTGGGACGCGAGGGGGCGGCCCGTGAGCTCGCTCAAGGCATCGCTGCTCGTGACCGGGTTGGGCCTGCTGCTCGTGGCGCTCCAGCTGCTGCTGCCGAAGGTGACCGAGAACCTGGGCGTCCCGGGGATCCTGCGGTTCATCCTGGGCCTGGCTCTCGCGTCCACGATCTCGTTGTGGGTGCTGTGGCTGCTGCCGAAGGGCGATGCGCCGTGGACGGCCCTCGTGCCGGGTGCGGTCGTGTTCGGGGTCGGGATGCGGGCGCTGGGGCTGGCCGCGGCGACGTACTTCGCGTACCGGCTCGACCACTCGGGAGATCTGTACGGCTCGTTCGGCATCGCGATCGTCATGATGCTGTACCTGTTCGTCGTCGCGCGAGTGTTCGTCGCGGCGCAGTTCCTCAACGCCACGCTGCACCGCCGCCGTGGGGAGCGATCCGACGCGGCCGAGCCGGCCGGTGGCGGCGAGCGCTGATCATCCCCCGCCGGCAGACGGGATCACGGCGGAGATCATCATGCCGAGCCCCGCGCCGCCCACGACGTCGTGCGGCAGGTGCGCGCCCACGTACATCCGCCCGAACCCAACCGTCGCGACCACGCCGGCGAGGAACGGACGCGCCGAGCGCGGCAGCTCCGGCGCCGCGACGAACGCCAGCGTCGTCGCCACTGCCGCGTGTCCCGACGGCCACCCGAGGTCGCCCTCGATCCGCTCGCGCAGGGTCACGTCGTCGAGGACGCCGTTTGGACGATCGCGGCCGCCGACCGGCTTGATCAGCTTCGCGGTGAGCCAGGCGAGCGTCCCCCCGACGGCTAGGCCCGCGGCCAGGCGGGGGCGCCGGAAAAGCAGCGCGAGCGCGGAGACGGCGGGTACGGTCCCGAACGTCCCGGCTTGCATCACCCCTCGCACGGGGACGCGGATCCGGTCGGTCGCCTCGTTGGCGACGCGGAAGGCCTGCTCCTCGTAGTTCGACAGCCGGTGGCGCCGGGCCTCCGCCAGGCTCAGCAGGAGCAGCGCCGCGCCGAGCCCGAGGCGGGCGAACCGACGAGCGTGCGAGGGCACCCGACCGCTACGCGGCCTGGCGACCGCGGATCAGGCCCCACACGGCCGTGACGATCACGGCCCCCACGATCGAGCCGATCAGCCCGCTCGGACGGAAATCGAACCCGTCCCCCGCGATCAGGCTGGCCAACAGGCCGCCCACGAACGAGCCGATGAAGCCCGCGACCAGGGCCTGGGTCCAGTCGGTCCTGCCGTGCGAACGGCCGACGATCAGCTGCGCGATCCAGCCGGCCGCGAGCGCGATCGCGAGCAACGCGAGGATCAGGTACATCGACTCTCCCCCTGTCTGGTCGCAGCAGTGTACGCGAGGGTCCGCGGCCCGGGTAAGTGCGCCGGCTATCGCCGTAGGGTAGGCTCCGGCCGCCGTCACACAAGGACAAGGAGGGGTACGTGCTCGCATACGAATGGACGTTCGGCAGCGTGTTGTGGGCGATGATCGTCTTCTTCTTCTGGTTCATGCTCATCTGGATGTTCATCGGGGTCTTCGCGGACATCTTCCGCCGCAACGACCTCTCCGGGTGGGGCAAGGCCGGCTGGATCCTGCTGATCTTCATCATCCCGTTGCTCGGGATCCTGATCTACCTGATCGCCCGGCCGAAGATGACCGCGCAGGACAAGGAGATGATCCAGGCCGCGCAGGAGCGGGAGCGGCGGATCTCCGGCTACTCGGCCGCCGACGAGGTCGCCAAGCTCGCCAAGCTCCGCGACGAGGGGAAGATCACGGCCGAGGAATACGAGTCCATGAAGAAGCAGGCGTTGATGCAGGTGTAGGTTCGGCCTGCGAACAGGCTCCGAAGGCCGCCGCCCCCTCGTGACCTGGGAGCGGCGGCCTTCGCGTTTCGAGGATGGCGCACGATGAAGCCGACGACGCGGCGGGGTGACCAGGTCCCGATCGAGCCCGGGGAGGCGACTGAGCCAGGGGACGGGACCGAATCGGCGGGCGACCGCGGCCCCCGCTCGTGGCTCGCGCGCTACAAGCCAGACCTCAGCATCCGGTTCTACTCCTCCGCGACCGACGCCGCCCGGGCGAGGCGACCCACCGACGTCGTCCTGTTCGTCCTGTCGGCGATCGTGCTGGGGCTCGTGTCCCTGTTCGGCCCCGACCGGACCGCGATCGACGCGACAACATCGAGGATCGTCAAGGACCTCCCCGGGCTGTTCGGGTGGTTCTGGGAGATCGCCCACGACCTGCTGATCCTGTGGCCGCTGGTCCTGGTGCTCGCGTCTGTGGTCGCCCGGCACCGGCTATTCCTGCTGCGCGACCAGCTTCTCGGTGGGGCGTTCGCGCTGGCCGTGATCACGCTGATGGCGGGCGGGTGGTCGGCGATGGTGGACGGCCTGACGGCCGCGGATCCGCCGCCCGTTTATCCCGCCATCCGCGTCGCGCTCGCGACGGTGCTGATCGTCACGACGTCTCCCCACCTTGGCCGCCCGGTCCGGCGTCTCGGACGATGGGTGATCGCGCTCGGGGCGCTCGCGGGCGTGGCGTTGGGGATCGCGTTGCCGCTCGGGGTGATCGCCGGGCTGGCGATCGGGTTCGGCTCGGCTGCCCTCGTGCACCTCGTGTTCGGCTCGCCGGGCGGCTTGCCGTCGCTCGACCAAGTGCATGCGGCGCTCGACGAGCTGGGCGTGGAGATCTCGAATCTCCGACAGGCCGAGCTCCAGCCCAGGGGCGTCGCCCTGTTGCGCGGCGAGGGCAGCGACGGGCGGCCGATGCTCGTGAAGGTCTACGGGCGGGACGCGTGGGACGGGCAGCTGCTGACCTCGACGTGGGAGTACCTGTGGTACCGGGACGAGTCACCAGCGGTCACGCTCAGCCGGCGACAGCAGGTCGAGCACGAGGCGTTCGTCACGCTGCTGGCCGAGCGATC
>Ga0114129_10014889_pt1 | contig 11080 bp, 9 predicted proteins | sample RhiMetdeltSRZDD1_FD_80071 | JGI IMG/M metagenome (GOLD analysis project Ga0114129, IMG submission 80071) | Populus rhizosphere microbial communities from Tennessee, USA - Rhizosphere MetaG P. deltoides SRZDD1 (version 2) (version 2) | ecosystem: Host-associated > Plants > Roots > Rhizosphere >... | reverse complement strand
ATTGTGTTCAATGATTGATGCCGGTTTTGACGTCAACACGACTAACAGCCATGGCATGACCCCGCTTATGGTTGCCGCAAGTAACGGTCGTCTTGATATGGTTAGAGCACTGCTCAACAGTGGTGCCGACCCGAACCGCATGCGCAACGATAAGTTCACGGCGCTGGCGCTCGCAGCGTTCTTTGGTCACGAAGAGATTGTTCGGCAGCTCGTAAAACATGGTGCGAAGGACGATGGGAGCACCCGCTTCAAGACTTCACCGCAAATGTGGGCAAGGGCTCGAACATTCGAGGATGTAGCCAGGTATTTGAACGAACATAAAAACGAAAGTCGGTTGTCTGAAATACAAACGGCGCGCCCTTTGGATTCGAGCAGTGTTAGGCTGGCGGCGTCAAACACGAAAACGTTCGCCGTGACAAGTTCTCGGCCGTTATATGCGGCAATCAGGCGGCGGCCGATTGTATTAGTCCCGATCGTGTTGGTTCTTATTGTTGGCTTTGTGAGTTCACGATTCCATCGCCCAAAACCGATTATTCACCCAACGAATCAGCCACAGGCCGCCAACGTTGATTCAACGAGATCAAATGTCTTCGAGACACCAGTAATTAGTTCAAACAAGGAACAAGTGAAGACTTCGACTGATGCTTCGTTGAATCTCAATCATTACAAGCCATCGGAACCACGACAAACGTATCGTCCGAATGTAAGTCGTCGCGAAGCTACTCGTGATCAAGATCGCAACACTCCTGAATCGAGTGGAAACGTCACCTTACAACCCAAGATCACCCCGCCTCCGCCTGAAGTTACTAAATCCGCAGCCGCACGGACGCTTCCGCCCATAAAGACGGCTACTCAAAAGCCTCCCCTGCCGATGACACCTTTGCTAATCACACCGAGGAACCCTACAAACAAGAGCAAGGTCATCCAGTGGCCGTAAGGCGCTATTGCCTCGGCAGATGATCATCTTCGTCGCCTGCGGCCGGCGGGCGCTGCGTGCTTTGTTCTCTTCACGACTGCTTTTTTGCCTGGCTTGTCCTTTGTCGGCGGATGATGCGCCTCAGTTGGTTCAGCGCCTGCCTCCTCCAGATATTGTGAGATCAACTCATCACTCGGACGCGCTCCATTCACAAATGCAAAGACGTGATAGTTTGCATTGCGCTCGCGAATCACTTCGATTCGACCTTCGCGCTTTATTCGAGCAAGTTCCGCCATCACGAAGGTCTGCTCGGCCGGACTCATGTATCGGTAATCGATGTCGAAGGCCAGCCCTGTCGAGTGCGGTGGTGTATCTATCACAACCGCATTCCTGTTTACCCTATGCAGAGCATGTTGGTACTGTTCAGGTCTAACTAAGGAGCTGATGGGTAACGGCCGATCGAATTGTCCATGATAGAGGGAGGCAATCTCTTCCAGGATCTTGAGAGCTTGCGGCCGCAGTGAACTTAAAAGACTAACCTTCAAGGCTGCACGGTCAGCAGGAACATCGATATTGTAGGACCGTCCACGGAAATTACCGGCCAATCTTTGCAGAGACTCGTATTCACGCGTTAATTCCTGGCGGCTATCGGGTCGTTTGTAGAACTGATCGAGTAATGATTTCTCTTCTTCGGTGTCCTTCAGTTCCTGTTCACGCTCACCGATTTGTTTTTGCAGATCGCGTTGTTTCGAACGATCGCGCTTCGTTAGTTTCAATGATTGACTCTTTAACAACTTAATCTCACTCTGCAGCGCAGTTCGCTTCCCCTCGAGTTGCAGGTATGTTTCGGTTAATTCACCTTCACTGTAGAGTCCGAGCTCATGGTCATCTTCATATTTTGTGAAGACACTGTCGTCCGCTTTTGCTGCAACGCCAAATAGCACGTAGGTGTCTGTGACCCACGGCACTTCCACCATTTCACCTCGCTGAATGCTTGCGGCAAGATCCAGGTAGTCCTGGCACGGGTGTACCTGATACTTAGCGATCTCGGCCACTTGCGTCGCGAGAAACCAATATCGTTCAGGATAGTGCTTCAGCTCTGGTGGGATTTCGATTGCACCGGCTCCCTCTTGCCCTCGGTCAGCTTTGACCTTGTCAACGGCTTCCTGCCATGAAACAGGCTCGTCGTTGTTTGAGTGTGTTGGATCACTCGCAACGATTTGTCGAGACTGGCGTTTGTACCGGACAACTGCCCAGGCTGAGACAACTAATGTGATGAATATCAGAAATGAAACGAGAAGCCGCTTGCTCATCGATTGATACTATAGGTCACAGAGAGATGACACGAACATCGGGGGCATGTCGGGAGTGCTTGGGCAATTTAACTTCTTTGAGACAGATGAAGTCAAAACAGTTTATCCGCAGATTACACAGATGACGCAGATTTGTTTTGCACGACATGGACTTACTGGAAATCAATCTGTGTAATCTGCGGATAGTCTTTCTTCGTAGGAGCTTCCGTTTCGTCCCTGCGTTAAGCCGTTCAATCACAAAAGAGTGCTTCCGATAAATCACGCTGGGAGAAGTTGTCGGACTGGACCACCCAAATACCCACACTGAAAGGTCTAATGACAATGCAGATTCGGCTTGCAATTATGTATATCCTGACCTTTGTTGTAACCATCATCGCAGCCTCGTCTTCATATGCTGCCCCTGGCTTTCAGGCACAATCACTTGCCCTCCCTCCAGATTCGCCGCGCTGGGAACTTGAAGGTCAAGCCAAAACGGCTGAGTACCAGGGTCGCAAAGCCATTTACCTCGATGGTGGGGCAGCGATCGTGAAAGATTTTGAAATGCGTGACGGCGTGATCGACGTCGACGTCGCGACTCCTGCAAATCGTGGGTTCTTTGGCATTCAGTTTCGGATTGCGAAAGATGGCGCCGACGCTGAATGGGTTTATCTCCGGCAACACAAATCAGGCGAACCCGATGCGATGCAATACACACCGGTGCTACATACCGGGCTCAACTGGCAGATCTACAACGGACCAGGGTTCACAGGTCGTGTCAACATACCGAAAGAAAGCTGGTTTCATTTGAGGCTCGAAGTCTCAGGCGCGCAGGCAAAGCTTTTCGTCAAGGATATGGACACGCCCGCTTTGGTAATGCCGGACTTGAAAAGCGGCGTTCAGAAAGGTCAGGTAGCTCTGGCAGTACTCACAGGCGCAACCTATTTCTCAAACTTTGAAATCCGCACTACTGCTGATGCTTCGTGGGAACGTCACCTCCCAGCCATGCCTGAAGGAACCCTGACGAAGTGGAGCATCTCGCCTGCTTACGATGCACTGCAGAGAGATCTTGAACGTCCTTTGACCGATGCCGAGACGAAGACAATCGAGTGGCAAGAGGTTGAGGCCGAGCCGCCTGGTTTCATCGTGCTTTATCGTTATCGAGAGGCACCGCATCCCAGAGTTTCGTTTGCGCAGGATTTCTCAAAACGGCTCGACCCTCAACCTGGAATGAAAATGCTTTACGCCCGGACGAACATCGACTCGGATCGTGATCAGGTAAAAAAACTTGAACTCGGCTACAGCGATGAAGTCAGCGTCTTCCTAAACGGCAAGATCTTATACCGCGGTCGCAGCGCTCAGAACTTTCGAGATCCTGGATTTCTTGGAATCATCAGCGCTGACGACGACGCTGTCTATTTGCCACTCAAGAGAGGTAGCAATGAGTTAGTTCTGGCACTCAGTGAACTCGGTGGTGGATGGGGATTTGTTTGTCGATTGGCAAAGTAGTCTTCTTCTCTGTGCATCTCTCCGTGTCTGAGCCTCTGTGGTGAACAAGGCGTTTTCATTACCACAGAGACACGGAGACACCGAGAAGCACAGAGAAGATAACAAGATCCGATCAATCCTGCAGTGCTTTCAAACCCTCGACTAACGGCGGGAAATCAAGCAGAACATCTTTCTTGACTCCCCACGTCGTGAACATAAAGCCGAGCACTTTTTGACTCGCATTCTGGCGACTGAAATCAATCAAAGCTTTCATTGCATCAACATTCTTCCAGGTTGCAGGCAACACGCGAAAGCCCTTCTCCACAAACATAGGTATCGACGGGTAACTCTCTCGCAATTCATAATGCCATGGACAAACAATGATATCTTTCGGGATCAGATCAATGGCCGCGGCGGTTCCATTAGTTGCCGCCTCCCACTCACCGAAATCGTATCTCACTCCGTCGATCAGCCTGTCTGCCCACATCAACATCTCCACACGTCGTTTGCGTACAAGGTGTTCGTGGATCTGCTTGACAGCATTTGCGAACAGCACGCCGGAAGCTTGACCTTTCGTAGATGGCGATTGTTCAGAGCCAAGCAAGAACACCTCATCCATGCCGACGTGCAGTGCATCCGCGTGAAACGCGTCGATGATTTCGTCCATTAGTTCGAAAACGATTTTCCAGACCTGCGCGTTGAGCGGATCCCATTCGCGACAATAGATTCCTTCGTTATTCGGAAACGCACCGGGTGTCAGGTCGAATTGTGGATATGCGGTCAGAAGTGGAAACGTTTCAGCTTTCCACGACTGATGGCCCAGCGATTGAAATTCCGGGATTAACCTAATTTTGAACTTCTTGCAGAGTGCAGCAAAACTTCGAGCGCCTTCGCGCGTAACAGGTGAAGTTCCCCTTCGCAGTTCAGGATGTGACTTGAAGGCAAAATTGTAATCAACTTCCAGAACGATGACGTTGATTCCCTGCTTCGCCAGGCTTTCGAGATTCTGTCCCAGTAGTTCGAGATCTTTGTCGGTGTCATAACCGAGAAGGTGAACTGCGCGCCAGGACCTTGAATCCTTGGCGCTGACATTCGCGCTACACAGAATACCGGCTATTAACAAGATCAAGATGTTGGCTAATACTTGTTCAGCCTTCATGATTTGCTGGACCTCCATGGCCACCCTTTGTCACGGGCTTCGTTCGTGTGAATTCGTGTGATTTGGTGGATCGTCTTACATACCTCAGAAAAGCCGATCCACGAATTAACACGAACAATACAAAACTGTTCAATTCGGTGTTACGATTCGCTGGCTCGTCACCTAATCTAAATCATTCTATCGTCATTGATGAAACCGCATTGAGGTATGCGCCTGTGAGGACCCAAATCAAAAACCTCATCATACTTTTTCTACTGCTGTCGTTAGCAGTCATTACTCCACTATCTTCGACTTCTGCTACTCCGCCGACGCGAACTACTCTTCGCGTCGATAAGACTGCATCACTGCCACGCAGTACGCCCGAGCAACAAGGCATCGCCTCCGCCGACATTTTGGCATTCATTGAGGCGGCCGACAAAGAGGTCGATCAGATGAATAGCTTCATGCTGCTTCGTCACGGCCACGTCGTCGCAGAAGCCTGGTGGACACCTTACGATCGCGATACACCGCACATTCTGTTCTCATTGAGCAAGAGTTTTACTTCAACTGCCGTCGGACTTGCCATTTCCGAAGGAAAGCTGAGCCTTGACGATCCGGTTCTGAAGTTCTTTCCGGACGAAGCGCCTGCGGAGCCTTCGGTAAACCTGCGCTCCATGCGAGTGCGTGATCTCCTGCGAATGAATACGGGCCATCAAAATGAGGCACCGATCCGCGTCGACGATCCGACCAAACAGCAGGACACCTGGACTAAAACTTTTCTCGCGCATCCCGTTCCTTTCAAACCCGGAACCCGCTTTCTCTATAACTCGCCTGCGACTTACATGCTGTCAGCGATTGTCCAAAAAGTCACCGGCATGACTGTCCTTGATTATCTGCGACCAAGACTCTTTGAGCCTCTAGGATTCAAAGATCCCGCGTGGCTCAGCAGCCCTCAGGGAATAACGGTGGGCGCCTATGGCTTGTCGATTCGGACTGAGGAGATTGCCCGATTCGGACAGCTGTATCTTCAGAAAGGACTGTGGAATGGCAAACAATTGATTCCGACTTCGTGGGTGGATCAAGCGACGTCGATACAAACATCCAACGGCTCAGCGCCCACGAGTGATTGGGATCAAGGCTATGGCTATCAGTTTTGGCGATCGCGCCACAACTCATTTCGTGGAGACGGAGCTTTCGGTCAGTATTGCATGGTGATTCCTGAGCTGGACGCCGTGGTCGCGATCACGAGTGGTGTGCGCGACATGCAAAAGGTCATGAATCTTGTCTGGGACAAGCTTCTGCCTGCGATGAAACCGGCGCGGTTACCTGAGAACGTTGTTGCTCGCAGTAATCTGCAAACGCGGCTTGCTCAATTAACAGTGAAATTCCCAAACGGCGCCGCCACGTCTCCGTTGGGTGGGAGTTTGGCGGGAAAGGCGTTTGAGTTCCCGGAGAACGATCGAGGAATCAAGACAGTGTCTATCGACTTCAACTCTGCGACACCGACACTCGTCATGCGAACTGATACTGGCGAGACACGATTGCCATTCGGGATCAACTCCTGGGTGAAGAGTCGCGGCACATTCACGAACGGGCTCGATCACTTTCTCAGCGTGCCCGCGAACCCCTTAATCGCAACAAGCGCAGCCTGGAGTTCGGAGAACACTCTTACGATGAAGATCGTGCTCTACGAAACGCCGTTCTATTCAACCGTGAACTTTAAGTTTGAAGGGGACAGCCTGGTCATGGACTCGGAGCAGAATGTCTCGTTTGGACAGACAAAGATGGCACCGTTGATTGGGAAGCTACGGGCTACTGACTGACTCAGAATCCGCCGGCAAGTGAGTATGTCAAACTCGATTAGTGTTATTCGTGGATCCTTCTTCTGGCCACGGTAATACGATCCACGAATTAACACGAATGGGAGAATTGAAACTTCGGCTATAGGCTTATGCGGATCACTCGCAGAGAATTCGTCGCCAGTACAACCGCCGCACTTGTGTGGCACACTTTCGTTTCTCGCAGTAGTTTCGGTCAGCAACCGAAATCAACACGCATTATCCTGCTGGGCACAAAGGGTGGGCCAAGAGTGGGCGAAGCAGGTCGCAGCAATCCCTCAACACTCCTGCTGATCAATGGTGTTCCCTATTTAGTCGATTGTGGTTATGGAACATCAAAACAGTTATTGACCGCCGGAATAGCCCTAAATCGTCTGCGATATCTCTTCATCACACACCATCATTCCGATCACAATCTCGAACTCGGGCCCTTGACCTATAACGCATGGATTACAGGTCTACCATTTCGCCTTGACGCTTACGGGCCGCCAGGAATGACAAAGATGGCGAGAGACTTTTTCAGTTACCTTGAGTTTGACATCAACACGCGGATGGTGGACGAAGGTCGCCAGGATCCACGGAAATTGATTACCACTCACGAAATCACTCGACCGGGTCTTGTGTTAGCAAACGACGATGTGAAAGTAAGTTCGTGTTTGGTGCGTCATCCACCAATCGCAAACGCGTACGCGTACCGGTTCGATGCAAAAGATCGTTCCGTCGTGATTTCAGGCGATACAGCGTACTCTCCGGAGTTGGCTCAGTTTGCGAAAGGTGCTGACGTTCTGGTCCACGAGGTTATGTACTTGCCAGGTGTAGACGCTTTGGTCAAGCGACTGCCCAACGCAAAGCGGCTTCGTGAGCATTTGATGGCAGCGCACACACTGCCTGAAGACGTCGGAAGAGTTGCTGCGCAAGCAGAAGTGAAGACGCTTGTGCTGTCTCACTTCGTTCCGGGTGATGATGCGTCTATTACGGATGAGCAGTGGGCGGAAGGTGTGCGAAAGAATTTCAAAGGTCGGATTATCGTTGGGAAAGACTTGATGGAGATTTGATTATCCGCAGATTGCACCGATTACACAGTACAAACTTGGATGCAGTCAGTACCACCTCGCGGTAGCGGGTGGGTACGACATCTCAGACCGGATCGTAACGCACACTTCGTACCCACCCGCTACCGCGAGGTGGTACTGACTGTAACCAAGTTTCTTACCGCACCGATGAGGCGTGCGGAATTGCGGATATCACGAGTCGCAGTGTTTATGTCAGCAAGTTGCGACGAAGGGCTCATTTAACTCTGCACCAGGATTGATCAAAGCTTCCGCCATCTCGACAGTGTGTGGGCGGTCATTGCTATCCAGCACTACACACTGCAGGAGAGTCGGGTGACTCGTCGATGAGCGAGTGGTCGCAAGAGACGGATCGGCAGTTAGTAGCGCTTTGAATCTCTCAAGATCGCCTTCTCGCACGGCTGCGACGGCCGCTTGGAATTTTGCGTCCATAACTAAGGGCCAACCTACTCTCTTAATTCTTGAGTTCCACCAGCTCGAGCCGGATCGTAGTGTCTCCTATATTCTCCGCCCAGTGTGTAATCGGCTCACGATAGATAACGTCGCCAGTGTGAAACTCGCCATCAGTGACCGTTCCGTCCACCGCATGATTTCGATATTTGCCACCTTGAATGACATAGATCACGTAAGCAGGATGCGAGTGTGTCTTCTCTTTGTCACCTGGTTTGAGCGTTGCTTCGAGAACACGAACTCGAGAGTTTTCCAGTTTCAATGCGATAGTGCTCGCGTTCACCACAAGTGGATCTTGCGAACGAGTGAGTGCAACATCACTCCGCAATAACCCACAGGCTAACAGCAACAATGTAACGATGTAGATTCGTCTCATCGCCATCATATCCTCCGTAAGAAGGCTATCCACAGATTACACAGATTACGCAGATTTCCTTCCTGAAACAAACTACATTCAGGAAAGAATCTGCGTAATCTGTGGATGGACTTTTAGGAAGTTTGCTTCTTGCTGTAGCGGGCCAGGATAAGCTTCACGTAACTGCGCGTTTCACTGTAGGGCGGGATTGTGTAGCCGTATTTCATGACGGCGCCTTCACCGGCATTGTAGCCAGCCAAAGCCAGGTCAACTCTGCCATTGAACATCGCAAGCAAATCCTTCAGGTAACGTGTTCCGCCCATGATGCTTTGCGCCACGTCGTAAGGATTCGTCACGCCGTACCGGGCTGCGGTGTCAGGCATCAGCTGCATCAACCCTTGCGCTCCCTTCGAACTGGTCGCACTGGAACTAAAACCTGACTCTTGTGACATGGTGCAATAGACCAGGTATGGGTCAACTCCGTACTTGCCGGCGTAATAACGGATCAGACCATCAACTCTGCTATTACCTGTTGACCACGGTCGATCTGCTCCAACGAGGCCCAAAGAATCTTCCTGAGCCACAGGCTGATTTGCCGCAGCAATGTCTTTAGCAACCCGGTCAACCTTCGCGCGCGCATCGGCAAGTGCTTTCTCGCCGTTTTCGAACTCAATACGGGAAATTAAGCCGTCCTGGTAGAGTTCTTTTGACTGGAGCTGTTGTTTTTCAAGCCGCTCGACTTCTCGCGTATAGAGTGCTGAAAGTGAGGTGAGACTGGTCTTGAGATCACCCTTTGGATCCTGGGTAGTCGTCGTTTGGGCACTGACGGGGCTAATTGCAAGTAACCCAATTACAACAAAAGCGAGCAACGTCGCGATACGTGACAAACAAGCGGGTATGTATCTTAAGGCCAAACACAAATCCTCCACGTGAATATAGACACCCTGAAACGGTGGCCGGTTACGATGTTTCTCAAAGGGCGAGAGTTGCCGCAAAAACCGGGATTTTGTTTAGGATACTGGGGTTGAAAACGCAGGAATCAGGCTGGAAGTTCCCGTGAAGTTGTGCCTTGCCTTGAAAATCTGTCCAAATCTCATTCTCATGGGCTTAAGAGTGCGTTGAGCCCCAGGTTACCGACGTCTTGTTGGTGTTAATTCGTGTGAATTCGTGGATCGTCTATTACTTCGCCGAAAAGACGATCAACGAATTCACACGAATTAACACTAATAGAACTAGCTCAACTCGATCTGGTGTATCAGACTCAACGTCTTGATCTCAAAAATCGGCTTTGTCATACGGTGCATTTTCGAGCGGCTCAGAGCCGATGCGCAGCACATGGCCGTCCAGGTCTTCGACATGCATTTCATACGCCCACGGAAAATTATGTGGAGTCATCCGAATCCGCGCCCCGTTTTTCTTGTATTCCTCATACGCCACGCTGACATCCTCGACTCCCAGCCAAAGCCACGTGCCCGGTTGTCCCTGTCGATCCTTGCAGAGCATGATGGAAGCATTATCACGCGAAACAGCGGTGAAGAACTCATTGCCCCATTCAGCATTTCTGAAGCCAAGGATATCTGTGTAGTAACGAACGCTCGCCTCCACGTCACGCACGGAAAGGATCGGTTCCGATCTCTCGAATCGTGCTTTTTGAGCTTCACTCATGTCTTTACCCTCCATTGTTATCTAACCTAGCCTACAAGCGTTCGTGTGAATTCGTGGATCGGTCTTGTTCCGGCGACGTAACAGACGATCCACGAATTAACACGAATAAGAACTGACGGTATTCCGGGGTTTGCTGCGTCCTTTGGCGTGCGTGGGATTGTAAATCTCCTCGATCTACCGAACTCCCACACCGTCTACGCAGCTGAAACTGTAGACGTCATTGTCATGATTGCCGGTTTGGCGGTATTTTCTCCTTCGTCCAAAACACACCTGACGACCTGTTAACTTCAAGTTGAGACTTTACTATGTCAAGTAACCTCCTCTCATCCAGCACCGTAACACACGATCTATCCGCTGCCGAATCAACCGCAGAAGCGATCAAGCACGACCTTCTCGATCATATTTATTACAGCCAGGCCCGGCTGCCTGAAATCGCCACTCGAAACGACTGGTACATGGCTTTGGCGCTTACTGTCCGAGATCGACTTCTAGATCGTTGGGTGGCTACTGCGCGAACCGTCATGAGAAGTGACGTACGTGTAGTCTCGTATCTCTCGGCTGAATTTCTGATTGGCCCACAGCTCGGAAACAACCTAATCAACCTGGGTATGCACGATCAAACCCGCAAGGCCACCGAAGAAGTGGGACAGGATTTAGACGACCTGATGGATCAGGAAGAAGAGCCGGGTCTTGGAAATGGTGGTCTGGGGCGACTCGCTGCGTGTTACCTCGAGTCGCTTGCAACTCTCGAAATACCAGCCATTGGTTACGGCATTCGTTACGAATTCGGCATTTTCGATCAGGAGATTCGCGATGGTTGGCAGGTCGAGGTGACGGACAAGTGGTTATTGCCGGGATATCCCTGGGAGAT
>Ga0114129_10014887_pt1 | contig 11081 bp, 9 predicted proteins | sample RhiMetdeltSRZDD1_FD_80071 | JGI IMG/M metagenome (GOLD analysis project Ga0114129, IMG submission 80071) | Populus rhizosphere microbial communities from Tennessee, USA - Rhizosphere MetaG P. deltoides SRZDD1 (version 2) (version 2) | ecosystem: Host-associated > Plants > Roots > Rhizosphere >... | reverse complement strand
CTCGAAGCGGAGCGGGATTCACTCCCGCGCAGCGGAGGGGGGGCCTGGGGGGTGCGGCGCAGCAGCCGTAGAGGCAACGGGCTGCGAGCGTAGCCGCATTCACTGCGGCGTAGCGAGCGGGGGGCCTGGGGGGTGCGGCGCAGCACCCCCCAGAACACTACGGCGCGAACAACTCCCCGAGCCGAATCGGATCCACGATGCCGAGCGCCAGGTCGTCGACCTGTCCGCCGGAGCCGACGCGCAAGGTGAGCGGTGCGCGGTTGACGTTGAGGCTGGTCAGAAACGCACGGCCCGGCGAGCGCAGCACTGGGAACGATATCGGCATGGTGCCCCAGAACCCCGGCGGCTCCTGGTCCATGATCACGCCGATCACCTTCAGGCTCTTCGCGCGCCGCTCGTAGGCGCGGTTCCATTCGGGAATCATCTTGTGGCAGGTCGGACAGCCGCTCAGGAAGAACAGCAGCACCGTCTTCGTGCCCTTCGGGAAATCGACCTTGGCCGGCTTGCCGTCGACTCCGAGCGTCTCGAAGGCCGGCACCACGTCGCCCTTGGCTGGCGTCTGGGGGGGCTGGCTGGTCTGAGCCGTGGCTTCGGCCGCGAGCAGCAGCAGGCCGACGGCGACGACGGCACGCGGGCTGGAAGGCAGGAGCATGAGTCTTCTCCGGCGGGTCATTCGGGTCGCCACATCGGCGACGCCTGCGGGATGAAGACCCGGCCTGTCGCTACATCATAGCCGAAGCGGTGCTGCGCCGCGTCCGTCAGCGGTCCGCGCCAGAGGCCCGCCGCCTGCAGTTCCTCGAGCCGCGCGGGGCGGCGTCCGTTACGCCGCTCGTACTCGGCGACCGCCGCCGCGATCCCGTCGCGCACGTCGAGCGAATCGAGGATCAGCAGGCGCACCCGGGCGTTCTCGCGGATGATTCCCTCCTCGGCCTGTTCGAACATCTGGCGCCACATGCGCCGCGAGCTCGCGCGGTCGCCACTCTTACCGAGCAGGTCCGCCGCCAAGGTGCGCAACCAGAAGGCCGCGCCCGGGATCTGGGCAGCCTCGAGCAGGACCCTGGACGCGGCCTCGGCGTCGTTCAGGAACAGGTAATGGAAGAAGCCGAGGTCCTGCCGGAGCCGCCACGAATTCGGGAGCGCCGCGACCCCCTTCTCGAGCACCAGCACGCCTTCGCGGGGCCGGCCGGCGCCGCCCGGTGGAGGCTCGGACAGGAAGATGGCGCCGTAGCGGTAGGCAATCTCGAGGCGCGGGTCGAGCGTGGTAGTGATGTCGACGAGCGGCCGCAGCAGCTCGAAGCGCTTGTCTTGCGCGAACAGGCGCTCACCGCCGAAGTACTGCACGGTCCGCAGCCAGTAGACGTCGGCGGCCAGCGCCTCGAAGCCCGGCAGCATCCGCTTCACGTGCTCGCCCGACCACAGGTAGAGCACCTCCTGCTGCGCGCGGTAGCGGCCGAATCGCCGGTCGATCTCGGCCTGGCTCCACGGGACGAGCGGTGCTACGAGCAGCAGGCCGAGCGCGAGGCGCAGGCTCACCGGAAATCCCGCGTGCGGAAGGACGCGAGGCCAAGCGCCAGCACGATCACGATCCAGGCCGCGGCATAGAGCGTGATCCAGCCGAGGTCGCCCAAGGGCACCGCTTCGCCGTAGGCAACCTTGTTCTTGAAGTCGAGGTTCGCGAAGTTGGGCACCACCGCGAAAAGCGTCTGGACCAGCGCCTCGGGAACGTTCGGCGCGACCTCGCGCATGTCGCGGATCACGTTGGCAAAGCGGCCGACCACGACCACCCCCACCGTCAGCACGGCGGCGAGCGTTGCCGAAGTGAGCGTGGAGAAGAGCATCGCGAAAGCCACTACCAGCAGCAGGCCGAGCAACATCGGATAGACCGCCGTGAGCATGGCCGGGTCGGGCCTACGCTCGGTCGCCGCGAGCGTGAGCAGCAGGCCCAGCAGCATCACCGACAGGTTGACGAGCAGTGTGAAGCCGAGCCCGACGAACTTGCCGAGGTAGAACTCGCCGCGCGAGAGCGGCTTGGCGAGCAGCGGGTAGAGCGAGCGCCGCTCGATCTCCTTGCTGACCAGGCCGGTGCCGATGAAGATGGCGATCAAGGTGCCGAACAGGTCCATCGCGGCGAGGCCGATGTCCTTGAGGATCTTCTCATCCTGGCGGATCGAGAGCTGGCCGAGCAGGAGCCCCGCGAGCGTCATCAGGATCGCGAAGAACACGAGGTTGTAGAGCACGCGCTCGCGCACCGTCTCGCGGAAGGTGTTGGCCGCGACCGCAAGCGTGCGGCTCAGCCCTCGCCCCATGCCCCCGCTCCGGCGGCAGATGCGCCGGGTGCGCCGCCCATCTCTTCGAAGAAGTAGTCCTCGAGCGTGCGGCGCACGGGCTGCACCCCGAGCACGCGTCCGCCCGCCGCCTCGATCGCCGTCACCACGCGGCCAAGCGAGCGCTCCTCGACCTCGAGCCGCAGGCGGTCGCCCACTCGCTCGACTCGCGCCGCGGCGGCGAGCTCGGGTGCGGTCGTCGCGATCCCCGAAGCGAGCACCTCCATGTGGGAGACGTCAAGCCGCAGCAGCTCGCCGAGCGGGCCAACCTTGAGCAGCCGTCCTGCACGCAGCACCGCCACGCGGTCGCACAGCGTCTCGGCGTCGGAGAGGATGTGGGTGGAGAAGAACACGGTCTTGCCTGCCTTGCGCAGGCCGAGGATCAAGTCGCGCACGAGGCGCCGCCCGATCGGGTCGAGGCCGGACATCGGCTCGTCGAGGAACAGGAGCTCCGGGTCGTTGACGAGCGCCTGTGCGAGGCCGGCGCGCTGCAGCATCCCCTTCGAGAAGCGGCGCATCGGAAGCTGGGCCGAGCGCTCGAGCCCCACGAGAGCGATGAGCTCGCGCGAGCGCTCGCGCCGCTTTTGGCGTGGCATTCCGAAGAGCCGACCGGCGTAGTCGAGGTACTCCGTAGGCGTCAGGTAGTCGTAGAGGTAGGGGTTCTCGGGCAGGTATCCGGCCCGCGAGCGCCAGACGCGCGAGGCGAGCGGCTCGCCGAGGATTGTGGCTTCGCCCCGGTCGGGCCGGAGCAGGCCGACCAACAGCTTGAGTGTCGTGGTCTTGCCGGAGCCGTTCGGGCCGACGTAGCCGAGGATCTCGCCACGCAGGACCTCGAGGTCGAGGTCCACGAGGGCGCTGCGGCGGCCCTGGATGATATGACCCGTCCGGTAGCTCTTGCTGAGCCCCTTCGCCAGCACGACCGGCTCGCGCGGCGCCTCATGGTCAGTCGCTCCGCGCTCCAGCTCCGGCATGCGGCGTCAGTCTATCTCACCGCGCTGCCGTCGTGCCCGCAGGGCCCGGAGCCGCACCACCGCGGCGGCCGTCAGCCCGAGCACCGACAATCCAGTGAGCGCGAGGCCGACGAGTGCGGTCGGTGGACGATAGCGCATCTCCACGACATGCGAGCCTGCGGGCACCGCCACGGCCCTGAATGCCACGTTCGCCTGGAGCACGGGGACCGGGCGTCCGTCGAGCCAGGCGCGCCAGCCGGGATCCCAGGCATCGGCCAGAACTACCACTCCGGGCCCGTCCAGCCGAGCCTCCAGCCGCACCCGCTCGGCTCTGAGCTCGGCAATGCGAACGGTGCCCGACCCCCCCGTGGCGGCGGCCGCCGCCTCGCGCGCGCCCGGGCCGGAAACGATCACTTCGGCTTCGGGGTCGAACGACGAGGCGAAGAGCGCCACCAGCGCGTCGCGTCCTTCCAGGGCCCGCGCCCGGCCCACGCTCCTGGCCCGCGGCAACGGAGCCGGAACCCGGAACGTGAGGATCCGCTCGGGGACGAGACCCTGGTAGCTCGGACCCGGGGCGAGGTCTTCGAAACCTCGCGCGTCGAGTGCCACGACCGTGCGTACGCCACCCAGCCGCAGCAGCTTCGAGTGCGCGGGCGTACCCTCTGCCCCTCGCAGCGAGAGGTTGAGACCCCAAAGCGTCAGCGGCTGAAGGCCGGCCAGGTCGATGTCGTAGCTGCCTTCGACGCTCCAGGTGGCCAATACCGGCGGCACCGGGTAGAGACGTTGCGCAATCGCGGCGAGCGGGCGCGGGTCGAAGCCGGCGGGAGGTTGCGCAATCGGATAGGGCATCTCGCGGCCGAGCCGGACGATCGACGCGCCCTCGACAAGGGCGTAATCGTAGACATACACGCGGCCGCCGCCCGTCGCGTCGACAGCGGAAAGCACGGGCGGTGGGGCAACGAGGGCGCCGGGCGGCAAGGTGGAATGCAGGTCGTGATGCGCGAGCCACAGCTCCGCGACGACGCAAGCCAGGAGCACATGGCCCAGACGCGCGGCCTCGCTGCGCCGCACGCACTGGAGCAACTGGCTGCCCGCCACGAGCGAAATCACCGCGAGCACGGCGAAACTCACGGCCGAAGGCAGCGCGTCGGCCCGCACGCCTTCCCTGTCCGCGAGCAGGCCAAAGCGCACCGCCCAGGTCACTCCCGGGCCAAGGAGCGCGGCCGCTGCCAAAAGGCTCGCGGCGCCAGCGATCGCGGCGGCGCCAGCGATCACCCGCGCCCGGGCGAGCTGCCGCACCGCGGCTAGGCCGTGCGCCGCCAGAAGCGCGCAGGCGAACGCCGGCACAACCATCGCCTTCGAGGGATATCTGAGGTGGCTCGCGCCGGGCACGATCGCGCGCACCGTGTCGGCGAAGGGCGCGTGCGGGCCGAGCGCGACGAGCGCCGCTGCGACGCCGGCCGCCGCGAGGCAAGCCAAGCGGCGGCGGCCGCGATGGGCGAAGCTGGCACACGTAAGCGCGAGGGGAACGACTCCGAGGTACAGAGATCCCAGGAAGGGCTCACGGTGCGAATCGAACAGCCGACGCTGCGTGGTGGCTGCCCACTGCAGGCGGCCGCTCGCGTCCAATGGCAGGAAAATCCGGGCCAGGCCGGCCGGCGGCACCGACCAACCGGTGGCAAAGCCGGCGGGCAGCTCGCTTCGGATGGCACGCGAAGCCACATCGATCGCGGGCAGCCACTGGCCGGCCGACAGCGAGAGCGCAAGCAGGAGGCCACAGGTCCCGGCGAGCGCCACGGCCCGAAGCCTGCGGCGCGTTCCGCGGCGCAAGACGCCGGCGCCCCAGGCTAGCGACAAAGCCGCGGTCATCAACAGCATGTCGGCGGAGCCGGCGAGCACCTGCATTCCGAGGCAGATGCCGAGCCCCGCCGCCGCGGAGGTTCGCGGTCGGCGGACGAGCCGGTGCACGGCGAGTACGACCCACGGCATCCAGGCGGCGCCGGCGAAGTGGTGCCACAGGTTGACGAGTGAGACGAACGGGCCAGCCAGCATCCACGCGGCGCCGCCGACGAGCGCCTCAGTCCGGCGCAGGCCCGCTGCCCGCGCGAGGCGGGTGAAGCCGGCTCCCGTGAACGCCAGGTGAGAAAGCGCGAAGACGCTGTACACCGTCCAGGGAGGCAGGAACGCAAGGAGCCACGTGGTCGGGTAAAGCGCCTGCACGCTCGGGTTGGCCAGGAAAGGCTCGCCGAAGGCAATCGAGAGGTCCCAAAGCGGCGGCAGTCCCTCGTGGAGCATGCGGGCGAAGGAGAGCGCGCGCGGGTACCACAGCCCGTGCAGGTCTCGCTCGAAGAGGGCCTCGCCTAGGAAGCAGGCGCGCGGAAGCAAGAGCGCGGCGAGCAGTAGGTGGATCGGCCACGCGCCTCCCGCCGTTAGAGACCGGCGTGCGGCCGTCCTGATCCGACCGAGCGCGCCTGAGCGAGGGCTCCCCACGGCCGCCCTAGGCTACACGCGTGTCCGCGTAGATCAAGCCACGGAAACGAACGACGAGCCAGGACACAGGGAGACGAACCAGGAAACGAACAGGAGCAAACGCCGCCTGGACGGGCAAGAGGGGGGGCATCCCGCCCCGCCTAACCCCCCCGGGAAATAAAAAGGCCCGGGGGAAGTCCCCCGGGCCTCACAGAGCGATAGCGAAACGCCGCTTAGCTCAGGACGTTGCAGTTCGCGGCGCCCACGCTGAGCGCGATCGAGCCGGTCGTAGCCGGCGCCGAACCGTCGGTGCTGAAGCAGAGCACGCCGCTCGCATCACCGCCGAAGCCGCGGACGCCCGTCTGCCCCTGCTGCACCGGCGTCGCCAAGTACACGTACGAGGAGACGCTGGACGTGCCGGACACGTTCGTGTTGATCGGGTTCGGCGTGGCGCCCGGCCCGTAGCTGCGGGCGTAGCCCGACTTGGCACCAAGGCTCGCGATCGACGAATCGAGGAACGTGGGTGCGGTCGCGGGATAGTTCGGGATGCAGGTGCCGGGGGTCACCACGTTCAGGCAGGTGATGACGCCGGTGTACCAGCCGCCGTTCGCAGACTGGAAAGCGGCCTGCGCCGAGATCACCGTGCGGATGTCGCCGATCGTGGCCGACTCGTTCGCGGAGACGCGCGCCCGGAGCAAGCTCGGGATTGCGATCGCGGCGATGATGCCGATGATCGCGACGACGATCAGCAGCTCGATCAGGGTGAAGCCCTTCTGATTCTTCATTATTCGCTCTACCTTCCTTTTGCCAATATCGACATGGCTGGCCCGTTTAGATGCAAGCCACATGCCGTCCGGTCAGACTCTCAAGCCATTGATATACAAAGGATTGGCTGATTCGTTCCCATGCCGCCCGTGACAATTCTTGTCACTCTGCCAATTCCTGTCGCCCTCGGCCGTGCTTTTGGACCAGGTAGCGCAACGAGCGCGACGAGATCCCCAATAGACGCGCCGCCTCGGCACGGTCCCCGGCCGAGCGCTCGAGAGCCTCCGCGAGCAAGCGCGCCTCGACCGACTGCAGGAAGGCGTCCAGACGAAAGCCGTCGCCGATCGACGGCAGCGGCTCGCGCAGCTGCGGGCGCCTGATCGTCTCGGGCAGCCGCTCGGGCAGTACCGCCTCGCTCGTTTCGAGGGCCACCGCCCGCTCGATCACGTTCTCGAGCTGGCGCACGTTGCCCGGCCAGGAGTAGGCCTGCAGCAGCGCTAGCGCCTCCTCGGACACCTTCGCGACGCGCTTGCCCATCTGCCCGGCGAAGCGGGCCGTGAAATGCTCCGCCAGCAGGGGAATGTCGTCGACTCTCTCGCGCAGCGGGGGCGTGTGGATCGGGATCACCTGCAAGCGGTAGAACAGATCCTCGCGGAAGCGCTTCTGTTTCACGAGCTCCTCGAGCGGCGCGTTCGTCGCCGAGATCACCCGCACGTCCACGTCGGCCTCGTCGGTTCCGCCGACACGGCGGATCTTGCGCTCCTGCAGCGCCCGCAGCAGCTTGACCTGCATCGCGAGCGACGTCTCCCCCACCTCGTCGAGGAACAGCGTCCCCCGGTTTGCGGCTTCGAAGAGGCCCTTCTTGCTCTGCCGCGCGTCCGTGAAGGCGCCCTTCACGTAACCGAACAGCTCGCTCTCGAGCAGGGTGTCTGGGAGCGCTCCGCAGTTGATGCTGACGAACGGCTCCTCGGCCCGTCCCGAGAGTCCGTGGATCGCGCGTGCCACCAGTTCCTTGCCGGTGCCGCTCTCACCGGTGATCAGCACGGTGGAGCTGGTCGGGGCGATCGCCCGCACCATCTCGAACAGCGACGCCATCACCTCCGAGACGCCGATCACACGGTCGAGGCCGAACAGCTGGCCCACCTCGCGCTTGAGGCGGACGTTCTCCTCGCGCAAGCTGCGGTTCGTCAGCGCATCGCGCACCACGATCCTGAGCTCGTCGACGTCGAAGGGCTTGAGGATGTACGCCTCGGCGCCGAGCTTGCGGGCGGCAACTGCCATCTCCGTCGTGCCGTAGGCCGTCATCACCACCACGGCGGTGTCCGCAGCCGCCGACTTGACGTGACGCAGGATCTCGAGGCCGTCGCCGTCCGGCAATTTGACGTCGGTCAGCACCAGGTCGACGGGCCCCTGGCGAAGCGCCGCCGCGGCCTCCGCGCGGCTCCCGGCCGAGCGAACCTCGAGGCCTTCCTTCTTCAGCAGGATCACGAGCATCTCGCGCATCGACTGTTCGTCGTCGACGATCAGGATGCTCTTCACGCGCCCGCCCTCCCCACCTGCGTCCGCGTCGATGCTAACGCCGGGCAGAGCCACGGCGGAGTCCCGCGTGCCATCATGCAGGCACGGGCACCGAGACGAGCGGCAAGCGCACGTCGAACTGTGAGCCCTTGCCGGCCGCGCTCAGCACGGTGATGTCGCCGCCGTGCTGGCGGATGATCTGGAACACGATCGCGAGGCCGAGGCCGGCGCCCGGACGTCCGGCCGCAGCCAGCGGCTCGAACAGGCGCCGCTGCTCGTCGCGGGCGATGCCGCGCCCTTCGTCGCGCACGCTCAGCACGACGTCGCGCTCGACGCGACGGAGAGCGATCTCGAGGCGCCCGCCGGCCGGCATCGCCTCGAGCCCGTTCCTGGCCAGGTTCCAGAATACCTGCGTGATCTGGTCCGGGTCGGCGAGGCAGACGTGGGGGCCCTCGTCCGCTTGGAAGGTCAGGATGTGCTCGGGCCCGACCTCGCTGCCGTTGCGAAGCAAGGTCACGGCGGACTCGACCACGGGCAAGAGGTCCACCGGATGGCGCGGGCGTACGGGCGTCCTGGCCTGGTAGAGAAAGCGATTGAGTGTGTCCGAGAGGCGCTTCGACTCGCGGGAGATGATTGCGAGCAGACGCCCCTGCTCCTCGCCGAGCGCGGGCTCGCCGCTCAGCACCTGCGCCGAGCCCCGGATCGAGCCGAGCGGGTTGCGGATCTCGTGCGCCAGCTGCGCCGCCATCTCCCCGACGGCGGCGAGCTTCTCCTTGGTGCGCACCTCCTCTTCCAGCCTGCGGATCTCGGTCAGGTCCTGGAACACCACCAGGCAGCCGCGCCGCACGGGCTCCTGCGTCGCGAGCGGCGTGACCGAGACGCCGATCTCCAGCTGGCGTGCCGAGGGGTGGCGATAGGAGACCTCGAGGCGCGCGAGCGCCCGGCTCGCGGCGCGCGTCTGGAGCTCGACCGGGCGCAGCAGGGGCGATCCGAACACGTCTCCCACCTGCGCCCCGCGCAGGCTCTCGGGCGCACGCCCGAGGATCGTCCCGCCGAAGCGGTTCACATACAGGATGCGGCCGTCCGCGTCGGTGGTCATGAGACCGCTCTGGATGCTATCCACGATCACCTGGTTGAGCCCGCGCAGGTCGGCGACCTCGAGCGTCGCCTCGCGCAGCTTGACACCCGCGTGCTGCAGGCTCTCGGCCAGGTAGGAGCCCAAGAGCGCCACCGTGGCGCAGGCGACTCCGAGCAGGAACACCGCATACACGAGAGCGCGCGGTGGCAGCGCGTGCAGGTCGGCGAGCAGGCCTTGCGGCGCCGGCAGCCCTTCGCGCACGGCGGCCAGCAGGCCGCCATAGAGTGCCGTCGCGACGACTGCGAGCGTGAGCGCGTCCCGCCGCGGCACCAGCATGGTCGCGGAAAGCACCGAGAGCGCGTAGAGCACCTGGAAGCCGGGCCGCACTCCGCCGGTCACGTACACGAGCGCCGTGACCATCAGCAGGTCTCCGAGCACCTGGGCGTAGGCGAGCGCCCGCCGCGACGGGACGAGCCGCAGCGCCGCTCCGTGCACCACCGTGAGCGCGTAGGTCGCCCCGATCACGAAGTAGAGCGGGTTGACCGTCAGCAGCGTCTCGGAGACCGCCTCGACGTAGGTCGCGATGAAGAGCAGAGTGGTCACCATCACCACCCGGAACATCATCAGCCGCTTGAGGCGCGCCTCGAGGTCGGCGTTCATCAATGGGCCTCCCCGCACGCCGACCCGGGGCCTTTCGCGCCCCGGGCCGAGGAAGCTCGCTGGGTCAGGAGAGCTTGCTGATCAGATCGAAGAGCGGCAGGTACATGGCGATGATGATGCCGCCGACCGTGATGCCGAGGAACAGGATCATCACCGGTTCCATCAAGGTCAGCAGGTTGGCTACCGCCTGGTCGACCTCCTCCTCGTAGAAGTCGGCGATCTTGGTGAGCATGTTATCGAGTGCGCCCGTCTGCTCGCCGACGCCGATCATCTGCACCACCATCGGCGGGAAAACGCCGGTCTCCTTGAGCGGCTGTGCCAACGTGAGACCGCCCTCGACGCCCTTGCGCACCGCCATGATCGCGTCCTCGATGATGGCGTTGCCGGCGGTGCGGGCGGTGATCTCGAGGCCGTCGAGGATCGGCACGCCCGAGGCGATCAAGGTCGAGAGCGTGCGGCAGAAGCGGGCGACTGCGATCTTCTGCATCAAGGTGCCGAAGATCGGCGCTTTCAGGATCACCTTGTCGACCACGCGGCGCCCGCCATGGGTGGCGTAATAGCGGCGGAAGGCGACGACGCCGATGATCCCGCCGATCACCAGGAACGGCAGCAACCGCACGAACCAGTTGCTGAGACCGATCACGAAGCGCGTCGGCAGCGGCAGCTCTGCGTTCAAGCCCGCGAACATCGAGGCGAAGGTCGGGATCACCTTCCACAAGATGACCGCGATCACGATCCCGGCGATACCCAGCACCGCGACCGGGTAGACCATCGCTCCCTTGACCTGGGCCTTGAGCTTGACGTTCTTCTCGATGTAGGTGGCGAGCCGCTTCAGGATTGTGTCGAGGATACCGCCCGCCTCGCCCGCCGCGATCATGTTGGTGTAGAGGTCGTCGTAGGCTTTCGGGTGCTTGCGCATTGCATCGGCGAGGCTGGCGCCGCCCTCGACGTCCATCCGCGTTTGCTGCAGGACCTTGGCAAAGGTCTTGTTCTCCTGCTGGCTGCCCAGGATCTCCAGGCACTGCACGAGGGGCAAGCCGGCGTCGATCATGACCGAGAACTGGCGCGTGAAGATCGCGAGGTCCTTGGACGGGACGCCGCCGCCGAACTTCGGCAGCGCGAGCTCGCGGCCCTTCTCCTTCACCGACGAGACCAGGATCTGGTCGCGCCGGAGCAGCTGCATCACGGCTTCCTTGTTGTCGGCAACCCTCTCGCCGGAGACCACCTTGCCGTCGCGGGTCTTGCCCTTCCAGACGTAAGCAGGCACCTTGTCCTCCCGGAACTAGCGGCCCGCCGGCCGCATCTGACGACTGGCCT
>Ga0114129_10014886_pt1 | contig 11081 bp, 7 predicted proteins | sample RhiMetdeltSRZDD1_FD_80071 | JGI IMG/M metagenome (GOLD analysis project Ga0114129, IMG submission 80071) | Populus rhizosphere microbial communities from Tennessee, USA - Rhizosphere MetaG P. deltoides SRZDD1 (version 2) (version 2) | ecosystem: Host-associated > Plants > Roots > Rhizosphere >... | reverse complement strand
ACCGTTAAGCAGCACTGGTTTGCTAGCCTTGGAGATGTCGCCTCCCTCGACGATAACTTCCAAGTTATTCGTTCCCACCAGCTCAATAAACGCCGAAGCCGGAGTAAGTACACGCGACGCCGTCAACAAAACACTGCGCGTATCCTTCACACGCACAACAGACTTCGCACCGAGGTTACCCTGCGCGCTCAAACTCGTGATAGCCACATCCGACACGTTGTCCAAATCGATCGCGGGTCTTAGGTCTGGCTTGCTCACTTCAAATCTAACGTTGTTAACTGTCAGACCTCGCACATTCCGAGCGTAAAGCCCATAAGCCGGTGGCGTCCCAATCTCAAAATACTCACCAGCAATCTTTGGAACTTCAGCGGCTGCTTCTGCAGCAGTGCCTCCGCCTTCAAACGTGAAATGAATATCCTGAAAGCTTATGTTCTCAAGGATATCGTCACCGACCCCATTGACCACGATGCAGTGTCTCGTCTCACCAGGTCGAAACTTCTGAGGCCAGGAAAGGTCCGGGTGCTGTTTGCCTTCCGCAACCACAAACCCTCGAATTCCGCTGAACGAAATGTTGCGAACGATTCCTTTTGGCGGAGGAGTCGATGAAGGTGAAGAGTTGTTACGACGTGTCGAATCGAGTCCGACACTGATCGGGCCTGTAACATTCTGCATTATCAAGTTCGAGAAACTGATGTTTTCAAAGCGCGACCTTGCTCCGCAACGCATCTTGATCGGACAACCAAACGTGTCGTAGATCACGCAGTTGCTGATGGTAATGTTCTCGGCTTCGCCACCTCCGAAACGAAAGACCGACCAGCGCGTACTGAACGTGCAGTTGGTGACGGTGACGAACTTGTTACTGCCAAACAGGGCACACGCATCATCCTGGCAAACAACATCGCAATTCACGATGTGAACGTATTGCGAACTGTTGATGTGGAAGCCATCGTTGTTGAGGTTCACGCGGTTGTAAATTCGCACCGAATCGAGGAACACTCGATTACAGTCAAGGATTCGAGCACAGTGATACGCACTCGCAGTCAAAAACACATTGCGGATAGAGAGATTCTTGCATTGATAAAACACGAGTAAGTGCGGTCGTTGAAAGTAACCTTCTGCGGAGTTTTGTCCGGGGCCGGTCATGTCTCCCTTGCCAGTAAAGAACTTCGCGCCATTCCCATCAATTGTGCCTGGGCCTTCAATCGAGACATTTTCTGCATTGGCTGCAGAAATCATAACGACGTTGCCGTTGCTCGCTGGAATGCCATTCCCCGCTTTGTAATGTTGAGGTGTTTCGCTCCCAAGAAGCCGTCCCTGTGCTGCGACCTTCAACGTGACGTTGCTCTTCAATTCGATCGTGCCAATCACAAACGTGCCGGCAGGAATCAGAATGGTGCCGCCCTGATCCTTATGAGCCGCATCGATCGCTGACTGAACTGCAACGGTATCGAGCGTTTTACCATCGCCTTTCGCACCAAATTCACGCACATTGAAAACTCGCGCACCGGAGAAGGCCTCGTCTGCAACAATTGTTGACTGCGCCGAAGCAGAACTGTTGAGAACTGAACCTCCCAGAGAGGCGACGATCGGTGGCACGGACATTTGCGCAATCAGCTTGCGGCGTGAAAGCTTTCCAGTCATCCACGAAACCTTTGATTTTTAGGATATTGAACGAACTGCTTCTGGCGTGGGGTATTTTTAGCACAAAACGAGGCGGGTGAAATTGGTTTATTGGTTCAAAATGGTCTTTGGTTTTTGGTTTGGCAAAGAGGCGTTGTGTTGCAGTGCACCACACCGCGAACCTCATTCAAAGTACGAGCAACATCCAAAGTACAAGTAAGGAAGAGGGGTTTACCCCCGCTGTTTTCCAACCAATTAGATCGGGCTCGAGCGGGAGTAAACCCCTCTTCCTCACTTGCAATAACACGAGAACGCTTGCGCTTCCGGCAACCCACTCAAACGCTGCGACTAATGCGACCGCGGCTGTTCCGCAGTCTTTGAAACTGGACGAGCCGAAGTCGTCTTACGTGACGTCGTGATTACCAATGACGCTCCTTGCCGTCCCTCCGCAAATGTTTCGATCATCTTCTTATTGAAGGCGGGTATATCGGCCGGCTTTCTACTGGAGACCAGGCCTTTGTCAACCACAACGTCCCTATCAACCCAGTCAGCGCCCGCATTTCGCAGATCCGTTTTTAGTGAAGGCCATGAAGTCATCTTTCTGCCATCCACTACTCCAGCATCGATCAGCGTCCACGACGCGTGACATATTGCAGCAACGGGTTTTCCTGTCGCAAAGAACCCATCAACAAACTCGAGCGCACGTGTCATTTGTCGAAGTTGATCCGGATTCCGCACTCCACCAGGCAACAGGAGTGCGTCGTAGTCATCTGATCGTGCGCGACTCAACGGCATGTCTACGGCAAACGCATCCGCCTTTTCATCGTGACTCCACCCTTGCACCTCAGTATCCGCGGGCGAGACGATTTCAGTTATAGCGCCTTCAGCTTCGAGGGCCTCACGGGGAGCTGTTAGTTCGATTTGTTCAAAGCCATCCGCCACAAGAATCGCAATCTTTTTACCTTTCAGTTTGTCATCCATGAGGTCCCCCTTTTCAGTATGATTAGTGACGACCCGGCGGCACAATGTCGTCGTCATCATCAAGGGGACGATGCCTTGGTTGATTGACTCCCTGCTGATTGTAATAACCACCCGGTGCGAATTGTCCTGACTCTCCGATGTCTAATGAACGCTCCTTTTCAGCCAATGCCTTTTCCCCGGTTGGAGCGTCGTCGGGATTCCAACCTTCTGTATTTCTTTCAGTCGTGTTCTTTTTCTTCATAACAATCCTCCTAAACCGTTGATGATTGCGGCTTACTTGTTATGTCCGAAGGTGTACACAGCAACACGGATGCCGCTGGATTTCGCGTTGTGGAGTGTCGATTAGCTAAAGAAGTGAGGATGAAGAACTAAACAGGAGTAATTAACCGTAACGAACTGCAACAGAGTGTTCGGACTCGTTACTGCAACATTCTTGCGCCGGCATCACACCCTGCGAGTCTTCCATTTTCCGCGCCGAAATACCGCAGCACTCACGACTGCCAGGGTTGAAAAAGCAACCGTCATAGCCACAAACACTCCGCGGGGACCGAATTGAAGTTTGACTCCGAGCACGTAAGCGAGCGGGATTTCCCACAGCCAGAAAACGAACAAGTTGATGATCGTCGGTGTCCATGTGTCGCCTGCACCGTTGAATGATTGTCCCAATACCATGCCGTATGCATAGAACAGAAACCCGTACGCAACGATTCGTAAACAATCAACTCCGTACTTCGCGACATTGGGATCGGATGTATAGAACCAAATGATCTGCGGCGCAAACAAAATGAAGATCAACCCAACAATGCCAAGGAAGATCATGTTGTAGAAACCCGCTCGCCACACTGCTCGTTCGGCGCGCTCTGGATTCTTTGCGCCAAGTGCTTGACCGACCATCGTCGCTGCGGCATTAGACATCCCCCACGATGGTAACAGTGCAAACAAAATCACTCTGATTCCAAATGTATAACCGGCAACAGCGTTGCTGCCGAAACTGGAAATGATACGAACGAGACCAATCCAGCTGGCCATTCCGATAAAGACTTGAAACGTTCCAGTTGCCGACAAGCGCACCAACCGCAACATGATGGTCGGTTCAAAGCGAAGGTGATGTCGTTTGATATCGAATCGTCCTCCCGTTTTGAAGAGACGACTTAAAGCGAAAAGCGCTCCTGAACCTCGTCCGATGTTCGTTGCAATCGCAGCACCAACGATCCCTAGCTTAGGAAATGGCCCAAGTCCGAAGATCAAACATGGTCCAAGCAGAATATTGATCCAGTTCGCGAGCCAGAGTGTGCGCATCGCAATCGCAGCGTCACCGGCTCCACGGAAAATTGCATTGACCATAAAAAGCATTACAACCGTGACATTGCCGGCGAGCATTACACGCGTGAACTTCGAACCCTCTCCAACAACCCACGGTGAACCGCCCATTATTTGAAGTAGACGTGGCGCAAGAGGCGCACCGATTGCGGCGATTACAAGTGAGACACTCAACGCGATTGCAATAGCCTGAACTGCTGCGCGCGCCGCGCCGTCAGGATTCTGTTCGCCGATTCTCCGAGCAATGGTAGCCGTCGCACCGATGCTGAGACCGATTGCCAGGGCGTAGATGAGTGTCAGGAGAGATTCAGTTAAACCTACGGTAGCAGCGGCATCGGTTCCCAGGTGAGAGACCCAAAAGATGTCCACGACAGCGAAGACGCTTTCCATAAACATCTCCAGCACCATCGGAATCGCAAGAAGAATTATCGAACGTCCGATTGGGCCAACAGTGTAGTTGCGATGCGAACCCCGCAATGCTTCCTTGACTGCGGACCACATGCCCTGGTCGTCGCCCGACGCTGATTGCGCGTGCGAATAGTTTTCCTCAGCAGAATCTGCCATTGCTTCTTCCCTGACTGGACGTGGAAACGGGACGCTGCTCTTTACGTCGCCGCGAAGTTAAAAGTTTGGTAGGAAAATGCAGCAGTCCGACGAACTTTAGTTTGTCGTTTGTTTGTCGTGGATGGCCGCTCCGTGACGAGGTGTCTTATTCGTGTTGGTCGGACATTCTATCTGGCGTCAACTAACTCGGCCGAAGTCGTCCTGAAGCCGAACAATATCATCTTCGCCAAGATAAGTTCCGCGTTGTACTTCGATAAATACCAGTGTCTCCGTCGTATCATTTTCTACACGGTGAGCCGCACCAATCGGAATATCAATAGCGTTACCCGCCGCTACGTGGATCTCCTGATCATCAAGAGTAACTTTTGCTCGACCAGACACAACAAACCAATGTTCCGCACGTTGCGAGTGCTTTTGATAACTAAGCCGCTTCCCAGGTAGCACTTCAATTCGTTTGACTTTGAAAAGCTCGCCCTCATCGAGCACCTCATAACTACCCCAGGGACGCCGATCAAACTCTCGAGGTTTATAACCGTTGTCGCTCAACTACCGTCTTCCTCTATTCATAAAGGCCTGAGTGGCAACTTAGCCGCGCGAATGGTCGTCGTCAAGTTCTTTATCAAATTTTTTCAAAAAGAAATCGAGCCAACCATTCGGGTTGGCTCGACTGGCATTGATCTGGAACGAAGACTAGGAATCCTGTCGCAGAGTTACGTAGATTACTGCATCGCGCCTCTTGACCAACAAGAGCACTGGACGCGATCCAGACTGTTGAACTGCTGTCGTAAAGTCAGCGATGGTTTTAACCGGCTTCCGATTAACCTCTTGAATCAAATCACCCTGTCGAAGACCCGCGTTCGCTGCGCTGCCCTCAGGGTTAACACGAGAAATTAACAGACCTTGATCACCTGCCTCTAAACCGAAACGCGCAGCCGAGTCTGCAGTTAGAGGTTGCAAACTCAAACCAAATTTGCCACTTCGGACCGAGGTGGTATCGCTTTCCGTTGCATCACCATCAGTGTCTACCGGTTTTCTTTCGGGAAGTTCAGCGAGCGCAACCTGGAAGTTTTGTTCCTTCCCATCACGGAGCGCGCTGACTTTGACATTTGTTCCCGGCGCAATGCTGGCGACCAGGTTTCGTAACGCATTTGAATCGGCAATGGCGTGGTTGTTAATTCCCACAATGACGTCGCCGCGCTTCAGGCCGGCTTTTTCCGCCGGCCCTGCGGACTGCACGTTTGTGACAATAGCGCCCTGAGCGGACGGCAGGTCCATGCTGGCAGCAAGGTCAGCATCGACTGGTTGAATCGAGACTCCAAGCATCCCCCGGCGGACTTTACCCACCTTTACCAACTGATCCATTACAACTTTCGCCATATTTGAGGGGATAGCGAATCCAATTCCGATGTTGCCACCGGAGGGCGAAAGAATTTGCGAATTGATACCGACGCATTCGCCGGTCGTGTTCACCAAGGCACCACCTGAGTTTCCGCGGTTGATGGCGGCGTCTGTCTGAAGGAAGTCTTCGAAGGTTCCATCACTAAGACCAGTCTGACGTCCCTTCGCGCTAATGATGCCGGAGGTAACGGTCTGTCCAATTCCCAACGGGTTACCCACAGCCAGAACGAAATCACCCACGCGAACCTTGTCAGAATCACCCAAAACCAATGTTGGTAGACTTGTCGCATCGATCTTTAATACGGCCAGGTCGCTTGGCTGATCAGAACCTACCAATTTGGCCTTGAACGTACGGTTGTCCGTCAGCTCAACGCGAATGTCCAGAGCTCCATCAACTACGTGATGATTGGTCAGGATATATCCATCCGGAGTGACAATTACGCCGGAGCCGACTCCTTGAACGCGCTGAGGTGTCTGGTTCTGCGGGAGCCGGTCACCAAAAAACTCACGAAACGTCGGGTCATCCATAAACGGAAACTGTTGCGGTGCACGAGCTCGTTCGGTCGAACGAATAGTCACAACCGCCGGCGACACGCGCGTCACCAAGTCCGCGTAGGACGCCTGTATCGACGGGGCTGTAGAACTGGCGGTTACAGGTACGGGCTGACCTGTGGTCAAACCCAACGTTCCTGCCTGTGCGCCGCAGGACGTAACTACAAAAACTACAACAATCAAACTCAAAAAGACTTTCACTTGGGCGACTCGCCCAATGAACCAACTGCTCATACTCTTTTCACCTTTCAAATTGCTGCACACAGAGCACCTAATGTGAACTGTGCAAACACTCGAAATTAAATCCAAAAGGCCTTTCAGCCTTTGGTAACTTGATTAGCCGTCCAGTTTTGATTCAAGCAAGGCCAATTCGGTTTACTGGCGAAGTCTGATTTCGAATGGTATGGCCGAACCCACGCGCCACGTCGACGCAAGACTGCTTGCATTCCGTTCACCACATGGACCGCATTCTTCCGAGGAAAACCTGGCGAAATAGCCTTATTCATAGACTGTTGGGGTCAATACAAATTGTGCTTACACGACGTGACACAGGGCAGATCGTGTTGGAATTTGAGCACTTTTCGACGGGTTTGGTGTGTTATACTTCGCCCCCTAAATCCTTTGGATCTCCAACCCCCCAAACGTTCGAGCCGGTTCCGCAGATTTAGGGGCATCGCCAGCGAGTTTCCAAGCAAAAACGAACCATTGAGGTCACGATCTAAATGCATGGGGTAGTAACCTCCGGCGCTCAAGACGAGAACTCCGTTTTGATCGTCAATGATGTTCCCGAGCAACTAGTGTTGATGGAGAGCCTTCTCCACAAGGCAGGTTACTCTGTTTTCACTGCGGAAGACGGAGTTCAGGCTCTTGAACTCGCCAAAAACGTTCGCCCGGACCTAATAATCAGCGACGTGACCATGCCGCGAATGAACGGCCTGGAGTTTTGTGAACAAGTTCGTTCGGATAACGAACTTCGATCAGTTCCGATTCTCCTCGTCAGTGCCCATCAGAAAGACACAGACAGCGTCGTGGCGGGACTTAAGGCAGGCGCTGATGACTATCTGGAAGTACCGTTTGATTCCACACGTCTCGTCGCTAAGGTCTCTCGTTTACTTGAACGCGCGCGGCTTGAGGCAAGCTATCGCGATCTGGTGGAACAAGCCACTGACCTGATCTTCACGCAGGATTTGAACGGCCGCATCAACAGTATCAATTCAGCAGGCGCCAAGTTCTTTGGCCGCCCCGCCCAGGAACTCATTGGCGAATCGTTCTTCAGCTTGTTTGGAATCATTCCGGAAAGCAATGGCTTTGCTGGGGGATTGCGTAATCCACAAGAGGCGAAGGAATTTCGTCACCAGCTGGTCGTTCGCGCAAGTTCAGGTGAGGATCGTTGGCTGGACCTCATCATCTCGCCAATTAAGCATAAATCGAACGAAATAGTCGGATTTAGAGGAGTAGCGCGAGACATCACCGAGCGAAAGCATTTTGAGGAAGCACTAAAAGATTCCGAATCGAGGTACAAACTACTTTTTGAATCGACTCCCCAGCCAATCTGGGTCTACAACGAAGCAACACTCGCTTTTCTCGCGGTAAACGAGGCCGCCACTCGAACCTACGGCTATTCGCGCGAAGAGTTTCTTTCCATGACTGTGGACAAGATCCGTGCGAAGGAAGACATCCCGGCTCTACTCATCAAAGGTACTAGCAAGGCTGATGAATTGGGGCTGTCGAGTCCCTGGAGACATGAAACTCGAGATAAGAAGACCATCTACGTCGAAATGAGCTCGCACCCAGTTGTGTTCGATGGAAAACATAGCAAGTTGGTTATCGTCAACGACGTTACAGAACGCAAGCTTCTCGATGAAAAACAGCAGCGATTGCACACCTCTTTGCAGCAATCGGCGATGGAGTGGCGACAAACCTTCAATGCGATCGATTTTCCCGTACTCATCGTCGATCTGGATGGCATAGTAAAACGGTCAAATGAAGCAGCTGAGCGCATAGCAGGTTCAGATCCTGAACAAATGATCGATAAACCAATCGGTTCGATCGGTAACCAGGAACCCTGGCAAAAAGCGGCTAAACTAATCGCGACTATTCGCTCGACACATTCGCCAGTGTCAGAAGAGATAAAGTGCCAAGCAACAGGAAAGACGTGGGCGCTCACACTTTATCTTATTAATGAGTTTGGATCCGTCGGGCAACGTGCAATCTTTGTAGCCCAGGACATCACCAAGCGTGCTGAACTCGAAGCTTCATTGCGACAAAGCGAGATGATGTCGCTCCTCGGTTCGCTTGTAGCGGGTGTCGCTCATGAAGTTCGGAATCCTTTATTTGGCATCTCTTCGATTCTTGATGCCTTTGAGACGAGATTCAGTGATCGAACAGAGTATCTCCGCTATACAAATGTCTTAAGGGACGAAATCGGGCGCCTTACCGTCTTGATGGAGGAGTTGCTCGAGTATGGCAAGCCGTTTCGTGGTGAGCTGTATCTGGTTTCAATCGAGGAGATGGTGACGCGCTCAATTCGATCCTGCCTCCCGGCAGCGGAAGTCGCTCAAGTTACTCTGGAGTCTCACGTTGAAGAGGGATTACCGAAGATTAGGATCGATCGGCGCCGGCTTTCAAAGGTATTTGTGAATCTGATTGAAAATGCTATTCAGCACTCACCAACTGGTGGAACGGTTCGTGTGGGTGCGAAGAAAGTAATGGATGGGCAGGAGTGGGTCGAGTGTGCGATACGTGACTATGGCCCAGGAATTTTGGAGCACGACCTTCCGCGCATATTCGAACCTTTCTTTTCTAAACGGCGCGGTGGAACTGGTCTAGGCTTAGCAATAGCCCAACGGATCATGGAGGAACATGCAGGTAAACTTATTGCTGGAAACAACCCGGATGTCGGTGCTTGTATGATCGCGAGATTCCCTATTCCTGCTGAGGAAGAGTCGTAATGGCGAGAAACAAGGTCTTAGTTGTGGACGATGAACCCGGTGTGCGTTTCGGCATTCGTGACTTTCTAGAACAGCAGGGTTACGAAATTGAGGAAGCCCAAAGTTGCGAAGACGCCCAAAATCTCTTTCGCACTTCCCGACCTGACATCGTGATTGCCGACTACATGATGGCGGACGGGACCGCACTGGACCTTCTACCCAGGCTCAAGGAAATCGACCCGGACACCCCTCTTCTTGTTTTGACGGCGCATGGCTCTATTGATCTCGCCGTTAGGGCCATCAAAGAGGGCGCTGAGCAGTTTCTTACTAAACCACTGGAATTACCTGCTCTCCAGGTAATTCTGCAACGACTCCTACAAAAACAGCGCAATCATCATAAGCAACTCGCCAGCAAGACTCGACAAGTTAGACAGGCTATTGATCCATTCATCGGCACCAGTTCAGCGATTCGCGCTTTAGCCGATCAAGCACGAAAAATTCTCAGTAGCGAGAGTCCGATACTTATTCTCGGCGAAACGGGTAGTGGCAAAGGTGTTCTGGCGCGATGGCTACACGAAAACAGCCTGAGAGCAGATGAAGCATTTGTCGACCTGAATTGCGCAGGTCTGTCTCGAGAGCTTCTTGAGACGGAGCTTTTCGGACACGAGAAGGGCGCTTTCACGAGTGCCACTGCTTCGAAGCAGGGTTTATTTGAAGTCGCCCATCGCGGCACGATTTTCCTGGACGAAGTTGGGGACGTTGATCTTCAGATTCAACCGAAGTTGTTGAAGGTGCTTGAGGAGAAACGATTTCGACGGGTCGGAGACGTACGGGATCGACAAGTGGACGTACGTCTCATTGCCGCAACCCACCAGGATCTTGGCCAGTCTGTTCGTGAAAAGAAGTTTCGCGACGATCTCTATTTTCGCATCAGCACGATCCCTCTTTCATTCCCGCCTCTCAGAGAAAGGATCGAGGACATACCGACGGTGGCCCAGTATCTCCTAAATAAGGTATCGGCTGACTTGGGACGCGGCGAACTGTTATTGGACGACGATTGTATTAGCGCACTTCAGTCTTACTCTTGGCCCGGCAACATTAGAGAGTTAAGAAATGTCATTGAACGGGCTGTCTTATTGAGCGATCAACACAGTATTACCATCAAAGACCTTCACTTCGACGGGCACGCAGGTATTGGTGCCCCCCTCCTGGATACTCGCCTTACCCTCCTTGAATTGGAAAAGCAACACATTGAACGTGTACTACAAGAGGAACATGGAAAGGTGGAGAAGGCCGCCAAAAGGTTAGGCATTCCTCGCAGCTCCCTGTACCAGAAGATCAAGAAACATCAGATTGCGCCGTCCAAAGTCTAGAACAGCTTTCTGAATTCCAGACAAGAATGCGCGAGGCAAAACTCCTGGTTAAAAAACCCTCGCGGAAACGGCCTTTTTGAATTCGCAATAGGTCGGCGCAAGTGGCCCATGCTTTGCAGTTGCTGGGCACGTGCCAATCTACATGTAGGCTCTTTGGGACACCAACCAAAGAAAAACCGGTCGGAACCACAGGTGATTGCATTGCCCCGCAATTGCTGATCAGTTCCACAAGACCCAGAAAACGGATGCGCCACTTCCGAAGACCCCGACGGATCGAACTTGGGCACTGGATCATCCTTACAACGAAAAAGAGGGATTAGGAATGTTTCGAACACTCAACTTT
>Ga0114129_10014885_pt1 | contig 11081 bp, 10 predicted proteins | sample RhiMetdeltSRZDD1_FD_80071 | JGI IMG/M metagenome (GOLD analysis project Ga0114129, IMG submission 80071) | Populus rhizosphere microbial communities from Tennessee, USA - Rhizosphere MetaG P. deltoides SRZDD1 (version 2) (version 2) | ecosystem: Host-associated > Plants > Roots > Rhizosphere >... | reverse complement strand
TACTTGGCGCCAGGCCAATTTCGCACTCGGTTAGAGCCAGAGATGGAGATTGAGCTCGCGAATATGTTACGCGAGGCCGGTGTCGAGCTCGTCGTGCTCGCTGGCTTTATGCGCGTGCTTCACGCGCCGATGCTTAAGGCGTTCCCGCGCCGTATCATCAATATCCATCCGGCGCTTCTTCCAAAATTTCCCGGCCTCGAAGCCTGGAAACAAGCACTCGCGGCTAACGAAAAGCTAACCGGTTGCACTGTCCATTACGTTGACGAGAAAATTGATCACGGTGAAATCATCGCGCAGCGTGAAGTGCCGATCCTGCCGGGAGACACGCCCGAAAGTCTGCACGCGCGGATTCAAATTGCCGAGCGCGAATTATACCCTGCTGTTATCGCGGAGTTTTCCGAAAAATACAGGACGGTAGATTGTTGAATGCTGACTCAATTGGAGGCGGTCATTAACGACTAACGCGAGCGCTTAGAGTTCTTCTGCTTTTTGCTCGCGACTCAGTATTTCTTCCAATGCAGCAGTCGGTTTTTTCTGTTCGTACAGCACCGAATAGACCTGATCAATAATCGGCGTTTCGATTTTCAAGTGTCGCGCGCACTCAAAAGCGCTCCGCGCGGTGGGAACTCCTTCGGCGACCATCTTCATCGATTGGGTGATCTGTGCAAGCGATTCGCCTTGCCCAAGACGTTTGCCAACCGTGTGATTGCGGCTGCGTTCGCTGTAGCAAGTAACAATCAGATCGCCGACGCCACTCAATCCATAGAAAGCTTGCGAAGTACCTCCCATAGCAACTCCGAGCCGCACCAGTTCTGCCAACGATCGCGTCACTAACGCTGCTTTGGAATTGTCGCCCAATCCGAGCCCGTCGCTAATCCCTGCCGCCACAGCGAAAACATTTTTCAACGCGCCGCCCAGCTCGATAGAAGTAACCTCGTGACTGGTGTACACACGAAACCGCGGACTCCCAAGCGTGCCTTGTAGACTCGTTGCACACTCGGCATCGTTGCAACCAATCACGGTCGCAGTAGGAAAGTTTTGTACGACCTCTGTCGCGAGATTCGGGCCCGACAAGACCGCGATCTTCTGTTCTGGAAAAAGTTCAGAGAGGATCTCGCTCATCCGCATCCCGGTGCCGTGCTCGATCCCTTTGACGCAGCTTAGCAGCACCGCGCGAACATTTCCGTTCGCTTCGCGCAGCCGAGCCGCAACCTGTCGCAACGCCGTCGATGGCGTCGCGAAAACGATCAGACCTGCTCGGGTCCAATCGGCGAGCTCGGAAATTATGCGCACCGATCCAGGTAATTTAAGTCCCGGAAGGTAGTCACCGTTCTCGCGCGTTGCTTGAATGCGTGCCGCGCGCTCGGCGTCGTGGCTCCAAAGCGAAACCTGACGGCCATCCTTTCCCCATACCCACGCTAAAGCCGTTCCCCAACTGCCGGCACCAAGAATTGCTATTTCGCCAATTTTCACTTCCGAGTAAAGCGCGGTTCCGTCCCATGCATGAGCCGTGAAAAATTTGAACGATGACGCCAAATCACAACGGCAGCGAGACAAACCGACGAATAGAATAACGATTTTACGGCGGTCCCACTTAGCCAGGTCGTAGCCAGAATTATTAAGGGCAACGCAGCGGCAGCTGCAATTGAGGCTACGGAAACATAGCGCGTGAGCCAAAAAGTTAGTATCCAAATCGCTGCCCCTGCTATTGCCGCGATCGGAGCCAAACCGAAAAGAGCTCCAGCTGAAGTCGCAACCCCTTTTCCGCCTTTGAAACGCAGCCAAACCGGAAAAGAATGCCCAACTACGCTGAATATCGCTGCAAAAACTCCAAACATCTCAGGCGAGTACAACGCTGACTGTCCTCGCGTAGCAATCAAGAGCGACATTTTCACTGCGCCGAAGCCCTTCAAAAAGTCCGCTACGAACACTGGATATCCGTAACTCTTTCCAAGCGTCCGTATCACATTCGTCGCACCAACATTGCCACTGCCGCACTTTCGAATGTCAATGCCGGCCATTCGACCCGCGAGATAGCCGAATGGAATTGATCCCAACAAATAACTCCCGACCACAACAACCGCGAACGTGAGCATTGTAAATTACTCGGAATTTCCCGCTAATCCGACGACCGTATTTCTGTGTAACATGCTCTTAGACAACCATATAGATATTATTGCCAGATCAGCTGGAGTGATTCCGCTTATTCGGGCCGCCTGTCCCAGAGAACTAGGACGCGTAGCTGTCAATTTTTGCCTCGTTTCAGAGCGGAGACCGGGAATTTCGTCATAGTTTAGCCACGCTGGAATACGCTGGCTTCGCCTGCGCTCCAACTGTCGATTCTGCTCTGATTGTCGCGCTGCATAACCCTCATATTTAAAATCGGTTTCGACTAACTGCCAGACAGCGGCGGGCAGAAGGGAAAGAAACTGGGACGGCAGATCTTCGGCATTAAAGTCAGGCCTCTTGAGTAATTGAGAAACAGGAAGACCATTGAGTTTGGTTTGGCTAGCCAAGGCTCTAGCTTGATCCAGGAGAGCTGCCTTTTCCCTATAGCTACTCCAGCGCCCCGGAGTTGCCAATCCGGCATCGAATGCACGGGGGGTCAGACGCTGATCCGCATTGTCGTGTCGCAAAAACAGCCGGTTCTCCGCACGGCTTGTAAACATTCGATAGGGCTCGTCAGTCCCTTTTGTGACAAGATCATCGATGAGAACTCCTATATACGCCTCGCTTCGCTCGAGCACCAATGGCGAGCAGCCTTGGAGCTTCAAGGCAGCGTTAGCTCCCGCTATCAAACCCTGAGCAGCAGCCTCTTCGTACCCGGACGTCCCGTTAACTTGGCCGGCAAAGTATAATCCAGCAATCAACTTCGTTTCGAGGGTCGGCAAGAGCTGAGTCGGCGGAAAGTAATCGTATTCGACAGCGTATCCTGGGCGCATTATCTCGGCTCGCTCCAAGGCGGGGATTGAATGCAAAAATTCCAGCTGAACGTCATATGGCAAGCTTGTCGAAATACCGTTCACATAATATTCTCTTGTGTGGCGGCCTTCCGGCTCGAGGAATAGTTGATGTGACCGCTTATCTGAGAACTTTACGACCTTGTCTTCGATTGATGGGCAATACCGGGGTCCAGTTCCCTTAATACGGCCGGCATAGAGCGGGGAACGCTCAAGATTCGAGCGAATGATCTCGTGCGTTCTTTCAGTAGTATGGGTTATCCAGCATGGGGTTTGTTCCACGTGGAACTTTCCGTCGCGGACCCGATTCAGCGTAAAGATGTCCGTTTCGTCATCCGGGATTTCCTCATGATAAAACGAAAACGTCGGCGGTGGTTCGTCGCCAAGTTGAATCTCGGACCGGGAAAAGTCAATCGAGCGCGCGTTCAACCGACACGGAGTACCGGTTTTGAAACGTCCGACTTGGAACCCCAACTGCTCAAGGTTACTGCTTAGGCCCGAACTCGCATCGGCCATTCGACCGCCAATCTTCGTCGCTTCACCGACGTGCAAGAGGCCTCGCAAAAATGTCCCTGAAGTGATCACTACACTTTGGGCAGCGATTGTCAGCCCCAAGTCGGTCTCTACCGCAACGACCTTCCCATGGTCGACAAGAATCCGCGAAACGGTTCCTTGTTTAAGGTCCAGATTTTCCGCCAACTCTAGAATGGCCTTCATGCGAAATTGATAAGCCTTCTTGTCGCACTGCACCCTTGGCGCGCGAACCGATGGTCCCTTTGCTCGATTAAGCATTCGAAACTGAATCCCTGTAGCATCGGCATTTAGGCCCATTGCGCCGCCCATGGCATCTATCTCGCGGACAATGTGCCCTTTAGCCAATCCCCCGATCGCGGGATTGCAGGACATTTGCCCAATGGTGTCCAGGTTCTGGGTTAACATCAAAGTGCGGCAGCCAATTCGTGCGGCGGCTAACGCGGCCTCGATTCCGGCATGGCCACTGCCTACTACCAACACCTCATATTCTGTCGGTAACTGAAACGCCATTGTGTTACATAACCTATTAATTATCAGTTCCTTATACGTATGCGTTCGTCCGCGTTCGCCTCTCTTTTGGATGCAGTCGGGTTATTCGACCTTTGTATTGCAATGTAGGCCATCCGGCCTAGCACTACCAGAAGCATTACTGTCGTAACAAACGCGCCTCCCCACACCCAATACTCAATCACCCGCGGATAACTTTTTCCCCGCATAATGCGCACCGCAAACTGGCCCAGCGTACCCGCGTAAACGTACAAAAAAAGACCGGGAGCGCGTCCGATCGACGCCCATAACATATAGCTCGCAAACGGAATCCGCGTTATGCCGTAAAAATAATTCAGCAGGCTGGTTGGGAAAAGCGGATGGAGTTGACTCAAAAGAATAATTTTCCAGCTCTCGCGTTCTACTGCCGGTCCCAATGCGCGCAACATCGGGTTATCTGAAAACTTTTGTTGAAACCACCGCCTGGCGATCCATCTGCTTAGGGCAAATGAAACTGCCGTAGCAACCAGGTTACCCACCAGCACAATTAAAAATCCCCACCACAGTCCAAAAAAGAAACCCCCGCCGACAGCAAGAATTCCACCCGGGAGTAGAAGGATATTACAGGCCGCGAAAAGTAGCGGGTAGCAAACAGCTCCCAAGGCGCCCCAGCTCATAACGCGCTGCTGGGATGCCTCAATAAAGCTGACGAGCGGGAGGAAGTGAGACAGAACGATTCCTAGTCCAATCGCAATAAGGAGAGCTCCAATTTGCCAGCAAATCGCGCGGCTGACGTTCGGCATCCGCAAATTCTGCTCGCGTCACTGGCTTCGCGCAAATCCCGGCAAGCTGCGTTATCAGCGTTAAAACCCGGACGGCCTAACTAGACACTCGGCTGCTCTACATTTCTGCGACGCGGGATACCGAGGTTGTCAAAGATCATCCTCGTGGCATCCGAACGGTTCAGTGTGTAGAAGTGAATACCGGCGACATCGTTGTCCAAGAGGTCATGACACTGTTCTATGGCAAAATGCAGGCCGACACGCCTGACCATCTCAGGATTGTCCTGGCAACGCTGTAAAGCGCGCAAAAGCCTGGCAGGGAATCGCGCGCCGCCTGCCAGCTCGGCTATCCGTTTGAAGCCGCTAACAGATGTAATCGGCATGATGCCGGCAATGATGGGAAGGTTAACATTCGACAGCGCACAGCGTTCGCGGAAATCGAGGAAATCGCGATTGTCGAAAAATAGCTGAGTGACGATGTAGTCAGCGCCGGCGTCCACTTTCGCTTTGAAGTAATCCATTTCGAGCAACCGATTCGGCGTAGCGGGATGTCCTTCAGGGAAACCCGCCACTCCAATGCCGAAGCCGCGGGGGTCGGGGTGCGCGCCGGACTGGTTGAATCGCCGGATGAATTTGACTAAATCGATTGCATGTTGGAACGAGTCTCCTGATTTATCATACGCAACCCCAACCGGCCTATCACCACCAAGTGCGAGAATGTTTCCAATAGCCGATTTGGCGTAGCGAAGGAGAATCGCTTCGATTTCCTCCTCATTATGACAGACACAGGTAAGGTGGGGAATTGGGTCGAGCTTCGTTGTATTTTGAATGCGCTCGACGAGGTCGTGCGTTAAATTGCGTGTCGAGCCGCCAGCGCCATACGTCACGCTCACAAAATGCGGCGTGTACGATTCGAGGTCGCGAATCGTTTGATAGAGAGTTTCGGCCGCCTCCGGAGTTTTTGGCGGGAAGAACTCGAAAGAAAACGTGGGAGAATCCCCCCGCATAATATCGGTAATGTGCATGGACCCGGCGCCTACCTTCGTTCGTGCCGCGACTTTCGGTCAACTCACCGAAGAATATTTTCGACCAAGTATTCGACGCAAACCTGCAGTGTAGACCATCCTGCCATACCAATTTCTCCCATCGCGGCACTCTCAGTCACGCTGCGGCACCCGATCACGCAATCGGCGTAATCAAATTCAAGGTAAAATCGCGAACACCCGCGCGGGAAAACCTGAGCCGTCTTTTGGTTTTGGAAATGACACTATCGCAATTGCACCGGCTTCCGGGACTTGATCGAGATCGGTGAGCAGCTCGATCTGATAATGGTTCGTACTGAGTATATAAGTTTCGAGCGAATAATCGTCTTTGCTGGCAGCGACTCCCGGATCCGTATCTGTTGTCTCGTGACCTGACGCCGTGATTTTGCGCTGTTCATAAAGGTACTTCAAAGCCGTCAAACTCCATCCGGGATAATGTGCAACGCCGTTGGTATCCTTGTTTTCCATCCTTGCCGCGTCGGGCCAGCGCTTCGACCAATCCGTTCGCATCGCAACAAACGCACCCGCAGGAATCGGTCCGTGGTCTGTTTCCCACTTTTTCACGCGCTCGAGCGATAGAGTGTAATCAGAATTTTTCGCAGCCTCGTTGTGCACGTCGATCACAACAAGAGGCAGCACCATTTCTTTCGGGTTTATCTGATCTACGGTGCGAAGTCCTTTCACAAAATGAGCAGGTGGATCCACGTGCGTCCCCCATTGGCCAACATGAGTATACAGTTCGGAGAAAAAACCCATTCCCATGATGTTCGGACGCTTGTCGTACCAGTAAATTGTTTTGCGCGTTTCATCAGGAAACCCAGGCCAGTGCGGGATCCCTGGTGCGAAGGCATGCGTCAGATCAACGTATCGTTTGCTGGCAAGTATCTGTTGAATTTGCCAGAGAGACGATTCCTCGCCGCTCCACACCGAGCAAAATGGTGTGATGGAAAGAGCAATACACAGTAGGAGAATCTTTTTTATAGGCATTGAGCCTTGTTAAAGCATTTAAGATTAAGAAGCCAATATCGTCGAATAACTTCGAATAAGTTGCGTCCTTCTTCGAAAAACCTAGAGCTGTCGGTGTTTCTTACTGACGTTATCAACAGGTCATCCCGGTGGTAAGAACGCGAGGGAACTACATCATGCTTAAACCGACTTATTCGCAAATAGAAGAAGACGATTAGAAGGGTAGAAACTCTGATCAATTTCATTAAGAACTGTGCAAAACTTTTTGACGCCGAAAACCAAACGAGAACCGATTTTGCTACTGGAAGCAACGAAGAAATGAGTCAGCGACAGGTTCCACTTCAACCAGCAACAATTCCAAATGTGCGCGCCTATCGACCGTACAAAAATGACAGTCTTTTCGAGCACGCCACCTGGGTTTATGCGTTCTGTCGCGAACGTCTTTTTCGTGACGACACCAAACGCATCATCGCGACTCTCTGGCCGGAGGGACATCCCGCCCCGGGAACGACCCTGATCGAGCTTGGCTGCGGTCCCGGATTCTACTCATGCCGGTTGGGAGCGCGCTTTCGCGAGATATCAGTTACCGGCGTCGATCGCTCTGCGAGACAGGTCCAGTGGGCGAACGAACGAGCCGAAGCACTTAGCCTGCGTAATTGCTGCTTTAAACGGATCAATGCACTCAAGTTGTCGTGTTCAGATGCAGCTTTTGATGTCGTCTTGGCATCCCGGTTACTCACTATTCTGCCCGAACAAGCTGGCGTCATTGCTGAGATGTATCGTGTGCTAAAACCGGGAGGTCGCTGTTTCGTTGCCGAACCACGCTACGCCTTTTGGGCGTCAATTCCGCTCCTGGCGATGTGGCTTATCGTAGGGTTCATTCCGTCTGAAAATGGTTATCGAGAGCCATATAAAGCGACCGTATTTTCTCCTGATGCGTTCGCGAACCTTTTCCCAACTCAACCGTGGAGAAAAGTCAAAACCTGGCAGGATGGACGCTATCAGTACGCTCTTTGCGAAAAAGGATAGCGACCGACAACGCAACGAATGAGAAGGGGTCATCGCGTTGTTGATCCGGATAGAGCAGCTAAAAAGTTTGACGGCTGCTTCGCATTGGCCCTGATGACCAAGGCTCCGCGCGCTGGCGAGGTAAAAACACGACTGGTCCCACCGCTTACAAATCACGAGGCCGCTCAGCTAAATAGATGTTTTCTGCAGGATACAGGTGTTGCAATTTCCAATTGTTGCGACGGCATAAGGGCGCCGAACTCCGGACCGCCAGTGGTCTATGGAGTTGCCGTATATACACCTGTCGGGGCCGAGTCAGACTACGCCGATATCCTGCCTGCTGATTTCACTTTGCTGCCGCAACGCGGCGAAAACTTCGGTGAGCGGCTCTTTTTTGCGACAGACGACTTGTTCAAGAGTGGGTTCGCAGCCGTTTGTCTGATTGATTCGGATAGCCCCACGATTCCCGTTGAGACTTTTAGCATGGCCATAGAACTTCTTTCGTTACCAGGGGACCGGATCGTTCTGGGCCCTTGCGACGATGGCGGTTATTATTTGATTGGATTAAAACAATTGCACCGAGAGGTCTTCGAGCGAATCGAGTGGAGCACCGAGCGGGTTTTCGAGCAGACAAAACAGCGTGCGACCCAGATTGGCGTCGAGATTCATGAGCTGCCTCGCGGTTTTGATGTGGATGATCGGGCGACGCTGCATCGACTCTGCGATGAACTGCTGGGCAAAAATGTACGGGACGATGTGGCGCCTCGGACGCAAGAATTCCTGCGCGAACTTATCGCACGCGATGGTCGCGAGCGTATTTGGTCATTGTAGGGCTGGCGCTTTGCCTGGCGAACCCGAGGATAACCGAAGTGATTGTTCTGGCGAGGCTACATGACTAGCCTGACATTCGCATGGCAAAACGCGCACTAGTTACGGGCGGCGCTGGCTTGATCGGCTCACATGTAGTCGATCTTCTCCTGAATCAAGGCTGGCGGGTTCGAGCACTCGATAATCTGGAACCACAAACCCACCGACATGGAAAACCGACTTGGATTAATCAGAACGCGGAATTCATTCGCGGCGATTTGCGTGATCGCGACACGATTACTGCCGTGCTTGACAAGATAGACGTCGTTTTCCACCAGGCCGCGTACGGCGGTTACATGCCAGAGATCACAAAATTTGTGGATGTAAATTCGCTAGGGACCGCCCAGATGCTTGAAGTCATCCGCGAGAGAAAGCTCCCAGTCAGGAAAATCGTGGTTGCCAGTTCCCAGGCCGTTTACAGCGAGGGCGCCGGCAATTGTCCCAAACACGGACTGGTTTTTCCAACGGTGCGTCCGGTGGAGCAATTGTGTTGCGGCGATTGGCAGGTGCATTGTCCCGTGTGCGGTGCGATCACAACGAGCGTTCCCACTCCGGAAAATGCACCGGTAGGTGGCGAAACCGTGTACGGTTTGACCAAAGTTGATCAAGAGCGGCTCGTGCTGCTATTGGGGAAACAGCTCGGTATTCCTACAGTCGCACTGCGATATTCGTGCACATACGGACCGCGCCAATCGATATTCAATCCCTACACCGGCGTTATCGCAATTTTTTGCACGCGTTTGCTGAACAATTTGCCGCCTGTGCTGTACGAAGACGGAGAACAGACCCGGGACTTTTCGTTCGTCGAAGACGTCGCTCGCGCCAATTTGCTAGCCGCGGAAACGGACAAGCTCGACGGAATGCCAGTGAATATTGGCAGCGGGTACGGTACGCCGATTCGCGAGGTCGCCGAGCAACTTTCGAGTGTTTTGAAGATCGACATCGCGCCTGAGATCAACGGCGAATTTCGGCCCGGCGAAATGCGTCATCTCATTAGCGACACCACAATCGCTGCCTCAGCCGGTTACAAGCCTGCTGTCGATCTCAGTGAAGGTATTGGTCGTTACATTGATTGGATCCGCGCACAATCAGACATTCGTGACTACTTCAGCGAAGCCAGTGAAATTTTGAAGAACAAAGGGATCGTTCATCGAGTAAGCAGATGAACATCTCCGCGGCCATTCCCGATTTTAACGCGCCGGTTGTCGATCACGCGCGCAAGGACTTTCCGTTGCTTCGCGCAGGTATGACGGTAGGTGAAGCGCTGGAACGCATTCGGCGTGAAGGCGTCGGTGAACGGGTCATCTATTTTTATGCGATCGACGAGCAGGAACGGTTAGTCGGTGTCGTCCCGACGCGGCGTTTGCTAACGGCACCATTGGAAGCGCCGTTGCGCGAGATCATGGTACCGCGTGTTGTGGCTGTTCCTGCTACGGCGACGATTCTTGAGGCCTGCGAATTTTTCGTCCTCTACAAATTTCTCGCGTTCCCGGTCGTGGACGAGCAGCGCCGCGTGGTCGGCATCATCGACGCGAACCTTTTCGCCGAAGAAATTTTGGAGGCAGGCGATAGCGAAGGCCGGGAAGCGGGCGCTCCTGTCGCGCAGGTGAGCCCGGAATTTTTCGAGGCCCTCGGCTTTCACATCGAACAAATTCGCGGCGCGTCGCCTTGGCGAATTTTTCGGTTCCGTTTTCCGTGGCTGCTGGTCACAGTGACCGGCGGCACGTTATCAGCGATTCTGGCGCGCTTTTTTGAAGCCACACTGGCTCGTAGTTTGGTGCTGGCCTTTTTTCTTACCATGGTGCTGGCGCTAAACGAAAGCGTGAGTATGCAATCAATGAGTGTGACCATCCATGCGTTGCGCTCGGTTTCTGTTACGACGCGTTGGCTCGCGACCGCGTTTCGGCGCGAAGTGACCACAGCGATCTTGCTGGGGGTAGCGTGTGGTTCTGTCGTTAGCGCCATCGTCTGGGTCTGGCGTAACGATTTCGCCGGCGCATTTGTGATCGGAGGCAGTATCGCCCTGTCGCTCGTAACTGCGTGCGCACTGGGTCTGGGTGTTCCGTCGCTGCTGCACCAGCTCAGGCTAGACCTAAGGATTGCGGCGGGACCGGTGACCCTTGCTCTGGCCGATTTCGTTGCGCTTGTGATTTATTTCACCGGCGCATGGCTGGTTTTGCGATGAACAGCGTCTCGGTCATCATCCCTGCGCTGGATGAGGAGGAACCGATCGCCAGCGTTGTGCGCGAATGTCTCGCGACAGGTTTGCCTAACGAGGTGATTGTCGTTGATAATGGCAGCACGGATCGAACTGCCGAGCGCGCACGCGGGGCAGGTGCGCGCGTAGTGACTGCACAGCGTGGATATGGACGTGCTTGTGCCGCCGGTGTTCGTGCGCTTTCGCCCGAATGCGAAATCGTGGTTTTTCTTGATGG
>Ga0114129_10014884_pt1 | contig 11081 bp, 9 predicted proteins | sample RhiMetdeltSRZDD1_FD_80071 | JGI IMG/M metagenome (GOLD analysis project Ga0114129, IMG submission 80071) | Populus rhizosphere microbial communities from Tennessee, USA - Rhizosphere MetaG P. deltoides SRZDD1 (version 2) (version 2) | ecosystem: Host-associated > Plants > Roots > Rhizosphere >... | reverse complement strand
GATCGTGTCCGCCGCACCCGTCTCCTCCGCGATGATCTGCTGTGTCCGCAGCGCGGTGCGCGCCGATTCTTCGCTCGGCAGCGCCAGCGCCTCGTCGTAGGCGTTCGTGTGCAGCGACTGCGTTCCGCCGAGCACCGCTGCCAGCGCCTCAATCGCGGTGCGCACGATGTTGTTGAGCGGCTGCTGCGCGGTGAGCGTCGACCCCATGGTCTGCGTGTGGAAGCGGAGCGCCAGAGCATCGGCACGCTCCGCGCCGAAGCGGTCGCGCATGACGTCGGCCCAGATGCGACGAGCGGCGCGGAACTTCGCGACCTCCTCGAGGAGCGTCGAGTGCGCCGCGAAGAAGAAGGAGAGCTGCGGCGCGAACGCATCGACGCTGAGCCCGGCTCTCATCGCGCCTTCCACGTACTCGATCGCGTCGGCGAACGTGAACGCGAGCTCCTGGACCGAGTCGGAGCCGGCCTCGCGGATGTGATAACCGCTGATCGAGATCGGGTTCCAGCGCGGCAGCTCGGCGGCGCAGTACGCGATGAGATCGGTCACGAGACGGAGCGACGGGCGCGGCGGGAAGATGTACGTCCCGCGGGCGATGTACTCCTTGAGGATGTCGTTCTGCGTCGTGCCGCCGATGCGCTCGAGAGGCACGCCCTGCTTCTTCGCGACCGCCACGTACATCGCGAGGAGGATCGCCGCGGTCGCGTTGATCGTCATCGAGGTCGTCGCCTTATCGAGCGGGATGCCGGCGAAGAGCTGCTCGAGGTCGTCGAGGCTAGAGATCGACACGCCAACCTTCCCCACCTCGCCCGCGACCTGCTCGTCGTCCGCGTCGTACCCCATCTGGGTGGGCAGGTCGAACGCGACGGAGAGACCGGTCTGCCCGTTCTCGAGGAGATAGCGGAAGCGCGCATTCGTCTCCTCGGCCGTGCCGAAGCCCGCGTACTGCCGCATCGTCCAGAGGCGGCCGCGGTACATCGTCGGCTGCACGCCGCGCGTGAACGGCGGCTGGCCGGGTAGGCCCAGGCGCTCCACCGCGTCGCGATACGTGTCGTCGTCGGAGTACGAGGGTGGAAGAGGCGTGCCGTACGTCGTCTCGAATCGCTCGCGTTTGGGGACGCCCCGCGGTTCCGTCACGCGGCCGATGGTACGCGGGCATGTCGTAGTCGCCTGGCGCGCGCCTCCGGGCCGGGGCCACAGACATAATCGAGCCGTGCGAAGAACACTGTGCGGCATGTTCGCGGCCGCATTCCTCGTCGCGTGCGCGCCCAACACGTCGAGGAGCGGCGCGATGCCCACTCCGAGGCCCACCGTTCCAACGACCGCTCCGCAGGCACTTGCGATACCCACGGATGCCGCCGGTGCGCCTTTCGCGATGGTCTGGATGGGCGAGCATTACTTCGCGCCCTCGACGCTCACGGTCCCGGTGGGAACGACGGTGATGTGGCGAATGCTCGGGCAGCAGGAGCACGACGTTTGGGCGCTGGATGCCGGCGGCGCCTTCCACTCCCCGACGATGGGCCCCGGAGCGACCTACACCCACACCTTCACAAAAGTCGGCACATTCAAATACACCTGCATCCCCCACGGTGGCGACGGGATGTACGGCGAGGTGATCGTGATCCCACGTCCGGGTGGCTGATCAGCGCGCTCGGAAGACGAGCTTGCCCTCGAGCGGTCCGATCCGCCCGCCCGAGAGCGCCATCGGCTTGTAGTCCCCGCGGGCCCACAGCTCCAGCTGGTCGCGCCAATGTCCGGAGAACGGCTGGCCGCTCTGGCCCGTCGGGATGATCGACAGCGACGCGTCGACGTCGGCGAGGTCGACGATCTGCCGCTCCGACGCGTGGCTGCGCAGCGCGAACGGCCGCAGCAGAGAGTACGCGCCGTTGTTGGGCGAGTAGCCGTCGCCGGGCCGGCCCAGTGGTCCGATGGTGAAGAGCCGGTCGAGCGGCTTCGCCGCGGAGAGCGGATGCTCGAACGACACCGTGTGTAGATCGCCCCAGCGCCACGACGCGACGTTGGGTCCCAGGCGTTTGTGGAGATCGCGCACGGCGTCCTCGAGCGCATACGACGCGATCGCATCGCGATCGCCCGCCTCACCTCGCGTGAGGTCGGAGAACCACGTGCTGGATGGTGATCCAATGAGCTGATGGAGCGCGAACGTGGGCCGGCCGCTCGTGACGTACTCCTCGTAGAGCGCCGGGCCGAGCTTGTCGCGGAACGTGCGCTCGCACATATGGACGAGCCACGCCTCGTAGACGGCCGCGGCCGCGGACTCCACGCCCAGTACGCCATCCCACTCCCGCACGAGCCGCTGGCCCTCCGCGGCGAGCGGGCTGGCCACGCGCGCGGAGAGGATCGCCGCGCGGAAGCGCTCGACCGGCAGCGAGGTGAAGTCGGTCTGTAGCGCGCGAAAGCGCGCGACGTCGGCGCCGCGTATGTCGGTGAGCGCCTGACGGAGGTAGGCGAAGCGGAAGCCCGGATCCCACTCGCCCTCCCAGCCTGTCTCCGTGGCGCGGTCCACCGGCCGGTTGTTCGCGTTCAGCACGACGCCGCCCGGCGGGTCGAAGAGGAAAGGGTTGTCCGCCGCGGGCCGCAGGCCGCGCCAGTCGTACTCACCGCTCCAACCCGGCATCGGCAGCCTGCCATCTCCCGCCCTCCGATCCGGCAGACGGCCGACAAGCTGATAGCCGATGTGCCCGTCGACATCCGCGTAGCACGCGGAGAGCGTCGCGCCGATGAACAGCGCCGCGGCGGCGCGGAACTCGGTGAAATTCCGTGCGCGCCCCAGGCCGAGCACCGCCTCGACCGTGCGCGATCCGTCGAGGGCGCTCCAGCGCAGCGCGAGCTGCGCCTTCTGTTCTTTGAGGACCGGGGTGAGGATCGGACCGTGCCGCGTGATCGTGACTTCGACGATCACCGGATCGGCGCGGCCCTTCACCTCGATCACCTCGCGGACGACGGTCGCGGTCTCCATCCGCCCCTCGTACTCGTAGCGGCGCAGGTCCGCGGGATCCTGACGCTCGACGAAGAGGTCCTGCGTGTCGGCGTAGGCGTACGTGAAGCTCCAGGCGATCCGGTCGTTGTGTCCGATCACGACACCTGGGACGCCGGGGATGGAGAAACCGATGAGGTGAAGGTCGCCCGCGTCGAGCGCGACCTCGTACCAGATGCTCGGATTTCGTACCGGCAGATGTGGATCTCCGGCAAGGAGCGGCTTTCCCGAGGCGGTGCGCGAGCCGGCCACCGCCCAGCAGTTGGAGCCGAGCCCCTGTCCTGCGCCGCCGAGCACGTTCGCGAGCGCCGCAGGCCCGTCACCGACGAGGCCCGGCGAGAGGTGCGGCGCGACCAGCGCCCACGCGCGCGCGTCGTCGCTGCTCGCGTTCGTGGCGGCGTCGGGCAGAAGTGTGCTGAGCACCTCGGGCCCAAGACGTGCCGCGATACCCGCGCGGAGCAGCTCCTGCGTGTAGTTGCCGGCCGCGTCGTACAGCTGGAGCTTCGCGATCGCGAGCGTGTCGAAGGGCGTCCATGGCTCGGGCCGGTAGCCGAGGATCGTGAACTCCACGGGCAGGCTCTCGCCATGCTGCTGGAGGAATTTGTTCACGCCCTCCATGTAGGCCTCGAGGGCGCCGCGCGCCGCATCGGAGATGACCTCGAAGTCGAGACGTGCCGCGCGGTAGAGGCCGAGCGTGCGCATGAAGCGATCGGACTCGAGGCCAGGCTCGCCCAGCACCTCGGCCAGTCTTCCCTGGGCGGCGCGCCGGTAGATATCCATCTGCCAGAGGCGGTCCTGCGCTGTCACGTAGCCCTGGACGAAGAAGACGTCGTGCTCGTCCGTGGCGAAGATGTGGGGTACACCGAATTTGTCGCGCAGGACTTCCACGCGTTCGTGCAGGCCGAGCAGACGCAGATCGGCATCGAGGGTTGGTAGGGGTCGGATCAGCAACAACCCGAACATCGTCGACACGACGCCGAGGACCACGACGACCACCGCCGCCACGCCGAGGCGCTTCCGCCTCACTCCGCCTCCTCGAGCACCACCAGCATCTCGCCCCCCTCGACCTTCGCTCCCGGGCCGACCGCGAGCCGCACGACGCGGCCTCGCGCGGGCGCAAGGAGCTCGTTCTCCATCTTCATCGCCTCGAGCGTCATGAGGGGCGCACCGGACTCCACCACGTCACCTTCCGCGACGTGCACGGTTTTGAGCAGTCCGGGCATCGGCGCGCGCAGCTCGTGGCGCCCGCCACGCGCCGCTCCCGCGCCACGGGCCGCAGAGGCCGCGCGCTCGTCGAGCGCTCCCGCCGTCGTCTCGGTACCGTCGACGAGCAGCCGCAGCGGCTCGTTCGTCAGCAGCGTCACCTCATGACTGCGACCCGCGATCCGCACCGACCACTGACGGCCGCGCCGGACCTCCGTCATCTCCGCCGCCACGACGGCGTCGTCGATGAAGAAACGACCGTCCGCGACGACCTCGACGCGCAGCCGTCTGTCGCCGACGCTCACCTCGTAGATCACCGCAGCGCGTCCTCTCGGCCGGCACGCGACCACTCGCCGTCCGACGCCGCGACGGGACGCCGCGCGGAGCGTGTGCGTGACGCAAGGACCGCGGTAAGCGCGGCGGCGGTCAACGCGCTGTCATCGAGCTCGACGGGTGAGCGCGGTGGCCAGTGGGTCGCGACGTAGCCCGTGTCGTAGCGGCCGGCGACGAAATCGGGCTCGGCCAGGACGTGGGAATGGAACGCGAGGCTCGTGGAAAGCCCTGCCACGATCGTCTCCTTGACGGCGCGGCGCGCGCGAGCGAGCGCCTCGGTCCGATCGGCGCCGTGCGCGATCACCTTCATGAGCAGCGGGTCGTAGTCGCTCGTGACGGCAAGCCCTTCGAAGAGGCCCGAGTCGACGCGCACGCCCGGCCCGCCGGGCTCACGCAACAGCGCGATGCGGCCGGTCGCGGGCACGAAGCCGTGCTGCGCGTCCTCCGCGGTGACGCGGCATTCGATCGCCGCGCCGCTGCGCCGTACATCAGACTGGGCGAACGGCAGCGGCTCACCGGCGGCGATGCGCAGCTGGAGAGCGACGAGGTCAAGTCCGGTGACGAGCTCGGTCACCGGATGCTCGACCTGCAGGCGCGTGTTGACCTCGAGGAACGAGAACGCGCCGCGCGCGTCGACGAGGAACTCGACCGTCCCCGCGTTCTGGTAACCGGCGGCGCGCGCGATCCGCACCGCCGCGTCACCGAGCCGTTCGCGGAGCCGATCGTCGACCGACGGAGCGGGCGATTCTTCAACGAGCTTCTGGTGGCGCCTCTGGATCGAGCAGTCGCGCTCCCCGAGCCAGACGATACCGCCATGCCCGTCCGCCAGGATCTGCATCTCGACGTGGCGCGCGCGCTCGATCAGCTTCTCGAGGAACATCGCGGAGTTGCCAAAGGCGCCCGACGCTTCGCCGGACGCGAGACGCCACGCGGCATCGAGCTCGGCGACCGATGCGACCGCGCGCAGTCCTTTGCCGCCCCCGCCGCCCGCGGCTTTCAGCATCACCGGGTAGCCGATCCGCTCCGCCTCGCGCCGGGCGTGATCGAGGTCGCGCAGCGGTTCGGCCGTTCCGTCGGCGACCGGCACGCCGGCATCGCGAGCGAGGCGCCGCGCATGCGTCTTCTCGCCGAGCGATCGCTGCACATCGCCGGGTGGTCCGACAAAGACGAGACCCGCGTCGCGCACGGCATCCGCGAAGTCGGCGTTCTCCGACAGGAATCCGTACCCGGGATGGACCGCGTCACACTTCGCGCGCCGCGCGACCTCGATGAGCTTCCCGATCGCAAGGTAGCTCTCGCGCGGTGCCGCGGGTCCGATCGGATAGGCCTCATCAGCGAGCCGCACGTGGAGCGCGTCGCGATCGGCATCGCTGTACACCGCAACCGCGCGGATCCCCAGCTCGCGGCACGCGCGGATCACGCGCACCGCTATCTCGCCGCGGTTCGCGACGAGGACCGCGCTAAATGGAGGCGTCAGTGCTATTGACCGGCGTCGCTCAGGCTCCACTTCGGGGGATGCGCATACGCGGAGTCCCAGCGACCGAACGTGCCGTCGATCCACTCCGGATCCGCCTCGAGACAGGAGCGCAGCTTTCGGTAGAACGCGTCCTGCTCCGGCGAATTGGCGTTCGCGACGTACGACTCGCGGCTTGTGAAGTGGACGATCATGCAGGCGCGACCTTCTTCCTTGTCCTCCCACATGATCTCGCCGCCGACGTAGCCAAGTGCGCGCTTGCGCTCGCGATCGTCCCATTCCTTGCCAAGCGCGAGGAATTCACGAATGCGATCTTTTCGCACCTTCATGCGCGCGATGGTGCCGTACATCTCTGCCTCCCCTCCCCTACAGCGGGATGTTTCCGTGCTTGCGCTTGGGATTGGTGTCCCGCTTCCCCGCGAGAGAGCGTAGCGCGGCGCAGAGGCGCGGCCGCGTCTCATGCGGCTCGATGACATCGTCCAGGTACCCGCGCGCGGCCGCGACATAGGGGTTCGCGAAGCGCTCGATGTACGCGGCGACGAGCTCCTTCCGTTTCGCGTCTGGATCGTTCGCCCGTTCGATCTCCTCGCGGTACACGATGTTGACCGCGCCCTCCGGCCCCATCACCGCGATCTCCGCGCTCGGCCAGGCGACGTTGTAGTCGCCGCGGATGTGCTTGCTCGACATCACGTCGTACGCGCCGCCGTAGGCCTTGCGCGTGATGACGGTGAGCTTCGGGACGGTCGCCTCAGCGTAGGCGTACAGGAGCTTCGCGCCGCTCCTGATGATGCCGCCGTGCTCCTGCGCCGTGCCCGGCAGGAAGCCGGGGACGTCGACAAATGTGACCAGCGGGATGTTGAAGGCATCGCAGAAGCGGACGAAGCGCGCGGCCTTCACCGAGGCGTCGATGTCGAGTACGCCGGCGAGGACCATCGGCTGCTGCGCGACGACACCGACAGTCCGGCCGTCGAGGCGCGCGAAGGCACAGATGATGTTGCGCGCCCAGCCCTCGTGGACCTCGAGCAGCTCGCCGTCGTCGCAGACGCGCCGGATCGCCTCCTTCATGTCGTACGGCTTGTTCGACGCGTCGGGCACGAGCGCGTCGAGCTCGCGGTCCTGACGATCGGTCGGGTCGTCCGTGGGAACAACGGGCGCCGGATCGAGATTGTTCGACGGCAGGTAGCCGACCAGACGACGGAGGAGCTGGAGGCACGCGACCTCGTCGTCGGACTCGAAGTGCGCGACACCCGAGCGCCGAGCGTGCACGTCGGCGCCGCCGAGCTCGTCGAGCGTGACGTCCTCGTGCGTCACGGTCTTCACGACGTTCGGGCCGGTGACGAACATGTACGAGGTATCGCGCACCATTGCGATGAAGTCGGTGATGGCCGGCGAATAGACAGCGCCGCCCGCGCACGGTCCGAGGATCGCCGAGAGCTGCGGGACGACACCGGAGGCGAGCACGTTGCGCAGGAAGATGTCCGCGTAGCCTCCGAGGGACACGACGCCCTCCTGGATGCGCGCGCCGCCGGAGTCGTTGAGACCGATCACCGGGGCGCCGTTACGGACGGCGAGATCCATGACCTTGCAGATCTTCGCGGCGTGCGCTTCCGCAAGCGACCCGCCAAAGACCGTGAAGTCCTGCGAGAACACGTAGACGAGCCGGCCATCGATGTGGCCGAAACCCGTTACGACTCCGTCACCCATTACGCGGTCGTCGTCGGGGATGAGCTCGGTCGGGCGCGCCATGACGAAGGCGTCGAGCTCGGTGAACGATCCATCGTCAAGCAGCAGATCCACGCGCTCGCGCGCGCTCAGCTTGCCTTTGGCGTGCTGCTGCTGGATCCGAGCCTCTCCGCCACCGACGGCGGCGCGCTGCCGGAGACCGCTGAGGCGCTCGCTCGGACTCACGCGGTCAGGATAGGGCGCGGTCGCGCTCTGGCATCGGTCGTGCCTGGTGGCTGGTATGGATTACGTTCGGGTCCAGCCGACGCCATCGGTCGCGACACGCGATGCGCGCGTGTTCAAGATCACGGCCGATCTGGCCGACCCCGCGTACCAGGCGTACCTGCTTCTGCGCAATGCGCTCACGGTCCTGCTGATCCTCGCCGGCGCGGACAAGTTCTGGAACGCGATGATCGACTGGATCCAGTACCTGGCGCCGGTGATCCCCCGAGCCGCCGGCATACCGCCCGAGATCCTCCTGCGCGGAGTGGGCATCGTGGAGATCGGGCTCGGCATCTGGATCTCGCTCGTCCCGCGCCGCGCGGCCTACTGGGCCGCGGGCTGGCTCGGTCTCATCGTCGTGAACTCGGTGATGGCCGGCACGCATTTCGACGTTGCGCTGCGCGACTTCGCGCTGGTGCTCGGTGCGCTGGCGCTCGGCCGCCTCGCGACGGGCGTGCACCGCTGGCACGAGGAGCACGCCTAAGAGGCGCCGCACCGCCCTAGATCGCTACGAAGTACGTCTCGCAGGCGAGCTGCACCAGCTCCGGCGTGAGGTCAGCGGGCTTCCCGAGGAACCGCGCCGCGGCACCCAGGTGCTGCATCAGGTCACGCGGGTGGCAGGAGCGCAGCGCGATGTTCCGCTCGAGGCAGTACTTCGCGATCCATTCCGCCGCCTTCGGGTAGAAGGTGATCTTCTGCTGCTCGCAGACCCGGCGAAGGATCTCGGAGAACTCTTCCGGCGTCGGCGGCTTGATCTCGATCTTGTACTGGATGCGCCGCAGGAACGCCTCGTCCACCAGCGAAGAGGGCGTGCGGTTCGTCGCGAAGACGAGGAGGACGTCGAACGGGACCTCGATCTTGCGGCCGTCGCTCGTCGTGAGGAAGTCGACGTCGCGGTCGAGCGGGACGATCCAGCGGTTGAGGAGCTGATCGGGCGAGGCACGCTGGCGACCGAAGTCGTCGATGAGGAGGACGCCACCGCTCGCCTTCATCTGGAACGGCGCCTCGTGCACCTTCGTGTTCGGGTCGAAGACGAGGTCGAGGTCCTCGAGCGTCAGCTCGCCACCGACCTCGACGAACGGGCGCGAGACCGGGACCCAGCGGCGGTCGAAGCGCGCGTCGAGCTCGACGAGCGGACGGTGACGCGACGCGTCGTACACGCGGATGATCTGCTGGCCGACGAGGATCGCGTACGGCACGACGATGCTGCCTTGCAGCATGGTCGCGAGCGCCTTCGAGATCGTCGACTTTCCCGTACCGGGTGGCCCGAAGAGGAAGATCGACTGGGCGCTGTTGATCGCCGGTCCCAGCTGGCGGAGCGTGAGATCCGGCAGCACGAGATGAGCGAGCGCTTTGCGAAGTCCGTCGAGCGTGACCTGCACCGCGCCCACTGACTGCGCGCGCACGCGCGCGACATATGCAGCGAGCGGCACGGGCGCCGCACCGACGTAACCGTTCCGTGCCATCGCTTCCTTGGCGCGGACCTGGCCCTTCTCGGTGATCACGTAGACGTAGGTGGACGCCGTGACGCCGGCGCCGCCCTTCACCTCGACGAGATGCTCGGTCTTACAGAAGTCGAGGACGGGCTGGAGGATCTTCAGGGGCAGGCACAGGATCTGAGTGAGCTCGGCAGCCGTCGTGGCGCGCTGATAAAGGAGCTTCAGCGTGAGATCGGCAACGAACGCCGACGTGAGGCCGGTCTCTTCGATCGTCGCCGGTGCGAGTGGCGCGGACGCCTCGGCCGGGCGTGGCGCTCCCATCGCGGGCGCGTGCGGCGCTGCGGTCGGTACTGCGGTTGCCATCTGCTCCCTATCCTCCGGAAAACGCTGTGCGGTGAGTTTAGGGGTGCTGGATTCCCCTAAGAGAGGGAAACGGGTTGCAGTGGCGGCAGTGACGACGCCTTTCGGCAGCGCAGTCCCGAAACCCTCTGTTCGCGCGAAACCCCGTCCCTGCGGGACGGGGCCCCTCGCGCGCGGGGGCCCTCGGGACTGCGCTGCCGCAGGCTCGCCCCCGTTGCTGCCCGCTTCCCTCTCTTAGGTTTGGGCGGAGAAGATCACCACGGCGCGCAGCGCGAGCAGGCCCAGCAGGCCGAGGACCGGGGCCATGACCGGGGGCCAGCGCCGCGCGGCCTCGACACGCGAGAGCACGAACGGCGCGGCCAGGCCGGCGGCGACGACGAGCCAGAGGAGCAGCCACACGCCAAGGACCTTGCCGATGGTGCCGGCGATGGCGACGGTAACGAGGAACACCGCGATCAGGACCGTCTCCAGGATGGCGAAGTTGCGGTCGGCCACCACCAGCCGTGCGGCCGTTCCGGCGTCGACGCCGCGGCGGGTATGAGCGAGGAGCAGCAGGAGCGCGACGGCGCCCGTGAGCGACGACGCCAGGAACATCCCGCCCAGCGGCCAGCCATCGCTCCAGACGGGCTGGTTGGAGACCGCCAGGAGCACGCCGGTGTAGCCCGCGATGAAGAAGCCGAGGCCGGTGCCGATGACGCTCCAGACGATGCCGACCGTCCCGCGCAGAAGGCGCGCGATCGGGTCGGCTGCGTGCCAGCCGCTGTCGGCGATCGCGCCGAGGAACGACACGAACGAGAACAGCCCGTAGAACAGCAGCGCCCAGGCGCCGATGGACATCGGCGACTCCGGCTTGAAGGCGAGGCCGCCATCACTCATGTCGAACAGCATGTTGAGGAACCGCAGCGGCTGACCGAGGTCGAGGATGAGCAGGATCGGGCAGGGCAGGAGCGCGAGGAAGGCTGCGATGAACGCGATGCGCGAGGCGCGCTGATCGGCCGCCGTGCCGACGATGCGCAGCAGCGTGCCGATCGCGTAGGAACCGCCGGAAAGGCCGCCGAAGAAGAAGTAGCCGAGGATCCACCACTCCCAGCCCGGCGACGCCGCGAAGTGTTGGGCGGGTGGCGGCATCAGGACCTCTCGTTCATCCGGTTCGACCGGAAGGCGAGGACGCCGGCGACAAGGCCCGCGATCGCCGTGACGACCGCGCCGGCATAACCAGGTAGGTTGTTGCGGCTCGGCAGCACCGCGTTCTGTTCGTTCGGCAGCTTGTACACCTCGGGCTTGTCCATCAGCAGGAAGAACGCGTTGAGTCCCCCGTACACCTTGGCGTCGCGTCCGT
>Ga0114129_10014883_pt1 | contig 11081 bp, 12 predicted proteins | sample RhiMetdeltSRZDD1_FD_80071 | JGI IMG/M metagenome (GOLD analysis project Ga0114129, IMG submission 80071) | Populus rhizosphere microbial communities from Tennessee, USA - Rhizosphere MetaG P. deltoides SRZDD1 (version 2) (version 2) | ecosystem: Host-associated > Plants > Roots > Rhizosphere >... | reverse complement strand
TGGGCGGGCAACTCGATGGCTAGGGTTGCTGTACGGAGACCGTAAAGGGCCGGTCCCGTGTTCGAAATCGGTCCTTGAAGTGGAGCTGAGGGGATTTGAACCCCTGACCCCCTCGATGCGAACTAAGCGCTCCATCGTCCAAACAGGCCAGGTAACAGCGTTCGCCCAGGTCAGTGGCGTACGTATGGTCACGATCACCGCGTCTGAGGCCGCCTGACCGGGCATCGCCGCTCCCGTTCTGCTCCCAAATCGGACACTGGCTCGCCAATCGGTCGGCAGCCCTCGCGCTGCACCGTTGGCGTAGGTCACGCTGTGGTGACTGGGGGCGGCATCTTGTCCGTTTCGTCGGCGGTGACCCGCTGGGCAGCCCGCATATGGTCGAGCATGTAAAAGAAGACCTGTTCGGTGACCATCCGGACCCCGAGCTGGCGGGCGAGATTGGCTTTTCCTGACTGGGAGTAGGGGTCGGCGGCGACGACCAGAGCGGTTTTGGCGCTGACCGAGCTGGTCATGCGGAGCCCGGCGGCGACGGCGAGGGCTTCAATCTCCGCCCGGCTCATGGTCATCTCGCCGGTGAAGACCACTTTGTCACCAGGCTGGAGGACTGGGGCTTGGCGGGTGCCGGGCAAGGGCGGAGTGTGGCGCGTGTTGTCGAGGATGGCAACGGCCGCGCTGTGGGGCACGCCGAGTAGGTGGGCGACGGCGAGCAGGTCGGCGCGTTCGGCGGCGGTTACGTGGCCGTCACGCCAGGCGGCGGCGCAGACGTGCTGGAGGTAGTCGCGGTTGGCGCGGTGGGCAGCGTCGCGGGTGAGCCCGAGTTCGGTGGCCAGCTGTGACAGGGTGGTGAGTTCGCCGTCGCTGACGATCCGGTCCTCCAGGACTGTGTCGAGGACGGCGAGGTAGGCGTCGAGGTCGCCGCTGGAGCCACGCGGCAGGCGGTCGGTGCAACTAGCCAGCGCTGGCCGCTGGCCTGCGCGCCGCAGTATCTGCTGCTGGCGGGTAACGGGGCGGCATTGAGCTGCGCGGGGGCTGGGCAGCCAGGAGATCTGGGCGGCGCGGATGAGGGCTTGTTCCCAGGACTGGGGCAGTTGCCGGTGCGCGCGGCGATAGCTGGCCAGCAGGCCCGCGGCGGCCTGGGCGTCGGCGAGCGCACTGTGATGCTGCGATATCTGAATGTCGGCGGCGGCACAGCAGGCGGTGAGAGTGCGGGCCGGCAGGTCGCGCAGGTAGTAACTGGCGAGGTCCATCGTGCACATGACCGGCGGCTGTGGCAGGCGCGTGCCGCAGCGGCTGAACTCCGCGGCCAGGAACCGGGTGTCGAATGTGGCGTTGTGTGCGACCAGGACCCGCCCTATCAGCAGCTGCCATAGCGTGGCGGCGGCGTCGGCGAAGACTGGCGCGCCGCGGACGTCGGCGGCGGTGATGCCGTGGATGCGGGTCGGGCCGACGTCGCGGCGCGGGTCGATCAGGGTGCAGAACTGGCCAGTGATCTCGGCGTTCGCGTCAAGGTGAATGACTGCCACCTCCACGACGCGGTTAGTCGTAGGGTGAAGTCCCGTGGTTTCCAGGTCCACCACCGCGAATCCGATGCCGGCCGGGCGTGATCTGCTGGGCGCCGCTCTGGCCTCGCTACGCTCTCTTTGCGCCGGGCTCGGCGCCGGAGCCGTCGGCCTGACCGCGGGGGGAGTGGGCCTGAGGGGCGGGGTCGTGGGCCGAGCCGGCGAGCGCCTGGCCTTCCAGCGGCGCCACAGCAGCGCTGGCACCGCCACCGCGAAGGTGAGCGTTGCCAGGATGACGAGCAGGGCACCCACATCGGCCAGGCCGCTGACCGGATCGCCGCTGACACCGGTGATCACCAGGCCGACGACGAAAACCACCGGAGAGGCGATCGCCACCCTCTTGAGCCATTTACCCGGTGGCCGTGGCGGTTCAGGGCGGCTGATCATCGTGACTCCTTCATGGGATGCCTGAAATGCAACCCTCCGGTAGACAGACGCGCCGTGCGGCTGCCCGGTGCACCGGCTCCGGCGTCGTGCCTGCGGCTCAGCCGTCATCTGGGCTGATCCGGTAAGCCCCTCGGTTCAGTGACGCGTGCGCGTACTCCGATGGCCCCGGCGATGGTGGTGCCAGGCCCACGCCCTCGATCGGCCCGGCTCGATAGACGGCATGGGCTGTCCTCCCCACCTGCACGGCGGGCCGTCCACTCGCATGCGGCCCCCGGATCCCATGTCGGCGCCGCTCACTACACCCGGCTGGGCCGCTCCCCAGCCTGCCTTCGACGGTGAATTCGAGTCGACACCGACCGAGGCGCGATGAGCCCCTGATGCGCGAACGCCGCCCGGAACGCGGCGACGACCACTGGGTTGTTCACATTCACCCCAGAATTCATCCCAGGCATGGCACCGGCCACCCTCTGCCACCCATGTGCCCGCCGGTGAACTCTGTGGCCCCCACGGTGGTGCGGCGCAGCACGGCGACCTCGTGCCGCATCAGGAGCGGCTCGGCGTCCTTGGACGCTGTTGACCGACTGGGCAAGACCAGCCAGCCGCAGAGCCGAACGAAGATCAGATAGAGCAGGCGGAGGGGCATGGCCGATCATCATGTCCTGCCGCTTACTGGTGACACATCGCAGCAGCTCACAGGGCAGGCAGAGTTCCGGCCCCCGCGGTGTCAGGGCCAGCCGCGTTCGCCGATGGGGGCGACGACGGCCTCGGTGACGATCATGTGCACGGGTGCGCAGACCAGCCAGGCGATGTAGCCGGCGACATCCTCCGGTGGCAGCGCGTCTTCTGGGTCGGCTGGGCTGGGCTGGACCCGATCCGCCGGGTTCCAGTTGCCCCAGTGGGTGGCCATGGCGCCGGGGTAGAGACACACAACGCGGACGCGGTACGGGGCACCTTCGGCGGCCAGGGCCTGGGTGAGCCCGGTGAGACCGAACTTGGTGGCGCAGTATGCCGACGCGTTGGCCCAGCCGCGGCGGCCGGCGACGGAGGAGACGTTGACGATGGTGCCGCCGCCAGCCGCACGCATGTGCGGGAAGACGGCCCGGCTGAGCAGGAACGGCGCGGTCAGGTTCACCGTGATGACCCGCTGCCAGTCCGCCACCGGCAATTCCTCAGCTGGCCCGGGGGCGTCGGTGCCCGCGGCGTTGATCAGCACCCGCGGCGGCCCGGTGCTGGAGACGAGCCGCTCGGCGGCCGCAACGACGGCGGCTGGATCCGCAAGGTCGGTCGGCAAGGCGAAGGCAGTGCCGCCGGCGTCAACGATACGGGCAGCCACGCGATCGAGGTCGGCTTTGATCCGGGCGAGCAGCGCCACGCGCGCGCCCAGCTCCGCCAGCCGCATGGCCGTGGCCTCGCCGAGCCCGCTGCTGGCTCCGGTGACGATCGCCAGCTGGCCCTTCAGGTCGGGCATCTCGCTCTCCCACTCCTGCCGCCATCCGAGCCGAGCGGCCCGGCCCGTGGACGCCTTCGCCTCTGTCCTACGGCTAGAGAGCCTGACACCGATTCTCTCTCGGTGGACCCGATCCACGGCACCCACGACTGAAGATCATCTGTCTTGCGGCTGGTGACGCCCTTCCAGCCGCCCGGCATTTAATCCGAGCTGACGCGGCCGCGCCGCCTGCTGGCCATACCCGCTGGCCAACCTTGATCCACCGAATCAGCCAAAGTTGGTCTGAACCACCCGCTGCCCTATTGTCCGCACCTGCTTGCCGCGCCCAAGTCGGCGCACAGCCGTTCGCCGTCGCTAGCGGGTGCCAGGCACCGAGACAGCCGACATTGTCGCGGGGCTGACAATTCCCGGTCATTGCGCCAACACCAGGCGGTGGTGGCCGGGCGCTGAGGGGGCAGGCCGGGCGTTCCCCCCCGGGACGGGGCGGCGGGCAGGTCCAGCAGGCCGTGTGAGGTCATGGCCGGTGACGTCGGGCGGGGCGAAGATGGGGGAGTACTCCGTTCCAGGCGGCTGAGAGCACCGGCCAGCCGGCGACACAGCAATTCAGCCTCCCCATCAAAAGGGTGGTAAGTAGCGGGCCACGGCAGCCGTCCGGTGGTAGCACCGGCCCGGTGGTGGTGGTGCAATCAAGGGGAGGCGCCGGGCGTCATAGGTGGGTGTGAAAAGCCGTGGGCGGTGATGATCGCGCGTTCCTGGAGGCCACGTTGCCGTATCTGGACGTGGTGTGGCAGGTCGCGCGGCACGCCGCCGGGGACGGGCTGGACCCCGAGGACCTGGTGCAGGAGACCTACCTGCGGGCCTATGCCGCGTTCGGCGCGTACCGGGGCGAGAACACCCGGGCGTGGCTGGCGGCGATCTGCCTGAACGCGGCCCGCTCGGAGGCGCGCCGGCGTCGGCGCCGGCCGTGGGAGGTGCCCGCCGCCGCGCTGCTGGACGCGCTGCCCCTGGCCCGCGCTGGCGGCGGGGAGGCGGCGCCCGATGTGGCCGATGTAGTGATCGCGGGCCTGGACGCGCAGGCGGTGTCCCGCTGCCTGGCGCTGCTGCCGGAACCGCAGCGGGTTGCCATCGTGCTGGTGGATGTGGCCGGGTACACCGCCCGGGAGACGGCGGAGGCGCTGGGGTGCCCGCGGGGCACGGTGCTGGCGCGGGTGCACCGCGGCCGGCGCCGGCTGGCCCAGCTGCTGGCCGATGCGGGGGTGGCCCATGGACGGCCATGACCGCGACCACCGGCTGCTGGCCGGGTTCCTGGCCGGGGACCTGGACCCCGCAGCGGCCCGGCGGTGGGATGAGCACCTGCTGGCGTGCGAGCGGTGCTGGCGGGCGGTGCGCGAGGACCGGGCCGGCCGCCACGCCGCACAGCTACTGCGCCAGCCCGCGCCGCCGGGGCTGGCCGACCGGGTCGGCTTCGCCGTCGAGATGGCCGCACGCCCGGATGCCCGCTCATCGCGGCGGGCTCGCCCGGGCAGGGCCGTGCGCTGGCAGCAGCTGGCAGGCGGCGCGGCGCTGGCCGTCGGCCTGGCGGTCACGCTCCTGCTGGTCCTGCTGGCGGGCGGGCGTGAGAGCGGGAGCATGCCTGCGGCCGTGGTGGCGGTGGCGCGTTATGCGCAGGCGGTCCCGCCCCCGGCCCGGGACCAGCATCCTCACCCCGGCGGGCCGGCCGCACCGGTGGAGGTGGGCCGCCCGGTGACGGTGACGGCGGGCGGTCAGCGGATCGTGATGCGGACCTGGCGGCTGGGCAGCATCGAGGCGGTCGTGGCGGTGTCTGGCCAGCCGTTCCCCATGCCAGCCGGTGGCCAGGGCGCATCCGGCGGGGGTATGGCGTGGTCGGCGCAGCTGGGGAAGCTGGGCCTCTACTGCCTGAACGGCCGGACATCGGAGCTGGTGGCGGCGCCGGTCCCGGCGGCGGAACTCGCGGCGCTGGCGACGCGGCTGCCACCGGCCTGACGCGGCCTCGGCGGGCGGCGCACCGCGACCGGCGCCGCCGGATGTGCGCCAGGCAGCCGCTATGCACCGGCCCGTACCTCCGGCGCACCTGGAGCGCAATCAAACCCCCAAAGCGGGCGTCTCCCATCACATCAGCGCCTTTACGCGCACACGGAAGGAGTACGCCAATGGCCACTTCCACTGCCAGCCCGGGGGCCCTTCCGGCCCTGGCCCGGATCGAGCCCCGGCTCCTGGGCACCGCCGCCGTCGGCGGCCTGCTCGGCGGGCTAGTGATGTTCTTCCTGATGGCCGGCTACAACGCCAGCGCCGGCATGGGCTTCCTGACCATCCTCAACGTCTGCTTCGCCGCCTGGGTGTTCCGCGGCACGGCAATAACGACGATGTCCGCCAAGCACATGGCCGGCCCGATGCCCAGCCACTCCGCTATGGCCAGCGCGATGCCCACCCACTCGGCGATGGCCAGTCACGCGGCCATGGGCCACCATGGCATGGGCGCGGCCGCGATGATGAACCAGCCGGTTCTCGCGAGCCACGTCATCGTCGGCGGGCTGCTGCACCTGGCCATGTCCGCCTTTGCCGGGATGGCGTTCGCGGTCGTGCTGGCCGTGCTGATCCGGGCGGGGCTACGCGTGCTGGCCACCCCGGCCGGGTATGTGACCGCCGCCGTGGCGGGCGGGGCACTTCTGTATGTGATCATGCTGTACGGGTTCGCCCCGCTGTGGAATACCGAGATCGTAGACTTCACCCCGCGGGTCCCGTTCTTCCTCAGCCACCTGCTCTTCGGCGCCGCGGTAGGCGGATGGGTGTACTGGAGACTCGGGTATGCCGGCGCGGGCATCCGCCTGCAGGCGCACCGGCCCAGGCTGGGCGGCGCCGCCTAGCGCTGGCGACCGGGACCAGCAACAAACGCGTCCCGGTAGCCGCGCTGATCGCCGTCAAGCCCGGGTGCCGGCCCCGGCTGGTCTACCGCGTCCACACCGGCGCCGGCCGCGGCGCTACGCGGCGCAAGGGCTTCACCGAAACTGACTACGCGCGCCTGCCCGGCGCCGCGCACCAGCAGCTCGGCGGCCCCCTCGTGGTGGTGTGGGACAACCTGAACACCCACGTCAGCGCCGCGATGGCCGAGCTGGTCACCGCCCGCGGCTGGCTGACGGTCTACCAGCTCCCGGCCTACGCTCCCGAACTCAACCCAGCCGAGGCCGTGTGGCCGCACCTCAAGCGGTCACTGGCCAACCTGGCCAAACGCAACCTCGCCCAGCTCACCGCCCTGGCCAAGCCCCGGCTCAAACGGATGCAGTACCGGCCCGGCTTCCTCGAAGGCTTCCTCGCCAGCACCCGGCTCGACCTCACACCTTCTGTAACATCCACCATTAAAGATCTTTAGCCAGGCGTACCGGCTGTACCCGTGGCAGTCTGTGCTCGCGATGGGCCTCAGCATGGCCGTGCCCATGGCCGCCTGGATGCTGGTGCGGGGCCACGGGTGGCGGAACTCGGCCGAGATGACCGCCGCGATGCTGGTGCCCGCGATCCCGTTCATCATCCTGTGCTCGCTCGACGTCCTCGGGGGCGGACCGGCCAACCGCATCTACATGGTGCTGTCGATCCCCGCCATGCTCGCCCTGATGCTCTACCGCCGGGACGCATACTCGATGCCCATGCCAGCCCCCTGGCATCGGCACCCGCGGCCCTAGCACAGCCACGGCCGCCGCGGCAACAGCGGTACTCATGGGCAGCCCCACGGCGGTGTGAGACCAGGAGGTGATCCGGTGTCGGGCACCAGCTACCTGATCCAGGCCGCAGATTTCCGCCGATAACCGGCAACGACAAAGGGAGGAGCCATACAGAGCGTGGCTGCGCAGCGTGCTGCCGTGCCGTCTGCACCGTTCGCCCGTATCCGGGCCCTGTTCCACCATGTGCGGGGGGTGGGTGTTGTGATCAGGGAATGGGTTCCATGGCCGGTCTGACGTTGGCGTAGTAGCTGAGCCCGCCCCAGGTGGGAAAGGCCCTGGCAAGGTCTCGTGGCCCAGCTATCGTCAGCCGGCCGCTTTTGATTGCCTGACCGAAGTCCAGGCGCCCGCGGTGGATGTCGGTCAGCGTGACCGAGTCGGTCGTGATAATGAGATCCTCGTCGAGGCCGGGGTTTTTGACGCAGACCTCCGACTCCGGGCGCTGGAGCAGCATCCAGTAGCGGTGCTTGTCGTCGCTGATGTCGAAGCGGGCCACGACCCGGTGGGGCGGGAGGCGGCCGGCGTCTACGAACTTGGCCCAGGCTCAGAGGACGACTGCGGCGTCGTAGTCCGCCGGGGCCAGGTCGAGCCAGCGGGCGCCCCAGGTCCCCATGTCCAGGACCACTTCGGCCAGCTCCTGGCCGGCCGGCGTCAGGTAGTAGCGGGATCCGCGGCCCGCTGGCGCCGGGACCCGTTCGATGACTTGTGCCCGTTCCAGGGCACGGAGCCGTTGCGCGAGCAGCGTGGTCGACATGCGGGGACAGCCCTGGTGGATGTCGCTGAATGAATGCGAGCGGAGGTAGATGTTGCGGATGATGAGCGGCGTCCAGCGTTCGGCCAGGATCTCGGCCGCCTTGGCGATGGGGCAGTACTCGCCGTATCCGCGTGCCACGGTTACGAGTATCGCTGCCCGCACGGTCAGGGCAAGGACAAATTTTGTCCTTCTGTTATCGGTGCGCCGGGCAGATGCTTGAGGCATGCGGCTTCTGAGCACACCAGCTGGCTTCAAGGGGGAGCTGATCCGGCCCGGCGATGTCGCTTACGACGAGGCCAGGCGGCTGTGGAACGGGGCCATCGACCGGCATCCGTCGCTGATCGCGCGCTGTACCAGCTCCGACGACGCCGCAGTCGCGCTCGGCTATGCGCTCGAGGCGGGAACCCCGGTGACGATCCGGGGTGGCGGCCACAATGTCGGTGGCTGGGCGCTGGCTGACGGCGCCGTGGCGATCGACTTCTCGCTGATGCGCGGCGTCCGGGTCGACAGCCGGCGCCGTCGTGCATGGGTGCAGCCGGGCGCCCTGTGGGGCGATTTCGACTCTGCCACCCAGCGGTTCGGGTTGGCGGCTCCGGCGGGGGTCGTGACCCACACCGGTGTGGCTGGGCTGACGCTCGGCGGCGGCTTCGGCTGGCTGAGCCGGCGGTTCGGCCTGGTCAGCGACAACCTGGTTTCGGCGGAACTGCTCCTGGCTAGCGGGGAGCGGGTCTGCGCCAGCGAGACCGGCCGTCCGGACCTGTTCTGGGCCATCCGCGGCGGCGGAGGGAACTTCGGCATCGTGACCGAGTTCGAGTTCGGGCTCCATGACACCGGGACGGAGGTCTTGGCTGGTCCCATCTTTCATACCGCCGACCGGGCCCGCGAGGTATTGCGCTTCTACCGGGATTTCATCAGCGACGCCCCCGACGAACTCAGCGTGTACGTCAATCTGCGCACGGCGCCCGAGCTGGACTGGATACCGGCTGACCTGCGCGGAAAGGCGGTGGTCATGCTCGTGCCCTTCTACTCGGGCAACCTCGGCGAGGGGGAACGGCTCCTGCGCCCGCTGCGCAGCTTCGGCCCGCCCGCTGCCGACCTCGTCCAGCGCAAGCCCTACCTGGCGCAGCAGGCTATGTTCGACGCCACCGTGCCCCACGGCTGGGGCTACTACTGGAAGTCCCACTATCTCCCGCCCCTCACCGATGCCGTCATCGACGTCCTGGCCGAGCACGCCTGGCGCAAGTCGTCCGCCGCCGCCTACACTCTGCTGTTTCACCTCGGCGGGCAGATAGCCCGGCTCCCGGACCACCACTCAGCGGCGAGCGGCCGTGACGCCAGGCACGCGGTCGTGATCAACGCAGCGTGGACCGAGGGCGGGCCAACCCACCCCGACATCGGCTGGTGCCGCGAAGAATTCCGCGCCCTGCAGCCACACTCGACCGGGGGCGTGTACGTGAATTTCGTCCACAACGACGAGGGTGAACAGCGTGTGCGTGCCGCCTACGGCCCACGCTATGAGCGTCTCGCCCACATCAAAGCACGCTACGACCCTCACAACGTCTTCCGCAGCAACCAGAACATCGCACCGCTCACCGCCTGCTTACCGGGTCTCCCGGACGATGACTGAGGCCGCGCTCAAGTACCGTCAAAGGCAATTACGGCGCGCCAGCGGCCTGTTCGTCCCGAACTAGCGGCGCCGGTGGGCGTTTGCCCATCCGCATCTAGTGCCGCGACCGCTGACCTTTGCGTTGTGGGGGATAGCTCCTGCCGCGAGGTTGGCGAGGCACGCCGAACGCTTAACCATGGGCGGCTGGGAGTTGCGCGGGCAGCGCAGGTCACCGCGTACAGATCGTCCAAGCGTGCAGCCATCAGGCGCCCCCGCCGGGCCGTCGTCAGCATATGTTGACACATGACAGGCGTCAGCTTAAGCTGACGGCCATGGAGGAGACGCTGGAACTCGCCGAGGGTGCCGCCAGCAACGACCCGGAGGTGGGGCTGCGCGCGGTGGCGGCGCTGCGGGTACTCACCGAACGCCTGGAGATGCTCCAGGTCGGCAACGCGCGGGCGCTGGGATGGTCGTGGCAGCAAATCGCCGCCCGGCTCGGTGTCACCAAGCAGACGGTGCACCGCAAGCATGGCCGCCGGGCCGGGAGACGGTGATGTTCGAACGCTTCACCGGCGACGCCCGCGCCGCCGTGGCCCAGGCCCAAGGGCACGCCCGCCGGCTCGGGCACCGCTATATCGGCTGCGAGCATCTGCTGCTCGCCGCCGTCTCCGCCGGCGGGCCGGCCGCCGCCGCGTTGCGCGAGCACGGCATCACCCCGCAAGCCGTGGAAACCGAGATCGTCCGCCTGGTCGGGCTCGGGCAGCCGGCCAGCCTGTTCAGCGCGCTCGACCAGGAGGCGCTCGCCGCCGTCGGGATCGATCTCGACGCCGTGCGGGCACGGGTCGAGGCCGCGTTCGGGCCGGGCGCCTTCACCCCGCCCGCCCCGGCCGCCTGCCGGGGGAACCGGCCCGCCTGGCCGAAGCGACCGATGACCCGGCTGCGGCGCCGCCGGCGGCGGTCCCGCGCCGCCTCCGGGCCGGACGCCGCCCCCGGCGCGTACCCCACCGGGCACCTCCCGCTCACCCCGCGCGCCAAAAAAAGCCTGCAGCGCTCCGTCCGCGAGGCCCTGCAGCTCGGCCAGTCCTACATCGGCGTCGAGCACCTCACGCTCGCCCTGCTCGCCATGGACCAGGGAGCCGTGCCGCCCATCTTGTCGGCGCTCGGCGCGTCACCGGCAACCCTGCGGGCCGCCATTCTCGACCGTTACCGGCAGGCCAGCTGATACCGCCCAGGAGCCACCGACCGCGCTGGCGAAGCGCTTGCTGGGCACATCACGGGCACGGCCCTGGCCGGCGGCATCGGGGTTGGCTGCCCGGGTAATCGGTTGCTGCATCAGCGGTGTGGGCGAAGACTTTGCCCGTGAGCCCAGGGGCCGTCCAGCTGAGCGCCCAGCAGCGCAGGTCGCTGGAACGCGACGGCTACCTGCTGGTGCCCTCGCTGCTGGATGAGGCGGTCATAGCCCGGATGGCAAGCCGCCTGGCCGAGCTGGTCTGCCAGACCGTCGCCGCCTGGGCCGCTGACCCGGCTCCGGGCATCGTCGAGCCCGGTGTCGTGCACGCGAAGCTGGGACTGGCCGATCCCGACTTCGCGCCGTGCT
>Ga0114129_10014882_pt1 | contig 11082 bp, 10 predicted proteins | sample RhiMetdeltSRZDD1_FD_80071 | JGI IMG/M metagenome (GOLD analysis project Ga0114129, IMG submission 80071) | Populus rhizosphere microbial communities from Tennessee, USA - Rhizosphere MetaG P. deltoides SRZDD1 (version 2) (version 2) | ecosystem: Host-associated > Plants > Roots > Rhizosphere >... | reverse complement strand
GTCATCGAGCGCAGCGCGATCGCCTCGCCATGGCGGTCGTGCGGTGTGATGTGGTGCAGCTTGGACATGATCATCGGCTGCACCGAGCCGAGCGGAAATCCGAGCGCCACCGCGCATGCGCCCATCAACCATGGCGAGTGCATCAGCGGATAGACGGCGAACACCGCGCCGGTGCCGAGCATCGACCAGCGCAACACCTGCGTCTCGTCGGCGCGATGCGCGAGCAGCGGCACGATCAACCGCACACCCGACACGGCCAGCGGGAACACGCCGAGGATCAGCCCGATCGTCGACGCCGAAAAGCCGCGCTCGTGGCCGAGGATGGGCAGCGCGAAGGTGTGCACGTCCCACGCGGCCGAGAGGAGCCAGTTGACGAACAGCAGACGTCGCATGCCCGGCGTATGCAGCAGGTCCCAGGCGGTGCGCTGCGCGTCGTCGGGTGACGCAGGCTCGGGCACTTCGCGCGGCACCCGCCGCGACACCCACAGCGCAGCGAAGGGCAGCAGCGCCAGCAGCGCGAAGGCCGCGCGGAAGCCGCCGAGGTCGATCATCAGCCCGGCGCTGACCGAGCCCACCACGTTCGCCATCGCGGGCGCCAGGCCCAGCCAGCTGAACACGCGCATGCGCTCGGTGGCATCGCGCGCACCGCGGCCGGCACTGCGCTGGATGGTGATGAGGCCGATGTTCGCGCCGGCGCCGGTGAGCATCGCGGCGCCGCACAGCAGCACGAACCCGGCGCCACCGGCGTAGGTCGACCCCACCGCGGTGAGCGCGCCGGCCGCCGTGAGCGCCACGGCAAGCTTCAGCGGCCGGTGATAGCCATGTCGATCGGCCAATCGGCCTGCACGCATCACCACGAGTACCGGCGCGGCCGCGAACAGCGCCATCAGCAGCCCCACGGCCCACGCCGCATGTCCCTGGCGCAAGGCCTGCAGCGGCGCGGCCATGCGCACGCCGGCCATGCAGCCGTGCAGCGCCAGTTGGCCGACGATCAGAGCGAGCAGCGTGCGCGAGAAGCCCATCGGGTCAGTTCGAGGCTTCCTCGCGGATCGGCTCGTCATCGAGCAGGCCGGGCAGCAGCGCCTGCGCGGCGTGTTCCGGCAAGGCCTCGACGCTCTTGAGCTTGCGCGTCATCACCTTGGTGCGCGTCTGCGCGGCGTCGATGGTGTGCGTCGCCTCCTCGAGCTTCTTCTTCGTCTTGGCCAGCACATCGCCGAACTTGGTGAACTCGGTCTTCACCGCGCCGAGCACTTCCCACACCTCGGCCGACCGCTTCTCCAGCGCCAGCGTGCGGAAGCCCATCTGCAAGCTCGACAAGGTGGCGAGCAAGGTGGTCGGGCCGGCCAGCGTGATGCGGTGATCGCGCTGCAGAGATTCCACGAGTCCTGGGCGTCGCAACGCCTCGGCATACAGGCCTTCGGTGGGCACGAAGAGGATCGCGAAGTCGGTGGTGTGCGGGCTCGCGATGTACTTCTCGCGAATGGTCTTCGCTTCCAGCTTGAGCCGCGTCTCGATCGCCTTGGCTGCGACTTCGGCCGCGACCGGGTCGGCGCGCTCCTGTGCCTCGAGCAGGCGCTCGTAGTCCTCGCGCGGGAACTTCGCGTCGATCGGCAGCCAGAGCGGCACACCGTCGTCGCGCTTGCCGGGCAGGCGGATCGCGAATTCGACACGCGCATTGCTGCCCGGTACCGTCTCGACGTTGGACGCGTACTGCTCCGGCGTCAGCACCTGCTCGAGCAGGCCGGCGAGCTGCACCTCGCCGAACACGCCGCGCGTCTTCACGTTGGTGAGCACGCGGTTGAGCGACCCCACGTCGCGGGCCAGCGTCTGCATCTCGCCCAGGCCCTTGTGCACCTGCTCCAGCCGATCGGCCACCTGCTTGAAGCTCTCGCCGAGGCGGTTCTCGAGCGTGGCATGCAGCTTCTCGTCGACGGTGACGCGCATCTGCTCCAGCTTGCGCTCATTGCCTTCCTGCAGGGCCGCCAGCTTGCTTTCCACCGCCGCGCGCACCTCGCCCAACCGCTTCTCGTTGCCTTCGGCGAGCGCACGCAACTGCTCGCCCTGCGTGCGTGCCGCATCGCCGGCCTGGTTCAGCAGCATCTGCTGGAAGTTGGCCAGGTCCGAGCGCGCCGTCTGAGCGTGCCGCGTCAGCTCGTCGCGCAGCGTGCGCTCCAGTTCGCGCAATGGGGCGTCGTTGGTGTCGGGGCGGCGCCGCAACAGCGCGATCAGCAAGGCCAGGTTCAGCGCCAGCAGCGCGAGCACGATCCAATCGGTCATGCGGTGATTGTCTCAGGCAACAGCCGGCACCCGCGCTCAGAGGACTTCGTCGACGAGGCCTTCGTGCAGCTGCTGCGTCGCCATCGCCTGGCTCTGGTGGTGGCCGACACGGCCGGCCGAGCGAGCAAGGACGATTCGCGCCGCCGCCCTAGGCGCGGCACTGCACGGTCATCGTCGCGAGGTTGTCGTCGCGGCCGCTGATGCGGTTCGTCGCGCCGCCGAGCCATGGCAGCGTCGCGCTGTCGCCCTTTGCGTAGCGCTGCCACTGGCGCAGCACGTCATGGCCGTTCGGGCACAGGCGCTGTGCTTCGTTCTGCAGCTGCGAGAGGCTGTCGCCGCGCAGGTCGAACACTTGTGCCGCACCACCCGTGCCGACGCTGTGCACTGTCACGCTGGCGCAGCCGACGGCGGCCAGCGACACGATGACATAGGCGGCGGGAAGGCGAAGCATGCCGCCATTGTGGGCAGCATGCGCCCGCTGCATCGAGGCGAAATGCAGACCAAAAGGACGGCAGTTCAGCGGCGCCCGAGCACCTCGGGGTTCAGGGCCGTCGGCGGCCGACCCGCCTGCGGGCCGGCACCGAGCACGGCGATCAGGTTGTCCACCGCCAGGTTGGCCATCGCGCGCCTCGTCGGGATGCTGGCACTGGCGATGTGTGGCGTGAGCACGACGTTGGGCACGGTGAGCAGATCGGGGTGCACCTGCGGTTCGCCCTCGAACACATCGAGCCCGGCGGCAGCGATGCGCCCTTCGCGCAAGGCCTTGGCCAGCGCCGCATCGTCGACGACGCCGCCGCGGGCGATGTTGGTCAGCGTCGCGCTGCGCTTCATCTGCGCGAGCTCGACCGCGCCGATCAGGTGATGCGCAGCGGGCGTGTACGGCACGACGATCACCAGATGATCCGCCTCGCGCAGCAGTTCCTCCTTGCCGACCCAGCGCGCACCGAGCGGCGCCTCCTGCTCAGGCGCGAGGCGCGAGCGGTTGTGATAGATCACGCGCATGCCGAAGCCGAGCGCTCCGCGCTGCGCGATCGCGCGGCCGATGCGGCCCATGCCGAGGATGCCCAGCGTCGCGCCGTGCACGTCGGCGCCGGCGAACATGTCCACCGACCAGCGCTGCCATTCGCCGCGCCGCAGGAAATGCTCGCTCTCGGTGATGCGCCGCGCAGTGGCCATCATCAGCGCAAAGCCGAAGTCGGCGGTGGTCTCGGTGAGCACGTCGGGCGCATTGCTCACCAGCACGCCGCGCGCGGTGCAGGCCGGCACGTCGATGTTGTTGTAGCCCACGGCCATCGAGCACACGGCGCGCAAGTCGGGGCAGGCATCGAGCAAGTTCGCGTCGATCTTCTCGCCGCCTGCGATGAACACGCCGGCCTTGCCCTGCAGATGACGGATCAGCTCGCCCTGCGACCAGGCCTCGTCGCGCTCGTTGTGCTCGACGTCGAAGTGTTCGCGCAGGCGATCGACGACGTCGTCGAACACCTTGCGCGCGACCAGCACCTTGGCTCTACTCATGCGCACCTCAGAAGAAGAGAAAGCTCATCACGATGAACAAGGGAATCAGCACCGCGCCCGACCACGCCATGTAGCCGAAGAAGCTCGGCATCCTCACGCCGCGATGCTCGGCCACCGCCTTGACCATCAGGTTCGGCGCATTGCCGATGTAGCTGTTGGCGCCCATGAACACCGAGCCGGCGGACACCGCGGCGAGCACCGGCGAAAGCGTGGTCATCAGCACCTTCGGGTCGCCGCCGGCGAGGTTGAAGAATACGAGGTAGGTCGGCGCGTTGTCGAGGAAGGACGACAGCCCCCCGGAGGCCCAGAAATACATCGCCGGGATCGGCTGCCCATGCGCATCGGTGGCCAGCGCGACGACCGGCGCGAAAGCGCCGTGCGGGCCGGCCTTGAGCATCGCCAGCACCGGGATGATGGTGGCGAAGATGCCGGCGAACAGCTTGGCCACCTCGACCATCGGGCCCCAGCTGAAGTGGTTGTGCTCGTGCACCTGCTTCGGCGTGAGCTTCAACGACAAGAGCGTCACGCCGACGAGGGCCACGTCACGCAGCAGCTGCGGCAGGCCGATCTCGGTGCCGACCACCTGCCACGCGATGCCTGGGTGCCACGAACCGCTGATGAGCACCAGCGCCATGATGGCCAGCAGCAGCAGCACGTTGCCCTGGCCCTCGATGCGCACGCCGCGGCTGTCGGGCGTCGGGTCCTTGGGCTGCAAGCCTTCCTTGCGGTAGTAGTGGCGGTCGATCGCGTAGAAGATCGCGAGCAGTGCGCCGACGAGGAACAGCGTTTCGGGCAGGATCTGCCTCAGCGTCCAGAAGAAGTCGACGCCGGCGAGAAAGCCCAGGAACAGCGGTGGGTCGCCGAGCGGCGTCAACGAGCCGCCGGCGTTGGCGACAATGAAGATGAAGAACACCACGACGTGGGCTGCGTGCTTGCGGTTGTCGTTGGCGCGGATCAGCGGCCGGATCATCAGCATCGATGCGCCGGTGGTGCCCATGAAGCTCGCCAGCACGGCGCCGATCGCCATCAGCACCGCATTCAAGCCGGGGCTGCCGTGCAGGTTGCCGCGGATGTGGATGCCGCCGGCCACGGTGTAGAGCGCAACGAGAAGGATGATGAATGGCAGGTATTCGGCCAGCAGTGCATGGGCCAGCGCGTGTCCCGTCGTCGCTGCGCTGAACTGCGCCAGGAATGGCAGCACGAAGGCGAGCGACCATGCGATGGCGATCTTGCCGTAGTGGTGGTGCCACAGCGAAGGGGTCAGCAGCGGGCACAGCGCAATCGACAGCAGCAGCCCGGCAAAAGGCAGCGCCCAGCCTCCTGCCAGCAAGGCACCGTCGATCTGCATGGGCTAGTCGTAGTAGCGCACGAACCCCTGCACCGGCTCGCGCTCGGTGACGAGCTGGTTCTCCACCGCATCGGGGTCGGCGTGCCCGAGCGACATGCCGCACACCACCATTTCCGCGTCAGGCAGGGCCAGCACCTCGGCGATCACGCGGTGGAACTGCGTGAAGGCCGCCTGCGGGCAGGTGTCGAGCCCGCGGGCGCGCGCCGCCACCATGATGTTCTGCAGGAACATGCCGTAGTCCAGCCAGCTGCCCTGCTGCATCACGCGCTCGATGGTGAAGATCATGCCCACCGGCGCGCCGAAGAACTCGTAGTTGCGGCCGTGCTGTTCATGCATGCGCCGCTTGTCGGTCTTGCCGATGCCGAGCAGCCCGTACAGGTCCCAACCGATCTTGCGCCGGCGGTCGATGTAGGGCGAGACCCACTGCGTCGGGTAGTAGGCGTACTCCTCGCTGTGCTGCGCGCGCTGCTCGGGGTCGTCGTAGACGGCGCGAATGCGTGCGCTGAGCATGGCCTTGGCGGCGCCGGTGAGCACGTGAACGCGCCAGGGCTGCGTGTTGGTGCCCGACGGTGCGCGCGACGCGACGCGCAGGATCTCTTCGATCGTCTCGCGCGGCACCGGCGTGTCGAGAAAGGCCCGCACCGAGCGGCGCGACGTGATGGCCGCGTCGACGGCGGCGATGTGTTCGGGCGTGAGGCTCATGCGGGCACCCTCAGGGCGTGCAGCGCTTGGAGGAGATTCTGCGGCAGCGACACCGGTCGTCGCGTGTGACGATCGACGTAGACATGCACGAAGTGCCCGTGTGCCGCGGTCTGCGGCTCGCCCTGCGCGAAGAGGCCCACTTCGTAGCGCACGCTGGAGCCGCCGATGTGCGCTACGCGCAGGCCGGCCTCGATCGCCTGCGGAAAGGCCAGCGGCGCGAAGTAGTTGCACTGCGTCTGCACGACCAGGCCGATCACCGTGCCGTGGTGGAAGTCGAGCGCGCCCGCCTCGATGAGATAGCCGTTCACGGCCGTGTCGAAGAAGCTGTAGTAGACGACGTTGTTGACGTGGCCATAGACGTCGTTGTCCATCCAGCGGGTCGTCAACGGAACGAAGCGGCGATAGGCGTCGCGTGTTGCGGGCACGGGGCGGTGCGAACTCATGGCGCGCATTGTTCCATCTCACGCTGGGCGGCCTGCCACGCCGCCCAACTCGCATGCGCGGCACGCAGCGTGGCTTCGTGGATGTCGACGGTATCGCCGATCGCGCGGCCGTAGCCGCCGGCCATCGCCAGCGCCACCGGGATGCGCCGCGCGCGGCAGGCTTGCAGCACCCGCTGGTCGCGTTCGAGCAGCCCGGGCTTGGTCAGCTTCAGGCGCCCGAGACGATCGCCCTCGTGGGGGTCGGCACCGGCGAGGTAGAACACCAGGCCGGGCGGCGCTTCGCCGTGGGCCGCCCACAGGCGTTGCAGCGCCGCATCGAGCGCATCGAGATAGGCCGCGTCGTCGCAGCCGTCGAGCAGTTCCACATCGAGGTCGCTCGGTTCCTTGCGGAACGGGAAGTTCTTGGCACCGTGCAGCGACAAGGTGAACACCGTCGAGTCATCGCGGAAGATCGCCGCGGTGCCATTGCCCTGGTGAACGTCGAGGTCGATCACCGCCACGCGGAGCAGGCGGCGATGCGAGCGGTGCCACTCGGCCTGCATCAGGCGCGCGGCCACTGCCGTGTCGTTGAACACGCAGTAGCCGCTGCCGCGGTCGGCGTAGGCATGGTGCGTACCGCCGGCGAGGTTGGCGGCCGCGCCCTCGGCCAGAGCCGCGCGCGCAGCAGAGATCGTGGCCCCGACGGAGCGTCGCGCCCGCTCGACCATGCGCGGCGACCACGGAAAGCCGATCTCGCGCTGCTGAGCCGCGTCCAGCAGCCCCTCGGTCACTGCCGCGATGTAGGTGGGCGTGTGCGCCAGCGCCAACTCGCCGTCGGAGGCCGCCGGCGCTTCGCGCAATACGAGCCCGCCGGGGTCCGCGGCCAGCCGGTCTCGCAGGCCCTGGTACTTGGACATCGGAAAGCGATGCCCGGCCGGCAAGGGCAGCACGAAGTGATCGGCGTAGAAGGCTTGCATGGGCGACGGAGCATTGTGCCGGCCGGCGCGCCTTGAGGTCCGTCAAGCGTGCGGCACCGCATTCCTAGGGCCACATCCCTAGATTGTTGCAGCGCACCAAAAACCACTTGAATTGTCATCGAGCACCCGTATACTTCGGGTCATGTTGCAGTGCAACATAACTGTGTCGGACCCCTCACCCCTTCGGAGACCCTCCATGCTGACTGCTGAACAACTGCTCGCCGCCCACAAGGCCAACGTCGAAACCCTGTTTGGCTTGACCAACAAGGCCTTCGAAGGCGTCGAGAAGCTCGTCGAACTGAACCTGCAAGTCGCCAAGACCTCGCTCGGCGAAGTCGCTGAAACCGCCACCGCCGCGCTGTCGGTGAAGGATGCGCAGGAGCTGCTGGCCCTGCAGGCCGCCCTGCTGCAACCGGCCGCCGAGAAGGCCGCCGCGTACAGCCGCCATGTCTATGAAATCGCCGCCGGCACCAACGCCGAAGTGACCAAGATCGCCGAAAGCCAGCTGGCCGAAGTGCAGAAGCGCTTCGTGGCCACGGCCGACACCGCTCTGAAGAACGCCCCGGCCGGCACCGAAAGCGCCGTGTCGCTGGTGAAGTCGGCGATGGCCGCCGCCAACAACGCCTACGAGAGCGTGCAGAAGGCCGCCAAGCAGGCGACCGACGTGGCCGAAGCCAACTTCCAGGCGATGACCACCACCGCCGTCAAGGCCACCCAGGCCGCCTCGACCAAGGCCAAGCGCGCGGCCTGATTGCAGCCGCCGCAGGGGGTTGAACTTTTGGTTGACCACCGCATCTGAGAGTTGTCGCGGGCGGGTCCCGCGGCCTCCCTGAAAGGTTGTCTCCTCGGTACCTCTCGAAATCCCCCTTTCAAGGTACCTTCAAGGCCCGATGCGTGCATCGGGCCTTTTCTTCTTCTAGTGCACGCCGGCTGCGATGCGCGCCTTCAGGTCCGCCACCAGAGCCAGCGCGGCCTGCCGGCCGGCATCGATCGCACGCTTGCGGGCCGTGAAGTCCGCGCTCGATACGCCGTTCAGGCGCGGACGCACGACGACATCGGCAGTGCGCAGCTCGAACTGATTGATGCTGCGCCCCATGATGGCGAAGGTCTGCAGCAGCATGTGCATCGCGTCGCCGGTGGCCGCGCCATCCGGCGGCGACGAGATGTCCACCGCGATGACCAGGTCGGCACCCATCTGCCGCGCGTAGCTCACCGGCACCGGCGCCACCAGTCCGCCATCCACATACTCCCGCGTGCCGATGCGCACCGGCTGGAACACCGCCGGCACCGCGCTGGAGGCGCGTACCGCGGCTCCGGGGTCACCGCGCTGAAACAGGATGCCCTGCCCGCTGTCCAGATCAGTAGCGACGATGCCCAGCGGCAGCCGCATTTGCTCGATGCTGCGGCCGCCTGTCTGCTCGCGCACATAGCGCGCCAGCGCCTCGCCGCGAATCAGGCCGCGGCCTGGGAAGGACCAATCAGTGATGGCGGACTCGTCCATCGACTGCGCCAGCGACGCCAGCTCGATGCCGGTCTTGCCCGATGCGTACATCGCCGCGACCAGGCTGCCGGCCGAGGTGCCCACCACCAGATCCGGTCGGATGCCGTTTTCCTCGAGGACCTGGATCACACCGATGTGTGCGAAGCCGCGCGCCGCGCCACCGCCCAGCGCCAGGCCGATGCGCGGTGGCCGGACCGGCTTCAGTGGTGGCACCACCACCGGTGGCGGCGGCTCGATGGTTGCGTCCTTGGCAGGCGGCGGCGCGGGGAGCGGAAGGGACTGGCAGCCGGCCAGCGCCAGCAGGAGAAGAAGAAGGGGCCACAGGCGCGACCGGAACAGCGACGTCATGGGCGCGGATTCTAGGCAGTCGAGGCCGCCGCCATGTTCCATATGAGAATAAGCAAGCAACTAATCTATTGTTCTCATACATAAGGGGCCTCCCCTACAGTGCCGGGACGCCACGGGCAGCCGCCCGTGCGCAGCTTTTTGGGGTTCCCATGGATTGGTTGGCGATCTTGAGCGGGTTCGGCGTCGGTGCCATCGTCGGCATGACCGGCGTGGGCGGCGGCTCGCTGATGACGCCGCTGCTCATCGGCGTGTTCCGCCTGAACCCGGCCGTCGCCATCGGTACCGACTTGTTCTTTGCGTCGATCACCAAGACCAGTGGCGCCATCGCGCACGCCCGCCACGGCCACATCGACCGGCGCATCGTGACCCTGCTGTTGACCGGCAGCCTGCCGGCGGCGGTCGCCACCTTCGCATTGATGCACGCAACCGGCATCACCAAGGCCTGGGCGAGCACCTTGACGTTCTCGCTCGGCATCGCGCTGCTGCTGACGGCGCTGACGCTGGCCTTCAAGCAGACCTGGCACAACGTCGGCCTGAAGCTGGAGAAGTGGCTGCCCGAATCGCGCAGGGCCCCGCTGACGATCGCCGCAGGTGCGCTGCTCGGCGTGCTGGTGTCGCTCAGCTCCGTCGGCGCCGGTGCGATCGGCGTCACGCTGATCCTGATCCTTTATCCTCGCCTGTCCACGCAGCGTCTCGTCGGCACCGACATCGCCCACGCCGTGCCGCTGACGCTGGTGGCCGGCATCGGCCACTGGACGCTCGGCCACATCGACTGGGCGCTGCTCGGCGCGCTGCTGATCGGCTCGCTGCCCGGTATCTGGATCGGCGCGAACCTCACCAAGCTGATGCCCGAGAAGCTGACGCGCGGCCTGCTGTGCTTGTCGCTCGTCACCGCAGGGCTCAAGGTCATCCACTAAAAATCATGTACCAGTACACCGACTTCGACCGCCAGTTCGTGCATGCGCGCGCCGCGCAATTCCGCGACCAGCTCGAGCGCAATCTGCGCGGCGAGCTGTCCGACGACGCGTTCCGCCCGCTGCGCCTGCAAAACGGCTGGTACGTGCAGCGCCATGCGCCGATGGCGCGCATCGCCGTGCCCTACGGCGAGCTGAGCAGCCGCCAGCTGCGTCGGCTGGCCAAGATTGCGCGCGAGTTCGACCGCGGCTACGCGCACTTCACGACGCGCCAGAACCTGCAATACAACTGGATTCCGCTGGACAAGTCGGCCGACGTGATGGAGCTGCTCGCCGACGTCGACATGCACGGCATCCAGACCAGCGGCAACTGCATCCGCAACATCACCAGCGACGCCTTCGCCGGCATCGCGCCCGACGAGATCGTCGACCCGCGGCCCTACTGCGAAATCATGCGGCAGTGGAGCTCGCTGCACCCGGAGTTCGCCTTCCTGCCGCGCAAGTTCAAGATCGCGGTGAGCGGCGCACAGGAAGACCGCGCGGCCATCGGCTGGCACGATATCGGCCTGCAGCTGCGCAAGAACGCGGCCGGCGAGGTCGGCTTCGAGGTGCTGGTGGGTGGTGGCATGGGCCGCACGCCGATCATCGGCACGGTGGTCAGCGAGTTCGTGCCGTGGCAGCAGATCCTCGTGTTCATCGAGGCGGTCGTGCGCGTCTACAACCGCTATGGCCGGCGCGACAACCTCTACAAGGCGCGCATCAAGATCCTCGTGAAGGCCGAGGGACAGAAATTCATCGATGCGGTGAACGAGGAGTTCAAGAACATCCTCGAGCGCGATGCGGACGGTGCGGCGCACCTCATTCCGCAGGCTGAATTCGACCGCGTCGCGCGCTACTTCGTCGACCCGCAAGGCATGCAACCCACGACCGGCGGCTTCCACGTGCCGAACGATGCGCCGCTCGCGTTCAAGCGCTGGCTCGATTCGACCGCGGGCTCCGGCGTCACGGTGACGGCGGGGCAGACCGTGCGCCTCGACACGACTTTCGACACGACGGACGTCGCGAAAGGCTACGTGCT